>AR_comb_assmDRAFT_10920234_pt1 | contig 10067 bp, 10 predicted proteins | sample ArasoioldDNA_FD_10543 | JGI IMG/M metagenome (IMG submission 10543) | reverse complement strand
CACCGCGATTTTAAGGCTCATGACTACCTATAGGCGAATAAAGCGTTAACACATTATCAGCACTATAGCCGCTTCCGGACCGATGTTGCACGGGCGGGGGCCCCCTACTGGTGAATCTGCCAAAGCTTTCGATAGCCGCTAGGCTCTACGCGATTTTCGCTCTGATGGCCGCCGCCACCATAGCCCTGTCAGTGGCTGCGGTGTCGAATGCCCGCTACCATGCGGCGCTTACCGACGATTTTGAATCTGCAAATGCCGGCAGCTGGAATGTCGAACGCATCAATGGGTTGATCTATGCCTCGGTCATGGATCTGCGCGGCGTCCTAATGTCGGACGACAGTGCCCAAGCCGCCAAATATGCCGACTCGCTTACCAAGGTCACGGACCAGATCAGCGGCGTGATCGGCGATTGGCAGCGCAGCGTGCGCAACAGCGACGCACTTGCTTTCAGCAATTTCGCGGTCCGCATCAACGGCTACCAGGATTCCCTGTACGCGCTCGCGCCTATTGCAAAGAAGTCGGGCGCGCAAGCCGCGCGCGAGTGGGTCGACAAGAACAAGCCTGAGCAGGTGCGGGCCGAGCTGAGCAAGGATCTGGCGGCTCTGAGCCAGCACTATAGTGACACAGCCAGCCAGATTTACACGCAGATAGATGAAGGCATCGACAGCACGGCCCTGATGTTGAGTGTACTCGCTTGCCTGGCGCTGGTCCTGGCAGTTGCCGGCGCGGCGATCATCGCGCGCAGCGTAGCCAGACCGATTACCGCCATCACCAGCGTTACCCAGGCAGTTGCCGAGGGCAACGCGTCGATCGCCATTCCGTTCAGCGATCGCAGCGATGAAATCGGCGCATTGGCGCGTTCGATCAGCGTTTTCCAGAACGCGATGCGGACAAACGAAGATCTCAACCGTACCGTACTCAACGACGCCAATCTGCGGGCGCGCCGCCAGGAGCAGATGTCGAACGAGATCTCTAATTTCTCTGCCGAGGTGGAAGCGACCCTCGCGGAGCTCGGGCGTATTTCCGATGAGATGTTGTCAGCGTCTACGCAACTCGCTGCTGCAGCCGATAACGCGACGAGCAAGACGTCACGGGCGGAAGAGGCATCGGCTGAAGCTTCCTCAAATGTGCGCGACATTGCCTCGGCCGCAGATGAATTGTCGGCGTCGGTCAATGAGATCGACCGGCAGGTCGCGCAATCCAATGCAATTGCAACCAAGGCGGTGAACGAGGTCGAGTCGACGAATATCGCGGTCAAGGAACTGGACGAGGCTGCCGCCCGCATCGGCGATGTCGTCAAGCTCATTACCGATATTGCCGAGCAAACCAATCTGCTTGCACTCAACGCTACTATCGAAGCCGCGCGCGCCGGGGAGGCCGGACGCGGATTTGCCGTGGTCGCCGGCGAAGTGAAGGCGCTCGCTGGGCAAACCAGCCGCGCCACGGAGGAAATCGGCGCACAGATTGCAGGCATGCAACGTGCAACTCAGCGCTCGATCGAGGCGATTACCGGTATCGAACACACGATCCGTGAAATCGGAAACATCAGCGGCGCTATTGCTGCCGCGGTGACCGAGCAGGGGGCCGCCACTCAGGAAATCGCCCGTGGGGTGGAAATCGCCGCGAAACGCACGGTCGAGACGGCGAATGTAGTCAACCTGATGGGCGCAGCCACCCAGGACACGCGCTCGAGCGCTTCCACCGTAAAAGTGGTTGCCGACGATCTCGGCAGCGTTGCAAATCGCATTCGCGCCCAGGTCGATCATTTCTTCCAGCGGCTAAGCGCCTGATTTTCAAGTTTCGAATGCAGCCGGAATGTGCCGTGGCATTTTCCCCGGAGCCACCAGGATTGCGTCGAAGCGGATGTCGCGGATCGTTGCGTCCGGATTTGTCGCCAACCAGACATCCGCGGCGGCTGCAATGCGTCGACGCTGCCGTTCATTGACGGACTCCGCCGCTTCATCGAGGCTGGCGCGTGCTTTCACTTCTGCGAACACTAGAAGTTGACGGCGACGCGCGACGATATCGATCTCACCAAGCGGGCTTCGCCAACGCCGCGCGAGGATACGGAATCCTTTCGCTATCAGAAGAACGGCCGCACGGCTTTCGGCCGAAATGCCGACCTGAAACGCCGCTTGCCGTTCCGGCCTCGGCGCAGGTTTCAATGGGCGCGGCCGACGATTATTTATCATCGTCATTATCCGCTTTTACGAGTCCAAGCGCTCGCTGATAGATCTCGCGGCGCGGGCGGCCGGTGGCGAGAGCCACTTCTGCGACGGCATCCTTGATCGAGGCCCGCGTAAACGCGCGGCGGAGCAGCTCGTCGAGATCGCCTGCGCCTTTTTCATCGTCGTCGGGGGGCGCGACGACGATCACAAACTCCCCGCGCTTTTCCGCGTCGCCGGCGTATTCGCGCGCCAGCGATGCGAGATCGCCGCGCCTTGTCTCTTCGTGCATTTTGGTGAGCTCGCGGCAGACTGCCGCCATGCGCGGTCCGAAAGCTGCGGCAAGATCGGCCAATGCTACCGCCATGCGCGGGCCGCTCTCGAAAAACACCAGCGTTGCCGGAATTCCTGCGAGACCAGCGATACGCTTTTGCCGCGCAACCTGTTTCGGCGGCAGGAAGCCCTCGAAGAAGAAACGATCAGTCGGCAGTGCAGCAACCGATAATCCAGCCAATAAGGCTGACGCGCCCGGTATCGCGGTGACCGCGTGACCGGCCGCGCAGGCGGCGCGCACCAACTTGAACCCGGGGTCGGAAATCAGCGGCGTACCGGCGTCTGAAACCAGCGCCACGGCTTGGTCATCGGCGAGGCGGGCAAGCAGCTTGGGCCTTGCCTCGGCGGCGTTGTGCTCGTGATAAGGCGTCAGCGGCGTCGCGATCCCGTAGCGCTCAGTCAGCTTGCGAGTAATGCGGGTATCTTCGCAGGCGATCACGTCAACGCCCGCCAAAAGTTCCAGGGCACGCAAGGTAACGTCACCCAGGTTCCCGATCGGAGTTGCAACGAGATAGAGTCCGGGTGCGGCCTTGGCGGCCTCGATCATATTGCCGAACGGCGAATAACTGCGCGCCCGCTCTTTGTTTTCGCTTGCCATAATTCGCACTTTAGACGGCGACTCGCGGAACGTCATTGGTCATGGATTCCGGCGTTTTTTCATCACCTTAACTTTTGCGCGACAAATCCGCCGATACCGGTTACGACTGACACAAAAGCTGTCGCATGGGGAGCGACCATGTCGGGCCGGTTGCATGAGGAGGGGGCATCGGTGCGCGCTTGGAATCGTGCGCGCATTCTGTTGTCCGTTGGCGCAACGGCGATGGCGCTTGCGGCGTGTGCCGGCGGCCAGTTTGCAGGCAACGAGACCTCTCTGCAGCCGACAACTCAGGCGGCGGTCGAGCCCGTCGGCGAAGGCCAGGTTCGCGTCGCTCTAGTCTTGCCGATATCTGCACAAGGCAACGCCGGAGTTGCGGCACAATCAATGCGCAACGCCGCCGAAATGGCGCTTGCGGAATTCAAGAGTCCCAATGTGCAACTGCTGGTAAAGGACGACGGCGGCACGCCACAAGGTGCGCAGGCGGCGGCCCAGCAGGCGATGTCGGAAGGCGCGGAAATAATTGTCGGTCCGTTGTTCGCGCAGTCGGTGAGCGCAGTCGGGCAGGTGGCGCGCGCGCGCAATATTCCAGTAATCGCATTTTCCACGGACGCCAGCGTAGCCGCGCGCGGGGTTTACCTGCTGAGCTTTCTGCCGGAAACCGACGTGAGGCGTATCGTCGAATTCGCCGCCTCACGCGGCAAACGCTCGTTTGCGGCTTTGCTGCCGGACAACGCCTACGGTGCAGTGGTGGAAGCGGCTTTCCAGCAGGAAGTCGCCCGCCGTGGCGGCCGTGTGGTGGCGCTGGAAAAATATCCGATCGATCCAAACCGGATGAACGAGGCGGTCCGTCGCGTGGCGCAGGCCGCAAATCAGGTCGACAGTATTTTCATTCCGGACGGTGCCGACGCGGTACCGCAAGTGGTGCAGGCGCTCTCCGTCAATGGCGTGAACCTCAAGCGCGTGCAATTGCTCGGAACCGGCCTCTGGGACGACCCGCGTATCTTCTCGACGCCGGCGCTCGACGGAGGCTGGTATGCGGCGCCTGAGTCAGCCGGCTTCCGCAATTTCTCCGCGCGCTATCGTAGCCGTTACGGGCAGGACCCAGTGCGCACAGCGACGCTCGCCTATGATGCGGTGGCGCTGGTCGCTGCGCTTGTGAAAACACAAGGGCTACAGCGCTTCAGCGAAACCGTACTGACCAATCCATCGGGATTTGCCGGAATCGACGGCGTTTTCCGCTTCCGTTCCGACGGCACCAACGAACGCGGCCTCGCCGTGCTACGCGTGGCGCCTACTGGCGGACAAGTCATTAGTCCTGCTCCGCGCTCGTTCCAGTCGGGCACCTGACGTCAGGCGGCAAGGTCCGCAACCACTGCGTCGAGCAGCGGGAAACCGCTTTGCGTTACGCGCAAGCGGCCGTCGGCGGTGGTTTCCACCGCGCCTTCCTCGCGCAAAATCGCAATGCGTCCGGCATCGAGCGTGCGGCCGGAGATCGCGCTGTAGCGCTCAAGGTCGATGCCTTCCGCGAGCCGTAAGCCCATCAGCAGATATTCGTCGGCGGTTTCACCGGGCGTGAGCTTTTCCGTAACGGTCAATCCGGTGCCGTTTTCTTCCACGCGCACCAACCAGGCTTCGGGACGTTTATCGGTTTCCGTCGCGAGGCGGCGGCCATCGATGGTGAGACGTCCGTGCGCGCCGGGACCGATCCCGGCGTAATCGTGCCCGCGCCAATAGACCAGATTGTGCCGGCACTCCGCGCCGGGCCGTGCGTGATTTGAAATCTCATAAGCAGGCAACCCGGCATCGGTGCAAATAGTTTGCGTCAGGTCATAGAGATCGCGCGCAAGATCATCATCGGGAATCTTCAGCTTGCCGGCCTTATGCAGACCGAAGAACGGCGTATCCGGCTCTATGGTCAATTGATAGAGCGACAGGTGCTCAGCGGCCTCAGCGATGGCGCGCTTGAGCTCGGCTGCCCAGGCATCGGTCGTTTGACGCGGCCGGGCATAGATCAGGTCGAACGAATAACGGTCGAAAATGGAGCGGGCAACGGCGACGGCGGAGAGCGCCTCTTGCCCCGTGTGCAGTCGGCCAAGCTCTTTCAACGCGGAGTCATCGAGCGATTGCACGCCGAGCGATACGCGATTGACGCCGGCCGAGCGATATCCACGAAAACGCGTCGCTTCCACGCTGGTGGGATTCGCCTCCAGGGTTATTTCGACGCCGGGTGCAACAGTCCAGTGCTTCCCGATGCTGTCGAGGATGGCCTGCACCGACGATGGCTGCATCAGCGATGGCGTGCCGCCACCGAAGAAAATGCTCGATACACTGCGGCCCGGGACCCGCGCGGCGGTGGCGGCGATTTCTGTTTGATACGCGCGCACAAAACGTGCCTCGTCGATACCGCCCTGGCGCACGTGGCTGTTGAAATCGCAGTAGGGGCACTTCGACAGGCAGAACGGCCAGTGCACATAAACGGCGAACGGCGTCGTTAAGCTCATGTTAAGCATCATAGAGCGCGCGGTATGCGGCAGCCAGCGTATAAACGCGATCGGCGCGACAGTTGATTAAAATTGTAACGATCGCGACCAGCTCAGCGTTTGGCTAGACACGCTTCCGCCAGTTTCATGAACGCGCGCGCGCGATGCGAAAGGCCCCGGCCTTGCGGGGGCAGACCGTGTTTTTCCTCCGCATTCATTTCACCGAAGGTGCGGTCAAATCCGTCAGGCCGGAAAAGCGGGTCGTAGCCAAAACCTTTGTTGCCGCGTGGTGGCCAGACTGCGATGCCGTCCACGCGGCCCTCGAATTCTTCAACATGGCCATCGGGCCAGGCGAGACACAGCGCCGCAATGAAATGCGTGCGTCTTTGTTCCGGATTCTTGGCCTCGCGTTCGACCAGCAGTGTCTGAATACGATTCATCGCCGCGCGAAAGTCCTTGTCCGGCCCCGCCCAGCGCGCCGAGTGAATGCCCGGCTCACCGCCGAGCGCCTCAACGACGAGGCCGGAATCGTCGGCAAATGCCGTCTTGCCGCTCGCGCGTGCCGCAGCGAGCGCTTTGATGCGGGCATTATCGGCAAAAGTCTTGCCGGTCTCGGGCGGTTCCGGCAGACCGAGTTCACCGGCCGACAACGTGGCAATTTCATACGGCGCGAGCAGTTCGCGCATTTCCCTAAGCTTGCCCGCGTTGTGGGTGGCGATGACCACCGGTCCGGTGAGTTTTCTGCTCACATCACCGCCATCTTTTGCAGGCCTACCAGCGTCTCGATTCCTTTGCGCGCGAGCGCAAGCAGGACGACGAATTGATCTTCGCTGAACGGGATTTTTTCGGCGGTGGCCTGAATTTCCACGATGTTGCCGGAGCCGGTCATGACGAAATTGGCATCGGTGTCGGCTTCGGAATCCTCCGCATAGTCGAGATCAAGCACTGCCGTGCCTTTGCACACGCCGCAGGAGACGGCGGCGATGTGGTCGCGCAGGACATTGGCCTTGATCATGTCGCGCCCTTTCATCCAGTTGAGACAATCGGCAAGTGCGACCCAGGCGCCGGTGATGGACGCCGTGCGCGTGCCGCCGTCCGCCTGGATGACGTCGCAGTCGATGGTGATCTGCCGTTCGCCAAGCGCCGGCAGGTCAACAACCGAACGCAAGCTGCGCCCGATCAGCCGCTGGATCTCCACGGTGCGTCCGCCTTGCTTGCCCGCGCTCGCTTCGCGGCGTGTGCGCTCCGACGTTGCCCGCGGTAGCATGCCGTACTCGGCGGTGACCCAGCCGCGCCCCTGGCCCTTGAGCCAGGGCGGCAGCCGCTCTTCCAGGCTGGCGGTCACCAGCACGTGGGTATCGCCGAATTTCACAAAACAGGAGCCCTCGGCATATTTGACCACACCGCGTTCGAGCGATACGGGGCGCAGTTCATCGGATTGTCGGCGGCTAGGCCGCATAAGGCTTGCTCCCTGGATATTGGGCGCACACCATAACCATACGCCCGGCTTGAACAAGACCGCCCTAATGGTCAATTGTTGGCCGGGTTTCGAGGAGTTACGTCTTGGCCTCACACGATATCCCGATTGGTGCGACACAGGTCAGTCTGGCGGCGCTTAATGAGCGTTCACGCGAGATCTTCCGGCAAATCGTCGAGAGTTATCTTGCCACCGGCGAACCGGTCGGCTCGCGCAACTTGTCGAGATTGTTGCCAATCACATTGTCGCCGGCCTCTGTTCGCAATGTGATGTCGGACCTGGAACAACTTGGCTTGATTTATGCGCCACATACTTCGGCTGGCCGCTTGCCGACCGAAATCGGCCTGCGTTTCTTTGTCGACGCGTTGATGCAGGTCGGTGACCTGACCGAACAGGATCGTCGCTCGATCGAGGCGCAAGTTGCGGGCGGTCACACGGCAAAATCGATGGAGGCCTTGCTGACCGAAGCCTCGCAAACGCTGTCAGGGCTGACGCGTTCGGCGGGCGTTGTGCTCACTGCAAAAAATAATGTGCGGCTCAAGCATGTTGAGTTTGTCCGGTTGGAGGCTGAACGCGCGCTTGCGGTTATGGTTGCGGAGGACGGGCAGGTCGAAAATCGGGTACTCAACGTCCCGCCTGGGTTGCCGACCTCTTCACTCACGGAAGCGGCAAATTTCCTCAACGCCCGCATCCGCAGCAAAACGCTGGCCGAGTTGCGGGGGGAGATAGAAAAAGCGGTGGCGGATGGCCAGGCCGAGCTCGACCAATTGACCCAGAAGGTGATTGCCGCCGGCCTCGCCAGCTGGTCGGGAGGCGAGACCGATGACCGCCAGCTGATCGTGCGCGGTCACGCGAATCTTCTGGAAGACCTTCGCGCGGTTGAGGATCTTGAGCGCGTGCGGTCGTTGTTTGACGCCCTTGAAACCAAGCGCGGGGTGATCGATCTGCTTGGCCGCGCTGAGCGCGCCGAGGGCGTGCGGATTTTCATCGGTTCCGAGAACAAGCTGTTCTCGCTTTCCGGCTCCTCCACCATTGTTGCGCCTTATCGTGATGGCAAAGGCCGCATCGTCGGTGTGATCGGCGTGATTGGGCCCACCCGGCTTAACTATGCACGGGTTATTCCCATGGTGGATTACACAGCGCGCGTGGTCAGCCGCCTGCTGACGCCGTAAAAGCTTGATTTTTGCCCCCAGAGCCCTGATATGCCGGACATCCGGATATTGCTGAGGATGGATTGAGCACGATGACGGACCCCACCGCCGACCGGGCCGAAACAGCGGTCGATGAAACCGACAATGCCTCGGCTCCCGAGGCGGGTGATCCTGTGGCCGAGGCCAGGCGCGAGGCTGTTGAATTCAAGGATAAGCTGTTGCGCACGCTCGCCGAGATGGAAAACCTGCGCAAGCGTACCGAACGCGAGGTTGTCGACGCTCGTGTCTATGGCACCGCGGGTTTTGCTCGTGACGTGCTGGCGGTGGCGGACAATATGCACCGCGCGCTGGAAACGATCGGGCCTGAACTGCGTGACGCCGCCGACGCCAAGGTGAAGGCGTTTATCGAGGGGGTCGAACTCACCGAGCGCGAACTCCTGAAGATGCTGGAAAAAAACGGAGTCAAAAAATTCTCACCCCAGGGTGAAAAGTTTGATCCCAACGTGCATCAGGCCATGTACGAAGCGCCGACGTCCGATCAGCCGCCCGGGCACGTCGCACAGGTCATCCAGGCAGGCTACATGATCGGTGATCGGGTCTTGCGTCCGGCATTGGTGGCGGTCAGCAAAGCTCTGCCTAAATCACCGGTCTCTGCTAACGACAATCCGAACCCGAACGACTGAACGCTTTAGCGCGCAGCAATGCCGTCGCGCAGCGCGCGAAAGCGCTCGAATGTCCCATTCCATTTTTCTGTCGGGCTCACGCCGATCACGCGTAGAAAGCTGCCGGTACCAAACCGCAACCATTGGACCACCGATACCGGAGCACCAGTCGGGTCTTTGCCCTGCGCCCTGATTTCGTAACCGGGCATGCCATTAATCCGCATGGATTCAGCCGATTGCAAAGTGAGATCGCGTACCGGCGCATTCGCGAGCAGATCGCGCGAGAAGGTTGCGCGGTCGCCGGCTTCGGCCGGCCCGCCGCGTTCAATAGAAACGATCATGAATGGCTGGGCGGCGCTGCGGTCACTCCCATCCTCGGCAAGAATGACGCTGCCGGTCGGCAAAACCTGCATCACGCGAAAGCCAGCCAAATCGCCAAGTTTGAATGGCAGCAGGCTGAGCTGTTCCTGAATTGGAGCCGTCCGGAAATTGACGCTGGCCAGCATCTTCCGGACAACTTCGTCTGAATAGGTCGAGCGCGCGCTTTCCACCACCTGCACATTGATCAGCGCGGTGAGATTTTGCACGGTCCCGCCGACCGCCTGGGATAACAGCGACCAGCGGTAAATCGTCACACCGTTTTGTTGGCTGCTCCCGCTGATGAGAAAGCCGATGCCGTTGGCGAACGGGAAGCTCTCGCGTTTTACGTTCGCCAGCTGGTTGTTGTTGAAGGCTGCGGTTTCAAGTTCATGAAAAGCGCTCGATGGAAGATCGAAAATAGTGACGGTCACATTGCGAGCGGGATCCTCGAATCCGGGAAACTGGTGGGCGAGCTTGAGTTCGCCGGCCGGCTCGAGCCCGATCCGCAACCCCGGAGGAAAGACCAGCTCCGCGGCGACTGCAGGAGTGATGCCAAGCAGGCCCGCCCAGGCCGCAAAAAAGTAAACAAACAAACGATTGCGCATGGTTAGCTGGGCTTTCCGAAAAGGTGGTCTGGGGGTGACCTAACCGGCCTTCCCCGCTGCGGCAATGGGCCGATAACCATTTATCGAGCCTGACGGTTGGGGCCTCGCGATTTCGTGACCGACTGTCTTGCAGGCCCCCGGGGCCCTCCTATATGAGCCAGTAAGCCGCAGAAATGCGGCGAATCGCTTATCCAGGGGGCTGGATAGGGGGTCCGCGGATGAGCCGCTGACATTCC
>AR_comb_assmDRAFT_10009166_pt1 | contig 10067 bp, 8 predicted proteins | sample ArasoioldDNA_FD_10543 | JGI IMG/M metagenome (IMG submission 10543) | reverse complement strand
AGTGCAGCGCGTGCTCGCCACCGTCGCGGCGGTGCGCGGAGTGGCCGGCATCAAAAACGACCTCCAGCCGCGTGCGAGTGCAGTGGGCGTTCCGTCGCTCCAGGGTGAGGGCAAGGTCGGCAACTCGTCGCGGACGACGCGCACCCTCGTAGGCATCGGCATGATTGCAACGGGTGCGGTGATGGCGTTCAAACGCCGCCGGTCACATGATTGGGAGCATCAGTACGCCGGCGGCTGGGCTACCAACGCCTCAAACCTTCGGTGAGCTCGATCGCGGTACCCCACGGATCGGTGAGTCTCGCCTCGCCGACACCATCGGGATTCTTGTGGTACGCCTCGTCCAGCTTCACGCCTGACGCTTCGAGCTTCTTCACGAATGCGGCAAGGTTGGTCACTTCGAATCCGATGTGATCGAGCGTTCGCCCTTTGGTCGGCTGCACCGGTCGCGGCGCGACGCCGAGGTTGACGTTGATGCCGGGGAGATCGACCGCGTCGTAGCGCCAACGTTTACCGGGTGTTCCGCCGAACGTCTTCGCATACCACGTGGCCGCGGCGGCAACCGCTGCCTCGTCTGGCAAATACAGATGGAAATGATGCGACGAGATCGGCACGGCAATGGGTTTGTTGTGGCGATCGGCGACGGGATCGGTGAAGCCGACAGCCGGCGTGAAGCCGACGTTGGTGGCCTCGCTGTCGAACAGCTCGACGCGCTCGCCCTCAGGTGTCCTTGCGTTTCCGATGCCCGGCAGATCTGGTCCCGCGCGCTCGATCTTCAGGCCCTTCGCCTCCAATGCGGCAAGCGAAGGCACTCGGAACGCGACGTGATTGAGGACGGATCCGTCACTGACTCCGGAGGGACGTCCCTGGGTGAGGACGATGATGACGTCGGTGAGCTTGACGATCGTCACGGCGCCGGCCTTTGACGCGACACCACCGAGGGTCGTCCAGAAACTTGCATTTGCCGTGACGTCCTGAACAACGAAGTGATAGTGGCCCATCGCGACGCCGGCAGCGTTTGGCTTCGCGAGCGTCGGTATCAGCGAGGAAGACGGCGATCGCGTTTGCGCCACGACGGCGAGCGATGCCAGGAGCGCGGCACCGAACACTGCAGCGACGCGCCGCAGACTGTGACTCCTCTTTCGAACCTGATCCTGCGCCACGCCGCGAAATTGTAGAACATGAAGCAGAGCCCCGGACTCGAAAACAGCCAGTTCGTTCAAGACGATGGTTTCGTCGATCGCTACGATCGACAGGAATGATGGATACGTCGATGAGGGAACTGCGATGAGACGAGTCGTATGGGCTGAATATGTATCGATCGACGGTGTCGTCGATGAGCCGTCGTGGACCGTGCCGTTCTGGAACGACGAGCTGTCAGCGATGCAGAAAGAGCAGCTGTTCAGAAGCGAGGCGCTGCTGCTCGGTCGGGTCACGTACGAGGGCTTTGCGAAGGCATGGCCGAACATGACCGATGCAGGGGGATTCGCCGATCGGATGAATGCCCTCCCGAAGCACGTTGCCTCGCGAACACTGAGGACCGCCGCGTGGAACGCCACTGTGATCGATGGTGATGTCGTCGACGCGGTGTCGCGTCTAAAGGGGACGTCGGGCGGCGATCTTCTGATCTATGGAAGCGCTGGCCTCGTTGAGACGCTGGTGCCACACGATCTGATCGATGAGTATCGGCTGATGCTCCACCCGGTGGTCGTTGGAAAAGGGCGTCATGCGTTTCGTAACGGCGTTGCCAACAAACCGTTGCGACTGACCGACGCGAAGACGCTCAGCTCCGGAGTCGTCGTCCTGAAGTACGAGCCGCCTCGCTAAGCGCTCGATTGCATGACCTGCGTTGGCTGCATCCATCGCTCGCTGCAGAGCGGCATGAATGCCGTCTGTCACGAAGTGGACGATCGCTCCTTCATGATCACGGCTTCCTTTCACGACTGGTTGGCCGGTAGGTAATTCAGTACGACGCCCGACTCTGGGTCTTCGTGCCGACCAGCCGCAACTTGCGGCTCAAGCGGGAAGGCGCCCGATGCGTCACTGCGGGGAGCGGACCTGCGTCGCCGTCGCGCCGCCCAGATACGCGGTGAGCAGAATCGCCCCTACGATCGACGTGCGCCGAACCACGAACGCAATTAGGCACACGAGCTGGACCAGGCCTAGGATGACGACCAGATGCGCCGGATAGCCGAGGCGTGTAGTTCCCTCGACGGCCACGCTCAGATTCAAGATCTTCACGATGGCATCGAAGGCGAGAAACGACACCAGCGGTGCGGCGATGACACGGCCGGTCCAGAGCCTTGCTTTCGAAACAGCGTTAGCCTTCATCGAACCATCCACGCCCACGCCGCGAAGAGCACCTGCATCGGCACGCGGATCCAGAGCGGCGTCGCCTGACGTCCGCGGAGCAGTACACCGCGGCGGGCGGCACTGACATTCGCCGGGAGCATGAGCACGAGCAGCACCATCAGCGCTGACGCGGCCCAGAATCTGAGCGAAGGGACCAACAGCGCGACCGCCCCCGCCAGTTCGGCGAGGCCCGTCAGAAACACCAACAGGTCGGGACGCGGCAACGACGGCGGCACCATCGCGATGAGGTCCTTCCGCATCGGCGTGAAATGTGAGATCGCGGTGAACACGAACATGGTCGCGAGAGCTGCACGGGCAGACGACACCCACGTCCCGAAGAAGTCGACGCCTGCAAAGCCCACAGCTCGAAAAGCGGCGACCGACCCGAACAGAACGATGAGCGTCGTCATTGCCTCTGCGGGCCATCCTAGCGAGCGTGGCTGCCTCGTGTCTTGAACGTACTGGCTACACGACGTGGGGGCGGTGCCAGGCCACGACCTTGAGATCGAGGACGAACACTGCATAGAAGACCGGGACGATGAAGAGTGTGACCGCCGTCGCGAAGGTGAGCCCGCCGATCTGTGCATAGCAGAGCGCCTGCCACAGCGGGCCGCCATGAAGAGCCAAAGGAAAGAGCGCCAGCACGGTCGCGCCCACCGTGATGAGTACAGGTCGTATGCGGCGAATGCCGGCATCGATCAACGCGTCTCGCAGGGCCGCACCGTGTTCATGCTGTTCCTCGATGAAATCGAACAGCACGATCACGTGGCTCACGATGACGCCGATGAGGCTCGTGATGCCGAGGATCGCGAGAAACCCCATCGGCATGCGCATCAGCCAGAGACTGGCGAACGCGCCGACGGCCCCGAACGGAATCCCCGCAAAGACGATGAACGGCTTGAAGGCGTTGTTGAATTGGAAGACGAGCGCCAGATAGATCGCGATCACCGACGCGATCACGACCGTGAGCGAATTCCTCTCTCCTTTGAGCTGCTCTTTCAACTCGCCCACGATCTCGAATCGATAACCCGCGGGCAGCTGCCGTTCGAAGTCGCGGATGCGCGGCATCAACGGCACGGTAATCTCATCAGCCAGGCGGCCTGGTGCGGGCAGTGCTGCCACGTTGATCGCCCGATACTGGTTGACTCGATGAATGACGGCGACTTCCGGGCTGTAGGTCAACCGCGAGATTTGTCCGAGCGTGAACCTGACTGGTGTCTGGCTCGAGTAGACATACAGCTGGCTCAAGTCCGTGACCGTTTCACGTTGCCCATAGTCCATCAATTGAACGATCGGGATGTTCTTGCGCCCCTCGCGCAGATACCCGATCGGTGCGCCTGACACCCCCGAGTACATCGAAATGGCGATGTCGCGGCTCGATACACCGGCGAGGCCGGCGCGGTCCTGATCGATGTCCAGCCGCGTTCGAATCGCGTCGTTCCCCCAGTCGTCGCGCACGTTGATCGCATACGGCGACGAGTTCAGGATCGCTCGCAGTCTGTCCGCTTCCTGACGCAGCACGCGGGCATCGTCGCCCAGGATGCGCATCGACACCGGGATGATCGTCGGCGGCCCTGTTTCGACCGTGCGCACGTCGATTCTCGCGCCGGCCACGCGCGACGACAGGGCGTCTTGAAGCGGGCCCACCAGCCGATTGGTGTCTTCGCTGCGAGTGAATTGCAGCAGCAGTTGCGCGTAGTTCGACGCGGACGGCTCCGGGCGCACGGAAAACCAGAAGCGTGGTCCGCCAGCGCCGATGAACGTCGTAATGGAGGCGAGCGAGGGTTCGTCGCCGTGCGTCCGATCGTGCTGGTCCGTGACCTCGCGGACGATCTGATCGGCTTCGCGCACGACACGCTCGGTCTGGACGATCGGCGCGTCCTCGGGCAGACGAATGTCCACATACGCGATATAGAAGTCGTCCCTGGGAAAGAACTGGCGATGAAGGCGGGTCACGAAGAATGCGCCTGCGGCGAGCGCCAGCGAGGAGGCCGCAAGAACCTTCCAACGACGATCGATGGCAAAGGAGACTGCGCGCTCGTAGGTCCTGCCGAACCAGCTGTCGCGCGGGCGATCGGCGGACGGATCTGATTCCGGCGTCAGGATGTAATAGGCCAGCAGCGGCAGGAACGTCATCGACATGACGCGGGAGGCGACGAGCGAACAGGCGATCGTCATCGGAAGGCTGTAGATGAACCTCCCGACATCGCCAGTCAGCAGGAGGAACGGCAAGTACGCTGCGATGTTGGTAATCGTGGCGTAGAGGATTGCCTTCGAGAGCTTCTCGGGTCCGAGCCACGCAGCAATCGATCGCGGTTGCCCGCGCGCCAGCTCCCGCTTGATCGCATCGCCGGCAACGACCGGATCGTCCACCAGCAGACCCAGGGCGATGATGAGCGAGGCAATCGACATCTGCTGAATGTCGAGGCCAATCAGCTGCATCAATCCGAACGTCATGGCCAGCGTGATCGGAATCGACAACGCCATCAGAAGGGCAGACCGCCATTCCCAGAATCCGATCAGCGAGACGAGAACCACCAGCAGCACGGCTTCCCAGAGACTGCGCGTGAACAGGTCCAGCTTCTCGCGCACCTGTCTCTGCTGGTCCGATGTCGTCCCGATGACCAGATCAGCCGGAAGCGCTCGGCGGATCTCGTCCACACGCGCGCGGACCGCCGTTCCGAAGCGATCGATCTGCTCGCCCTTCTTCATTTCCGTCGACAGCGTGATCGCGCGACCTCTCAGCCAGCGCCCGCGGTCGTCCCGCCAGGTGTAGAACGACACAAAGCGCGCCGGATGCTGGTAACCGCGATGCACGCTCCCGATGTCACGCAGATAGACCGGAGTACCGTTTGCCGCCTGCGTGAACACCGTTCTGTCGATGTCGGCAAGCGTCCGGAACTCGTTGGTCTGCTCGAGGGCGAGCTCGCGTCCTTCCGCGTTCACCGTTCCGGCCGGGAGTGTCGTGTTGCGGCTCTGCAGCACTCCTCTGATCGCGTCCGGAATGATGCCGAACGAGGCGAGCCGGTTCTGTGAATAGCGCGCTTCGATTTGTTCTTCGATCACGCCGACCCTGGTGACACGAGAGGCCTCGGGCGCGATCTTGATCGCTTTCTCGATGCGATCGGTGAAGTCATCCAGCTCGCGGTACGAGTATTTCGGACCGGCCTGTCGCTGCAGAACGTCGACGAGCGAGACACCGGGCGTCATGACAATCGGATCCCATACATCGGGATGGATGTCCGCTCGTTGAGGCAGTTGGTCCCAGACGCGACGCACCGCACGCGCGAACGCGCCGTCCTCTTGCTGCGTCGATATCCTGATCACCGCGAAACCGTCACTGTCGATCGTTCGGACATCTGTTCCCAGGCCTTGACGGACCAGGGCGTCGCCCAACAGGCGCGCCGCCTCGCGCACGAACGAAGGATCGGGTGAGCCGGAGCTGCACAGCACCACGGCAAGCGTCGACGGCTCAGGCGCCGCAGCCGCAGCGATCTGTGCCGCCAGCAGCTGCAGTCGCGGGCCGCTCGCCGGCGGACTCGCCACTGTGAGCATCAGCGCCGACGTCTCACCGAATTCCTTGACGAATTGAATGGGGCCGGCGCCTTCCGGCAGATCTGCGAGCGCATCGAGCTTGACCTTGACGTCGTCGAACTCCTTACCGGTGTCGATGCGCGCGTTCTCATCGATTTCGGCGTAGACGACCGATAGCCCGGCGCGGGTCGTCGACGTGATTTCGGAGACGCGGATGTTTTGGGCGACGCGTTCCTCGATTTTGCGCGTCACCAGTTGTTCCACTCTCTCGGCGCTCTGGCCCGGCCACGGTGTCACGACCGCAATCTGGCGAACGGGTATGTCTGGATCCTTGCGCTTGGCCATCGCGGCGTAGGCCCAGACGCCCCAGGCGATTACACCGACAAGCAGGACCCACGTCACATGTCGGTGCTCCACGCAGAAGCGAGCGATGCTGTGCCGCGGCGGGGTCGTCTCGAGATCGGGATGCACTACTGCAGTTCCTTCACCACGTCGCCGGGCTGAAGCATGTTCGCCCCCGACGCAACGATCCGTTGGCCGGCGCTGAGGCCGTCGAGGATCGACACTTGATTGCCGACGAGCGGTCCGGGCCGTACCTCAATCGCCTTGACCGTGGCGGTGCCCTTGTCCGTTGGGGCTACTGCGTAGACGACATATCGATCACGCGTGGGATCGTGGACGAGTGCGTCGATCGGAATGCGCACCTGACGATGCTCCGTCGCATCGTTCCTGACCTCGATCGAGGCGATCATTCCCGATCGCAATGTCAAGGTCGGATTGTCGATCGCCACGATGATCTCGAACGATCGCGACTTGGGGTCGGCCGCCGGCGCGACCGACAGGACGCGCCCCTCGAAGCGTTCGTTCGGGTACGCGTCGACGCTGACCGGCAACAGCCTTCCAGTGTGGAACAGGTCCAGTGCCGTGTCCGGCACGCTGAACCGCACCTTGACCTGCTGCAGGTCTGCCACGGTAAAGGCGGCCATGCCTGGCGAGACCAGCGTTCCGATCTCGACGCGACGTTCAACGAGAACGCCGTTGAACGGAGCGCGCAATTCGGTGTCGCCGAGTGCGATTCGCGCCTCCTCGAGTTGCGCCGCCGCGGCAGTGGATCGCTGTTGTGCGGCGGTGACTGACGCCGCTGCCGCGTCTACCTTGGCACGAGCCGCGTCGAGTCTCGCTTTGCTGGCGTCGTACACCGGCTTCGTGACGCTCTCCTGTTGCCAGAGTGTTTCGATGCGACCGAAATCAGCTGCCGCCTGGGTCAGCGCGGCCCTCGCTTCGACGAGCCCCGACTCCGCGGCCGTGACCCTCGCAGTCGATTCATTGCGTGAGCCCTGTGCCTTGTCGACGCCCGCCTGATAATCAGTCGTCCGAATGCGGGCGAGAACCAATCCTGTCGTCACCGCGGCGCCGGGCTCCAGTGCACGAATCCGTCCGTCGGCTCCCTTGGTTTGACGCAGGTCGACGACGTACCCCGATACGCGGAAGGCGAGCTCGACCTGCGCATTCGGCGCAATGATGGCGGAGTACGTCGTCGGCTCGACGCCGCTCGAGGCTTCGACGGCCATCAGCCGAACGGCTTTCGGGATGCGGGCATCTACGTCCCCGCCTGCCCCACCGACGCATCCGCACGTCAGGGCCGCTGCAATGGCGACGGCCGGCGCGGTGTGGAAGCGTCGCGTCCTCATTGGTCCCGGCCCATCGCCTTTTCAAAATCGGCTTGCGCCGTTGCGAGATCCATCAACGCCTGCGTGTAGCGGTGGTTCGCTTCGGCAAGACCCGCCTGGATCTTCGCGACCTCGCTGAGAACGGCCTCCCGCTGTACGTATCGATTGCGGGCGACACGAAGGGCTTCCGTGTTGGAGGACTGGAACGCCTTCGCGAGTTCCACCGCCTTGCGGGCTTCGACGATGCGTCGATACTGGTGCGCGACGTCCGACATCACACGCGCTTCAATGTCGGTGAGATCGAGAGCGGCTTGAGCTTCGGCGTCCCGCTTCGTCTGAATCTCCGTTCGTTTCTTCCCCCAATCGAACACGTCCCACGTCGCCTGAATGCCGAAGCTGCTGACGCTGCTCGGAAGGACGCTGGTGTAGTTGACCGTTCGCAAACCCTGCAACGACAGGCTGACGTCCGGGATTCGTTCAGCGCTCGCGAGCCGACGTTCGAGCTCGGTCTTGCGCTGCTGCACTTTGGCCAGCCGGATCTCCGGACGAGACGCCAGCGCTTCAGCAGACGCGTCGGTCAGCGACACGCTCTCGGTCGTGACGATGCTCGAGACATCGATGTCGAAGGGCGTATCGATCGCTCGTCCCATCAGACGATTGAGTTGCTCCTTCTGACTCTGAATGGGGTCGTCCATCTTGAGCAGTTCGTACTCCGCCTGGACGAGTTGCGCTTTGACGTTCAGCAGATCGGCCTGCAACGCTATTCGTTGAACCACCTGCTGGCTGGTCTCGCGATCGAGGTGCTCGAGAAAACCGACGGTCTCCTGGAGCGCCGCCTTGCCGCTTTCGGCCTGTGCGATTCCGTAGTAGAGACGTCGCACTTCGTTGACGATGCCGTGCCGTTTTCCGCGCGCTTGCTCCGCGGCGGCCGTCACGCCGACTTCAGCGAGCTCGATCCCGAGTCCGATCTTGAACAGCTGGGTAAGGGGCTGCGACACACTCGCATAGGCGATGAACCCGAAACGCAAGGGGCTTTCGAGCGTCGTCGTCTGGCCGGGAATGGGGCCGTCGAATGGATACACGCCGAGACTTCCACGCTCGAGGGTGACGCCCAACTGGTTGAGCGGCTGCGCTGCGAGGGTGGTGATCGAGAAGATCGGATATCGACGGGTGCGCGCGACACCGACTTCGTGTACGCCTTTGCTGCGTTCGAGCTCGGCGACTTGTATCGACCGATCGTGGGTTTGTGCGATGCGCACCGCTTCGCTCAGCGTGATCGTCTGAGCGTGCGCCAGACCCGGTGCGAGCAGACTCGCAATGCCGGCGACGACGATCGTGCGGCGGATGAAAGAAGACCGCGGCTGAGCCATTGTCCCCTCCAGCGCTGGCGTGAGTTCTCGATTCAACCACGGCTGCTCCGGCGGCGTCGATTGCGACCGTGGACCGAAACATCTTTGTCATCTTAGCGGCGCCAGACCCGCTGAGTCATGGCTGAGACTGACCGCATCGTACCGAGCCACACTCGCTCCGTCTTGAACAAACTGGCTGCCTTGCAGGCGACCCGCCGCGATGCCAGAATCCGCCCATGCTGCTCGGAGCGCGCCGCGGCGTGGCGCCGTGGCCCCCGGTGTTAATCGTGTGCGGCCCAGGCTTCGCGACTGCAGCGCATCGTCATCACTGCGTCCAGTTGCTGATGGCGTTGCGTGGGTCGCTCCGGGTGCGTGGTGGACGGAACGGCACCTGGAGGAAGTGCGGCGCCGTGTGGGTGCGGCCCGACGCCGTTCATCAGATGGACGGGCGCGGCAGCTCGCTGTTGATCGGGTTCGTCAGCGCGGAGAGCGACATGGGGGCCGAGATTTCCGCGCGCATCGAAGGCGAGATTGCCGTAGTGCCCGCGAAGCAGGTTGCCTGCTGGCGCGCCGTGCTGGGAGCGTCGCCGGACGTCGCACGCGCAGAACGCTGGCTGTCCAAAACCCTCATGCCTCGTCGGCGTCATGTCACGATCCATCCGGGCGTCCGGCGGGTGCTGTCCCACCTTCATGAGCCGCGCGCCGCGTTCGACGGCTTGTCTCTCAAGGAGCTCGCGGAGATCGCACGCTTGTCGCCGTCGCGTTTCATGCATGCGTTCACCGAGTCGGTCGGCATACCCGTTCGACCCTACATTCTCTGGATTCGGCTGCAGCGCGGGGCGTGTGACTTGATGGACGGCGCCAGCGTCACGAATGCGGCCCATCGCGCCGGCTTCTCGGACGCCGCGCACATGACGCGTACGTTTCGTCGAATGCTCGGCGCCACACCGTCGGATCTTGCGCTGTTGAAGAGACTGAGTATGGGCTTTTCGCTGGAGTCCGGCGGGAATCCTACTCGCGCGGCTGGCGCGATCAACGGCGTGGCCTGAGGCTACTCGAGTCGCACGAGCCCGCGCCGCGTCGCGATCTTGACCGCTTCGGTGCGGCTCGTGACACCGAGCTTCTCGAACAGGTGGCCGAGGTGCGTCTTCACCGTGCGGTCGCT
>AR_comb_assmDRAFT_10332940_pt1 | contig 10068 bp, 8 predicted proteins | sample ArasoioldDNA_FD_10543 | JGI IMG/M metagenome (IMG submission 10543) | reverse complement strand
GAAGAGGTCGGTGAGGATCGTGATCAGGATCCAGATCCAGATCACGAAGAAGAAGATCTCCAGCGCGACCAGGAGAAGTTCGCCGAAGCTGACGTCTGCGAGCGGCAAGGGTGGTCCTTTCGTTCGGAGCAGCTGTTTGCGGAACGGTTGAGAGAAAGCCTAACCGGCCGGCGTGCGGGCGCTGACGATCCAGGTCGAGGCGGGGCCGCGGACGCCGTCGGCGGTGACGAAGTCGGCCAGGCCCTCGCGCAGCGCGGCTGCGATCTGCGGGCGCAGGCGCTCGGCCTCCTCCCCGGCGAGGCGCAGGACCTCCCCGGCCGGACCGAGGGCCATCGCGAACTCGACCGCCTGGTCGAGGTCGAGGCCGATCTCGATCGTGGCGTCGCAGCGGCGCAGGGAGATCTGCTCGAACCCGGCGCCGACCAGGATCTCGGTGGTGACGTCGGCGTCGGCCATCGAGAACGGCCCCGGGCCGCAGGTCGGCTCCTCGGAGTCCTCGTCCTCCTCGACGAAGCGCTCGACGATCCGCTCGGCCCGGTGCACCCACTCGTTGTCGAGCTTGCGGCGCCAGACGACCATGCACAGCCGCCCGCCCGGCTCCAGCGCCGCGCGCACGTTGCGCAGCGCCCCCACCGGGTTGGCGAAGAACATCGTGCCCATGCGCGAGAAGGCGTAGTCGAAGCGACGGTCGAACTCCGTCGCCTGGACGTCGCCGGCGAGGTACTCGACGTTCGCGAGCCCGTCCTCCTCGGCCTCGGCGCGGGCGAGCTCGACGAAGCGCTCGGAGATGTCGAAGCCGAGCACGGAGCCCTGCGGCCCGACCAGCTCGGCGAGCTGCCGCGTCGTGTCGCCGAACCCGCAGCCGATGTCGAGCACGCGGGCGCCGGGAGCCGGGGGGTGCAGCCGCATCGCCTCCGCGCCGTGGGCGCCGAGGCCGTCGCTGACGATCCGCCGGTACTGGATGAAGCGGTCGAAGAGGACGCCGTTCCAGGCCTCCGCGGTCTCCTCGTTGTTCGCTGCGACCTCGGCCATTGGCCGATGGTAAGCGGCAGCGCTCAGTTTGCAAGCCGCCAGGCGTAGAGCGTCACGGCGACCGAGGTCGCGAGGTTGAGGCTGGAGACGCCCGCCCGCATCGGGATCGCGACCCGCATCGCGGCTCGCTCCAGAAGCTCGGCGCTGAGCCCGTGCCGCTCGGTGCCGAAGGCGAGCAGCGCCCGCGCCGGCAGCTCGGCGGGTGCGAGCTCCTCGCCCTCGGGGTCGACCGCGATGAGCGGGCGGTCGCTCTCCGGCAGGGCCCGCACCGCCGTCACCGGCAGGGCGAAGTGCAGGCCCGCGGCGCCACGCACCGCGTCCGGGAACCACGGATCGTTCTCGCCGGTGCTCAGCATCGCCGCCGCGCCCGCGGCGGCGCAGACCCGCACGCAGGCGCCGATGTTGCCCATGTTCCGCGGGTCCTCGAGCAGCACCGCCGGGGCCGGGTCGGGGGCCGCGAGGGCGGCCGCGGCGTCGACCGCAGGGCGCGGGGCGATCGCCACGACGCCGGTCCGCGGCACGAGCGGCACGATCCGCGCCAGGGTCGCCTCGTCGATCCGCTCCGCGCCGCGGAAGCGGCCGCTCAGGTCGGGGGCCAGGTCCGCGGCCAGCCGCTCCAGCGCCTCGGGGTCGAGCGCCACCGTCTCGGTCGGCTCGGCGCCGAAGCGGAGCGCATGCTTGAGCGCGTGGAAGCCCTCGATCACGACCCGGTCGCGCTCGCGCCGCGCCCGGCGGAAGCGATGAATCAGCTCGTCCCCCACCGCGCCATCATGACGGCTGCGCCGCGGCGACCAGGCGGTCGCGTCCGCCCTCCTTGGCCTCGTAGAGGGCGGCATCGGCGCGGCCGAGCAGTTCCTCGGCGTTCTCGACGAAGTCCCAGCCCGCCAGGCCGACCGAGCAGGTCTGCCCCTGCGGGGTCACCGCGCGCAGGCGCTCGACGATCTCTTCGGCCTGCTCGAGCGTGCAGCCCGGCAGGAGGACGAGGAACTCCTCGCCGCCGAAGCGGACGAGCATGTCTTCGCCGCGCAGCTCGGAGTCCCAGGCGATCGCGCAATCGCGCAGGACCCGATCCCCGGCCTGGTGGCCGTGGGCGTCGTTGTAGGCCTTGAACCGATCGAGGTCGACGACCGCGAGGTGGAGCAGCTCTTCCGCTCGCCGCGCCCGTGCGAGCTCACGCGGCATCGCTTCGTCCAGCGCGCGCCGGTTGGGCAGGCCGGTGAGCGGGTCGCTGCGCGCCAGGCCCTCGACCTCGCCGAGCAGCCGCTCGCGTTCGGCCTCGACCTGCTTCAGGTCGGTGACGTCGGTCGAGCGCGAGTAGATCAGCTGCTCGTCGGCCGAGAGCGAGGAGCTGGTGCGCAGCCAGTGCCAGCTGCCGTCCTTGGCCCGGACCCTGGTTTCGAGCGCGACCGAGTGCACGCCGTCGAAGACCCGCGTCGCCTCGGCCAGGGCGCGCTCGCGGTCGTCGGGGTGGGCGAGGTCGATCAGGCGCACGCCGCGCAGCTCCTCCGGCGTGTATCCCAGCCATCTCTCCCAGGCGACGTTGGCCTCGACGCACCGCCCCGAGCGGTCGAGGGTCGAGAGCATGTCCTGCGAGAGGTCGAAGAAATGGCGGGCGCGATCGTCGGCGCGGGCGCGGCGGGCGACGACGAGGCCGGTGAAGAGCAGCAGCACGGTGAGCGAGACCGCGGTGAAGAGCCAGCGGGTGAGCGGCGAGTACCCGCTGGCGTTTTCGACCAGGGCGAGCGCCCCCGCGTAGCAGGCGAGCAGCCAGCCGATGTGGGCGGCGGCGACCTTGCGCGGGAGGTAGTAGGCCGAGGCCAGCGTCAGCCAGACGAAGATCGTGCCGTACTGGCCGACGGCTATCCCGCTCTCGATGACCAGCACCGAGGCGAGCGCCGACGTCGCGGCGAGGATCGCCTGGGTGGCGGCGAGTGGAACCTCGGCGGCGAGCATCCTGCAGGCGAGGCCCGTCGCGAACATGGCCAATGAGGTGAGGAGCAGGGCCAGGGTGTCGGCGCCGCCCGGATGCGGCAGCACCAGGCTGAGCCAGACCAGCCCGGCCCCCGCCATCAGGATCGTGCCGACCGCCCGGGCCTCGGCCTGTCCGGGCACGCCGATTGCGCCCTGCTCCGTGTCCGCCTGCACTCTCAACACCTGATCTGAATCGGCGCCGAACGGGGTGCTTCTTTAGGGATGAACGACTTGGAACTGCCCCATCAGACCGTGGTCCTCGTGATCGAGCATGTGACAGTGAAGGACGAACTTTCCTTTGTGGTCGGTCAGGTGCCCGGCGACCAGGATTCGTTCTCCCGGATAGACGAAGAAGGTGTCCTTGAGGCAGTCTTCCCAGGGCGGCGGGCGCCTGCCCCCGCGCTCCAGCAGGTACCAGTCGGTCTGGTGCAGATGCATCACATGGGCGACGCTGGTGCGGTTGTGGATTTCCCAGGTGACCACCGAGCCGAGCTTCGGGAAGGCGTCCGCGCGGGCCGGGTTGAAGGTGCGTCCGTTGAGCAGCCAGGTGGTCTTGAAGAGGCCGCCGATCGTGATCTCCCAGCGGTGGTCGGGCCTGCGCTTGGCGCGCCGCGTCCAGGCCGGGAGCGGTCGCAGGCGCCGCGGCACCCGGGTGCGGTCGGCGACCCGCCCGCCGTCGACGCGGAACTGCATCAGGGCGCCGGCATAGCCGTGGGAGCCCGGCGAGTTGCGCCCGCGGTGGCGTTTGCTGCTGCGCAGCTCGACGGCCTGCCCGCGGGCGGTGGAGAAGTCGACGATCACCTCGGCCCGCTCCGCCGGCCCGAGCAGGATTTCGGTGCGACGCACCGGCGCCGGCATCAGGCCGCTGTCGGTCCCGACCTGGACCATCGGGGCGCCGTTGGACAGGTGAAGGTTGTAGCTGCGGAAGGGCGAGACGTTGAGGATCCGCAGCCGGTGGCGGCAGGCGCGCACCCGGTGGTGGGGCATGTGGGCGCCGTTGACCAGCACCGAGTGGCCGACGATCCCGTCGGCGGGCGGTCGCAGGCTGGTGAAGGGGTCGACGAGCTGGTTGTGGAGGTCGAAGGTGCGCTCGGCGATCATCAGCGGCAGGTCTCGCTCGCCGCGCGGCAGCGGCAGGGATTCGTCGAAGGCGTCCTCGACGATCCACATCCCGGCGAGGCCCTTCCAGGTGTGCAGGGAGGTGCGGTCGAGGCGGTGGTCGTGGTACCACTGGAAGGCCGCGCGTTCGGGACGGCCGTCCTCGCGCAGGTCGTAGACGTAGGTTTTGCTCGCGCCCGGCCGCAGCAGCAGGTCGTTGCCGGACTCGCGCGCGCTGAGGCCGGAGGGGATCCGACAGTAGAACGAGTCCGGGTGGGAGCGGGTCAGCCCGCCCGGCTGGCCGTCGAACTGGGTGCGGTTGTGCCCGCCGTGGAGGTGGACGGTGAGCTCCCCGGCCGCGGCCGGGAGCCGGTGGTGGAAGGTGACCTCGGTGCGGTGGCCGGCGGGACGGCGGATCGTCGGCCCCGGGAAGGTGCCCCCGTAGGTCCAGAGGCGGGTCTTCGGGCCGGGGAGGATCTGCTGCTCGGCCTCGCGGATCGGGATCTCAAGGCGCGACCCGGCCAGCTCGCGCGGGATCGGCAGCGGGGCGCGGAACGGCTCCGCGGCCAGGGCGGGCGCCGCCGCCGGCAGCGGCAGGGACGCTCCGCCCCCGCGCCGCAGCGGCACCAGCGCCGCCAGGGCGCCGCCGCCCAGGGCGCCGAGGAAGGCTCGGCGCCCCAGGCGCGGCGTGCTTGAACGCTGCTCAGCCGTTTCCTACGGGAAGGAGACGGGCGCGAGCGGCGCCGGGTTGACCGTGACGCTGCCGTGCATCCAGGAATGGATGGCGCAGATGAAGTAGAGCGTCTTCGGTTCGGACGTGGTGTTGGCGCTCACCAGCTGGGTGAAGGAGTCGCCTTTTTTGAAGCCGGTGAACCAGGAATCGCCCTTGCTCCTGACCGATCCCATCGTGCTCCAGCCTTCGGCACCCGCCTTCGCCGGGTTGATCGTCACTTCTTCGCGTTTGTTCACCCCGTGCCACTTGGCGATCGCGAAGCAGATGTGTTTGGGGGTGAAGCAGTTTTTCCGCTGCCCGTGGGTGCGCGGCACCGAGCCCTTGGTGACCAGCGAGAAGGTGTGCGGGCCGACCTGTCTGGGGTTGGTGTCGTTGACGATTTCCAGCTCGTCTCCCTGGGTGACCGTCTGCGGCGCGACGAACTTCAGGTTCCCTTTGACCAGCTCGATGTGGATCGTGTCGGTGACGCCGGTCGGGGTGACCGCCGCGGCGGCGAGGCCCGGCACGGCGAGGATGATGGCGGCGACGGGGAGCGCGAGCAGGATTCCCCGGGGCGCCGAGCGCAAATGTCGCAAGAGCTGCCCTTTCTGGACGTTTGTTCTAGTGGATCGCGAGCAACGTAATACGCCCCGTTCACAAGTTCAAGGGCGCGTCACGCAGCCGGGGGCGACCGGTAGCCTCCACTCCGTGGTCGGCACCACCTTCCTCCACACCTGTTACCGGATCGGCGAAATCGACCGCTCGGTCTCCTTTTACGAGAAGCTCGGCTTCAAGGAGGTCGCCCGGATGCCGATCGGCGAGGAGGCGGTCAACGTGTTCCTGGCACTGCCGGGCGAGGACCCGGTGCTGGAGCTGACCTACAACCACGGGGTCGAGTCCTACGACCATGGCACCGGGTACAACCACATCGCCCTCTCGGTCGAGGACCTCGACGCCACCTTGGAGCGCCTCGCCGCCGCGGGCCTGAAGCCGGAAAAGCCCCCCTACCGCCCCGGTGGCCGCACCGAGGGCCACCGGATCTGCTTCTTCCGCGACCCCGACGGCTACCGAATTGAGCTGATCGGCGAGTAGCGGCCGGCTAGCGGTGGCCGCCGCGATGCTCGCGCCTGTGCTCGGGCACGCGCACGACGCGGAAGCCCCGCACGGCGGGCGTTGCGTCGGTGAGCCCGTTGGCGAGGGCTCGGACCCAGAACCGGTAGCGGCCGGGGCGCAGGCGGTAGACGCGGGGGGATTTGCAGGCTTTGAAGACCGGTTTGGCGAGGCCTTTGCCTTTGACTTTGGCTTTGCGCACCTTGGTCAGCGCGCATTCGAAGGTCGAGCCTTTGACCGACGATTTGAAGCGGAAGGAGACTTTCGCCGTTTTGTGATGGGTGCGGAAGACCTTCGGGCCTTTGAGCAGGGTCGTTTTCGGGGCTTCCTTGGGCCCTTCGGGCGGTTCGAGGCCGCTGACGCGAACGATCGCGCCCGGGGAGAGGATTTTCTCGGTCGTTACCCAGAGCGTGTTGCCGGGGCCCGCGGTGAGTTGGCGCGGCGTCTGCCCGGCCGGGAAGCCGCCCAGCAGGGTCAGCTGGCCGCTGGAGGTCAGGCGCGCGAGCCCCTGGCTGACGCCGCTGCGAGCGATCCAGAATGCCTGGTCGGAGCCGAAGGCGACGCCGAAGGGATCGTCCGGCTGGGCCTGCGAGGCGGCCGGGTTCGGCGGCGTGATAAGCCCCACTTCCTCGACGTTCGCACCTTTGGGCGCCGGCTCGGAGAACCCGATCTGGCCGCCGAGGCCGCCGGCGACGCCCTGGGAGCCGCCTTTGATCGGATAGTCCACCTCGGTGCCGGCGGTGGTCAGGGTGACGATCCGCGCCTGGGTCGAGTTGGAATCGGCGACCACCAGCAGTGAGCCGGCGACGTCGATGTCGCGCGAGCTCAGTTCGGCGATCGCGATCGGGACGGATTTCGTCGGATCGGCCGGCGGGAAGTGCAGCACGACGTTTTCCGAGGCCACCCACATCTGGCCGTCCGGCCCGGCGACGATCGAGGAGAAGGCTTTGACCTGCGCGATCGTCGTCGTTTTCGTTTTCGTCGGTTCGGCGGTCGAGAAGCTGGCGACGCCTTCGTTCTGCGTCACCCAGAGCCGCCCTTCGGGCCCGACCGCGATGCCGGTCGGCGCGCTGACGTTTTCGAGGTCGAATTCGGTGACCTGGCCGGCCGGCGTGATCCGGGCGACGTCATTGGTCAGGTCCGCGACCGTAACCCAGACGTTCCCGTCGGGGCCCGCGACGATCTTGTTGTTGGACCCGAGTTCCGCTTTGAGCGGGAAGCTGCCGTCAACGTGCGGCGCCGCCGAGGCCCCGCCGGCGGCGAGGAGGCCGAGGGCAAGGGCGACCGTGAGGACCGCGGCGAAGCGTCTCGGACGAGATGAGGGCATCGGCAGGCGCATTGTAATCGCAATGCAAACCCGCTCAAGGGGGGCCGAGTTGCGCTACTGGGGCGAGATGCCGCCGCCGACCGATGGGGGCGGCGCCTGCGGCTGGGGTTGGGGTTCGGGGTGCGGTTCCGGTTCGGGCGCTTCTTTTTCTTCAGCCGCTTCTTCTTCGCCTTCGGCTTCTTCCTTTTCCTTGCGCTGCTTCTTCTTCCCGCCCTTTTCTTCTTCTTCGGCTTCTTCGTCGCCGGAGCTGACTTCGGAGGCCGAGCGGGTGTGTTCGCTGGAGAACGGTGAGAGCGACGGCAGGGAGGTGGGGACTTCGAATTCGGGGCAGTCTTCGCCCTGCGCCGCCGACATGTAGTTCTGCCAGATCGGACCGGCGGTCGGGCCGCCGAACCCGGTCGCTTCGCGCGAGGCCGGGTGGCCGACCCACACGGCGGTCGAGTAGAGCGGCGTGTAGCCGACGAACCAGGCGTCGGACTCGCCCTCGGAGGTGCCGGTCTTGCCGGCCTCCGAGGTGCACCCGATCGAGGTGTACCCGGCGCCGGTTCCCTGCGTGATCACGCCCTCGAGGATGCGGGTGACTTCCCATGCCTGGCCCGGCGTCAGCACCCGTTCGCCCGCCGCCTCGCCGAGGTCGTCGACCTTGCCGTCGGGGAATTCGACTTTGCTGATCGCGGTTGGCGGGTGGTGGACGCCGCCGCTGGCGAGCGTGGCGTAGGCGTCGGCCATTTCGAGCGGGCTGACGCCGGTGGAGAGTCCGCCGATCGCCTCCGCGGGGAGCGACTGCAGCGGGGATTCGATCCCCATTTCCTCGGCGGTTTCGGTCACGGCTTCAGGCCCGACGTCGAGGTCGAGCTGGGCGAAGACGACGTTGACCGAGGCCCAGGTGGCCTCTTCGAGCGACATCACGCCACCGCCGGCCTCGGCGTTGTTGACCGTCCAGAAGCCGCCTCCCGGAATCGCCAGCACCTTCGGCGAGGTGCCGTCGTAGTAGGTGCTCGCCGGGTCGATCCCCTGCTTGATCGCGGTCGTCAGCACGTAGGTCTTGAACGAGGAGCCGGGCTGCTTCTGCGCCTGCCAGGCGTAGTTGAACTGGCTTTCGCTCGCCGCCCCTTCGGTCGAGGCGAGGGCGAGGATCGCGCCGCTCTTCGGGTCGACCGAGGCCAGGCCGGCGGCCGGCCCGCCTTCGGGGTAGCAGACGTAACAGGATTCGGAGACCGCGGCTTCCGCCTTCGCCTGCAGGTCCGGGTCGATCGTCGTGTAGGCCTTGAGGCCGCCGTTGCGGACGGTGTTGAGGCCGTACTTCTCGATCAGTTCGTGCTGCACCAGGTCGAACAGGAAGGGGTCGTGGATCACCCGGTACTTGTCGCCCGGGTTGAGGCCGAGCCCTTCGGTGCGAGCGTCGAGGTATTCCTCCTGGGTGATGTAGCCCTGCTCGGCCATCGCGTTCAGCACCTCGTTGCGCCGCTTCAGGGCCGCCTTGGGGTCGAGGAAGGGGTTGTATTCGGAGGGGGCCTGCGGCAGCCCGGCGATCATCGCCGCCTCGGTCAGGGTGAGTTCCTGGACCGGCTTGCCGAAGTAGGTCTGCGATGCGGCTTCGGCACCGACCGCGGTCTGGCCTTCGACCGTCCCGTAGGGAGAGGTGTTGAGGTAGCTGGTGAGGATCCATTCGCGGGTGTGCGCGTCGAAGAGTTCTTCGGCGAGGTGGGCTTCCTTGAGCTTGCGTTCGAGCGTCTCTTCGGGGTTCTGGATGTAGAGGTTCCGCACCAGCTGCTGGGTGATCGTCGAGGCGCCCTGCACCGGCTTGCCGCCGGCCTTGATGTCCTCGACCACGGCGCGGGCGATGCCCGCAGGGTCGAGCGCGCCGTGGGTGTAGAAGTTCTTGTCCTCGATCGCGACCGTCGCCTGCTTGAGCGTTTCCGGCAGCACCCGGCCGGGAACGGGCTGGCGGATGTTGTTGGAGCGGATGAACCCGATCAGGCTGCCGTCGGCGGCGTAGATCGCCGAGGAGCGGCCCTTCTCGACCGGCTTCAGGCTGGAGAGCGGCGGTGCGGAGTTGTAGATGTTGAGCGCCCAGGCGCCGGCGACGATGCCGGCGACGGCCATCAGCGCGAGCAGCACGGCGACCGGGATCGCGATCTTGGGCCAGAGACGACCGTGCGACTGCCGTCGCCGCCTGCGAATGCGAGTAGCCATGGCTGCGCGGATTGTAGAGAGGGCGAGGCGTCGCACCCGCAGGCGGGCGGGCGCGCAATCGCGCTTGCCCGCTCCGTTTTGCCGCCGCGCCGCCGGCGTCCTAAGCGCGCAGCTTGTACCCGCGAGAGAAGAGGCGCAGGTTGAAGGCGAAGAGGACGCCGGTGGCCGCGGTCAGGGCCAGCAACGAGAGCCCGATGCTGACTTCGGAGTAGCCGACGAAGCCGTAGCGGACCAGGGAGATCATGTAGAAGATCGGGTTGAAGTGGGTCAGCGTCTCGAACGGCTGCGGCAGCAGCGAGGCCGAGTAGAAGACGCCGCCGAGGAAGATCAGCGGCTGCAGCACGAAGGTCTGGGCGAAGGCGACGTCGTCGAACTGCTCGGCACGCACCCCGATCAGCACCCCCAGCTGGGCGAAGAAGAAGCCGACCAGGAAGAGCGCCGGGATCAGCACCAGCAGGTGGTCGACCGGCAGCGCGACCAGGATCGCGGCCGCGCAGAAGGTGATGATCGCGACCAGCAGCCCGCGCACGAAGCCGCCGAGCGAGAAGGCGAGCAGCAGCTCCAGGGGCGAGGCGGGCGAGGAGAGCTGGTCCTGGATCGCGCCCTGGAACTTCTGCTGGAG
>AR_comb_assmDRAFT_10056760_pt1 | contig 10068 bp, 8 predicted proteins | sample ArasoioldDNA_FD_10543 | JGI IMG/M metagenome (IMG submission 10543) | reverse complement strand
TAAGTTTTAAAATAAATCGTCGATCTAACAATTTTAGATCATTCAATGTCTTGTAATCTATGAATCTTATTTATCTTTTCGTGTTAAGGGTTATTGTTATCGTTATTATGTTTTGAATTTACCAAATGTGCCTGTAAAATTTCTGCTCAAATCACTAAATATATTATAATAAATGGTACTTTGTAACTTGTTATGATGGTTGTTACTATCCTAAGAATGGACCAAATGATTAGCTGTTTGTAAGTATGAAGATATGGCTGAAAATAAAATATAGTGTGCAGCAGCAATCCATTGGCTTGGCATATCTGGAAACTGTTTTATTATTTTATTATTTACTATTTAGCCTGTAACCTTTGCATTGCGAATTGGCGCCAGCCTGGTATGTTGATTATTTTCTTATTACTTCTAGACTCTTCCTCGTTAAGCATTTGTTCAAAATACTCGTCGTTGGAAGGGAGATTCACTGTTCAGTACATTCAAACTAAAAAGAGTGGTTTACCAATAAATCATTTTCATTTTATGATATCTCTTGATTTTTCTCTACTGTTTGTAATTGTTTACCTTCCTATTCTAATACTGATATGGATGCTGTGATTTTCGCTTTCTTAATGATACAAGTACGTATAAAGATAGTACTACAATTGCAGCCTGCATAACCTTTGTGAGTATATCTGTTATACCCACATCATCTTGTATTCCTATCGAAGGAATATTTATTGTCCTGGTCATTATGTAAAATAGAATAAGTGCCAATGAACCTATTGCGGCCATGATGTATGGAATTTTATTGCGGTACTTATTTTCTACTATGTAGATCCCGACTGCAGTGTATCCTAGGCCTATTATAATAAAGAATATCATTTCATCTGTTGTTGCCATTACGTCTTGTGCATCCTTACTATCTGCAGGCTGATGCTCTGATTGTGAAATATCGGCATAATCCTGTGATGCAACATAAAAGTATATAGCACCTGTTATGAGTATCAGTGCGACAGTGATATATGCAATCTTTAATGTAGGCTGTACGGTTACTGTTGTAGTTCCTCTCATAGAGCAATAACTTTTTTAATATTATAAAATTATTGAGAGAACTGTGGCGAAGTACCAGAGAACAAAGTTCTTCTATCATTTAAATATAAGAAAAAAGAACATTTTACTATATTGATCTTCTATGCCCGAATCCACAACTGGCAATAATGACAAAAGAATTCAAATTGACAAAAATGAGGCAAATTTACAAACACAGGAAGCAGGTGACAATCTCCTTTTATTAAATTCTCCAATCTTAGCTACTAGATATGCTCACGAGTCCTCGAAATTAGTCTATTCGATTGAAAAGAATTTTTATCTGATAATCTGTATAATTTCATCATTATTCGTCTTATCATTGTTAGACATTCTAGAAGTACAAGAGATATTTCCGGTATCCCTGGATTTTGTAATTACAGTCTTTTCTGTTATTTCTATTGCTGTTTTGGTATACACAATTCCTAATATATTAAAATCCAAACAAATGCTTCGAGCATGGGCTGATATGTTTGAGAGGAACAGTATAAGGGCTGGACTAAATATATCTATGAGTAATAAGAGTAAAGAAGGAGTAGTCCATGCAATAGCCGAGACAATAGATGAAGTAGGTGAGCCGTTACGAAAGTATATTTCCTCTAAGGACGATTTTGATGAATTTTTAAATGTGTCATATCAATCGGGTAACAAAGCAGATGCAGACAAAATTCTATTTGATGTTCTAATCGATTCAGAACAAATAATAAGTCTAAAAAATAATGACACTGAAGATATTAGTGCTAGACTTAAAGAAAATCTTGAAAATTATGGAGCAATAGTAGTTAAAATTATTGATGGCAACGTAACAACAGATATAGTCAAATCATTTGCTAATGAAGTTAAATTATACAAACTATCTTCAAAAAATAAGATTCATTTGGCAATATTACTAGGTGACGATGTGCCAGTAGATTCATATGCATTAGCTATAAAATTAGAACGAACTGGAATTAAATATTTTGTACTTGTTGAGAAACCATCTATTTTAGATACAAAGTAACATAATACTAATACTATAACTATTGTACAATCTCTTGTTATTGAAACATCCTGAATTGGAAATGTGTATTCAGTTTAAATAATAATGCTAACATAATGAATAATATTGTAATGATTTCAATCTATCTAGCTTAACTAGGTTAATGCAAGTTTATTAGGAATGTACTATGCATTGTGCCGATGTCATTTGGAAGTAACCAAGAGAGTAATGAATTAGTATAATAATCGGCTTTGATTTGATTAACTTGCCACCATAATAATTGAGGTTTTATTAATTGTCTAAGACCAAAAAAGATAAGAAAAATAACAAGATTCGTTATTCTTCAGAGTATACAATGCTCTCTATACTTGAATATCTTTGTATTAATTCTTTGAATGGACCTATAAGCAAATATCACGTTCTAACCAAAGTACCAGGAATCAAACGACAGCGACAGGATAGAGTATCTGAAATTATGAATATGTTAGAGGAAAATGGTCTTATTGAGTCAATTAAAACATCTTCTGAATCTACATTCTATCACGTTACTGACAAGGGAATTTGTGCGTACTCAAAATGGGTTAAGGACTTTTTGGATTTTACTAGATTAACTTATAGACTAGGCGAACACAGGGAAAATAGAGAAGAAGATGGCCGATATCATAATTATTTAATGCTAGTATAATTATTGTTATTGAATATTACCATCTTTCATACTTTGAATTTATACATTCGAGAATTCTAAAAGAATGAATTTACAGTAGATCTTGTAGAGGACCAGTAAATGCATTGCACGGCAGAGTACACATAGACACTATCTGATACTGACGTATAGTAAAATACATGGAGTGAAGAAAATAGCATGACTACAATTAGCAGAAGTGGGGTTATCTCCCCCGTAGACGAAAAAGACTTTTGTTTCTACCTGTGTAAATTATGTGGTACTATTCAGTTAATGCATGGTGGACTACAGAAGCATGAGCATAAGCATATGGTCGCCAAAGGTGTCGAACCAGAAAGGGTGAGGAAATAAATCTGGTAATTGGGCCATCTGACACAACTACAACTACTGCACACGAACACGAATACGATTATGAACTAAAATACAAATGTCGAATGTGTGGTTTATAGACCACGCTGTTGCTTTAGGTCTCACCTCGATAGCTACCACTTGATGTCCCTTTCGGCATTAAAAGATTGACTACTGCTTTTATAGAATGCCAGTGTAGTAGTTGCCAGATACTAACAAAGGCAAAGGTTCGATTTCATAGGTTAGTACTCCTACTTCAAGGTGAAGGTGAAGGTGAAGCCTACTCACCACTCACAACCGGACAAACAACTTTTGCTTTTATCTCCAAAAAAACTAACTTACTTAGGTTATAGATTCTGTTATACAATACACAGCACTTCTTAAAAGGACATAAAAAGTCCTTTGTGTCAAACTAACTTTAGTCGGCAGGCGCTGGATAGAAAATCCGAGGTGTAGAAACAGGGCCGTAGTACATCCTAAGCCCTTATCATATAACTGTTCATCTCCCGAAATATAGACTAGAAAGTGGGAGTAGCTGGTTATTATTTTTATTATTTGTGGTATGTCTTTCTAAATATGAAGATATATGGTATTTGATGAGGAGATTGATAATTAAATCTATTCATCTAGATGAATGTATCATAATCATTAAATATGCAAATCTAATCCCTCTGTCAGTGAGGACTCTATCAAATGAATGAGTTGTATGTATTATTATTAATAATTGGACTATCGACATCAGTCCTAGTGGCATTCAGTTTATTGCTGCACGATGATTCGACGGATATCCAATCTGTAACACATAACATAGAATACGGAAAATCTGTGTATGAGATAGAGCTTGTAAAAAATAATAATCAAAACTTTGACGTAATCGTGGATCCAAGCATCGACAAAGTTACAAAATATAATGAGGCTCTCTGATAAAAACTAATTAGAAAATAGAAATCTTATCAATTTTCCTAGTATGGTCTTTGCTAGATTATTGTGGAGCTATCATTAAATATCAAATACAATATATTGAAAACAAAGACACCAAGCAAGATAAACCATATAAATTTATCTACTATTTTGTTTAGATAACTAAATGATCAATGTATAATAAAATCATAGTACCGGTCGATGGATCCGATCCTGCAGATAAAGCATTAGATCATGCCATAAATCTTGCAAAATCAATTTCAGCTAAGGGTAGTCTCAATAAGATCGAGATTATAATATTGTTTGTTATTCCAGATCTTCCTGCAGCACTTGGTATTGAATCTCCTAGAAGATCTATAAGGACTGGAGAAGTAATTTCATTTCCAGAGTATGTTAAAGAGATGCATGAGTTGAAGAGATCAAATGCTATTAAACTCTTACATGCAAAAAAGAAGAGATATGAATCCCATAAAATTAAAGGTAATGATTTTATACTGAGAGAAGAGATTCTTGTTAGCCATGGTAATTCCATATCAGATACAATAATCGAGTTTGCGAATAAAGAGAAAGCAGATTTGATTGTAATAGGAAATATTGGGTTGAGTGGGATATCAAAACTTAAATCCTTAGGCAGTGTATCTAGATCTATAACAGAAAAGTCTAGTTGTCCGGCCTTGATCGTACATTAGTAATATCTAAAACTATGTGGCAATAATAAAAAGATGAATGATAAAATTTTACAATTCAGTATAGGACATGATGATGCATTTATTTATTGTATAGTACAATAAAATGAATCAGGATTAGTTCCTGTCTCAGTTGTTTATCTTTCTGAAGTTACTATTATCTCACCTTTAAGTGAGGGGTCTTTTATAGAATGGTAGGGATACTTTCCAGGATTAAGATTTGATGCAACAAATTCGGCATATCCTTTCGGATTGATAATTCCGGTATCAAACAATTTTCCAGAAAGTGGATCACTTGCAGATACACCATTCGTAATGCTATGAGGAGATGTATCATTATTTCCAATAAATACCTCTTCTCCAGGCTTTATCGTTAAAGTTTGTGGCTTAAATATGAGATTTCCTTTATCATTTTTGGTTATGATTATAACACCTGCTAAAGACGAACTGTTTGGGGTTGCTGTTGCATTAGAGGTTGTGGTTGTTGCTGAATATGCATGTGGTAAGATCCAATTTTGATTTGCGGTTAAAAGAATAAACAATGTTCCGATTATACACGGTAAGAGGATAAACCGTTTCCAATTATAAGTTGGTCTGTCCATTATTTTGGTCTTTTACTAGCCTTCTAATTTATTTGTAACTAGAAAAGTCGGATCCTTTGTTATTCTATTGTCAATATATCCATTTCTTACTTTCTGTACACCTCATACTATCTGCACAGTAGCAAAGGAGGAGAATATCAAGTAAATAAAAATTGGACGAATTAATATTGAAAAAAAAGTTAAATCAACTGAATGGGTATAGAAAATAGATAGTTGTTAGAAGATAAAGAAAAACGCACCTCCATCTACCTACATACTGCATTACAATTTAAAATATCGGCTAGTGTGGGCAAGCTCATTGTGTTTAGCAAAAGATATCCAATTCCCATATTTGCAATTATTGGCCTATTGCTAGGAATACTTTTTCATTACATTCTCAACTATCCAGATACCGCACATTGGATTTGGTTTGTTGTACTGGTGATAGGGGGGCACCAATTATATCTGAAACAATAAAAGGAATGCTTCATAGGCATTTTGCATCTGATATTGTTGCAACGCTTGCCATAATTACTGCAATTACGACTAACGAAGCTTTTCCTGGAGTAATAATTGTTATTATGCAGTCGGGCGGAAGAGCATTAGAAGAGTATGCTTTTAGAAAAGCTACCTCATCTCTTGACGAGTTGATGGCAAGATCTCCTAGAAAAGCCAGGAGAAAAATCAACGGTAATGATATAGAAGATATTAATGTTGAAGAGATAAGAATAGGAAATCATTTAGTTATACGGCCAGGAGATCTTGTTCCTGTGGATGGTACAATTGTCTCTAAAAGTGCTCAAATTGATGAATCATCACTTACTGGTGAGCCACTATCTAAAGTTAAGCATGCAGGAGAAGAGGTATTAAGTGGCACAATTAACGTTGGTGATACATTTGAAATAATAGCAAAAAGAATTAGTGAAGATAGTCAATATTCAAAAATAGTTAAACTTGTAAAAAAAGCAAGGCAGGAAAAGGCACCACTACAGAGACTTGCAGATAGATATGCACTATGGTTTACTCCAATAACTTTAGCTATGTGTGGATTGGGTTGGCTTTTAACTCAAAATCCACAAACTATTCTTTCTGTACTTGTGGTGGCGACACCGTGTCCCCTTATATTTGCAACACCGGTAGCAATAATAAGTGGAATAAATAAGGCCTCAAAACAAAGTATAATAGTAAAGAGCGGGGCTGCAATTGAGCAGTTAAGTAAAGTAGATGCAATAGTATTTGATAAAACAGGTATTATAACATATGGAACACCTGTTGTAGAGGATATTATTCCTTTATACTCCGCTACGAAAAATGAAAGTGGTAAAAGTGAAAGTATAGAATATTCCAAAGATAGAGAGAATATTTTGTTTTATGCTGCAAGCTTGGAACAAATGTCATCTCATTCGTCTGCTCAAGCTATAGTGAAAGCAGCAAAAGAAAAGTTCAATAGTTTTCCTTTACCAGTAAACGTTCATGAAAGACCCGGGTTGGGAGTTGAAGGATACGCTAATGGAAAATATGTAATGGTGGGATCACCTATTTTTATTAAATCCGGATCTAATACGAATACGAATACAAATAAGAACATTACAAGTAATAGTTACCTTTTGAAAACTATTAATAATTTCTAAAAGCAAGGAAAGACTGTAGCGCTAGTCAGTATCAATGGCATAAATACAGGACTCATAATATTCAGTGATAAAATTAGAGACGGTGTTGTAGAAATGATTAAGAATCTAAAAAAGGCTCAAATAAAAAAAATGATTATGCTAACTGGAGATAGTTTAGAAAATGCAAAATTCATAGCAAGTCAAGCTACTATAGACGACTATAAGCATAATCTCCTTCCAGAGGATAAAGTTAATGAAGTCAAAAAATTAAAAGTAAAATTCAAAAATATTGTAATGATCGGGGATGGAATTAATGATGCTCCTGCTTTGACAACAGCCACTGTAGGTATTGCGATGGGTGCCAAAGGTACTGCAATTTCTGCGGAGTCAGCAGATGTTGTTTTGCTTGTAGATGATTTAACAAAAGTGTCTAACATTATACAAATCAGTAAAAGGACAATAAATATAGCAAAACAAAGTATCCTTGTTGGACTGGGAATAAGTTTTCTTTTGATGATTTTTGCGAGTTTGGGTTTAATCCCTCCAACGATAGGCGCTTTATTCCAAGAAGTATTGGATGTAGGAGTTATATTAAATGCTGTTAGGGCCAGATAGAATTTTATCTTGCTATGCAAGAATGTAATGTAATTTCTTCCCTTATGATACTACTAGGGATCTTGATATTAACTCGACATTACGATAATGATTATGGGTGATCTTAACACTGATAATTACGTCAATCCTTAACTGATTCAACTAGTAATTTTAAAGAAAGATCAAATAACACATACTACAACTTTAGTCTATATCCTTTCATAGAAGAAAATCAATGATTAGCTGATTGGTAACTAACCTTTGCCTTAACAATGTTAACTCACATAGTTTAGCATGCCTTTATTAAAACCTGTTCCTTTATTACCTCTATTCGTAACAACCAATGCATAAAGGTAATTAGATCACTCGATCACGGAACAGTCAAGAAAGAAGATTATGACAAGCATAGTATTGCAGTACTGTATGAGAACAAGTTAATTCATGAGCACGACTTTATTAGAGTAGGAACTAAAGAAACAACTAGTTCTCTTCGGTGCATTAACTGCGGCAAATACTACTGTGACCTTTGCGGCAAGGCTTTATAATGAGTCCAGATACGCTTTTTTGGCTTAAGTCATAATAAAAGAATATGATTCAAATTTAATATACTCGTCTTGACGATTATCACTTCCCTAATAGTAGTATGGTTGTTAATTTTGATGCTGGGAACTGATGCAGGTAATAATTTTTTAGCAATAAAATATACTACTCAGACAGTAGAGCAGATCAATAATTGTGGAAATTACGAATTATCTAAAAATGTAGCGTGTTCTAATCTCAACTTTAACTCTGAACATGTATTAACAACAATATGACTCTAGTACATCAATCCTTTCTACCTTTCCCTTAACTTCAGGTATTTATAATTAATTCGGGCATCATTTGATAGATATACTCTAATCGACTATAAAAATAGGTTTCATTTTGTTGAGGATCCCATGTTTCAAATATGAGTTTTCTAATCGTCAATTCTTTGCTGTCAAAAGGAATAGTCCACACTTTTTACTATATTGTATACACTCATGCACATTAACTTCAATTCTAATGATGGATATTTTTAGAACCTGACTGTTATCTCTCTTTAAAGATTGTAAACGTACTGATACTGCCCTTTATTGTGTTAAACCTATCATCTTCATGTCGATAACATGTATATAGTTATAATCCACGGCCTTTTCAAATTCAGTGCAACTGGAATAGTCTGGATTCATAATAAAGGCAGAATGCGGTTATTGAAAAATAAGTTGTTTATGCGGTATAGCCTTAATCTACTCTATCTCATATCGAGTTGAGGGGCTGGTATGCATATAAAATATACTGTGCACGTGGTATAGACTTACATGTATGTGTATATGTAATAATCATTTTTATACCATAGATTTCCTTTTTCAGATCAAGACTTCACCCGTTTATAAAACATCTTCTTTGTTAATTCCGCAGTTATAAGGTAGAGAAGTACTATTACAGCAATTGTAGCTAGATACGAAGCATTGAGCATCGTAAAGCCAAATATTTGTGAAACTGGCATAATTGGAATTGTGATTGTAACAACTACAATAAGAAGAGTGGCAAATAGTAAATATTTACTTGGTTTGCTTTTAAACATTGGCTTTCTTGTTCGTATAACGAGTACTACAATGGATGCAGAAATGACCGATTCCGTAAACCATGCAGTTCTAAATTGATTAACAGTGGAGTGTAACACGAATAAAAGTACAGCAAAAGTAGCATAGTCAAATATCGTACTTAATAAGCCAAATACAATCATAAATTTTCTTATAAATTTGATATCCCAATGTCTAGGCTTTTCGACAGTTTCTCGATCCACATTATCTGTAGATATTGTCATCTCCGGCAAATCAGTAAATAGATTCATTAGCAAGACTTGTTTTGGCAACAATGGAAGAAATGGTAAAAATAATGATGCACCTGCCATACTAAACATATTTCCAAAGTTCGCACTTGTTGCCATGAAGATGTACTTTAAAGTATTAGCAAAGGTCCTTCTGCCTTCTTGTACTCCTTTTGCCAATACTCCTAAATCTTTTTCAAGTAGTACAAAATCAGCTGCTTCTTTCACAACATCAGCAGCAGAGTCAACTGAAATACCAGCATCAGCAGCGTGAAGCGCTGATGCATCATTAATTCCGTCTCCCATATATCCTACAACATTTTTTCCAGATTGTCTTAGTGCTAAGATGATTTGTTCTTTCTGATTTGGCTCTATCTCAGCGTATACATCTATATCAAGAGTTTGTCTAATGAGTGCGTCTTTACTCATATGATGTAAATCTGGACCTGTAAGAACGCGCGGATTTTGAAGACCTATCTCGCGTGCAACATAGCTAGCTACATTTCTGTTGTCACCACTAATTATCTTGAGCGAAATACCCATTTTTTTCAAATAATGTATAGACTCTATTGCGTCATTCTTTATTGGATCAACAAAAATGAGAAATCCTAAGAAAGTCATATTGATCTCATCATCCTTTGTGATTGAAGATGGCAAGACAATGTTGTTATTATTATTACAACGGTCTTGTTTGTTATACACAATATTACGATAACACATTCCTAAAAGTCTATAGCCTCTGTTACTAAG
>AR_comb_assmDRAFT_10236300_pt1 | contig 10071 bp, 7 predicted proteins | sample ArasoioldDNA_FD_10543 | JGI IMG/M metagenome (IMG submission 10543) | reverse complement strand
TGCTCGAGCGAGCTGAGATTGAGCGAGGAGGTCATAGTGCCGGCGGTGAGGTTCAACCGGTGGCCGCTCCCAGCCGTGGCATCATTGAACGCCTGCGTTTGTTCTGGGAAGGTCAGTCTTTCTCGCTTCGCGTCGTGACCGCTGTTGCCAGCTTGATAATCGTTGTCGGCCTGGTCATGTTGCTGATTCCAGCCAATCGCACGTCGGGAACGTACGCGTTGCTTAATCTCACGATTGGTACTACTGACCGCTCGTCCGAAGGGTCGCAAATCAAGTCAGTACGACTCGAGCCAGGAAGTCCCGGAATTCGAATCGCGCTTAGTCTTCCGGATCAAATGCCACAGGCTAAGACTTACCGGGTTGAGTTACTTGACGAGCAGCAGTCAGCGCGGAATCTGCCGATCACGGAGCGAACCGCACACTCGCTGGTGGTCACTATTCCCGCGAACGAGATAAAGCGCGGTAGTTATATTATTCGTCTTTATGGGAACGAGCAGCGGATTCCGGGCAGTTACTTCTTCACCGTTGAATAGAGCCACAAAGAAAGTCAGGCACGCCGGCGCCAGTACCCCCAGGCTATTCCAAACAACAACATCATTAACAATGCGAGCCCGACAGTTTTCTGGATCACAAGCGACGCAGTTCGCGTCACCGGAATTCCGATCGGTTCCTTAAATTCTCCCTGCAACGTAAAGCCCGCCCAGTAGTGTGGCGATGCCCATTGTGGATCCTGCCGCAGCGTGTTCTGCGCAGCGCGCAACGCCTCCGCCGGACGCATGCCCTTTTGTAGCATGTTTGCGTAGAAATATTTCATCAACTCAGCGGTTGCTTCGTCGTCCACTTTCCACAAACTCGCGACCACACTCGACGCGCCCGCATACATGAACCCGCGCGTCAAACCAATCAGACCTTCGCCTCTGACTTCCTTGCCCAGTCCCGTGCGGCAGGCGCTCAACACGACGAGGTCCACCGGCGCCTGTAGACGGTAAACATCCTGCATCGTGATGAATCCATCCTGCCGGTGGCCGGCAGTATCGACTGTGGAAAGGAAAAAACCGGAACGTTGCGGATTCTGAGGGTCGAGCAGCCCGTGCGTCGCAAAATGAAGAATCGAATACTTCGAGAGGTCCATCGTCTCGAGCATTTGCCGAGACGCATTAAAACCGCTGGCCACGAAAGTTTTCGGACCCGCTATCTCGCTGACGTTTTTTAGTTCAAACTTGCTGTACGCGAGTGGTTGGATTGTCGAAGGATCGAATGTATCTGCGTTTATCTCGACGTTCCGCAGCGCGCGTGGCCCACGTTCACTCACAACCGCTACGGAATCAGCGGCGGTCGAGTCTTTAAGCTGCGCGTAGTTGGAGTCAAAAGCCGGATCGCCAAACATCGCCAAAATCTTCGATCGCGGCCGCCGTTGCTGCTTCTCCTGACGCAACTGTCCGAGTATGGATGCGGACGGAACATTAATGACCTCGTATTTCGAAACCAGCGGCTCCTTCGCGTCGGGCGAAGCCTGCAACAACTGAAACGGCACGTAGTTGAGCGCACCATCCGCGACCACGATGATGCGTTGCTTGTTTAGCGAAGCAGCGATCGGCGCGAGCACGAGCTGACTTAGTTTCGCTATCGCCTGGGCCAATTCGTTTTCGGCGCCCGGTGCAGGCGCTTTTGACAATAACGGATACACTCGCTGAACAGCCTCTTTGATTACGTTTTGCGGCGGCAGCTTATAACTCTTGAACTCGTTACGAGTGATGGTCCAGGCATAACTGTTCTTAGCGCCGAGCGAATATTCAAGCAGCACTGCGTCGTCGTCAGGAATCTTTTCCTGGATGTGTTGTAAATCCCAGGCCGTGGGCCGGCTAAGTTCGTCATACGAAGGGAAGCGAGATCTGATTGCGCTGTTAACTTGATTGTACTCAGCCTCCAAACGCGCCGTTTCCTCCTCGAAAGCCTTCAAGGTCTCTGGCGTGGCTGTTTTTGCAAGCAGGTCGATCTTGTCGTTTTCTTTATTTCGCAGTGCTTGCCGGAGCGCTCTCTGTCGAGCTGCTAACTTCGGATCTACTCCGGGAGCGAGATTTGTCTGAAACGACAACAACATGTCAGCCAGCGTGCGAGCGCGGCTCAGCTCGCTGGTCTCAAAAGCCTTAATCGCAAACTCGCCCGACGGCTGTTGATCGTGTTGCTGCATCAGACACTCGATGTACGCATCGTAACGATCCTGAACGCTCGCCGAGAATGCAGCCATCAGATCCTGACTCGTCGCCACTCGTCTCATGTCTTCAGTGACGTCAATCGACTTTTTCAAGTAATCAGTCGCAGCGTCGTAATTCTTCTGCTTCATTTCCAACTCGCCCAACGCGTAGTAAACCGCGGCTTGATTTACGCGGTCGGTCAGAGCAGTAAAAGCATTTAACGCCTCTTCATAATTAGCTTTGGCGGGGGCGAATATTCCCTGCCGGTCGTATGCCTGCCCCATTAAGGCGCGCACGTGCGCTGCTTCTTTGGCGTTGTGAGCGTCGGTGTAAATTTTGTGAAGCGGCTTGAGCGTTTTCAGAGCGGCTGCATATTCACCGCGTTCAATGTGAACTCGTCCGATATATTCCAGCACCAGGGCGGTCATCAGCGGCGGCTCGCTTCTGCCCAGCTCCAGCGCTTGCTGGAAATAGGTGGTCGCCTGATCCAAATCGCCGGAGAGAAAATAGGATCGTCCCAGTCCGTAGGCAGCGTAGCTGATAGCCCCGGGGTGTTTTGTTTGGCGGTAGTAATCCAGGGCTCGCTGGTATTGGCCCACAGCCAGTTCTGGTGACCCATTTTCTATAAACGACGCTCCGAGCGTTGAAGCAATCCTGCCCATTTGCATTGGCTCAGCCCGCTCGTCCAACAGGGAATAAGCTTCTGTTAGAAAGTCGATGCATGTCTGCCAGTCAGCTTTGCGATACTCGATAAACCCCAATGAAATAAGAGTCGTAGCTTGCTGCGCCCGATCGTTCAGGTTGCGCCAGAGTTTCAGCGCTTGTGTGAAGTGTGCAATGGCCTCGTCCAAAAGATTCTGAGCCAGGTAGCAGGTTCCAATCTGAGCGTAAGTCCGGGCCATGCCCGCCTGATCGTCGCTGCTTTTCCACAGAGCCAGAGCTTTCTCAGCAGTCAGTAGGGCCGTCACATGATTGACGAGATTTTGTGCTTCGCTGAGAGTCAGAAGCGTTTCCGCTTCGCCGAGTGTGTAGCGAACTTCCTGACTGAGTTTGAGTGCCTTGTCCAATGCTGACTGTGCGAGTTGGATATTGTCAGGTGCATTCGGATCGTCGCTGTGGGGCAAGGTCAGGTATGCAGCAGCGGTACCGTTCAAGTTATCGATTTCGATCTGCGTATCAGGTGACTGGCGCAGAAGTTCAAGTGCTTGCGAGTGACTTGCAAGGGCGGCCTGTGGATCGTTGAGGAGCAGATACAGGCGCCCGATCCGATGCAGATTGCGAGCGGCATCGAGAGTTTGTCCGGCGTTCAGCGCGAGGCTCGCCGACTCTTCGAGTTGTTTCACGAGAGTTCTGCGAGCTTCTACAGTGACCGGCTTGTCAGTTGTGTCAGAAGCTGTCTGTGGCGCCAAAGCCCCGACGGCAGCAGGAGGCCTCGGGGCATTTGGTTCCAGCAGGTGAATGAGCAACAGAAACAGCAGTAGTACGACTGGCAGTTTCATTCTTACTTACGAGCCGTCTGGATCGTCGTCCTTGGTGATCTCGTGACCGGCCATAAAATCATCGCTTACAGCGAGTCCTCGTTCGATGTGGCCATTATCTTCAACCTTAATCCCGATGAAAGGCGGATAGTTTTTGATCGTCGCACAATTGCATGCCGCACCGGTTGGATCATCCGGTCCAAATCGACCCGTTGGATGATCGGGTCCTGGCTTCTGCAATCGTCCTCCATCGCCGGCAAGCACGTGAGCTCCGACTCGACCAATCAACTCCAGAACTTTTTCGCTGGGCGACTTCTCAGTCTCGGCTCCCCTGGCTCCAGGATCACGGGAGTCCTCCCTGGTGAGGCCCGCGGCCTTCATTTCCTCATCACGCGTTTTCCGCATAGTCCTTTCGAAATACACTTCGAGGAAATCTCTCCAGTTAGTATTCTCGGCAAGGGCATACTTTGCATAGTGCTCATCCCACATCTCATCCGCGACTGGCTCTGACCACGGAAAATAGATCGAGAGGCCGTTGGAGTATTGGAAAGCGGGACCTGAAAACGCAGAATTGAGGATCAGACGGTCTTTTCCTTTTTTCAAGACATCCATCATGTTTTTACACTCCAGGCAGATCTTCCCAAGCACGGAATCGGGGTCTATCCTGGGTTTGAAATCCACGCCGGGGTCCGGTTTAGAACCATCTGCCGTTTCTGAATCGGGCAGTGCGTTTGTCTCTTTAACCCGGTTCCGGAAACTGAAGCAAAAATCGTAAAGATCGACGTAGTCTTCCTGGTAGAAGCTTTGCGCATCGAGGTGGGCCAACTGAATGATTTGCCTCGATCTGGGATCGGTCTCATCTTTCAGTCCGGCAATGAGACTGTCCGCCAGCGCATTGATTCGCTCGCGCGTATCGGGCACTTTCGTAAGGTTCGTCAGACACAGCTCATAAGGATAGCCCGCCAACTGGAAGTCGAAGCTGTTGTACACGCAGTAGTAGAAAATCTTGTTGAGCAATGTCTCGATATCGAGTTTCGGGTACCTTGCTATCTCCGGAAATGCTTCGGCCAGAAGTAATCGATTGAAGCGCCGGAGATTTACACCTTTCAAGTCCGCATTTCTGAGTTCACTAATACCGTTCGTCGAGCCCACGTGCATGAACGCATTCGCTCTTGCGATCTTCTCGCCGTCAAGTATTTGATTCAGATCTCGAACTACAGCTTTGATCACGGTCTCCGCGGGTTGTTTATTTGCCTTGAATTCGTCCAGGGCTTTACGTGTGTCGTCTTCTAATTCTCCACGTACGAAGAGTGCGGTCGGCTCTTCTCCCGCTAACTTTTTGAGAAGACTCTCCGTACCATTGCGGCCCTGATGGGTTCCGTTTATGTCGTTGGTGGTCAGCCGCGAATTCAGATCGTTGAAGATACGGAGCAGGATCTGCTTATAAGGCCAGCTTCCCACGTACGAAGGTCCCTGTGAAGCAAGCAGATAGTTTGCCGCATCATGTAATTCATAGGCGACCTCCATCGCGCTCATCGAGCAACTGTGAAGGCCTATCATCTCCACAACACCCGGTTCATCCTGTTCTCTCTTAACTGAGCTATTGAAATCTCGCAGTATCTGTCCCAGATCAGTCAGTTGTAGGGAGTGTTCAGCGGCGTTGTCGTCGAAGAGAAGCGAATCATTCCCAACCACCTGGCCGTGACCCAGAATGAAAAGGAGATAATGTCGAGCTGGATATTTGTTCCGGCAGAAATCCAGGAAACTCGGCAGCGCCTTTTTTGGAGTCTGCTCGCCAGACATTTCCGGAGACGGCCGGGGCGGGTTGAATTCCGTACCCGGGTCTCCCTTCACGTTCTCCGTTACGAGACTTCTGATTTTGTCGTCTTCCCAAAGCCGGTCCAGTACCAGGTCTCGAACGTACGGATTGTTTCTCACAAAGCCAACCTGTGATTGACCGGGGTACCAGAACTTGTTGACGGCGTTTACGTCAAAAGTGTGTACCGGGGTTTTAACTGCGTGTGGGTCGAAGCGAGCAATGACGTTCGCGTCGGGGTGGAAGCCGGCGTCCTTGAGCGCTTTGAGTTGGGAGACGATGGTGGACGCAAGGGGGTTGTCGCTGGCGAAATAGAACATCAGCGTCCATTCTTTGGTTTGCATCGGTAAATCCTCCTAGGGATTGGAGTCAAAAACTGGGGACGCGCGAAACAGGTTTAGTCGTTACCGGAAAAGATCGAGGGTAGCTCTAGGCAAAGTTACGATCAGAGGTGCGACAGGCTATTCCTATGTGGTCCCCATGTCAATACTTTGTTTCGTCAATCACGCTATTAATGTCAAAGGCAAACAAAACGTGTCGCCCTAACCCTGGTTTTGACGAAGTGCTCGCCTATGTTATAGCCTCTGCCGTTTTGGAGTGCGGCGACCTGGCGCCGCTTTCCTCTTGATCAAACGTTATCGATAAAAAAGCGGCGCCAGGCCGCCGCACTCCAAAATCTGTGGCAATCAAGACAATCGCGCTGGGGTCTGATCGCGCGGCAAAAATCATGGCGGTGCGCGCCAGCGTTGTCCGTGTCGCTGCTGTCGATCCGGATTGGGCTAATGCGAATGTAGTGGCGCGACGCGTCGAGACCAGCATCCCCGCAATGCCGTTGACTGACTGGCAGTTGATGCAGGGCGCCCGTGAACGAGCCCTGGCGGCACGAGAGTCGTTAAAGAGTCGCCGTCTGGAAGCTGATATTTACGTCGGACTCGAAGGCGGTTTTCATTCAGTTTCCATCGAAGGCGAGTGGCATACGTTCCTGCGTGGCTGGGCTTACGCCACCGATGGTGAGCGCGGGGCTTTTGGAGCCGCGCCGTCAATCACCGTGCCTGAATACATCGTCAAGCGTGTAGTCGAAGGGAGGCGCGAGCTCGGGATGGTGATGGATGAAGTCACCGGCGGGCGCGACATACGGAGCAAGCAGGGCGCATGGGGCGTGCTTTCGCGCGACCTGGTGACGCGCTCGATGAGTTTTGAAGTGGCACTGATTGCAGCTTTTGCTCCTTTTTACAATCCTAAGCTCTATATCGAATAGAACGATTGGAATGGACGAACTCGTGGCACAAGTGAATCATGATGAGCCGCCGCCGCATTCGCGCAAGAATGCGGGCTGGGTGGAAGTGATTGCCGGATCCATGTTCTCAGGGAAATCCGAGGAACTCATCCGGCGTTTACGACGCGCGAAGATCGCACGGCAAAAGGTACAGGTCTTCAAACCCGAAATGGATTCACGTTTTGCAGAGAACCAGATTGTGTCGCACTCGGAGATGCGTCACGAGTCGGCCAACAGTCGTTCGGCCGCGGAAGTGCTCGCGAAGGTTGATCCTGATACTGAGGTTGTCGGGATCGATGAAGGACAGTTTTTCGATAACGACCTGGTAGATGTGGCAAACACGCTCGCCCAGCGCGGCGTGCGCGTGATCATTGCCGGACTCGATCAGGATTACACCGGGAAACCCTGGGAACCGATGCCGCAGCTCCTGGCGACTGCGGAATACATCACCAAGACTCACGCCATCTGCATGAAGTGTGGCCAGCCCGCGAATTACTCACAGCGCACTTTTGAATCGGAAGAGCGCGTCGCGGTCGGAGCGTCTGACAAGTACGAGGCCCGCTGCCGGATGTGCTTTGTCCCGCACGCGGATGCACCGACGGTCCACGAGTGAAGCCACAAAAAGGCACAAAAAGCACATAATCAGTTCAAGCAACGAATCGACCTTCATTGCCCTCTCAGAGTGCAAGAAGCTCCCCGGTCACTCGTTCCACACCTCGGATAAGTCGTCTCCCCGTACGCTCGACATCATCAGCCTCAGGCTGTTTCAAGGAGTACGACCATGAAGAAAGCACACCTAATTACCGTTTCTGTTTTCTGTCTCCTCGCAGCACTCCCATTCGCTCTCGCGCAAACCACCAGCAAATCCGGGCCGCAAGACACGTCAAACTACCGGCTTTCCGGGCCATACACTCACAACAACCTCACCGTCTTTCTCGTGCACGGAAAAGATCAGACCCACAAGCCATTTCTGACACTCCAGGAAGCATTGGCCCAAAAGAAGGTAAGGGTCTACGAGACCAAAGAGGTGAATGAGCTCGCGATCAGGAATTTTTCGAACCAGGATATCTACGTCCAGGCCGGCGACATCGTGCGCGGCGGCGATCAGGATCGGATGATCTCGACCGACTTTATTGTTCCGCCAAAATCCGGTCGCATGCCGATAGCGGCGTTCTGCGTCGAGTCGGGGCGCTGGCATAAGCGCGGAACCGAAGCTGCTGAGGTATTTGGCAGTTCAGAAAACACGGCTGCACTGAAGGAAATAAAGTTAGCAGGCAAGAGCGCCAACTCGCAGGAAGCGGTTTGGGAAAACGTCAGGCTGGCGCAGGAAAAAATCGCGCGTAACGTCGGCGGAAGCGTTCGCAATGCAGACTCGGCTTCGAGCCTGGAGTTGTCTCTTGAAGATCCAAAGGTTAAGGAAACGACCTCAGCCTACATCAACGCGCTTTCGGGAATCCTGCAAGACAAGACCGATGTCATCGGGTATGTCTTCGCCATCAACGGCAAAGTTAACAGTGCAGACATTTACGCTTCGCACGCACTTTTTGCGAAGCTCTGGCCCAAACTTATCAAAGCCAGCGCCGTTGAAGCTGTCGCAGAAGTACAGAAGGGACTCGATCATCCGGCCGTTTCGGACGACACGGTCCAGGAATTTCTTGTCGACGCAGAAAAGGCAACGGCTGCGACCAGGGACGTAACGACTCGCGTGAGACTGGTGACTAAAGAAGACGACAAGAATGCGTTCTTCGAGACCCAGGATCGCTCGCAAGGGGCCGGCTTTGTGCACCGGAATTACATCAAGAAGCAATAGGACGAAAAAAAACTGGCGAGCGACTCGCAAGACTCAGTCGCTCGCCAACTCTTTATGAGGTTCCGCAATAGAGGGGTGAGGAATTTCAGTCGGGGCGTGGGGTATATTTTGAAAGCGTCTGCTCCAAACTTCGCCACCGAAGTGTTTTGTTCAAATATTGACGCTTCAATTCTTATGACCGGCGGCGACGAGACGTTTCAAAAAATTTTTGTCGCCACCACGATTGCGGCGCGGGAGCTGTGTCTTCCGGCTGGCGCGCTGCTGGTTTTTCCGGTGCGAGGCCCGGGTGGGAGTTCATGTATTTATCCAGCAGCGCGCCAAAGCGCAAATTCTTCTGACGCTGGGCAGTGACGAGGAAGTGAGTTTCAAATCCATGGCGTTCCGGTGTTGACAACCCGCCCCTGGCATATTGAGCAATCAACTCTTCCGCAACCACGAGCAAGTCCTCATACACCTTTCCGTCGCAGAGAATCTTGTCTTCCAGTTCTGTTCGACGCTCTGCGTCCAGAGTGCCGAGTAGGTAGTCCCTCATCTCCTGTTTAGCACTCTCGTCGTTCAAAGGTCACTCCTCTATATCTAATGATTTAAAACCGCCAACAATTACAGGGAACACAAAAGCACAAAAGAGGTTTGCCCTCTTTTGTGCTTTTGCTGCCTTTTTTGCGCTCTTTGCGACGCCCTAGTGGGCGACTTTCGTCGAGTAGAGGATGCCGTACAGCGCGTTCTTGTGGCGCTCGAAGTCTTTCCCTTCGCTGGCAAGCATTAGATTAATGAGCTGTAACTGGCCGGTGTATTTCCGGTAAGCCATCCATTGCAGTCTTCTCGGGTTGTCGGGTTTCTCGGGATTGGCTTCACGAAACTGCACTCCCTTGAGCCCGTCAATCTCGACCCATTTCACTTCGTCGACTTCACCATTTTTCGCTCGGCTTGCCGCCTGTTCGTAGGTGGCCTGCATGCTCGACTCGGCGGGAAACTGTTCATCCATGGGTGAGATGCTAACGATGAGTGAGGCCGCATCGCCGCCGCCTGGAGAACGCATCATGAACATCTTTGACTCGTTTGTCTCCTCGGTCCAATTCGTGGGAATTGTCCACGACATCCCCTGCTTCTCCCATTTCACTTCTTTTCCGCCGGCGATCGCAGCCGCTTGTTCCGCTGTTGCTTTGCCTGGTTCGGCAGTTTTGCTCGAGCCTCCGCCTGAGCTCGACGAACCGGAGTTCGAGTTTCCTTTGTGTAGTCTCTCCGAAAGGTTACAGAGAGACAGAGCAAAAGCGATTAGCACAACCAGCAGAATATTTTTCATGGCGGAGACTTCTATTCCAAGAACCACAGGAAAGTCAATAGTTTGGCTTTGATCTTTGCGCTTTGTACTTTGTGCTTTGTTTTTCGGCCCAGGCACAAAGTACAAAGATCAAACTACACGATGCGCATGGCCCGTGGTCATGGTATTCTATGGTCCTTCCCTTTCAACCCCCCGGTTTATAACGTCGCGCCAA
>AR_comb_assmDRAFT_10087344_pt1 | contig 10071 bp, 10 predicted proteins | sample ArasoioldDNA_FD_10543 | JGI IMG/M metagenome (IMG submission 10543) | reverse complement strand
TGACGAAGATTTGGTGATTGAGAGCACTGCAAACATGAATACGAAAGTGCCAATGAACTCTGTAACAAAATTGTGTGGCCTGCTGCGTTTTGCCGGGGCCGTGCAAAATACACCAAGCTTGTTGTTTGGATCTTCTGTTTCATCAAAATGTTGCTTATAAGCGAGCCAGACAAGCAATGCACCCAACATGGCACCTATAAATTGGGCACCAATATATAATGGCACATTGCCCCATTCAAATTTACCTGCATATGCCAGTGCGATTGTTACTGCCGGGTTAAGGTGTGCACCGCTTGCAGCCGCTGAAACATATACTCCAACAAATACGGCCATTGACCAGCCAAAAGTGATAGCGATAAGTCCTCCGCTATATCCTTTGGTTTTACTAAGAACAACATTAGCAACAACGCCGTCGCCAAGAACGATGAGTAACGCTGTACCAATAATTTCACCAATAAAAGGAGTCATAAGCTATAGTTTATAGTTCAGTTTGCGGTCTTGAGTTTGCAGTTTACAGTGTTTTTTGGATCTCTGACCCTGGCTCTTATTCTCACGTTTTATCAACGCAATATTGTCTGGCAAGTTGCGTAAATAAATTTACCTGTTCATCTATCCATTGTTCATTTTTATTCATTATCACTGCCATTGATTTTGCAACCGATGGTGCTGCATCAATTGCAGCGTGAGCATCTAAAAATAATAATCTTGTTCTTCTTGCCAAAACATCTTCAACAGTTACAGCCATTTCTTTTTGTATAAAGCGCTCAATATCTTTTTCCGTAAAATGAAAAGATGAGTGAATAAAATCATTTCCATCTTTTGCTATAAGAGCATCTTCTTTATTGCCAATAATCAAATGTTTGGTGATGCAATCTTTTTTGGGAAGCCTGGCCACAAACACAGCATTATCTACTGCATCTTCCGCCATTTTTCTGTATGTGGTCCATTTACCTCCTGTAATAGTAACCAGGCCGGATTTTGAAACAATAATAGTGTGATCCCTGCTAAGCAAAGATGTTTTCTTTGCTGCCTTTCTTTTTACCAATGGCCGCAATCCTGCAAACATACTTCGCACATCACTTTTTGTAATATTTTTTTTTAAATAACGATTGGCGTGTTTTAATACAAATTCGATTTCTTCATAAAGTGGCCCTGGTTCGAAACTAATTTTGTCAACACGTGTATCTGTTGTCCCCAATACGACCTTATTATGCCATGGTACAGCAAATAACACGCGGTTGTCATCTGTTTTAGGAATCATCAATGCACTTGTTCCGGGAAAAAAATGTCTGTCTACAACCAGGTGAATGCCCTGTGATGGCGTTACTAATGCTTCATTTTCCGGTTCATCCATCTGTATAACTTCGTCTGCAAAAACGCCTGTAGCATTAATCACCACTTTTGTTTTTGCCTGGTATTTTATTTGACTTATTGTATCTTCTACTATAACTCCCGTAATTTTCTTTTCTGTTTTTATAAACTCTTTTGCTTTACAATAATTCAATATTGCTGCTCCATATCTTGCGGCAGTAACCCCTAAATCAATTGCCAAACGCGCATCATCAAACTGGCCATCGTAATAAAGAATTCCTCCCTTTAATTTTTTGTCGCTGATACCAGGTAATTGCTGCAATGTTTCCTTTTTATTAAGCAATCTCGTTTTGCCAAGACTAAGTTTTCCACTTAATAAATCATATACTTTTAAACCTATTCCATAATAGAATTTATTGAACCAACTGTATACAGGTACTACAAAAGGCATGGCAGTTGTAAGATGAGAAGCATTCTTTAATAAGTAGCCACGTTCGCGTAATGCTTCCATTACCAGTTTTATATTGCCTTGTGCTAAATAACGCACGCCCCCGTGAACAAGTTTGGTGGAACGGCTTGATGTTCCTTTGCCAAAATCAAATTGTTCTATCAATAACGTTTTATATCCGCGACTTGCTGTATCAACGGCAGCGCCGAGGCCGGTGGCGCCTCCGCCAATAATAACGATATCCCATTCTGGTTCATCCTTTAATTGTTGAAGCATTGAAGACCGGTTCATTAAGTAAAATTTTTATGGTCAACCTTTTTCTATTTGGCTTTACTCCATGGCTATGGCTATGCAACATTTATTGATCATCTGCCCAGAACTGCGCAGCACGAATTGCTTTTTTCCAGTCTCTCGCGAAATGTTTTCTTTCTTCATCACTTATCGCGGGTTCAAATATTTTATTTATCTGCCATTGTTGTTGTATCTCTTCCATATTTTTCCAATAGCCAACAGCAAGACCGGCAAGATATGCAGCACCTAATGCAGTAGTCTCAGTAACAGTCGGCCTGATAACTTTTGTATTTAAAATATCACTCTGGAATTGCATCAAAAAATTATTTGCCGTTGCACCACCATCAACTCTTAATTCTTTGACCGTAATGTTTGCGTCAGATTGCATTGCACTCACTACATCCATCGTTTGATAAGCAATACTTTCCAGTGCAGCTCTCGCAAAATGTGCAGCAGTGGTTCCTCTCGTTATACCAACGATAGTACCCCTTGCGTGCTGGTTCCAGTAAGGCGCACCCAGGCCGGCAAATGCCGGAACTATATATACACCATCGCTGCTTTCTACTTCTTTTGCCAATCTTTCTATTTCATTAGAAGAGCGAATTAAATGTAACCCATCTCTTAACCATTGCACAACTGCGCCTGCAATAAATACACTTCCCTCCAGTGCATAATGCGTCTTGCCATTTATTTGCCAGGCGATAGTTGTTAACAAATTATTTTTGGAGATCACTGGTTGCTCGCCGGTATTCATGAGCATAAAACAACCGGTGCCATAAGTGTTCTTTACCATACCGGGTTGTGTGCACATTTGTCCGAATAATGCCGCCTGCTGGTCTCCGGCGATACCAGCGATAGGAATATTTTCAGCCGTTAAAATATTTTGTGAGTACCCATAAACTTCACTGCTGCTTTTTACTTTGGGCAAAATATTTTTTGGTATATCCAATAGTTGCAAAAGTTCCTCATCCCATTTTAATGTATAAATATTATACAGCATTGTACGTGAAGCATTACTTACATCAGTTACGTGAACCATGCCATTTGTAAGCTTCCACAACAACCATGTATCAATTGTGCCAAAACATAATTCCCCTCTTGCTGCTTTATCTCCCGCACCGGAAACATTATCTAAAATCCATTTTAATTTGGTGGCGGAAAAATAAGCATCAATGATCAAACCGGTTTTGAGCTGAATGGATTGAAGGTGACCTTGTTGTTTTAAATCATCACAATAAGTTGACGTTCTTCTGTCCTGCCATACAATAGCATTATAAATGGGAACGCCTGTTTGTTTATCCCATACTACAGTTGTTTCTCTTTGATTAGTTATGCCGATTGCTTCAATATCTTTCACATTTAATCCTGCCTGTGTAATTGCTTCCGCTGCTACACCAAGTTGCGTACTCCATATTTCATTGGCATCATGTTCTACCCAGCCCGGTTTTGGAAATTTTTGTGTGAACTCTTTTTGTGCAACAGATCTTATACTTCCCTTTTTATCAAAAACAATGGCTCGTGAGCTTGTAGTTCCCTGGTCAAAGGCAAGAATGAATTTTTCCATGAGGCAGTCGTTTGAAATTCAAGATAAGATTTTTTTATTTCGATGCTAAGAATCAGGAGTTGCAGTTAGTATTTTTCTATCGCAAGAATGAAATTTCTGTTGTCACTTTTTCAATCTCTTTTAATGAGATAACATCCCTATATTCATCGGGAGAGCTGTGCGGCTGCCATAAAAGCCTGCGTTGCTCGTTTATAACGATACAAAATCTGCAGTACAAGAGTCGACGCGAGGCAGGATGATCAAGATATAAAGACGGGTCCAAAAAACACCAAGCCACAAAAATTATTGCTTTAAAAATAATTTATCAGCAAGCCTTTCATCATGGCCGTAAATATCTTTTCTAAAGTTGAGTACCCCATCTTCATCAACCCAGGCAGTAAAATAACCAATGACTACGGGAACAGATTTTTGCAATGTGGCCCATATTTCTTTTGTGTTGTTCATAGATGTATCGATTCTAATGCTATTCCAGCTGGTATCGCTTTGCAATAAAAATTCAGCCAGATGTCTTGGATCACCAACGCGGATACAGCCATGACTAAAACTGCGGTTGGATGCAGAAAATAATTCCCTGTTAGGCGTGTCATGAAAATAAATATCATAATTATTGGGGAAAAGAAATTTAACCTGGCCCAGTGAATTGCCAGGCCCCGGCTTTTGACGAATCGAGGGTAGCGTATCAGGCCCTCCGACTCTTTCCATATTGTTGCGTCTCAGGTAACTTGTGTCTTTCTCCATTGCCGGTAAAATTTCCGTCTTTACAATTTTTGGTGGAACTTTCCAATAAGGGCTAAACACGACATATTTAAGATCGCCTGAAAAAATCACGGTGCTGTTGGCTGCAGTACCAACAATTACATCCATTGTAAAACTAAGTTTAGCGCTGTCATACACATACATTTTGTATTCAGGTATGTTTACGAATATCCGCGTGCTATCTTCTTCTGGTGGCATCCAACGCATTCTTTCCATATTTACAAATATTTGCTGGATGCGTTTAGCTGGTGTTACATTTAATTCATCAATCATTTTAGCACCTATGACTCCATCAACATCAAGTCCCATTCGCTTTTGAAAAGTTTTTACAGCCTCCAGTAACGCAGCATTATAGACAGAAGAAGAATCGTTAACGGTAAGATCTCCAAATTTATTTAGCCGATCTTTGACAACACGAATAATTTTACTCCTGTCTCCCCGATGCAATGGTTCTGAAGGTTTGGAGATAGAATCCCAATTTGCTTTTTGCAATTGAAAATAAACCGGAATAAACGACTCTAATTTTTTATATTGATCATTCAGTGGTGCAAATTCATCTGCCTCTTTATTTTTTGCGACAATTACCGAATCGAGTATGGCAGTGAGATCAACTTTTTTGCGTGGAATGTACCAGCCAAGAGTAACTACGTCGCTATCGGTACCTTTGTACATTTGATTTGCATAGGCAAAAAATTGACCTGTTAAAAATAGCTCTGTGTTTAGAACCTCCTCCTGCCTGTGTTTTGTGCCAGTGTCACTAAATCCTTTGTACAGACTATATAATTGAGGGTTATACAAGCTACTGTCCCTGAGATTACTGATAGTATTATTGAGCAGGTTAATAAAATGGCTGGCCTGTTCCCCAGGACCGCTGCTGTCAAACCAGGCATATTCGTAATTGCGTTGCCTGTAAAAATCTTCGAATTGCTTTTTATAATTTTTAAATTGGTTATTGCCATGCAAAAATTGCTGAAGCCTTACACTGTCTAAAAATAAATTATTGAAGGAAGTTAGAATGTTAATGGTTGTATCTCTTTTAATAACACTTTGCTGATTGTTGTTGTTACAGGCATATAAAAGAAACCCTATGAAAATTAAAAATGAAAAACGATAAATCATGCTTCTTGTCTGTTGGGGGCATGAAAATACAGTAAGAGAGGTTTAGAAGAAAATTTTTTATGCACAAAATGCCTTGTATATAAGCATCCTAATTCTATTTTGTACAAATTAAGGTGAAATTAATCTACCGGCAATTTTCCTGTAACAAAAAAACTTACAACAGCTATACACAACATAGCAATGGTAGCAAACAGAAGAACAAATTTCGCTTTACGCATGAGTTCATTGTCTTTTCTTTGTACTGCCACATATAACAATCGCAAACCTATTAACAGTGCAATCAACGTTCCTGTAAAAAGTAAAGCATAAAAATAAAAGAGTGCATTTACTATATCAAGTGCCATAAATTGTCCCTATATCTTTTTTGATTGCCTGTAGCCATTCTTTAGCAGCCATTGCAATATTTTATCACGTTGATCACCTTGTATAATTATTTTAAAATCTTTTACACTTCCTCCTGTCCCGCAATAATTTTTTAATGATTTCCCCAGTTGCTCAATGTTATTAACGGTTCCAATAAAACCTTCTATTAATGTAACAGCCTTTCCTGCGCGGTGCTTTGTGTCTAAACGAATTTTTAATTTCTGCTGTGAGGCGGGAAGTGTTTCATGGCCCTGCGCATCATCATGTTCAAACTGAAAGTTGGGATCAGTACTGTAAACAAACCCGCGATTATCGGCACTATTTTTTTTACTCATATTATTCAACAATTTGAGTGGTAAGTAGTTTGTATGTTAAAAATTTTTTTGCACCGCTTACTTGCTGAGATACTTATTTTATTTCTGCTTTTAAACTCATGTCCAAACTTTTAGCCTGGTGAATTAGTGCTCCAACACTTATATAGTCGACACCTGTTGCGGCATAATCGGTAATGTTATCAAGATTAATCCCGCCACTTGCTTCAGTTTCAAAATCATGTTTTATTACTTTTAGAGCCTCAGCCATTTGTCCTGGAGAAAAATTATCAAGCATGATACGAAATACCTTTCCCCTACCAATCGCACAAACTTTCTTAACATCATCAATACTTCTTGTTTCCACTTCAATTTTTAATCCAGGCTTTTTTGTTTCAACATAATCCCATGCTTTGCTAATAGCTATTTCAATACCGCCACAGTAATCAATGTGATTATCTTTTAGCATAATCATATCAAACAAACCAAAACGGTGATTGATACCACCACCAATACGCACAGCTTCCTTTTCAAGCAAACGAAAATTGGGAGTGGTTTTCCTGGTATCAAGAATTTTGGTGTGGTATTCCTTTATTTTATCAGCGTATTGGCGCGTTAATGTTGCAATGCCGCTCATTCGTTGCATACAGTTCAATACTAATCTTTCACACTTCAAAATAGTATGTATATCTGTCTCTACTTCAAATGCATCTTCACCGGTTACTATCTCACCACCATCATTTTTAAAGGGTTTGAATTGAGTTCCCGGTTCAACGATAGAAAAAATTTTATGTGCAATCTCTATACCTGCAAGTATACCGTCCTGTTTTATCTTTAAAATTGCCTTGCCTTTTTTATCAACAGGTATGCAGCTTAAAGTGGAATGATCGCCTTCCCCAACATCTTCTATCAAAGCCTCCCGAATAAGATGTGCCAATTGCTCATCAAATGTTTTCATACAAGCAAAACTAACAAGAGTGGCAGATTATTGAAACAAGATAGTTTGAATTGGTTATTTATTTCAAATACAAAAAAGTGGCGCATTTTTCTAAAACAAGAGTTATGGCGATACAACTCTTTACTTTTTTAAGATTACTTTTCTTACTTTAAAGGCATTAATAAAAAAATTATGCTCGTAAGAAAATTAAATAAACGCAAGCGAATTGCTTTAGTAGCGCATGATCACAAAAAAGCAGATCTCATTGATTGGTCGGTGTATAATAAAGCTGTGCTTACCCGACATGAACTTTTTGCGACCGGCACCACAGGCAAAATGCTTGAAGAAAATTTAGACAGGCCCGTAAAGCAATTACTAAGTGGCCCTCTTGGTGGTGATCAACAGATAGGTTCTATGATTGCTTCAGGCGATATAGATATACTTATTTTTTTCTGGGATCCGATGGAAGCACAACCTCATGACAGCGATGTGAAAGCTTTGTTGCGTTTAGGTGTTGCATGGAACATTCCAATGGCGTGTGACCGGGCAACGGCAGATTTTATCATGACATCACCATGTATGCATGATGAATATGAGGCATTGATACCTGACTATTCACATTACCTAAGAAGAAAAATTGAGGATGAATAAAACTTTATTGCGTCCCTGGCGATCGGATGATGCTCAACCACTTGCTGCTATTGCCAATAACAGAAAAATCTGGAATAACCTGCGGGACCAATTGCCGTCACCCTATACTATTGCCAACGCAGAACAATGGATTACAGATTGCGGTGCACAAAAGCCGGTTATAAATTTTGCAATCACTTACAATAATGAGGTTGCGGGCAGTATTGGCTGTGTTCCAAAAATCGATCTGTACCGCAAAAACATGGAGATTGGTTATTTTATTGGTGAAAATTTTCGCATTTATGCTGAAGTGTTTGCAAACAATAAAGCCTCTATGAAAGTGTTACAAAAAAATGGATTTCACCTGGAAAGCATTCGGCGCAAAGCGACTATAAAAAATAATATTGTACTTGACGATTATGTATGCGTTAAGCTAATCTGAATATTAGAAGACTATCCTAATTGACTCTTATCATTTCATACAAACATATTTCGAGAAATCGAAACCACAGTTTTTGACTAAAGTCAGTTTTAATTAAATGACTCCTTGGCATATCACTATATTCTATATGTTATTTTCTTGGGGGAATTCACTAATTAACAATCTGACAAAATATAAAAAAATAATTTACTATTATAAGATTTTCATATGGAAAGCAATCGTTAGAGGGTCTGTTGTTTCTACAACAGGCCTTATTTTTATAATTAACCCGAGGGTTCATAAATGTTTTTCATGAGTCTCTATTCTTCCATCAGGAAATGCAACAATTAATTTATTTACCATATTAATAAAAAGTCCGGTTTCTACCACGCCCGGAATACTATGCAAAGACTTATTCAAAAACAATGGATCATTGATCTTTTCAAAAAAACAATCGAGAATGTAATGTCCATGATCTGTAATAAAAGGTTGATCATTTCTCTTTCGCAGTACTACATCCTCACACCCCCTCGCGAGTATCTTTTGCAATACCTGTTTATAACCAAAGGGTATCACTTCGACAGGTAACGGGAACTTGCCTAATTGCTGCACAAGTTTGGAATTGTCAACCACTACAATAAACTGCTCTGAAGCTGCCGCTACTATCTTTTCCTGTAATAATGCACCACCACCGCCTTTGATAAGATGCAGTTGTGGATCAGCTTCATCTGCTCCATCTATTGTTAGTGATATTTTATCAATGCTGTTTAAATCAATTATTGGCATATTTAATTCCGTTGCCAGCATTTGCGTTTTTTTTGAGGTTGGAACTATAGCTATATCTAATCCTGCCTTTATACGCTTTCCGACCTCCTCTATCACCCAATAAACTGTAGAGCCGGTACCAAGTCCTACGATCATTTTATTCTTAATAAAATCAACAGCATAAACTGCAGCTTTCTTTTTAATTTCATCAGTGCTCAGCATAATAAATTTTTAATATAAAGCTATATGCTTTGCGAATCAGAACCAGCAACCGATCTGGTTTTAAAAGTCAACTACCGGATTGTTCTTTAAAGACTATTTAAGCAAAGATGTTACGATATTTTTCGAAATTAGCAGGACTAAGCCCTTTAACTATGACAAAATCATTAATTCTTTTGTTTATCCCCTGTATCTCGTTTTCTCAAACTATTAATCTTGAAAATTTTTCAATGCCTGTAGATAGCTTAACAGGCACAGTAAAGTATGAAAAACTAATAGATCAAAAAGGAACAGAAAAAGAACTTTATCAAAAAGCAAAACTTTGGATTTCCAGTAACTTTAAAAGTGATAAAGCAGTAATTGAAACGGATGATACAAATATCATTGTCGGCAAAGGATTTTTTAACTACAGCTTTCAAAAATGTTACCCACGCAAGAAAAAAAAAGTTTCCTGGTATGATGATAATTCAGAGGCTCAATTTACCTTAAAGTTATTTCTTAAAGACAATAAATATAAAGTCGTAATAACAGAGATCGTAATTCCATTTAAAGTGGGCAGTAGTATTACTGCTTTTAATTTTACACTTTCCGAAAAGGATGTAACCGCTGCAAAAAACAAATGCACTTCAACTGCAGAAGATCGGGCCTGGGCCATGGAAAGAGTGTCGGAATATGAAAATATTGACCGTCATATTACTGAAACGATTGAAAATATACAATCGTACATGAGTAAAAAATCTGAACCAAACTTTTAAAATGAATAATAGGTATATCTTTTGTTTTTCAGTCGATTGGCCAATGTAATATTTGTCAAAAGAAGGAGAATAGGGAAAATAAAGAAAACGCATAACAAAAAAGCGCTGAATTTCTTCAACGCTTCGCTCCTCAGACTGGACTTGAACCAGTGACCCTCTGATTAACAGTCAGATGCTCTAA
>AR_comb_assmDRAFT_10184931_pt1 | contig 10072 bp, 7 predicted proteins | sample ArasoioldDNA_FD_10543 | JGI IMG/M metagenome (IMG submission 10543) | reverse complement strand
TAGTTGCCAAAATGGGAATGTTTCACGTGGAACACTCGCCTGTTTTTCGATTCTCTCAGTTGCGAAGCGTCTTGCCCGTCCTCAGCGTGTACTGGATTCGCTCCTGCGTCTTGCGCTCGCCGCACAGCGACTTGAAGCCTTCGCGCTCCAGATCGAGGATGTACTGTTCGCTGACCGGCGTGCCCGGCGTCACGTTGCCGCCGCACAACACCTCGGCGATCTTGTTGCCGATCTTCACTTCATGATCCGAGATGTATTCGCCTTGCCGCATCAGGTACACGCCCATCTTCAGCGCAGCCAGAACGTTCTCGCCGGGTGCGGGCACGTCGGTGCGCGGCACTGGCGGTTCGTAGTTCGCGCGCACTAACTCGAGCGCGCGTGCCTTCGCATCTGCCAGCACGCGCTCGCGATTCATGCTCACGTTGTCGAAGTCTGACAGGAAGCCAAGGCCGCGCGCTTCCTCCGCGGAGGTCGCGACCTTCGCGGTGGCAATCGTCTCGAAGATTTTCTTCATCGCCTCCATCAACTCGACAGACTCGCCACGGCCATCGGGACGGATCGAGTGCGCCGCATCCACTGCGCGCAGCAACATCTCTTTGCAGCCCCCACCACCGGGCAGCAGTCCCACGCCAACTTCGACGAGGCCGGTGTAGAGTTCCGCGTGCGGCTGACGAGCGGCCGCGTGCAACGACATCTCGGTGCCGCCGCCCAGCGTCAATCCAAAAGGTGCAACCACCACGGGCTTCGGCGAGAACTTCACTGCCTGCGTCATCCCTTGGAAGGCGCGGATCGCGAGATCGACATCGTCCCACTCGCCTTCCTGCACCGACATGAGCAGCAGCATCAAGTTCGCGCCCACAGAAAAATTGGTCGCATCGTTGGTGATCACGAACGCGTCGAAGTTGTCGCCCGCGCCGCCCTGTTTCAACGTCTGCGTGATGAGCGTGATGATGTCCGAGCCGAGCGTGTTCATCTTTGAATGGAACTCGATGCAGGCCACGCCCTCGCCCAGGTCGACGACTGACGCACCTGAGTTCTTCTTCACCACGCCATTCGATTTCTTGGCGACCGTCACGGACCACACGCCCTCGGGCACTTCGACGGGCTTGTAGTTCGCGGTCGAGAGATCAAAGTACGCGCGACCCGACGTCGCTTTCGGTTCGTCGCTGTACCAGGTTTTCTTGCCTGATGCGAGCAGCTTCTCGACGTTGGCCGCGACCGGCTTGCCTTCTTTCTTCATGCGCGCGACCGTGGCTTCGACGCCCGCGGCATCCCACAGCTCGAACGGACCCATCTCCCAGTTGAAGCCGAGCTTCATGGCGCGATCGATCTCGACGACGGTGTCGGAAATTTCCGGGATGCGATTGGCGGAGTACGTCCACAGCTCCGACAACGCCTGCCACAGGAACTGTCCCGCGGTGTCGAGCTTGCCGCTGCCCTCAAGTCCAAGCAGCATGCGCACGCGCGGCCCGGTCTCTTCGAGGTTCTTCGCCATGTCGAGCGAAGGGAACTTTGGCTTCTGGCGCGGGCGATACTCGAGCGTCTTCCAGTCAATCGCCATGCGCTCTTCCTGGCCGTCGGCGCCCTTGGCTTTTTTGTAGAAGCCTCCCTTGGTCTTGTCGCCGAGCCAGCGTCGCTCCAGCATGTTGCCGTAGAAGTCGGGCAGGCGCAGGTCGCTGCGCTCGTCGCGCACATTGGAGGTCATGTTGCCCACGACGTGACTGAGGATGTCGAGCCCGACAAGATCGATTGTGCGAAAGGTTGCCGACTTTGGCCAACCCACCGGCGCTCCGGTCAGCGCGTCAACGTCTTCGATGCTCAGGTTCATCTCCTGCATCAGGCGCATGACGTTCAGTACGGAGAAGGTGCCGATGCGATTGCCGATGAAGTTCGGCGTGTCCTTCGCATAGACGACGCCCTTACCCAGGCGCACGTCGGAGAAGTGCGCGACTGCCTCAAGCAACGCGCGATCCGTGTCAGGGGTGGGGATGAGTTCAAGCAGGCGCATGTAGCGCGGCGGGTTGAAGAAGTGGGTGCCAAACCAGGCACGGCGAAAATCTTCCGGGAAGCCTTCGGCGATCTTGCCGACGGGCAAGCCGCTGGTGTTGGTCGTGATGATGGTGCCGGGCTTGCGCACCGCGTTGACTTTCTGGAGCAGTGCGCGCTTGATGTCCAGGTTTTCTATGATTGCTTCGATGATCCAGTCAACGTCCGCCAACTTCTTGAGGTCGTCTTCGAAATTTCCAACGGTAATGAGGCTGGCGAGTGAAGAGGAGAAGAAGGCCGCAGGTTTGGATTTTTTGGCGGTGTCGAGTCCAGCGGCAGCGACCTTGTTCCGCGCGGGGCCGTCAGCATCCGGGGGGACGATATCGAGCAGGTAGGAAGGCACGCCGGCGTTGGCAAAGTGCGCGGCGATACGGGCGCCCATGGTTCCGGCGCCAAGGATTGCGACTTTGTTGATGCGCTTCATGATGACAGGACTCCATTAGGACGATGCGCGCTGAATCGCGCGGCGGAAGCCACGAACGTGCGTTCTCAAAAGTGCGAGCCAACATTGTAATGGATGGCGAATGGCCAAGGCAGTGACATGCACGGACGAAAATTTCGAGTGCATCGTTAAAGTGAAAACGGTGATAGCGCCGTGGGTCGCGGCGAAGGACGCGAACATGGGCTGGTTTTCAAAGTGAACCTCAGCGGCTAAAGCCACGCCCTTTCAAAGAATGAGCCTCTAGGGCAGCTTGTCGATGAGCCAGTCGTTTTTGTCGGCATGGACCACGACTAACGTCGTGGGTTTCGGCTGCTGCTTTTTGGGGGAAGCAGCGGTGATGCGAAAGAGGGTGATGGGGAATTCGTACCGGCCGGGGGCGAGCTTCCGGCCGCGGTTGATTTCGTAGGCGGACTGCCCGCCCGATGGCGGGGCGAAGAGCGATTGCAACTTGTCTTCGGAGACGGGCTCGCGCAGATGGTCATCGAGCAGCAGGGCGGCGGTCTCCTGATCCTGGGTTTGCCATGCAGTCAAGAACTTATTCGCGACGGCGAGCGCAACGAGGTAGTCGCGGTCGACGGTTTCCGGCCGGGTGCGCGAGAGCAGCGGGTTACCAGAGAGGAGGATGCTGGAGAGCAGGAAATATATCGTAATGCGACATATACGACGAATCATCGTTGACGAATGAGAGCAGCGGCTCATTCGCAGTGTATCGCGAGATTACAGCGTCGTTGTCGGCGACAAAGGTACGGGGGAGGGTTCGGATCGAAAACCTACCCCTGCGGAGTGCAGAGGTTCAGGAGAGGTTGGGCGGGGACATTTCAATCGATTCCGGCGAATCGCCGACTGCCTTGCGCATCCCACTCAATCGCGCAGAGCGCGATGGAATGGGCCACTTTTCCTAAGATTAAGAATAGTTCGGCGTCCGATCAGAAGTTCACTTTCAGGCCGAATTGGATGACGCGGGGGTCACTCGCCGTCGAGGTGATAGTCCCGAAGGCGCTGCTGCCTAGCGTCCCGTTTGGTTGGCCGAAGGCTGGGGTATTGGTCAGGTTGAAGATTTCGGTGCGGAACTCGAGATCGACCCGCTCCGTGAGGAGCGTGTGCTTGATGAAGGCGATATCGGCGTCGTGGTAGTTGGGGCCGCGTACGGGATTGCGTGAAGAATCTCCGAGGGTGAACTGCGGCGCAACCTGGAAGGCGGCGGTGTTAAACCACTTGGCCGGACCGCGCTGGTCTGAGGGCAAATCAACCGATGCCACTACGTTCGGGCGCTGCACACCGAAGCCAGCGAACGAGTTGAAATTGGTGGTTTGGGTCACGGCGAACGGCATGCCGGATTGAAGCGTGACGATGCCGGTGACCTGCCAGCCCTTGGCGAGAGCGCCGAGGAAGCCGGTGGGATTCAGCTTGTGACCGGAGCCAATGGGAGGCTCCCAGGTGTAACTCGCGACGAAGACGTTGGGAATGTCGCCGGTAGAAGAATCGCGCTCGAGGCCGAGATTGAAGCTGTCGGCAACGGGAAAATTGGCGATCGGGCCGGTGAGAATTGATGCGTCGAAGACGGAAGAGGCAGTGTCGATCAGCTTGGAATGCGTGTAGCTAACCAGATAGGACATGCCGTGCGAGAGGCGCTGCTCGAGCTTTGCTTCAAACGCGTTGTACACGGTGCTGCCAATGTTGTTGCGGTACGGTGCGACGGTCAGGAACTCGGGAAAGGGCTTGATCAACTGGCCGGCGGCGATGGTGGGGTCTCCCAGGGAGGAATTGCGTGGGATCTGCCCGAAGAAAGGATTGGGGACTTTCTGCAGCAAGGGTGCTCCGGTGGCAAGCTGGTCGACGGTGAGCTGATTGATGTTGACGTCGGGAATGCCGACGTGGGTGATATGCGAGCCGGCGTAGGCAATTTCAAACGAGAGGTTGCGCGTGAGTTCGCGCTGAATGGCGACGTTCCACTGCTGTGCATAGCCGGAACCGAGATCACGATTGACGGTGAATACACCTTGGCCAAGCCCGGCATCGGGCGTGAGCGGAATCGGCGCGACACTCGGACCTGTGGAGAGCACGAAGGCAGGATTGATGTTGTCGAGCGTGCGCTGGCTGGTGGTCTGCAGGAAAGGGAAGTTGGGAATGGTGAACGGAGTGGTGATGCCGGTTTGCTCAATCCATACGAGCCCATAACCCGCGCGGATTACGGTCTTGTCGTTCATCAGATAGGACAGGCCGAGGCGAGGGCCAAGGTCATGCCAGTGGAGTTCACGAGCCGTATTGGGATAGCCGTTTTTTCCCAGGTAGTCGAGCTGTTGGGTTTGCAGGTTGAAGATCGCGCCCTGATTGTCGACTTCCGTCGATGGGAAATTCAGCGTCCAGCGCAAGCCCAGATTGAGAGTAAGGCGGGGACTGACTTTCCAATCATCCTGCACGAAGTATTCCTGGATGTGAGCGCGCGGACGGATTTCCTTGCCTTGCAGATCGATGGAGAACTGCTGCACCTGTCCAAGCAGAAAGCTGGCGAGCGGATCGCCCGTGCCGTTGGTTCCAGGGAGGTTGGTGAACAGCTGGGAGAACTGGAACAAGCCGGTTGGGTTGGGAGGCTGGATGACGTCGAGGCGTTCCCAACGGAAGTCGAGGCCGAATTTGAAAGCGTGACGGCCCATTTGATGCGAGACCGTATCGACGAGCTGCGTGACGTCGGTGCGGAAGTTGGAGTTGGTGTTGGAAGGTGCGCCGATCTGCTGGTAGCCGGCAATACTAAAGATAGGGAGCGCGTCGTTGAATGCGCCGTTGGTGGGAATGCCAGGAATGTCAAGGCTATCGGAAGGGCTGCCATCGAGCTGCACGCCTCGGCGCTGAAATGAGCGGCGGGTATAACCGAAGCGGAAATCATTCAAGGTTTGGCCGCTAAAAGTGTGCATATAGCTGCCGACGACCTGCTGGCCGAGCGTGTCGGTCAGGCCGATGACACCGGTGGTGATGTTGCCGCTTCCATCGGGAAGGAACGGGACGGGTTGATCGACGTCGTGGAAATAGGAGTAGCGGCCGAAGATCTGATCCTTGTCGGAGAATCGGTGATCGATCCGGGCATCGAACTGGTTCTGATGGTCCTGATCATTATTCACGAGGGTGAAGTTATTCGCGGTTCCCGACTTGGTAGGCAGGGGATAGTGATTAAGTACAGCGAGGGCGGCGTTATCGATACGGCCGGTAGGGATGATGTTGAAGGGCGCAAAGGGCGAGCGCGTGGCCGAACTGCCAGACCCGACGGTAGTGGCGGGATCGTAGAGGACGGGAGCGGTGGTGCCGTAAAGCTCGGTGAAGTTGCCTTGGCGCTCGAGCAAGGTGGGTACGGTGGAGATGCGAACTGTGCCGATCGCCTGCTTGACGCCCTGATAGTCGATAAAGAAGAAGGTATGGTCTTTCACGATCGGGCCGCCGATGGCGGCGCCATACTGATTACGCCGGAACTCGGGCTTGTTCTGGCTGGCGGGTGCAAAGTAGTTGCGCGCGTTCAACGCCTCGTTGCGGAAGAATTCCCACACGCTTCCGTGAAAGCCATTTGATCCGGCACGAGTTGAGAGGTTGATGACACCGCCGTTGAAGCGGCCGAAGGTGGCGGGCACGCCGTTGGTCTGAACGTTGAATTCCTGGATGGAATCGATAATGGGAAAGTACACGACCTGGCCGGGCTCGGGCTGAAGCGCGCTGATGCCGTCGAACAAGTACTCGTTGGTTCGGGGTCGGCCGCCATTGATGCGAGGCAGCAATGTGCCGGGCGGCAGCATGACGCCGGGTGCGAGGGTGGCGAGCGATACGAATGTGCGGCCGTTTAAAGGAAGTTGCACCACCTTGGTGTGATCGATGGATTGCGTGATGCTGGCGGTTTCGGTTTGAAGCAGAGGAGCGTCGCCGGCCACGGTGATGCTTTGGGTGACGTTACCGACGGGAAGAGTGAGATCGAGGCGCGTGCGCTCGCCGGTGACGAGCGTGATGCCGGTGCGCTCCAGCCGCTGAAAGCCAGTAGCCTCGGCGGTGACATTGTAAAGACCCGGACGGAGGTTGGTGAAAACGTAGACTCCGCTGGCGCTGGCTGTCGTTTCGGAAGAGAGACCACTCTGCACTTCGGTGGCAGTAATCTTGGCAGCGGCAATCACGCTGCCGGTGGCATCGGCAACTTCGCCGGTGAGGTCGGCAGTACCTGCCTGCGCAAACATCATGCGAGCAGCGAAGGAAACAAACAGCAGCGCGATGCGGCAAAGATTCTTCTGCATTTTTCGCAGTCCTCATAATCGCCCGTGCCCGGTGCAGCGTCGCAAAGCAGCACGTGGCGAGCACGAACAGCATTTTGTGTTTCGTGGTCGAGAGACCCAATCGCATTTAGGCCGGGCAAGGGAGGGTCGAGGAGCCGGAGTGGACTGTGCGAAAACAGGAACCAGCCTGGGCCCGCCTCACGCCAAAGTCGGGAAGAAGTTGATTAAAGGTGAAGTAGTCGGACCTGTCAAATCAACTCAAATCGTCTCATCGATGAGATGGAACAGGATGGTTTTGGAGGCAGGCAATTTAGCGCGATTTTGGATACTCAAACCCGAAGAATCATGACCTCAGTGGATTTGATCAAGGCGGCCGCCTGTTGTCCGACGCGGAGCCGCATTTCGCGCACCGCATCGGCGGTGATTACCGAGGTGATGCGCTGGCCTCCGATGGAGAGGGAGACTTGCGCCATGAGGCCGTCGATGGTGAGGCTCACGATTCGGCCGATGAGTTGATTTCGGGCACTGATGCGGCGGAAGTCGGAACGGCGCTCAGGCAAAGGCGCGCGCGCGGCCGAGACGTGAAGATGGCGGTCCAATTCACTCTCGGGCACGCGATGATGGCCGCCGGCCGTGGTGACGGTCTTAAGTTTCTTGGTGAGAATCCAGCGTTTGAGAGTCGAGTAGCTGATGCCGAGGGCTTTGGCGGCATCGCGAGGCTTCAAAAGTTTCAGGTTGGGATCGCGCATGGCAGTTCTCCTAAGCGGCACCCGGTTCAGCATTCGGATGTGCGTCACTGTGCAGGTTGCGCATCCGGTACTGCAAACCCGTACGACCGCAACAGGTCTTTTGCTTTCGCTCCGCGGAGAAAGTCGAGGAAGGCCGTAGCGGTCGGTTTCTCGCGCGATGATTTCAGGACGACACAAGCCTGTTGGATGGGAGGATAGTCGCTGGACGGCACTTCGACAAACCGTCCTTTGTCCTTCATGTTTGGTCCGAGCGCGAGTGAAAGGGCGATGATGCCGGCGTCGGCGGATCCAGAAAGAACAAACGAGGCCGTCTGCGAGATGTTTTCGCCAAGCACCAGCTTGCCGGAGATCTGGTCGTAAATATTTTCCTTCTTGAGAGCGGCGACTGCGGCCTGGCCGTAGGGCGCGTGTTGCGGATTCGCGATCGCGATTTTGTGGATGGCCGGATTCGTGAGGGATGAGAGGCCGGATTTGATGTCGAGTTGAGAACCGGACGGAACCCACAGAACCACCTTGCCGGTAGCGTATTCGTAGTAAGTGCCGGGCTCGGTCAGGCCAGCCGCTTCCAATTTCTTGGGGAAATCGATGTTGGCGGAGAAGAATGCGTCAAAGGGTGCGCCATTCTGAATCTGCGCAAAGAAGTTTCCGGAAGAGCCGAAGGTCAACGCGACCTTTTTACCAGACTCTTTTTCGAAGCGGGCAGCAATATCCTGGAGAGCAAATTGGAGATCCGCAGCCGCAGCCACGCGGATCTCTTGGGCAAACCCCAGAGATGATAGAGCGAGCATTACGCCAAGGATCCACGCTGCGGTTGTGCGTATGTTCACCGGAGTGCCCTTTCAAAGAGGGAACAGCAGTGGTGATTTAAGTCGTTCTGGAAAGTTCTGTCAATACGGTTCGAGATGATTTGGAAGATGATCGCGGGAGAGTCCGTTTTCCATCAACGAGTTTCGTGAGTAGATGATCCGGCAGCGACTGCGTTTTCGACGCGCAGCACGTTCACCATGCGGATCCAGCGCGCAGGACGCTTGTCGCCGGGAACCACGATGCGGAACGGGCCTTCCTTTCCGGCAAGCGGTTTTCCTTCCATCGTGTCAGCCAGGATGATGCGGTTGTCGGTGAGGTCAGGGTCGAGTTCAGCGATGGAATAGACGACTGCGTAGCCATCGGAAGCCTCGGCGACCACGTAGGTGGCGAGGGCGGGACCGCGCAGTTTGTCGCCTAGCGGAACTCCGGCTTTGGATAAGAGGTCCGAGAGCCGCACGCCTTCGTAGTGCTGCATCACGCCCTTGTGCGGCTCCTGGATGTCCAGAGTGATGCGAGGCATTTGCTTGAGGTCGGCGGCCGTCAGTTCGAGTGTCTGGATGCCGGTGCCGGCGATCCGCAGGGACGAGGTTTGCTGGGCTGGGCAGAACGCGATCAATAAAAATAAAAGGAGCAGGTTGCAGAGGCAAAAGCGAGTAGTGCGCATGGGTGGATTTTAACGTCGGGCGGGGGATAGTTAGGGTATCGAGTCGGATCGAGATGCTTGGAAAGGATAGGAGACTGGTGGGGAGGAGCGTCCGGGGAAAAAACAACGGGCGCGTACCGTATTAGATGTGGGGTGAGGATGGCAACGGCACGCGCCCTATTAAGTTGAAACCAGAGTATGGGAAGGCGGCGGAGATGTCAAGTTAAATCTTTTTAATTCAATAATATACGTGAGTTTTTGGATCACAGATTTCGGCTGCGTACAAGGTTGCCGATCACCCATGCGTGTGATCGCCAAAACAGGATTGGGCGTGGTTATTCGGCAGGCGCGATGTCCGGATGGGCTTTGAGGTATTCCTGCACCTGACGGACGACCTGGCGTTCGCCGCTGTAGGCCAGCTTGGTGGGAGCTTCGTCCAGGGGAAGCCAGCGAGCCTGGCGGACTTCGATGCGCATGTCGGGGGAGACGTCGTCGATCTGGCCGGACGCGTAGCGCAGCAGGTAGAAGCTGACGACTTTGAAGACTTTCTGCTGGTCGCCCCAGGAGCGGATGTAGACGTACTTGATGTCGGAGATTTTGGTGATGAGGGTTGCGGTCACGCCGGTTTCTTCGCGGACTTCGCGGAGCGCGGCGTCGGCGGGCTTCTCGCCCTGGTCGATGAGGCCCTTGGGAAGGGCGAGCAGCGGCTTGCGGACGGATGGTTTGCGGCGGGCGGAGGCGGTGGATTTGGTGCGCGCGGGAAGGGTTGGTTCCGGGGGAACCGGGTCGCCGAGGCTTTCGTGTTGCGGTTCGATGACGGCGATATGCCAAACGCCGGAGATCGAGTGTATGACCACACCTCCGGCGGAAAACTCGCGCAGCATGGCAGCAAGGTAACAGGATTGGCGGTAACCGTCACGGCGATATGCATCGTAAAACGAGGTACTTACGCGAAAGGCCACTGCTGTTGGGCCGATGACCTCTTTCCTAGGGAACACCCCCAACTTCGGTAACTCCGCGGGGGATGCGGGCTTGATTACACTGAAGACACCATGAAACGCGCGCCCTTCTTGGTACTTGTGCTGCTGCCGGCGGTAATCAGCATGGCGGGCACGCCCGCCGATTCGGACATAACGCGGGG
>AR_comb_assmDRAFT_10166867_pt1 | contig 10072 bp, 10 predicted proteins | sample ArasoioldDNA_FD_10543 | JGI IMG/M metagenome (IMG submission 10543) | reverse complement strand
ATGGTCTGGTAGTCGCTGTGGCCGAAGGGCGTGTACGTCTCCTGGATGTCCTTGTCGGTCACTCCCTTCGAGTGGAGGAACGCTCGCAGGATCTTGTTGGTGGTCCGCGGGTAGACGTAGTCGGTGCCGAGCAGGAAGAACCGCGTCGCCCCGCCTCCCTCCTTCGACATGAGGTACTCGACCGCGGGGATGGCCTGCTGGTTGGGCGCGGCGCCGGTGTAGAAGACGTTGGGGCTGAGCTCCTCTCCCTCGTACTGCACCGGGTAGTAGAGGAGGCCGTTCAGCTCCTCGAACACCGGAAGCACCGACTTCCGGGAGACCGAGGTCCAGCAGCCGAAGACGGCGGCCACCTTGTCCTTGGTGAGGAGCTGCCGGGCCTTCTCCGCGAACAGGGGCCAGTTGGAGGCAGGGTCGACGACGACGGGCTCGATCTTCTTTCCCAGCAGGCCGCCCTTCGCGTTGAGCTCCTCGATCGTCATCAGCGCGACGTCCTTCAGCGACGTCTCGCTGATCGCCATCGTCCCGGAGAGGGAGTGGAGGATGCCGACCTTGATGGTCTCCTCCGCGCGCGCTTCGGGGACGAGGAAGGTGAGGGCACATGACAGCGCTGCGACCCCGAAGCCTCTGTTCATCGTTCGCTCTCCTTCGGCCCGGTGCGGGCCGGACGGAGAGGCTGCAAGCGATGGACCACGGAACGGACGCCGTCCTCGCTCGGGAACGCAGCGGGCTGACACCGAGCCCGACCGACAGTTTTGTCAGACATGCTGGCGAAGGCGACGAAAGCGTCGCAGCCCTACCGACCGGTCAGTGCGGGCCCGGAAGGTCGGAACCCGGCCCTCCGGGTCGTGACGCGGCTCGCCAGACAGAATTGTCGGACCCCGGCAGCGAGGGCGACGAATTTGTCATGAGCGCGGCCGGTCGCGGGGCGGGCTCCCACGACTTGGCTGGTGCTAGAGACGCGAGCGGCACGCAGTCGGGAGGCTGAACCGATGATCGTCGTACGCCAGGCGGTGCTGCTGGTGCTCGCCACGTTCGGGATGGCAGCCGTCCCGGCGGCCCAGCCGGATCTCATCCTTCACCACGGGAAGGTCTTCACCGGTGCCACGGCGCGTCCCTGGGTCCAGGCCATCGCGATCCGGGGGGAGCGCATCGTCGCCACCGGGAGCGACGCGGAGGTTCTCCCGCTCGCCGGGAAACGAACTCGGTCGGTCGACGTCGGCGGCCGGACGGTGATCGCAGGCATCGACGATGCCCACGTTCACCTCGCGCCCGAACCAGTCGGAGCGGTCGACGTGGAGCTGGCCGAGCAAGACCCCGCCTGGGAGCAGATGCAGACCGCGCTCCAGGCGGCCGTGAAGCGAGCCTCGCCGGGAGCGTTCGTCAGGGGAACGATCTCCTGGACGATCTTCGGAGACCTCTCCGTCGATCGCGACGCGCTCGACCGGATCTCCACGGACCATCCCATCCTCCTCGACACGCTGACGGGTCACGCGACGATCCTCAACTCGGCCGCGCTCTCCCGGCTCGGGATCGGAGAAGAGATCCGCGACCCGGTCGCCGGACGCTTCGAGCGCTTCCCCGACGGTCGTCTCTCGGGCGTGGTGCGAGAGTACGCGGGGTTCGAGGTGTCCCGGAGGCTGGCCGCGCTCACCTCGGATGCCGACGCGGTGGCGCAGCTCCGCGAGCGACTTTCACTCCTGAAGCGCTGGGGTGTCACCTCCGTCCAGGACCTCTCGGACTCGGTGGAACCAGGGCGGGCTGCCCAGCGCCTCGCCAAGGTGCCAACTCCCATCCGCGTCCGCGTCGTCCCGATGCCCGGGACGTTGCCCACGGGCCGTGACACCCGGGAAGGCAACGGGCTGCCCGTGCACCCGACGTCGCTCATCACCATCAGCGGCCGGAAGTGGCTCCTCGACGGCGTCTGGCTCGAGTTCACGCTCGATCCGCGAAACACCCACCGGAGGCCCTCGGGCTCGATGGATTCACTCGTGGCCGCCCTTCCGCTCACGTTCCCACCCCCGGAGATGAAGGCCATGCTGGAGGAGAGCCTGCGCACCGGCCAGCAGCTGCTGGTTCACGTCGCCGGATACCCGGCGGCGAAGGCCATGCTCGAGGCGATGCAGGAGACCGGAGGACCCAAGGTCTGGGGCCGTCGCCGCGTCCGCTTCGAGCACGGGGATGGCCTGTTCCCGGATCTTCTCGAGCCGACACGCGCGCTGGGCGTCGTGGTGGTCCAGAACCCGTCGCACCTCAGGGCCTTCCCGGGCAGCCTGGAGAAGGGCCAGCCACTGAAGTCGCTGCTCGCCCACGAGATTCCCCTGGCGCTCGGGTCGGACGGACCGCCGAACCCCTTCCTGAACATCCTCTTCGCGACTCAGCCCTCGCACCGACCCTCCGAGGCCATCAGCCGGGAGGAGGCGGTGATCGCCTACACCCGGGGATCCGCTTACGCAGAGGGCGCGGAGGGCGAGAAGGGCACGCTCGAGCCGGGAAAGCTCGCCGATCTGGCCGTTCTCTCCCGGGACATCTTCACCGTCGCGCCGTCCGAGCTCCCGGGCACGGAATCGGTCCTGACCCTCGTCGGCGGGAGGGTCGTGCACGACGCTGGTGTGCTTCCGCGCTGAAGCCGCGTCAGCTCCGAGCCGGGTGCCTCGCTCCCCTGGCCGGGACTCCGTGGCCGTCAGGAACGATGATCCTCATGGCGTCCTCGCGCCGATCCGCTTCTGCACCGTCTCCCGGCGTCCCAGATGACGCCAGGCAGCCACCGCGAGCCCGGTCAGCGTCAGCGCCACCCCGAGCGGACGGAGCCACACGAACCAAGATGCGGCGGCACCGAGGAAGGACAGGTACATCGCCAGACACATCGGGCACTTCGGGACGAGCACTGCGAGGAGGGCCCCGGCAGCGGCGACACCGAGCGGCTTTCGCGTCCGCGAGGAAGGCTCACCGGTCATATTCGTCCCTCCGGCGGAGCCAGGCCATCGGGTGGTCGAGGGCATCCTCGTCGCGGCCCCTGGGCACGAGGTCGAGGTACTGGTACGCGGCGTTCAGCGGATCGATCCCGCGGGCGTACGTCGAGTAGGTGTGGAAGACCGCGCCGCTCGCGTCCTTCGCGAACACGCTCACTCCCTCTCGGTCCGTCTCTCCGTCCTGGAGCGGCTCGTAGTTGTAGATGGCCTTTCCGCTCTTCAGATCCTCGGGCCGGAAGGAGACGCCGAAGTCGAAGTTGAATTCGCTCGGCGCGGAGGAGACCCAGGGGAAGGTCCAGCCGAAGCGCCCGGCGTACTTCTGGAGCTTCTGCAGCGGAGCGCGCGAGACGGCGACGAAGGTGACGTCGCGGTGGGCGAGGTGAGTGGGGAGGTGATCGAAGCTCTCGGCCCAGAACGAGCAGCTCTTGCAGCCGGCGTCCCATTCGGGCGCGAACATGAAGTGGTACATCGCGAGCTGGCTGCGGCCGTCGAAGAGGTCTGCCAGCGTCTTCTGGCCGTCCGGCGTATCGAAGCGGTACGGCTTCTCCACCCGTAGCCAGGGGAGGGCGCGCCGCTCGGCGCTGACCGCATCCCGCTGGCGGGTGAGCTCCTTCTCCCTGGCGAGGAGCTTCTGGCGTGCTGCGAGCCATTCGTCCTTCGTTCGTGCGAGGTTCATCCTCGGCTCCTTGTCGGTCGTCACTGACCTCGCCAGGAATAGCGGCCGCTCCGGAGAGTCGGGAGTAACAAGAGCGACGGGGTTACGGACGAACGATGGACTCCTCTATCACCGCGGCTGCGCGGGCGCTCCGGACCGGTGACCCGCTGGGCGCCCTGAAGCGCGTCGCGCTCCGGGACGATCCGGCGGCCCTCGCGCTGCGGGGTATCGCGATGGCGCAGCTCGGCGACCTTCCGAAGGCCCGCGAGCTTCTACGCCGGGCGGGTCGGGCGTTCGGGCCTCGGGAAAGCCTGGACCGGGCCCGCTGTCTCACCGCGGAGGCGGAGATCGCCTTCGCCGCGCGGGACCTCGCCTCGCCTGCGCGAGCACTGGCGGAGGCGCTGCGGACCTTCGCGGCCCACGGCGACCGAGAGAACGCGACCCACGCCCGGCTCCTCCAGATCCGCCGGCAGCTGCTCCTCGGTCGGGTGGACGAGGCGGACGGAGCGCTGGCGACGCTCGACCAGGAGCTCCCTCCACGGCTCGCGGCCGTTGCAGCGCTCGTCGCCTTCGAGATCGCGCTCCGTCGCGGACGGGCAGAGCCGGCGAGGACGGCGCTGCAGGCGGCGCGACAGGCCGCGGCCCGCTCGGGGATCGGAGCACTCCTCGCCGAGGTGGAGCAGGCCGGGCGAACGCTGGTCCTGCCCGCGGCGAGGCTCGTCGGTCCAGGGGAGATGCGTCCGCTGACACTGGCCGAGGTCGCGGAGGTCCTTGCCTCCTCGGATCTGATCGTCGATGGCTGTCGACGGGCAGCGCGCCGCGGGGAGCGGGTGGTGAGCCTGGCACGACGACCGGTGCTCTTCGCGCTGCTCCGGACGCTCGCCGAGGCATGGCCCGGCGACGTCGGGCGCGCGAACCTGATCGAGAGCGCATTCGATGCGCGCCGGATGAACGACTCCCACCGCGCACGGCTGCGGGTCGAGGTGGGACGGCTCCGACAGGAGCTGCGGCCGCTCGCCGAGGTACGGGCCACGCCCGGCGGCTTCGCGCTGGTCCCGCGCGGCGCGGGCGCCGTGCGGTTGCTCGCGCCCCCGGTCGAGAGCCCGGACGCGGAGGTGCTGGCGCTGCTCGCCGACGGCGAGGGGTGGTCGACCTCGGCGCTGTCCCTGGCGCTCGGATCGAGCCAGCGAACCGTGCAGCGTGCGCTCCGGATGCTGGAGGAGGCGCGGCAGGTGCGCTCGGTCGGCCATGGGCGATCGCAGCGCTGGCTCGCCGCGCCGGTCGCCGGATTCGCGACGACGTTGTTGCTCCCAGGGTCGGAGGGATTCGGCTAGAGAAGGTCGACATGGCGAAGACCGACCAGGAGGCGGAGATCGTCCGCGAGTACGGACCGTTCCCCGGTGTCTCCGACGTGGCGGGGGTCAGCTTCGACGGCCGGCTGGTGTGGTTCGCGGCCGGCGAGAGGCTCGGCGCGTTCGACCCCGCGACCGGCGAGCCCGAGCGCTTCCTCGACGTCACCGCCGACGCGGGCACCGCCTTCGATGGGACGTACCTGTGGCAGCTCGCCGATGCCCGGATCCAGAAGGTCGATCCGAAGACGGGGAAGGTGCTCTCGACGATTCCGGCGCCGGGTGGCGGGCGCGATTCGGGGCTCGCCTGGGCGGAGGGAACGCTCTGGGTCGGCGGGTACCGGGAACGGATCATCCGCCAGATCGATCCGAGGACGGGGGCGATCCTGCGCACGATCGAGTCGAATCGGTTCGTCACCGGCGTGACGTGGGTGGACGGCGAGCTCTGGCACGGGACCTGGGAGGGATCCGAGTCGGACATTCGTCGGATCGACCCGGAGACCGGCGAGGTGCTCACCCGACTGACGATGCCCGAGGGGACGGCCGTCAGCGGTCTGGAGTCCGACGGGCGCGACCTGTTCTACGCCGGGGGCGCCTCCAGCGGGCGCGTCCGCGCGGTGCGACGGCCGCGGAAGCGATGAGGGCTGACGCGGCGCACGCGGCGTCGTTCGCGAGTTCAGGAGCGCGGGTGGGTGAGGGTGCGCCCGGCCGACTTCCGCTCGGGTTCTCGTGAAATTCGATGCTCACGACGGTGTGGTCGCCGATTCACAGTACGAGAGGTGAGACGGTCCCACACGACCTCACTGCTACGGGCCTGGCACCTGAATGGCGCGACCACGCGCGACTGATAGGCTTGCAACCGTGACGCGTCTGATCGGTCTGGTCCTCGGGCTGCTGGCGGTCTTCCCAGCCTCCGCGCAGGTTCACGTTCCCTCGTCGGCGTCGAGCGAGAACTTCCTCGCCTCGAGCGGGATACCGGCCATCTGGCTTCCAGAGCTGGACGCAGGCATTCCGATGTCTGGAGCCAGGGTCTTCGTGCCGGGGAACGTCGCTGCCGGGCGCGGCGTGCCGCTCGCATTCGCGCTCGACGGCGGCTCGATCCCGCTGACCATCAACGTCGACACCACCTACCACGACCCCAAAGCAGAAGGTAACTGGGTGCCGTTCACGAACATGACGGTCGCCCACGGCTACTCCGTGAATGGCGCGATCCGCAACGTCGTCAGCCCGGGCCTGTACCGCTTCTTCGTCTACGACGGTGATGGTCTCCTCGACGACGTCACGATCGACCCCCGTCTCGGCGCTGACCAGGCGACGACGTTCGAGCCCGGGGAAATCATCTACGCGGCGTATCTCAAGAACCTGAATCTCTATCACGCGGTCAGCACTGACGGCGGGATCACCTACGACCCCAGCTACACGGGTGGCAGCCGCCAAGGGAAGCAGGCGCAGTTCCCCGGGACCGTCACTGGCCTGGCAGGTCTTCCCCGCAGCGATCTGCTCGTCGGAACGACCGCGGGGGACACCCTCGATCACGCGGCGCTCTTCCGCGTGGACCGTCTCCTCACTCCTCCGGTTCTCGTCGAAGACGGCGGTCACCTCGGCGGGACCCTGGAGGGGCTCGCGGTCTACCACGCCGATGACGTCGGTGACGGGGGGCGGGGCGACTGGGCTCTGGTCTCGAGCGACGGTCACCTTCTGCTCTACGAGGTGAACCCCAACTTCGGGTTCATCACCGAGCTCGTCATCGACAGCGCGGATCCCAGCCCGTACTTCCAGGGCGTCGCGGTGAGCAACCTTGCGCTTGGGCCATATGACAAGGGCGTGGCGGTCGTCTTCGACGCGACCGACACGATCACCGGTGCTGGACAGCTTCTGTTCGTCCGCTGGGACGACATCGTGAACGCGGTGGACGGCGGGCTGGCGATCGACACGTCCTTCGACGTGCGGGCCTTCAACATCAACGGCCAGCCGAATGACGGTCCGGGGAACACCACACCCGGTACGGCTCATCCACCACTCGGCGGAGGCATCGGCGGCCGCAACTCCCTCATGAACGGGAGCTGCGGTGGCGGAGCGGGGCCGATGCTTCCGGTGGCCGGCGCGCTGGTCCTGCTGGGCGGATTCGCGGGTCGCCGTCGTCGACGCTGACCGGAGCCGCTTCGAACGCGCTCTCGCTTCAGCGAACCGGGTCGCCGGTCCTGTGCTCGCGGATCTGGAAGCGCAGGAACTCGTGCACGGCATCGACGGCTTCAGGCTTCCGGCTGTGGATGACCACCACGGCGCCGTCAGGCCGGCTCTGGTACGCGTAGGAGATCTGGGTCCTCAGCTGCCGCATTGCCGGAACGCCGGGCGGCGTCTCGCCGTGGACGATCTCCGGGGTCGTGAAGTCACCGGTCTGGAACGCCCGGGCAATGCGCTCGAGGTGCCGGCGCACCTGGTCGATGGTCGGCCGGTCATCGGCCGCATTGGCGGTCACCTGGATCGAGCCTCCGTCCGGCGCGAGCAGGAAGTGATGGGTCGTTCGCTCCTGTGAGAACCCCATTCCTCCTCGTTCGCGGGCCGCCTGGGCGCTCGCCATGTGCTGCGCATGCATGGGGCAGTCCTCCATGCCGCCTTCGGACGCCCATGCGACGAGGGGCACGAGCATGACATCCGCCGCGAGGAGCATCGTTCCGAGCCCGGGAGTATCCTTCATGACGTCCGTCCTTGCTTTCGCTGCAATCGGTCCTTGAGCCCGGGGGACATCAGCGGCGAGACGCTCGCGGTGCTCTCGGGGTGAAGGGCCAGGAAACGTTCGAGAAGACCAGCGCGCTCGTGCGGGCCCGTGCGCCGCAGCTCACGATCCCAGTCGCTCAGCGCCAGCCTCAGGGAGTCGAGGAGACGCTGCATCTCGGCAATCCGCGCTTCGAGCACGCTCGCCTTCCGGGTCGCGAGGGCATGGACCTGGCGACACGGTGCGATCCCGCTGTCGCGCGCGGCGAAGATCTCCCCCAGCTCGTCGATGGTGAACCCGATGCTCAGCGCGGCGCGAATCAGACGCACGCGATGCGCCGCCGCCGCCCCGTAACGGCGGTAGCCGTTCTCCGACCTTCCGGGGGCGGGCAGCAGCCTTCGACGTTCGTAGAGACGCAGGGTGTCGCGGCTCACGCCAGTCAACCTCGCCAGTTCGCCGGAACCGAGCGTCGGTCCCGAAGCACGGATGGGCATGCGGGAGTCTCCACTTCGGAACATGCTCCAGGGTCAAGCGGGGATGCCAAACCTCGGAGAAGGGTCAGACGCCCGGTTGCGGCGAGCCCATCGGGGCGACCTGTCGTGCTGCCTCGCGAGGCATCGCCCCGGCGAGCAGCAAGAGGGCGCCGCAGAACATCAGCGTGTCGGCGAAGTAGTTGGGGCCCTCGAAGCTCGCGCGCTGCATCACGGCGATCGGCACGTAGACGACCAGCACCAGCCAGAGCACGGTCGCGCCGAGCCACGTCGCGGCCGCGCGCCTCTTCCTTCCCACGAGCAGCAGCGAGCCCGCGACCAGGAAGATCACCCCGGCGAGGTATGTCCACACGGCGTGCCCGAGAACGTACTCGGGCATCAGCTTCTTCAGCGGCACACCGGGGACGTGATCGCCGTGCATGAGCTGCTGGATGCCGTAGACCACCACGGGAACCGCGACGAAGTACCGCGCAATGGTCGTGAGGAGCTCCCTGCGCCTCTCGTTCCTCCAGCCCGGAAGTGTGGTCGCCAGCGCAAGGGCGCCGCCGCTGAAGGCGAGTTCGCGGAGCGCCAGCGTCAGCCCGAACCGATCTCGAGGGTCCTGCAGCCAGCCCGGGATGTCCATGAGGACGACGAAGCAGAAGAACGTCAGGGCCAGAAGGCTCGCTGCGAGACGCGCCCGGATCCGCGTCACCAGGGCGAACGCGGCCGCGATGAAGCAGGCGCCGATGACGTACGCCCAGAACCGCGGCCACGGCATCCACGTCGGGACCATCGAGGTGATGATGTCATTGAGGGTGAAGTGCTCGGTCCCGAATGCCGCGAGGGGCGCCGCGTAGAACACTGGCCCGAGGAGCACCAGGACCTCCAGCCCTCGTACCTTCGGCCGGCCCTCCCGGAGAAAGGTCGAGACGAGCCAGAGCGCAAGGACCAGTCCGCCGACCGCATAGGACCAGAGGATCTGATTCGGGATCGCGAGGAGGGCCATGGATGCCGACAGCTCGGCCCGTCGAGCCTTACCCCGACGCCATGTCTCACCGGAACCACGGACGCTTGGAATTCCGCGGGTTGCCCATCACGGTCCGGGAACGGCGCCTGGCGGAGTATCGGCCCCCCGGTTCGTTCGCGCTGCCCCCACGTGACGGTCACCCGTCGAGTCGCTGGTCGGCGAGGCGTACCGCGCGCGGCGCCGGGAACGCCGACGCGGCCGTTCCGGCTCGGAGAAAGGTCCCCGACCATGGCCCAGGTCCGCAACGAGAACCCTCGTGCTCCCGACCCTTTCATGGCGTCGGACACGGGCGTCGAGATCAGGCCGTCCGAGCACTGGCATGGACCTGCTGGTCCAGGAAGCGCCGGATGATCGTTCGCACCATGAACAGCCCGAAGTCGGGGTTCTGGTAGTACAGCTCGAGCGCCGTGCGCTCGTCGAGGACGAGGAACGTCGAATCGGTCGTGCAGATGGCCGAGGCCGTACGCTCCTTGAAGGGCGAGAACACGCCCATCTCACCGATGATCTCTCCGGTGTGAACGATCCGGTCCACCTCCGGCAACGACACCGTTCCCTGCTCGAGGTAGTAGAGCTTGTTGGCCGAGTCGCCCTTGTGGAACAGCGGTTCCTTCGCCTTGAAGGACTCCCGCTTGACGAAGGGGAGCATCCACTCGAGGGACATCTCGCGCCGCTCCAGCGATTGGCGGAGCCGCTCCTTGAGCCCGTACATCTGTCGGAGTCGCAGGATGTTCAGCGGCAAGAGCACGGCATGGAGCAGGAAGACTGGATACAGGTGTGCGAAGTATCCATAGGTCAGGAACGCCACGTTGCTGCCGATCGCGACGGAGCGCAGCGGGATCATCGTCTTCATGTAGAAGGTCGAGAACACCAGCAGCGAGGCCGC
>AR_comb_assmDRAFT_11113197_pt1 | contig 10074 bp, 3 predicted proteins | sample ArasoioldDNA_FD_10543 | JGI IMG/M metagenome (IMG submission 10543) | reverse complement strand
CTTTCCGAATTTGTACATCGTGTCTACTCCAATCCGGCCATTCAAATCGAAGCCGTAGAAATGCCAGAACTCAAACATGCCGTTTCCATAATCACCCAGGTATTCTCTCAGTCGATGCCATTCGTCATACTTGAATTTCCGAAACGGATGGCCGGTGGTGGGGAAAGGAGTTGTGATGGCGGTAGGATTCTCAAATTGATCATAAAGAATGAGAATGAACCGCTGGTCATCACTCCCAGGATTTTCCCAAATGCTTTCAATTCTGCAATAAGTACTTTGACCGGGCAGCGGTGTTCCCGTCACTTCATCCTTCTTCCCGGGGTCTAGTTCTTTTTGACAGGAAAAAATCATCGTCATACCAGCGATGCTGGCAAAAACGAAGAGAAATCGTTTTTTCATTGCACCAAGGTTTAGATGTTAAGAAATAGTTTGGAAGGAGAAAATACTTCCTGCTGCACCAGGTAAGCACAAGAAGTTTGAATAGGAGTAAATTCTGGAAAGGTGATAGCAAATTACCGAAAATTTTGCTCAGTTGAATTTTTTGGATTAACCGCGAAAAATTCAATCCATTGTTTTGTTGTTACTAAGAGAGTAACGTTCAAAATATTTCCTTTTACTATCTCGGGTAAGTCGTAAGGTTTTGAGGAAGCAAGAATATAGATTACTAATTAACCCTGAACACACGAAGGGAATCATTATTGACTGCAGCGAGTATGATTTTTTTTCCGTTTCCTACCTGGAGTAGTTTCAAATCCTTTACATCGCCTTTTAATATGAATCCAGATTCTATAGGTGGTATGGCAGTGAAGGTTTTCTTATCGCTGCCCTTAAGAAAACATCCGTACGATGCATCATATCTCCCGGTTACTACCTCGGTTTGGTATTCATTGCCTGCCAATAGCAAATCGTTTATTCCATCCTTATCAAAATCATTACAGATAATAGCATTTACGGGTGCAAACTGTGCCTCTATTGGTAGGACGTGCTTGACGAATTTCCCGTTCCCTGCATTTTCAAAATAACAACTCCGGGTTTCATCACAAGTGAGTTTCAGTACATCTTTTTTTCCATTGAAAATGTCGTCAAATGCTGCATGAGCATAATCTTCATTCAGTAAAAATTGTTTCTTCACTGATGGTACCTGGTCTGCAAATTGATTCCGGTTGATGGAAGGGAATAATCTCTTCTGTCCTTTGTTGTCTTTTATGTAATAAAAAAGAATTGGATCTATAGTGCCATTATTGTCGAGATCAGCAGCAAACAATTGCATTGGTTCATTTGCTGACACGTCGTATTTACAATTGAGCCCAAGATTTCCTGCAATGAGATCCAGGTCGCCATCGTTGTCAATATCTGCCGCAACCAACCGCCGCCACATACCATTTGTATGCGATAAACTCATTGAAGAGGTTACATCGTGGAACAAACCATTCCCGCTATTCTTGAAAAATTGGATCGGCATCCATTCACCCGCAATAACGAGATCAATTTTTTTATCGTCGTCAAAATCCATCCATACTGCAGAAGTAATCATGCCCGGGTACTCCAACGCGGGGCAAGCCTTTGCAGTGACATCTGTAAAAACGCCGTTGTTGTTTTGAAGTACATAACTCCTCGATGGTTTTGGGAACTTCCGTGAAACCCTGCCTCCAATGAAGAGATCCAGATCTCCATCGCCATCATAGTCGGCTGCACAAACGCAACCTGCAATTGTTTTCACATTCTCGGGAATCGCATTCGGCTGCAAACTAAATTTTCCTTTACCATCATTTATATACAAGCGAGGCTTATTATAATTGGAATTCTCTTCATACTGGATGTCGCCGCTTGTGACCAGTAAATCAGAATCTCCATCGTTGTCTGCGTCGAACAATACACAATCCATATCTTCTTCCATCTTAACGCTGTCGATGAGGTTCTTTCCCCGAAAAGTTTCTCCATCGTGAACAAATATTTTTCCCGACGAATTAAAGCCTCCGCCAATAAAAAAATCCTCCTTACCATCCTTATCAATATCACCGGTAGTTATGAATGGTCCCAATTGGGAATACTTCTGTGGGAGCAGGCGTTGAATATCGAAATCATTGAAAGAATTTTCATGATGCCTATACGCAATACCTGATGAAGCAGTAATATCTGAAAAAGGAGTTGTTGACGGTATAGCAGATATAGGTGTTATAGCATTGCTCGCATTTTTCCAGGATAAAACCAGCGAAGTATCTGCACTAATATTTTGGAGCACTTCTACTTTTTGATCGGGCCAAATAACAACTAGTGAATCTATATGATTGGTTTTGCCCAATCCAAAAACTAGTTGCTGATCCACGCAGGAAAAATATCCGCGTACCGGATTCTGCTCCTGCATTTGCAATCTATCTTTTTGATACAACTTAATTTTTGCTCCAAACGCTCGCGTATTTAGGCTATCCCCTTGTAACCCGAGTTTTAAGTAATGTGCGCTTATTGGTTTGCCTTTTTGAATCGTATTGTTGATAAGAATAAAGGCATCTTTACTAATGTTGTTCACAACAAGATCAAGGTCGCCATCATTATCGAGATCTGCATACGCCGCTCCATTCGACATAGAAGGTTCCGCAATATTTGCTGTTTGTGACGAATCGGCAAATGTGTAGTTATGTTGATTCAGGTATAAATAATTACTGAGATTAACATGATTCAATGAAGCGAGCTTTCGCCTGATCGCTTCGCGCTGCTTTTCCTTTGATTCAGCATTGTTGAAAACCTGGTTGCTGAATTCAAGAAAATCTGCATTGATGAAATCTCTGCCGATGCCATTGGTAATGTGCATGTCCTTCCAACCATCATTGTTAAAATCGGCCATCAGAACACTCCAGCTCCAATCTGTTTCTGATATACCTGCAAGTTGTCCTATCTCACTAAAAAAGGGTACACTATCCCCATCAAATGAACGGCAACCGTTGTTAAGCTGCAACATATTTCGCACAAATTCTGGTTCATATCCCATTTCTCGCTCCGCTTGGAAGCGATCGTAATTCATAAAAAAGAAAGATGTTTTTTTTCTCTCGTTGTTTTCAGGCAGCATATCCAGGGTCACAATATCTGGCAACCCATCATTATTAATATCCGCAGCATCTGATCCCATGCTTGAATAGCTCTGGTGCTGCATAGACGTGCTGATGCAATTTGAGAAAGTGCCATTGCGGTTATTCATCCATAAGTTATCATTCGACAAAAAATCATTAGCTACGTAAACGTCAGGCCATCCATCGCCATTGAAATCGCTAATAGATAATCCCAATCCATAACCTGCGTCTTTAATTCCTGCTGGCATGCTAACATCAGTAAAGACAGGGTGACCGGCGTCATTTCTATCTCCATCATTTCTGTACAGTTTGTCGTTCGCGGGCGAGTGGCCGGTTGTGTCTCTGGGCACAATTTGATTCGCATTATTACCACTCAAAAGATAATTTGCCAGGTACATATCGAGATCGCCATCGTGATCATAGTCAAAAAAAGCAGCTTGCGTAGAAAACCCTGAGTCGGCTAGTCCATATGGTGCTGCTTCCTCTTTAAACGTAAGGTTCCGCTGATTAATGAATAAAAGATTTTTTGCGCGATGTGTCAGGTCCTTTCCAAAGACACATAGGTATATGTCATCGTATCCGTCGTTATTGATATCAACGATGCTCACGCCAGTTGCCCATACGTTGGTATTGACGCCGGCTTTTTCGGTTATGTCTTCAAATTTGTTGTTGCCTTGGTTTATATAAAGCTGGGAACTCACCTGGTTGCCACTAAAGAAGATGTCTTTTAACCCATCGTTATTGAAATCTCCGATGCCGACGCCTCCGCCCATATAACCAAATTCATTGATAAAGGAATTAGAGGAATCGCTATCGTGAATATCATTGCTGAAATGAATTCCTGATTGGGCAGCGTCTAATTTTGTAAACAGATGATTCTCCAGTTTGGATGTGCAGCCAGATAGAAAAGCAAAAGGAAGCAAGAATATATACGCTGATGGTATTTGCTTAGTCCTCTTGGTAGGCATGGTTGTTTAGTTGAAGCGTGCAAGGCGAATGCTAAAATAGGCTGCAAAATGATAACTTCTGTTATAAACAAAGGGCTACCTCGTACTAGGAAGCAGCCCCTGAAAAAAGGACGAGCCTAATCTTATTTCAAAGCAGGGTTAGCATCTCGCTCTGCTTGAGGTATCGGTAGTAAATTTACCTGCCCCGGCTTTGGATCAGCCATTACTGTTGGGTAATATCCTTTCGCTCTCCAACGTAAAATGTCCATGTTCTTAACTGATTCATCACCCAACTCCACCGCGCGTTCGTGCATAATTGCGCGTATCACGTTATTTTTTGTAGCTGTCGGGAATTGTGCAGTAGGATAAGCAGGCATCGCAACACTTGGCCGGGCCCTTACCTGGTTGAGATAGCCAACTGCTGCCGCCAGTGTTCCGCTTTCTGCTTCGCATTCTGCAAGCATCAACAATACTTCGGCATATCTTATTAATCTTTGATTGTTGCCGCCCGGATGGAAACCTGCATTGTTTGACTCGCCTGCCAAAGTGGTGAGCCCTTCCTTATACAACAACATGAATTTGCGCCAGCTTACTTTTTTTGTAACGCCATTCACTATAGAGGAATTACCGTTCTGATTGCCATCAGTAATTGTTTCGGTGTTGTTATGAAAAAGATCTCCGGTTTCATATACGGTGAGCTTATAACGTGGATCAGTTTTGGCGGCACCGGTAGCAGTGTTTTCAAATTCATTCAGGAATGAGTTTGACGGAATTAAGTTTCGCCAGGCTACAGGACAATATTCCTGATTACGAACGGTTGAAATTGGCACAGATGCGCCATCACCACTGTTGTAGTTGCCCCAGTTAAAGTTGGCGTCGCCGCGATCATAGAACATCACCTCAAAAACAGATTCGCTATTGTTTTCTGTCTCTTCTAAAAAATTATCATTATAATTTGCAGTTAAACTGTATACGCCTGAATTCACTACCGCCAATAAAGCGGTTTTGGCGCCGGCGTAATCACCTTTCTGCATCAATACCCTGCCAAGCAGAGCATTGGCAGCTCCCTTTGTTGCACGACCCTTATCGGGAGCACTGTAGGATGGAGGGAGCTTCTGCGCCGCGTCTGTAAGATCGGAGACAATCAGCGTGTATATATCGGCTTCCGGCGACTTGTTTTTATAATCAGTAGCACTAGTCACGGGTTCTGTATACAACGGAACTCCGCCCCACTGAGAAACCAATTCAAAGTATGCCCAGGCTCTCAAAAACTTCGCCTCGCCAACTACTCTATCTCTCAGGCTTACATTGTCGGTTACATCTGGGCCTTTTGTGATAACGATATTGGCTCGGTTGATGAGCACATAAGCAGACTTCCACACGTCCGTCATTACAGAATTGGAAGTTGCCGGCGTTGGTTGCTCTAACAATTCGCGCCGGGGGGCTTCCAATTGTCCCCCTCCTGCGGTTACTTCGTCTGACCTTGTATCGTGAAGAAAGAACCACTCTCTGCCTACCAATCCTGCTGCGCGCATAGCTGAATAAGCCGCATTCACGCCAGCTTGCAACTCAGCCGCCGTTTTGAAATAACTTTCAGTCGTTGGACGGTTCTCGTCTGTCAGGTTTAATTTCTTATCACAAAATTGAAAGCTAAGGCAGGCAAGTAGTGTGAAAGTGATTTTACCGTAAATTCTTTTCATAACATCGTGATTTGAATGATAAGAATGGTTGATTAAAAATTAACCTGGATTCCTACCAGATATGAATGAGGTTGTGGGTACGTGGCATAATCAATACCGTTCGTCAATGAAGTTCCTGGCGTTCTATTCCCAACTTCAGGATCATATCCCTTATACTTTGTTACAGTAAAAAGATTTTGTGCAGATACATATATTCTAAAATGGCTTACTGCACCCTTCGTGACATTTTGTAATGTTTTATCCGGAATAACGTATCCAAGCATCAGGTTTTTCAATCGTAGGAATGAACCATCTTCAATCCATCTTGGAGAAGGCCGCGCATTTTGGTTAGGGTCCCCGCTAATTGCTCTAGGAACAGATGTAGCGGTATTGGTAGAGCTCCACGCATTTAATACTTCAGTGCTCGATCCGAATAAGCGAACCATACCTTCTGAAATAATTCTGGAGGCATTAAAAATCTTATTGCCCTGAACTCCCTGGAAGAAAAAAGATAGATCGAAATTTTTATAATTGGCTCCAAAGTTCAAAGAGTATGTGAATTTCGGAAGATAGCTACCTATAAACACTCTGTCATTTTCGTCAATCTTGTTGTCCTTATTTATGTCCCTGAATTTCAAATCCCCCGCTTTTGTACCAGCAGTTTGAGTAGGTGAACTGGCAACTTCCGCGTTAGTTTGGAAAATACCATCTATTATCCAACCATAAAACGATTGTATTGCCTGACCAGGTTCAGTTCGTGTAATGTTATAACTACCAAAATCCTGGTTTGCTCCTGATTCGATACTTGGAACACCAGGAGCGAGTGAGTTTACTTTGTTCCTGATAATACTAAGGTTTCCCAATACATTCCAATTAAACTCTTTGCCTCTTTCAGTATAACCTGCCTGCAACTCGAATCCATTATTTTCCATTTCTGCAATATTGATCGGCACCGACAGTGTTGTAAAACCGAAAGACGGCGGAACAGGTACATTCAGAATTAGATTGTCTGTATTCCTTGAGAAGTATTCTGCCGAAAAAGTCAGTTTGTTATTAAAGAATCCTGCGTCAAGACCAATGTTCAATTGTTTAGTTCTTTCCCACTCCAGCTCTTTATTTCCAAGTTTGTTAATTGAAGATCCAAATGTAGTGGATGATCCTGCATTCGTATTGTTGAAGGGATATACTGAACTATTGGCATCAACATTTACTTGCCATGGATGATTTCCAAGGACCAGGCCATTCAAACCCGTGATACCATACCCCACTCTCAATTTTAATTCAGATAGATTCTTCATGTTTTTCATGAAGTCCTCCTCCGATAATCTCCATCCAACAGATCCTGAAGGAAAATTAGACCATTTCTTTTCAGGAGCCCAAACTGATAATCCATCACGACGTCCAGCGAAACTGATTAGATATTTTCCACGATAATCGTAGTTCACCCGTCCGATAATAGACGATATGTAGTTTCCATCCTTTTGAGTGGAAACGGCAGTGTTACTTGCATTCAGCAATACACGGAGGTCGTTTGAGGATTGGTTACCGCTGGCATTTTCAAATTTTATTGTCTGTTCCTGCTGTTCGTAAACTGCAATTACATTAAGGTGATGGTCGCCAAAGGCCTTATCAAATGTCAACTGTTCGGTGTACAATTTCACGGTAGATTGTGATCGATTGTTCACGATGCTGGCTACTGTAGAGCTGCTCCCTGCTACAGTTCCTCCAGATTCAAAAATTGGTGAGAACCGGTAATCGAGTCCATTCGAGTAGTCTATTCCAAAGGTTGAGCGAAATTTAAGCCACTTGGTAAAATTGACCTCCAGGAAAGCGGTCCCTAATATCTTTACGGTAGTCCTGGTGCCATGGTTTCTTACTTCCGCATCAAGCAGCGGGTTTGTCGGGTCCGATCCATCAAAGCTGTTGTTTGCACTTCTGTATCCACTGGACGTAGTTGGATCATATACTGGCATGTATGGCAACTGCCTGATCACGTTTACCAGGTTGGTACGTGCTCCTGTTTCATTATTATCATATCCTTGATCGGTGAAAGCAGTATATAGATTTTCTCCGAATGTGAATACTTTACCAATCTGGTGATCGGAGTTCAATCGAAAGTTATACCGTTTGAAACTCACAGCAGGTGAAGTTCCATCCTGGTTGAAATATCCTGCAGAAGCATAAAATCTTGAAACGGCATTGCCACCACTTAGTCCAAGACTGGTTTGTGTGATTAAACCTTTTTGGAAGTAGGCGTCTTGCCAATCGGTATTTGTCTGAGCGTAAGTCTGAGAAGTACCAGTGTAGATAGGCTGATTAAAATTTGCAGTCTCCAGTCGGCCTGGCTTTGCGATCCCTGCTGCTCCGTTAAGAGCTCTTTCGTATTGTAGATATTGATCTGTGTTTAATAGATTAAGTCTTTCTGTCACTTGCTCTGTCCCTATATAAGTATCCAGACTTACATGCATTTTGTCATCTCTTCTTCCTTTTTTAGTAGTGATCATTATGATTCCGCTAGTGGCTCTTGAACCATAAATAGCAGCCGCACTGGCATCCTTCAATACATCTACTGACTCTACGTCTCTCATATCAATCGCAGAAAGATCACCTGTAGGAAATCCGTCAACCACGTATAAGGGATCTGAAGCGAAACTTATTGAACTAATTCCCCTGATACGAACAATGGGCTGCGTGCCGGGACTTCCGTTATTTGTCACCTGTACGCCAGGTACACGGCCCTGCAATGCTTGGGGTATGCTGACTACGGGGAGTTCATTTAATGTTTTGCCTGGAACACTTGACACGGCACCGGTGACACTAGCTCTTTTTTGTGTGCCATATCCCACAACCACTACCTCATTAATGCTTGCAATAGAAGGTATAAGCTCAGCGGTCACTGAATTGCTTGTACCAACCTGCAATGAGAATGGTTGATAACCTATCATGGATATCTCCAGGGTTTCTCCCACTTCAGCCTCTATTGTGAAAACGCCTGCTGCGTTTGTAGTGGTTCCCCTGGTAGTTCCCTTCACTGTTACAGAAGCACCTTGCAGCGGATCTCCTTTGTCAGTTGTTACCTTGCCGGTAATTGTTTTAAAAAATGGACCTGGTAAAGTTTCTTTTGTACTGACCGACGCATACTTGAGCCCAATTGCAAATGTTTCGTCTTCGGCTTTTTTTGTTAATACAATCTGGTTGCCCGAAACATAATACAATATATCCAGCGGCGCTAACAGGGAGTTCAAAACATCTCCCAATCTCTCATCCTGGGCCTGAATCGAAACCTTCTTTCTACATGGGATGCGTTGGGCGCTATAAACGAATTTTATTTCAGCGAGTTTGCTGATCTCGCTAAGAATTGATCTTACTTCTTGTTGTTCCACAATAAGGCTGATCTTTCTATTAAGAACGTCCTCATAATGCCTGGGGGTTGCTTCCGTTTCTTTGAAGAAACTGAGAGAAAGGAGTAGAAGCAGCATAATTCTCATACAGTACCCTAACGGTATGAAAGATTTCATTCTTTTCATAATGGCTAGTTTGGTTTTAGCAATAGTTGTTTGCCTGTTGTCAATAAAATTCAAAAACTGGTGACAATTAAAATCATTTACAGCCTTTCGTTACAATAACAATCTGACCATCTATAATTTCATAATCGGCACCAATGGCTTTACAAATAAGGTCTAGTTTTCTATAAAAGGGTTCATTCCTAAGGTCGGCTGTTACCGTGCACGCTTTTAATAACTCGACGTCATACACTATATTGATCCCATAATTCTTACCTAATTGACTAAAAACTTTTTCAAGCGGAGCTTCTTCATATAACATATTTTCCTGGTCAGCAGGCCTGGGCCCAATCTCTGCCGGATTTGCAAGCAGGTTTTTTTGAAATTTTTGTTCTGATCTTTTATATACCAACTCTTGATTCGGGGTTAAAATAATTCCTCCAAGTTGGCTTGTTGACTTCTGGTTTTTTGTCTCGTTAGCCTGGGAATACACACTCACCTTACCAGTTCTTACCGTCACCTGTATCACTGTATCTTTCTCAAAAGAGCGCACTATGAAACTGGTGCCTAGCACTTTGGTCACAATTTCATTCGCAAAAACTCTGAATGGGCGGGCTGGATTCTTTGTTACCTTGAAAAAAGCCTCTCCGGATAAATAAACATCCCTGGTATTACTACTATCGAAATCATTAGGATAAGCAATGCGGCTATTGGGTGCCAGTTCAACCACACTTTCGTCGGGCAACTCTAACTTGATCGTTTTTTCAGAAGTGTTTACGCTCTCAATCAGGTGCTTTGATGGCGTTACCTCGAGGTACGCAAACTGATCTGTTCCTTTATCGTGTCTTTGACGGATATAGCCAGTAATTGCGACGACACC
>AR_comb_assmDRAFT_10335856_pt1 | contig 10074 bp, 7 predicted proteins | sample ArasoioldDNA_FD_10543 | JGI IMG/M metagenome (IMG submission 10543) | reverse complement strand
GTAACGCGGCCTTTTCCTTTCGCGGCCCCGCTTTGAGCCGCCAAATTAAAACCAAATCCAATCGAAATAATTACCAGTATTAACAAAGCTAAACGTATTTTCATTTTCTCCTCATTTGCAATCTTAGAGTCTTTGCAGTTTTCTCTATTGTATCAGCATCGGAATTGTGCGAACTACATCCTTATTTTTGGCGCTATCTTTAATATTTACCCTGAATTGATACGTGCCAGGGGGTAGATCCGGAATCGCTTGTAACTTCCAGAATAACTCCATTCCGCCTTGTTCCAGATCTTTAGGCTTTTGCAGCAACGCAAATTGTTCAATCTCCGTAGATTTGCCGCTTTGATCCAGGAGTTGAAGATGTATCGGCGGATTTTTCCCACCGGCAGGTTTGTTGTAAATCTTAAAATAAACTACTTGACCGGACTCACCTTTTTTCAAACTCGGAGCCAGATCAGGAAAGAACATCTGGTCTGCTCCCATTGAATAAGGATACTGAAGCTGCACTCCTCGTTTCGATTGATTGTCCGAAGGTTTGGGCCAGATTACCCAATTCATATTAGTTGCTGGAAAAAATGGATAAGTAGTAGTTAAATCCGCACTTTGAATTTCCATCGGACTGGTGTATGTGGTGGTGTCTCCGAAAACCGAATCGATCAACACGCAACGCACTTTTGCTGGACTTTGAGTTGCGAGCAGTTGATTCCAAACTTTCACACCAGAATCAGTTAAACGTTCGCGAAGTTGTTTATTTTTTAAATCCATTCGAACTGGAATCGCCGCAAAATCAACAATCGTTCCTTGTTCATCAATCAGAAAGCTATAAAATTCCAGCGCCAATTCCGGAATATCTTTTTTAATCAATTCCGTACCGGATAATTGTGCAAACACAGGAACATGGGCCTGGCCTTGCTGAAGTGTAAAATCAGCCCAGAATCGTTCACCATTTGTAGGTGCCAAATAATTTTTGTAGATCGCCTGGGAAACGTGAAACTGTCTTTCAATCGGTTTAAATTGCGGATATGCATGCGGCGCAACCCAACCCGCAACCGGTATATCACGGCCTGCAACCGCAACTTTTAATTCATGCGCCTTCTTAAATTCTTTTTCAGTTTTTCCATCAAACCCGATTACCATGAATTTGGAATCAACCGATAGAATTTGATCAACAGCTGCGGCTGGATCTTTGACTTCACGCAAATAAAGTCCGTGGTTAGCAGCGGTAAGCTTTTTGAAAAAATCGAATTCTTGTCCGATAGGACTAATCATTTGAACTGAGCTAAACGTGCCGGCAACAAATTCCGGAATACCTTCTACCTGAACCATCGGTCCAGCTGCAGGTTTTTCACGTTCTTCCTTGCGCTTTTGTTCTTCCTTGGCCCGCTCTTCTTCAGTAGTACCGAGGTAAGTATCATCTCGTATTGATGCATTTTCATAATTTTCAAAAAAGCTAGTTTCAGAAACATCAATCTTTGCACCTTTTGTATCGAAACCAGGGCTGAACAACATAATATTTTTACGGCCATCCACACTTGCCAGTGAATATGTCAAATCGCTAAACGCAGTAACAAACAGTGAGACGGGATCCATTTTCTTTTTATCATCCACTGCCATTCCGGCAGTTACGTTTGCAAGAAATTTATCTTCCGGAATTAACGCTACGGTCTGGCTTTGCGGCCCGAACTGTAATGAATACAAATTTCCATCAGGACCTTGTACTACACCATCGATTTTTTCCAGGCCGATTGCGTTCAGGCCGGCATTGGTTTTATTTCGGTCTGTGGTAAATCCGCTTAGCAATCGCATTCCTGTTTTTTGGCCAATTTCAGCAACCGCAACCAGATCATCCGGACCCAACTTTTCTAGAAATGCAGTTGTGATCTTGCGTGCTTCCACAATATTTTCAGGCTTGCTATTGAGAAGATCGAATAAAAGCACGTACTGGCGGCGTCCGCCAGGGTGCGACAAAATTTCCGGAGTACGATTGGAAGTATCAACAGTTACAAAATCAGTAATTGCTACATCTTTTTTATCCAGCTTTATAGCAACGTCTTCCTTTTTGGCGGCTGCTGAATCAACAACACTGATGTACATCTGATCAGCCTGAGCTATAAGACTCAAAGCAAACAAAATACAAACGATGAACAAAATCTTTTTCATATGCATTTCCAGTTCATATTAATGTGGAGGACGGGCCTCCGTGCCCGCCATTCGCGGGCAGGGACGCCCGCGCTCCGGTTGTATTTTTACGAACCACTAACTTGGAGTGGACCCGTTTCTGCGGAAATTTCGCCTTTCCCCGCCGGTTCCTGAATGTCTACGCGAAAACGATATGCACCTGGCTGAACATTGGGCAAGGATTTGACGACCCAAAAAAGCTCCATTCCTTGATGTTCTAACATCTCTGGTTTTCGCAAGAGCTGAAATTCACTAACTGCAGAAGCATTCCCATTTGAATCCATCAGATGGAATTGAACCGGAGGATTAGTGCTTTCGGGCAGCAAATTATAAAGTTTGAAATAAAGAATGTGATCCTTATCGGCTGTTTTGATTTCCGGTGTGAGATCAGGAATAAAAATCCCTTCCTTTGTATTATATGGATACTGAATTTGAATACCCCTGTGTTTGATCTGATCAGTTGGTTTGGGCCAAACTACCCATTGCAAATTAGTGGCCGGCACAAATGGATTACTTATTGTCATTTTAGTTTCCTGAACATCCAAAACTTCAGAATGAGTGAAAATTTCCCCGGTCTGCCCATCAAGAATTACCCAGCGGATCTGCATCGGCTTGGTGCTTCCTAATAACACATGCCAAACCTTTAAGCCACTTTTTTCAACTCGTTCGCGAAGCTTCTTGTTTGAAAGATCCATTTCAATAACTGACGATTCAAAATCGACAATCGATTGATCGGAATCAATCACAAAACTGTAAACTTCTAACTTGCGAGTATCGGTTTTGGTGCGAAGCAAATAATCACCAGAGATTTGAGTGAACATCGGAATCTTATTTAGACCGCCTTCAAAATAAAAATCTGCCCAGAAATGCTGACTTGGGTCCGGCTTGTTGTAGTCTTTAAAAATTGCTTCGGAAATTTTTGCGTGTTTTTCTTCGTTCGAATATTCTTCGAAATATTTTGGAGCCAGCCATTTATCAGATGCTTCGATCTTGCGGTCATGCACGGAAAGACGAACAGAGCAAAGTGCTTTATCAGTTTCAACTTCTTCCCACCCAGCCACGTAATAAAAACGATCTGAATTCAAAACCTGCGCAGAGTCGAAATTGCCGAGATGATATAATCCCGCCGTCTTAGATGTGAGATTTTCCAGCAATCCATTTCTCTCTGTTCCAGCTGAAATCACATGAATATGAGCATCCGCTCCCGAATACAAATCAGGCAATACTTCAATACCCGCTTGCTGTCTTGGACGCGGACGGCTCGTAGCCATTTCCTCTAATTCCTCTTCAGTTCGAAAATTCTTCGTAGCTTCATCAAACGTTGTAACTTCACCGCTTCCGCTTTTCTGAGCCTGAGATGTAGGACGCTTTCTTTTAGTCAAATCCAAATTGATACTCAAACCTTTACTATCAAAACCGGGTGAAACTAAATAAACATTTTTTCTACCTTCAACTGTTGCCAAAAGATAAGCAGCATCAACCAAACACTGAAGAACAATGTATCTATCCTGGTCAGTGGTTGTTTTAACCAGAACTCCTTCCAGATTTTTGCGGAACACATCTTCACCAAGAAGTTTTAGCGGTGATGATTCCTGAAATTTGTCTGGATACAAATTTCCTTCTGGTCCCGGGATAACTCCAGTCGGCTTCTCTTTTGTAATCGCATTCCAGCCCGCACGAAGTTGATTTCGATCGGATGTTAAATTACAAAACCAGCGAAGACCATTTGTTTGCGTAATTCCAGCCAGCGCAAATAAATCATATGGACTTGCTTTCGAAGCAAGATCTTCCATCCATGCGCGCGCTTTCACAATGTCATCCGGTTTAGAAAAAACCAGATCCAGTAAAATTACATGCTGCCTGCGACCTGCAGGATGAAGAAGTGTTTTCTGTTTTGGATGTAAGGTGTCCACGAAAAAGAATTCCTTGATCGGAACTTCTTTTCCTTCAATTTCCAGTTTTAAATCTTTTTGTTCAAGCAGTGAATCATTATCATCTTTGCCGATGATTGAAACGTAGTTAGTGTCAGCGGCTGCGGCGTAGGTTGCGATAACGATCAAAAAAACAAAAGCTAAGCGGAACATAAGATCCCGGAAACAAGAGCGTCTAAAAACAGAATCTATATATGAAGATGAAAATGCAAGCATCACGGTCTTTGTTTTTATTATATAACCCACCGCTGAACTACCATACCCCCGATTTCAAAATAATGAAATAATGAGGCATCTGGCATCTTGGAGGAAGTTATGAGATTGAGACTTATTATATTAGCCGTCCTGGCCGTGATAATCGTCGTACTTCTGGCGAATACAATTTTGATTATTGATGCAGGAGAAACGGCGGTCATTTTTAATCAGGTTAGCGGAGGATTGTCTTCCCGGCTCCCTGGTACAAACATCCTGATTCCCGGCCTTCAAAAGCCGATCCTATACGACACACGAGTTCAAACGTATACGATGGCTGCGACTTATTCGGAAGGAGAACACAAGGGGGATGATGCAATAGAAACGCTGACAAAGGATGGACAGATGGTAACCATGGATTTGTCAGTCAGATTTCATATCGATCAAACTCGCGTCACAAATTTGCATCGGGAGATTGGCCCGGACTACATCAACAAAGTTGTTCGCCCGGAAATTCGTAATCAAATCAGACTTGCTGTATCGGAATATCCGGTCACCGAAGTTTATACCGAAAAAAGAAGTGAAATTCAGAATCAGACGCAGGAAAATTTAAAAAGGAAATTTAGCCAGAGTTATTTGATCCTGGATGAAGTTTTGATCAGGAACATCAGCTTTTCACCTGAATTTGCAAAGGCGATCGAACAGAAACAAATTGCGCAACAGGATGCTCAACGGATGCAATATGTACTGGATAAAGAGCGTCAAGAAAAAGATCGAAAGATCATTGAAGCGCAAGGGGAAGCCGAATCAATTCGTTTAAAAGCGATAGTATTGGCACAGAACCCAGCTCTAATTCAGTACGAGTATGTACAAAAACTTGCGCCCGGTGTTAAGACGATCATCACCGACGGCAAAACGATCATGAGCCTCGGCGATATTATGAAACAGTAACAGCCATTTAAATTCGCAATTACGTTTTACGCATTACGTTTTACGCATGCGTTCAAATCTCAAGGTGAAACGTAATGCGTAATCCGTAAACATTGGACAATTTCTAAATATATGGAACGCGCCATTTTCGCACTCGGAGCAGGAGCAACAGGCGATCCCTGTCTTTATGTTGAACCTTTGAATCTTCCGCATTCTTTTTTGATGGACGTCGGAAATCAACATCTGGGGCATGCCCGATTATTGCGCGCGCGATTTTTGTTTTTATCACACACCCATCTTGATCACTTCATCGGATTCGATTCGTGGATGCGAGTTCATCTGGGCAGCACAAACACACTTCACATCATCGGCCCGCAAGGAACTGCTCAACATGTTTTTCACAAAATTCACGGTTACGTTTGGAACCTTGCAGAAACCGTTTATCTTGAGTTTCGCGTAACGGAACTCGATCCGCTGCGATCATTTCAGCTCTTGCCTCAAAAGAAATATGAATTGGAAACATTGCCACCACAACGTCCGGAAATAGATCCACGCAAAATTTGGGAGTTTCAGCATCAAGCTTTGCAACATCTCAGCATTACGTCTTTTGGATATCGATTGTTTACACAGGATCAATGGAGAGTGGATGAAGATGCGCTGATCAAAAGCGGCTTGCCTCCAGGACCATGGATCAAAGAATTGAAATCAACCGAAAACGGATCACTTAAAATTGGCGAAAAATCCTATGACATCGCTGAACTCCGCAAACAATTGTTGTATTTCTCAACCGGTTATGCCGTGACTTATATAACCGATGCAATTTATCAGGGTGAAAATGTTCCACGGATGATTGATCTTGCGCGCGGCAGCGATCATCTTTTTTGCGAATCATCTTTCTTAAAGCAAGATGAAGACCGCGCTGTAAAAACACATCACTTAACTTCAGTGCAGGCGGCAACTATTGCGCATGAAGCCGGCGTAAAAACACTTCATCTTTTTCATTTCTCACGCAGATATGCCGGCCTGGAACATGTGTTCCTTCATGAAGCAAGGGAGATTTTTCCCAGAACAGTGATAGGTCACCGCTGATACAGGTTCAGAATGAGCAGAATCTGCTTCATCTTTGTTTTTTTCGTATCGATTGCATCGGCTGATTCGTGGGTTAATCATGGGCCGTACGGAGGGTCGTTTCAATCATTTGCGTTCCATCCGCAAAAAGAAAATTTAATTTTCGCAAGTGGTTTAGAAGGTTTGTTCCGCAGTACTGATACAGGCAAAACCTGGAGCCGCGTAAATCTTCCGCCAGGTGAATATGTAATTCGAATTCATCCGCGAAATCCATCATCAATTCTTGCCGCAAGTTCCGGACATGGAATTTTCCGCAGCAATGATCTTGGTGAAACATGGGAATTGTTTTCACGCTACACATTTGAAGGTGATTTTTTTCATGACCTTGAGTTCGATCCAAAAGATCCGCAAGTTTTATATGCAGTCAGCTTTTACAATGGCGTTTTCAAAAGCATCGATGGCGGCATTACATGGAGCCAAAAAAATTCAGGGTTGAAATGGAAAAATATTTCGAACTGCTGTGCAGATATTCCGCAAGTTGAAGTAGATCCCAATAATGGCAGGATTGTTTACGTTCTATTGCCAAATAGAATTATTTATCGATCATCAGATGCCGCTGAATCATGGAAACCTGCAAACACGGGATTGAAATTTACAAAAGAAGTGCATGCGTTAAAAATTGATCCGAAAGACAGCATGGCGTTATATGCCGGCGGTGCTAATGGAATTGTTCGAACAATCAACGCGGGAAAGAATTGGAGATCACGCAGATGTGGATGTTACATCTGGAGTTTTGCGATCAATCCTGTGGATTCGCGCGAAGTTTACGGCGTAGGTGAAGGCGCCTTAAAAAGTACAGATGCCGGAGCATCATGGCAATGGTTCACACCGCATCCATTTCTAAATGGAATTTTATTGGGAGTGGCTGTACATCCATTAAATCCTCACATCGTGTTTGTTGGTGGATTTGGCGGAGGAATTTTTCGCTCAATCGATTCAGGCCGCACATGGGAAACTGTAAATGAAAAACTGGATTCATTAAATGTCGTTCGTCTTGCTGCAGACCCATCTCACTCCGGAAGATTTTTTGCGGTAGGTGGTCAGCAGGCGTTTGAGTCACGCGATGGCGGAGTTAGCTGGGATCTTTTGTTAAAAGGACAAGTATCGACATTCTGGATCAGCGATCTTGCCATTCATCCGAAAGATCCCAATTTGATTGCAGTAGCTGGTTATCGAAAAAAATCTGGTGGCGCGATCAGCTTAAGCAATGATGGCGGCAAAACATGGCAAATGAAAAGTCCGTTTTCCGGTGTTAATTATGGATGCAGCCATTGCGTTGTATTTGATCCGGTGAATCCGCAGATTATTTACGCTGCACCTTTTTTAAAGCAAGACCAAAAATCTTTGTCTCAAGGGATTGCAAAAACAAAAGATCAAGGGAAAACCTGGAAACTCATTAATAAAGGAATAGTTGATAAAGATATCTGGATTATTGCAGTTGATCCTGCAAACACTAACTTTTTATTTGCAGGAACTGGCGGCGGCAAATTGTATCGAAGCGAAAACGGAGGAGATTCCTGGAACACCTTGAAAAATTTAGATGGAAGTTCGATCCGCGATATCGTTTTTGATGATCAGGATCCGGATACCATTTATATCAGTACATACAGTTCCATTTTCAAAAGTACAAATGGTGGAAATGATTGGGTTCGCAAAAGTGATGGACTTCCTGAAGCATGGCTCAACTCGCTTTCTTTCGGTCCTGCCGGATCAAAAGAATTATATGCCGCCGGTGAAGCAGGAGTATTTCTAACACAGGATGGCGGTGAACATTGGAAATCCTTTGGCAATGAAGGACCTGGACCTTTTGCAATTTGGACGATTCTAACGGATCCGACAAATCCGAAACATCATCTTGCTGGAACTGATCGCGGAGTTTTTAGTTATCTAACTGAAGAGCACACAGAGTGAATTACGAAGTTGAGCTTTTGAAAAGAGCGCGCGAAGGCGACCAGCAAGCGGCAGACCAATTATTTACCGACTATTTGAAAAACTCCAGGCCGATCCACGCTTTGCTGCGTCGCGCACTTTCAAACCCGGAAGATCGTGAAGAAATGCTTCATGAAATTTACCTGCAACTCATTACCGGTGGAAGTTCTTTTCAAGGAAAATCGCGGTTAAGTACTTACATCTATCGTATTGCCCGCGTTACGGTATTCCAAAGATACAGGCGTGAAAACACATTAAAGCGCGGCAAAATTTTTCGAAAAGTTATGGAAGATACCGAAATTCCTGCGGATGAATCCGCCGGCCCGGAGTATAGCTTTTCTGTAAAACAAGGACGCGAAATCATCCGTGATCTGATATCGATGCTTCCTGAGGCTTACCGCAGTGTACTGGAGCTTCGAGTTCTTCACGACAAAAGCTATGAAGATATAGCGGAGGATTTGAAAATTCCGATCAACACAGTTTCATCAAGGATTCATAAAGGGAAAAAGCTGCTTTCAGAAATTATGAGGGAACGCGGTTTTAAAGAAGTTTTTGATTTTTAGCGGCAACTAAAATGGATAAGAGAAAGAAATTGACTCCATTACGTAATGAGATCTGTATAGATCCTGAATTTTATCGATCGAAAAATCCACAGGAATCGGCGGCTATTTCGCGGGTTTTACTCTTTGGAAAATATTTGGAAGGGGAGCTGGATCAGAAATTGAGTGAAGAGCTTCGCTTTCATTTTGAGAAGTGCTCCTTTTGCGCGGAAGAATTTTTAGAACTAAAAAATATCAGCGATTTAAACACGGCCGATGAAATTCCAGTTTCAATATGTCCATCAAGTGCAATGCTTGATCACTATCAATTTGATAGAGCTTCCCTTTCCGTAACGCAAATTACAAAAATTGAAAAACATTTGCATCAATGCTCTCTTTGCGTTGAAGAATTGGAATGGTTAAAGGATTTGGAAGGATCACGAAAGAAGCGCGAGAGCCAATCATACCATTGGTATCAATCTGCACTTGCAGCAGCGGCAGCGATAGTTCTGGCGCTCTCCACATTTATCTTCTGGCAAAAATCCACCAGTAGAGCATCAGATCATGAACTTCGCGCCTTAGCCAGAATTGAGGAACCGGATCAAATTAATTATTCCGCACTGATGGAAAAGTCTGAACCCTTGAAGGAAGAATTACAGCCAACTTTTGAAGAAGGAATGCAGGCATTTCGCGGTCGTCAATTTGATAGAGCAAGTTCTGATTTTGAAAAAGTTATTCAAAAAGAGCCAAACCACTCTGCTTCGCTTTTTTTACTGGCCCATTGTTATTACAGAATGAATCAGCCGGAAAAAGCGTTTAAGTTGTGCAGTCTTTCGCATGATATCCATCCACATGCATTTGAACGCTGCATCTTTCTTGTAAATCTCGCCTTAAAAACCGGACATTTTGATCATGCCCGACTTGAAATTGCCACCTTGCATCACGAAGCTCCCGATCAGCCTGAAGTGAAACGGCTCTACCCGGAAATTATGAGACTGTATTCTCCCTCCCGAAAATCATAAACCCGAAACTTTTATCAGCAATTTGCGTTCTTATTATATGAGGTGGTTTTCAAGATGAAATTCTTGTTAAGGCTTCTAGTTCTGGTAGTGGGATTTGTGGTGGTGCTAGGCATCGTAAAATTCCTGTTCTTTAAGCTTTTCGCGTTCGCGTTAATGGCCGCGATTATTGGCGTGATTCTTTATGCGGCATATTCCGTACTGAAAACCGCTTAGCACATAATGAGT
>AR_comb_assmDRAFT_10056187_pt1 | contig 10076 bp, 10 predicted proteins | sample ArasoioldDNA_FD_10543 | JGI IMG/M metagenome (IMG submission 10543) | reverse complement strand
CTTGTTCACGACGACGACGTAGTTGCTGATCGTGTGATAGGTCAGCGCCACGTGCTTCTGCACCTCGTATTGCTTTTGCGTGTAGAGATTCGACAGTGGGCCCTCGGTGCCGTCGATCACGCCCGTCTGCAGCCCCTGATAGACCTCGGAGAACGCCATCGTCTGCGGGACCGCGCCGACCGACTTCATGATCGCGGCGTTGACCTTCGACGAGTTGATGCGCATTTTCAGCCCCTTCATGTCGGCGGGGACGTGGATCGGCTTGTTCGCGCTCATCACCCGGAATCCGTTGTTCCAGAATGCGAGGCCGATCATGTTCTTCACCTCGAGCTTCTTCAGCAACGTCGCGCCGGCGGGGCCGTCATAAATCCGCTGGAGCGCGTCAAGGTCGGGAAACATGTAGGGCAGATCGAATACCTCGAATTCCGGAATGCCGGCCGGCCCGAACTTGCCGGGAACGGGCGCCAGCATCTGCACCGAGCCCAATTGCAGCCCGTCCAGTTCCTCGGCGTCCTTGAAGAGCTGGCTGTTCGGGTAAACCTCGACTTTCACCCGACCCTTCGTGCGCTCCTCGGCGAGTCGCTTGAACTCGTTGGCCGCCTGGCCTTTCGGCGTGTCGGGCGCCGCGACGTGGCTGAATTTGATGACGATCGGCTGCTGCGCGCCCGCGGGTGCGGCAAGCGCGAGGCCGAAAGATGCGACGAAAGCGATCAGCAGTCTCATGATTATCTCCATTCGATACGGGATGCGCCGGAATTGCTCTTGGGTCGATTCGCGGTTCGACGTCGCGGATCACTCGTCTGACAACTGCAGGGTGCTGGGTAAACGCTTCTCGACCGCCCATTTGAGAAGGGCGGCCGACCGATAGATGCCATGCGCGAATTTGCCGTAAGGAAGTGTCGCGAAGAGCGCCATCACCGTTCCGAGGTGCATCGCCAGCAGCAGCGCCATCGCGCCGGTATCGCGCCAGGCGAGCAGCGCGAATCCGGTCATGGTGACGATCAACAGCAGCACGATGAACCCGCGATCCATCGGGGCCTGCGCCGGTGCGCCTTGCAGCGGGTCGCGACGCAAATTCTGCCACAACAGGCCGGCCGGCCCGACCAGCAGGCCGATGCCGCCGGTGGTGCCCAGCAGTACCGGCGCGCTCGCCAGCGGGTAGGGCGCCACGCGACCGAGAGCGAAGTGATAAAACGTCGCCACCGAAGTCGCTGCGAAGCAGAGCAGAAAGCCGTAGAAAGTCAGATGATGAAATCGTCGCCGCGACAAGCTGAACGCGTCGTCTTCGTTGTTGCAGCCGGCGCCGTGGCCGCCGCCGAGGTATCGGAGGCGCAGGATGTCGAGCGTCGCCTCGCCGGCGGCCGGCGCCGAAATCGCGCCCGGCGCGATGTCGCGCCAGAACCGCGCGACGCCGATGCCCAACGCGAGCGCCGCGAACGCAAACACGGCACCGAACAACATCGCCAGCAGGTTGTGCGGGAACACCGCATAGAAGTCTCCGGCGAGCGGTCCCGGGAACAGCGTTCCGTTCCGCGCCAGCGCCAACGCGAGAAACAGCGCCAATCCCGATGCCAGCGTCAGCGCCGACGTCAGGCCCGCGTGCCGGTAGAGCGTGCCGAGCGCCTTGGGCCACGCGTAGTCGACGTACGTATCGGCGCGCACGAGCGCCGCGGCCCGCGGCACGACGACGGCGAATTCGTGCGGTGGCGCGTATTGGCACGCGTAGAGGCAGGCGCCGCAGTTGTGACAGAGATTGGCGAGGTAGTGGACGTCGGCGTGCCCGAATTCCAGCCGCCGGGTCATCGCCGGAAAGACGGCGCAGAAGCCCTCGCAATAGCGGCAGGCGTTGCAGATCTGCATGACGCGCGCGAGCTCGGCCTCGGCGGGCGTCGGGGCAAGTCCCGGATGCGGCGCGCCGGCCGCAAGCCCGGCGGCCTCCAGCGCAAGCGAATCAAGCAGCGTCACGCAGCGTGCCTTTGCGCGCCGAGGCGGCCGCCTGCGCGCCCGCAATGCGGCCAAACACCGTGCCGATCGTCATGCCGACACCAGCCGTGTAACCCTTGCCGAGCACATTGCCCGCCATCATCTCGCCCGCGACGAAGAGATTCGGGCTTGGCTTGCCGCCGAAGTGGACCGCGGCGCGCTCGTCGACTTTGAGGCCGAGATACGTGAACGTAATGCCGGGCCGCAGCATGTAGCCGAAGTAGGGCGGCGTGTCGAGCGGTCGCGCCCAGTGCGTCTTCGGTGGCGTGAGGCCGTCCGTCCGGCAATCGTCGAGCACCGTGTGATCGAAGGCGCCGCCGTCGCAGGCCGAATTGAATTGGCGAACGGTGCGCGAAAGCGCGGTCTCGTCGAGGCCTAGCTTTAGCGCGAGCTCCGGCAGCGTGGCGGCCTTCGCTCCCGGGAACACGGGCGGCATGAAGCGGCCGATCGCCTTGGCGTCGATCAGCGAATAGCCAATCTGCGAAGGCTGCTGCGCGATGAGCCGTCCCCAGATCGCATATCGCTTCGGCCAGAAATCCTCGCCCTCGTCGTAGAAACGCTGCGCGTGGCGATTGACGACGATGCCGAGCGACACGCAGTCGACGCGCGTGCAGATGCCGCCGTCGTACAGGGGCGCCCGCGCGTCGATCGCCACGGAGTGGCACTGCGTCGGATCGCCGACCGCATCGGCGCCGGCGTCGATCAGCGCCTTCAGTACTACGCCCCGGTTGAAACGGGTGCCGCGGATCAGAAAGTTGTCGGCGGGCCATTCGCCGGCGTCGTTTCGTCCCCACGCTTCGCGCAGCCACTCGCGATTCGATTCGAACCCTCCGGCGGCGACCACGCATGCGCGCGCCTCGATGCGGTCGGCACCGACGCGCGCCGCGACGAAGCGGTCGCCCGCGAGGTCCAGCGCGTCGACCACCGAGTCATAGCGGACGTCGACACCGAGTTGCCCCGCGCTGCGGTAGTACGCATTGACCAACGCCTTGCCACCGCCCATGAAGAACGCATTGGTGCGCGCGAGATGGAGTGTCCCGGACAGCGACGGCTGGAAGTGGACGCCATGCCGGCGCATCCACTCGCGGCAGCGGGATGATTCGCGGATGACCAGGCGCGCGAGGCTCTCGTCCGTGAGGCCGCCGGTGACGCTTTGCAGGTCCCGCCAGAATTCCTCCTCGGAATAGGCATCGGTCAAGACGTCCTGCGGCGAATCGTGCATGCAGCGCAGGTTGCGGGTGTGCTGCGAGTTCCCGCCGCGCCATTCGCGTGGAGCCGCCTCGAGCAGCAGCACCGACGCTCCGGCCTCGCGCGCCGTCAGCGCCGCGCACAGCGCCGCGTTGCCGCCTCCGATCACCAGCACATCGATCATCTGACCAGGCCTTCGTCCCTTGTGAGCCGCGTCCTTCTCATTGCAGTTTACCTCCTCCGGCTGTCCCGATCCGAGAGCACCGCTGGCCCACCGATTGTGCATCGCCGCGGTTGCGGGGAAAATCGTGAACGGAGACGAAATGCCATGACTGATTCCCCTGCCCGGATCGAGCGGGACACGTTCGGCCCCATCGAAGTGCCGGCCGCGCAACTCTGGGGTGCGCAAACGCAGCGCTCGCTCCAGTTCTTCCGCATTTCCAGCGAGAAGCTGCCGACGGAACTGATACGGGCGCTCCTTCTCGTCAAGCGTGCGGCCGCGAAGGTGAACGAAGCGCTCGGCCTGCTGGCGCCGAACATGGCGCGGGCGATCGTCGCCGCCGCCAACGAGGCTCTCGACGGGCGCCACGAGACGGAGTTTCCGCTCGCCGTCTGGCAGACGGGATCGGGTACGCAGACCAACATGAACGTGAACGAAGTGCTCGCCAACCGGGCATCGGAAATCCTCGGCGGACCGCGCGGCGAGGGGCGTCTCGTGCATCCGAACGACGACGTCAATCGTGGCCAGTCGTCGAATGATGTGTTCCCCACGGCGATGAACGTCGCCGCGGGCGTCGCGACGGCGCGGCTGCTGCCGGCGCTATCGACACTGCGCTCGACGCTGGCAGCCAAGGCTGCGGAATTCGCCGATATCGTCAAGATCGGGCGCACCCATTTGCAGGATGCGACGCCGCTGACGTTGGGGCAGGAATTCTCCGGCTACGTGGCGCAGCTCGCGCATGCGCAGCGCCACATCGAGGCGGCGCTTCCCCATGTCTACGAGCTGGCGCAAGGCGGGACCGCGGTCGGAACCGGGCTCAACGCCCATCCGGAATTCGGCGCGCGGGTCGCCGCCGAGATCGCGGCGGAGACGGGGTTGCCGTTCGTGTCGGCGCCGAACAAGTTCGAGGCGATGGGGGCCGTCGATGCGCTGGTCGCGCTGCACGGCGCATTGAAGACGCTTGCCGTCGCCCTCTTCAAGATCGCCAATGACATCCGTTGGCTGGCGAGCGGGCCGCGATCGGGTCTCGGCGAGCTCACGCTGCCTGAGAACGAGCCCGGCAGCTCGATCATGCCCGGGAAGGTGAATCCAACCCAATGCGAGGCGGTGACGATGCTGTCCGCGCAGGTCATGGGCAACGACGTCGCGGTCAACATCGGCGGCGCGTCGGGCAACTTCGAGCTCAACGTCTACCGCCCGCTCATCATCCATAACGTGCTGCAGAGCATTCGTCTCCTTACCGACGGAATGACGAGCTTCGAGGCGCACGCCATTCGCGGGATTCAGGCGAATCGTGCGCGCATCGGCGAGCTCGTCGATCGCTCGCTGATGCTGGTGACGGCGCTCGCCCCGCACATCGGCTACGACAAAGCGGCGGCGATCGCGAAAAAAGCGCACCACGAAGGGTTGACGCTGCGCGAGGCGGCGCTCGCTCTCGGCCACGTCAGCGCGGCCGATTTCGACGCGTGGGTGCGTCCCGGGCAGATGGTCGGGCGGACCTAGCCTTCTGCTTCCGCCGCGCTATTTCGCGGAACTGCGCGCGGGAACCGACCGCAGCAACGATGCGAGCTCCCTGCCGGCGGCGGCGCCGATCCGGCGCTCGATTCCGCGATAGCGGCGCACCAGCGCCTCACCGGTCGGCGTGAGCGCCGCACCGCCGCCGCGCGCTCCCCCGGACGCCGTATGCACCGCCGGCCGGACAAGGCAACGGTTCGTTTCGTCGACCAGGTCCCACGCGCGGCGATACGACATCCCCAACGAGCGGGCCGCCGCTGAAATCGAGCCCGTCTGCGCGATGGCCTCCAGCAACGCGACCTTGCCGGGTCCGATCGCCAGCGATGCACCGTTGCGTGCGTCGCGCAAATGGAATTTGATGTCGGGCCTCATCGCGTTCGCTGCGCTAACTACGCGTAACCGGTGCTGCGGTGATCGAACGATACGGCCTTGACCAGCGCATAGAGCTCCTGACCCACGTGAATGCCGAGCTGGACGCGGGAGCGCCTGGTGATCCGCGCGGTCAGGACCACGTCCCCGATGGCGACCTGCACGTCGACCACCGGTCCGGATTCCTCCTGGATCGCCGCGACGCGGCCCGCCATCACGTTGACGATGGACAGATTCACCGGCTTCGAGAGCGCGAGGGACACGTCGCGGGCGCGAATGCGCGCGCGAACCCGCTCGCCGATGAACGCATTGAGGCCCGGGACCGTGAGTTCGCCGCCGTCGAAGCGCAGCGTCGTCAAGTCGAAATCGAGATCGTGCGCGATGACCGTCGCTTCGATGACGGCGCCGGCTTCGAAGCGTCCCGTGTAAGGCTTGAGATCGAGGCGTCCCATGACGGCATCGACGTCGCCCACCCCCACGCACTCGCCGGCGGAAAGCACGACCAGCGTGTCGGCGAGGCGGGTGATCTCCGCCACCGAATGACTGACGTAGACGATCGGGATCTGGAACTCGTCGCGCAGGCGCTCGATGTAGTCGAGAATCTCCATCCGGCGCGGGACGTCGAGCGAGGCGAGCGGCTCGTCGAGCAGCAGGATGCGTGGCTGCGCGAGCAGCGCGCGGCCGATCGCGACCCGCTGCTTCTCGCCGCCCGAGAGCGCGCCCGGCTTGCGGTGCAGCAGCGCGGCAAGCCCCAGGACATCGATGACGTGCGCCGGGTCGATGAAGCGAACGGTCGTCGCGCGCAGCCGGTGGCCGTAGAGGAGATTCCCTTCGACCGACAAGTGCGGGAACAGCAACGCGTCCTGGAATACATAACCGACGCGACGTTGCTGCGGGGAAAGATCGATCCGCCGCGCGCTGTCGAACAGCGTGACATGGCCGATGCGCACGTGCCCGCGCTCGGGCTTCGTTACGCCGGCGATCGCGTTGATCAGCGTGCTCTTGCCTGACCCGGAGCGGCCGAACAGGCCGACGACCGGAGCGTCGGCGACGAAGCGCGCACGCAGCACGAAGTTTCCGGCCCGCTGCTCGAGATCAACGTCGATCATCGCTCTTCACTCGCGTCGTGCGCGCGGTCAGCCATTCGGAGGTGACGAGCGCGAGCACCGACAGCACGACGGCGATGACGCTCAAGCGCCACGCCTGCACGTCGCCGCCCGGCACCTGCGTCAGCGAATAGATCGCTAGCGGCAGTGTCTCCGTCTCGCCGGGAATGTTGGAGACGAACGTGATGGTTGCGCCGAACTCGCCCAGCCCGCGCGCAAAGGACAACAGCACGCCGGTGATGATGCCGGGCAACGCCAGCGGCAGCGTGATCGACGCAAAGACCCACGCGCGGGAGCCGCCCAACGTCCGCGCCGCCGTTTCGAGGCGCCGGTCGATGGCATCGATCGACAGGCGAATGGCGCGGACCATCAGCGGGAAGCCCATGATCGCCGACGCGAGGGCGGCGCCCGTCCAGCGGAACGCGAACACGATTCCGAACCATTGGTCGAGAAAGCTTCCGATCGGTCCGCGCTTGCCGAAGAGCACGAGGAGCGCGAAGCCGACGACGACCGGCGGCAGCACCAGAGGCAGATGCACGACGGCATCGACCAGGACTTTGCCGGGAAATCGTGTGCGTGCGAGCACGTAGGCGACGAGGATGGCGAGCGGCAGGCTGCAGATGACGCTGACGATCGCCACGCGCAGGCTGAGGAGAACGACGCCGATCTCCGCGGGGCTCAATCCAGGCATCGGCTACTTCAGTACGGCAAAGCCGTATCTTTCCCAGATCGGAGCAGCAGCGGCGGAGTGCAGGTAGTCGAGCAGCGTCCGTGCCGCCGGGGCGTGGCTCGTCGCCACGACCGCTGCGGGGTAGAGAATCGGCGGGTGCGACCCCGCGGGAAACACGTCGACCACGCGGACCGCCCTGTCGGCGACGGCATCGGTGCCGTAGACGATGCCCAACGGCGCTTCTCCGCGCGCGACCAACGCTAACGCGGCGCGGACGTTCTCAGTGCGTGCCACCTGCTTTTCGACGCCGGACCAGACGCCGAGGGACTGCAGCGCGCTCCTGCCGTAGCGCCCCGCAGGAACGCTTTCGGGATTCGCCATCGCGAGACGACCGCCCGCCAGCGCGGACGCCAAGGCGAATCCCGTGCCGATCTTCAGGGCGACGCTGCTCGTCGCCGGCGAGATCAGCACCAGCGTATTGCCGAGCAACGTCACGCGCGTGCCTGCCGCGAGCAGTCGGCGCTGGTCCAGATAGTCCATCCATTCGAGATCCGCGGAGATGAAAAGGTCGGCCGGCGCGCCCGCGTCGATCTGCCTGGCGAGCGCATTGCTGCCGGCATACGCCACGACGACCTTGTCGCCTCCGCGCGCCTCGAACTGCCGCGCCTGCTCGTCCAGCGCATCCTTGAGGCTCGCGGCGGCAAAGACCGTCACGCTGGCGCCTGCGGCCGGCATGATCAACAGCGCGAAAAGAGCCAGCCCCAGCGTGATCCGCAACCGCGTCATCCAAGAGCTCCGGCGCCGCTTGGTCATATACGACCGTATATAACGCAGCACAGGTTCCGTCAATGGCCGGGATGTTGCGGGCCCCGTTTCGGCAGCAGCAGGATCGCGTCGCGGTTCGACCATGAAAAGCATTTCGCGGCGGCCTCCTTCCACGGCAGCCACGCGTGCCGCAGATGCTCGCGCGGGTCGAGCACCACGTCGACGGTCGGCGGAACCTCGAGCCCGAAAACATGCTCGGTGTTCTGCGTGGTGCCGGCCGCATACCGATGCCGCCAGCGCGGAAAGATCTCGTAGACGTTGGCGACGCTCCAGTCGACCACCCCTCCGAACGGAGCGGCATCGATCCCGGTTTCCTCGCGGAGCTCGCGCGTCGCGGTCGCGGCGAGCGTCTCGCCCGGTTCCTGGCTGCCGGTGACCGATTGCCAATAGCCGGGAGCGTCGGCGCGCTCGATCAACAGCACGTCGAGGTCGCGCGTATAGACGACGACCAGCGTGGAAATCGGGATCTTGTAGGTCACCGGCCCCGTGCGGGCGTCAGCTGACGAAGGTCCAGAACGGCTTGTGGCGCTCGCGCCAGTAATCGGACGCTTCCGCGAGAATATCCTCGAAGGTGGTCCAGTCGACGCCGTGCGCCTTGCGGTAGGCGCCCGCGTGCGCAAGCGCGATCACGCAACCGTTCTTGCCGACCCAGTCGCCGTCCTCGAGCGAGTCGGCGAGCGCGTCCCAGTTGTTGCCGAAATGCTCGGGCAGCTTGAGGCCACTCGCCACGGCCGCGAGCAGCGCGCCCTTGCTGTCGATGCCCTTCAGATCGGCGGCGAAATATTTGAGTTTGGCGGCGCTCGCCGCGGCGGCGAGCGGGTGCGTATCGCCCGTCCACGCATGGACGCCCGACAGTTCCAGATCGTGGAGATCGGGTACCTTCATTCGCGGATCCTCCGGAACGACTGGTAATGGTCGGACGTGTACCAGCAGGCGTCGGGCGCCTGGGGCGGGCCCCCGCAAATGATACGTCGCGCGCCGCGCGTTTTCACGCCTGGCGTGGGCACGGTGTACTCGTGATAGTAGCCGCGCGGCTCCGCAGGGAGGATCTTCTCGCGGTTGCCGAACACGACGCCGTCGCGGTCGAAGCGGAACGGCCCGCCCCTGTGGATTTGCGCGTTGACCTGGCGCGCCTCCGGCGGGAGATCGGCGAGCGCGACCTCGGGCAAGTTTCCCGCCGGCGTCCGCGCGCCCGCCGCGGGCGCGGCGAGGATCACCGCCGCCAGCACGAGCACGCCGGCGACGGCGCGGAAAGGCGCGATGGCGGCCATGATGCGGCGAGAGTCTACTTCAACTCAGGTCGCTTTGATGGCATCGCTCGGCCGGATCTTGATGTGCAGGTCGCGCAGCTGCTGCTCGGTCACGGGTGTCGGTGTGTCGATCAGCAGGTCCTGGCCGCGCTGCGTCTTCGGGAATGCGATCACGTCGCGGATCTGGTCGACGCCCGCCATCATGGCCACCATCCGGTCGAAGCCGAACGCGATGCCGCCATGCGGCGGCGCGCCGTACGACAGCGAATCGAGCAGGAAGCCGAATTTCCTCCGCTGGTCCTCCTCGCTGATCTTGAGCGAGGCGAACACCTTCGCCTGCACGTCCGGGCGGTGGATGCGCACCGACCCGCCCCCGATCTCCCAGCCGTTCAGCACGACGTCATAGGCCTTGGCCAGGACCTTGCCAGGGTCGCTCTCCATCATGTCCTCGTGGCCGTCCTTGGGCGCGGTGAACGGATGGTGACGCGCCCCCCAGGCCTTCGCCCCTTCGTTGTACTCGAACATCGGGAAGTCGACGACCCAGAGCGGCTTCCACCCCGGTGTCACGAGGCCCCGCTCGTGGCCGATCTTGGCGCGCAGCGCGCCCAGCGAGTCGTTGACGATCTGTTCGCGGTCGGCGCTGAAGAAAATGAGATCGCCCGACTGCGCGCCGGTGCGCGCGAGGATCGTCTTCAGCGCGTCCGCGGACAGGAACTTGACGACCGGCGACTGCAGCCCTTCCTCGTTCGGCTTGGCGGCGTCGTTGACCTTGATGTACGCAAGGCCCCCGGCTCCGTAAATCTTGACGAACGCCGCGTAATCGTCGATCTCCTTGCGCGTGAGCGTGGCTCCGCCGGGCACGCTTAGCGCGGCGACGCGACCATTGGGCAGATCGGCGGCGGCACGGAACAGCTTGAATTCCGCCGTCTTCATGACATCGGTGAGCTCGG
>AR_comb_assmDRAFT_11026145_pt1 | contig 10077 bp, 5 predicted proteins | sample ArasoioldDNA_FD_10543 | JGI IMG/M metagenome (IMG submission 10543) | reverse complement strand
GTCATTCTCAAGCTGAAAAGCGGTGTCGCTTTCGACAAAAAGCTGCGGCCTTTTGCTTTTCTCTTTTTATTGGCGATCTTGGCGGCATTGCTGGCACCAGATGATTTTGGGCTGTCGAACGGTGGGATCCTTCGAGAGAGAATACTTCTGTGCGGACTTTGTTTTTTTGTGCCGCTGTTCTACAACCCCGTGGCAGGGATCAAACGCCTTGCGCAAATCTGCCTTATTTACGTTATTGCATTCCAATCGGCTGCGTTGTGGGATTATGGTCTAAGAACAGACCCGTTGGTTCAACAGTTCGGTGAGTCCCAAGCTGTTATCGCTAGCAACGATGCTATAGCGTCGGTCATCGTGGTCGAAGACGCGTCACGATTTCACTCTACAGTCGAGCCGCAGCTAGGTCTTCTTACAACTGTTGGTAAGAGCACCATGGTATGGGATAACTACGAGATCGGGCATTATCTATTTCCGGTTTTGACGAAAGACGTTAGAGATCGACAATTAGCCCGCGGCCTGGCAATGTCGCACGCATTTGTTTTGAACGGCCCGGCTGCTGATTTCAATAAAACGTTGACTGGCCTCGACCAGGCCTTGTTTAGTGGCAACGAACGGATCTCGAAATTAATATTGTGGGGTACCGATGGACGGGTTGAAGACGTGATCTTCAAATGGTTCGACCCGCACCCGGTATTTCAAAACGATAGCGTTAGAGTTTTTCGGCATCGCGACTAACACCGCCCCAGCGAAATACCTTTCCACTGAGCTCGGCTAAATAGATGACAAAAGCGAGTGTCGCCTGCCACCTTGAAGGGGCCGATTCCCATCGCGCGATGAACTGCCGCTGTAAATTCAGCGGATGTTTGCGGTTTTTGAACAAAACACTTAATACCTCGCTTACACTCAATGAATGTAGTGGTGGTGGATTGGTATTAGGTTCGCACCACACATATGATGTCGGCTCGATCAAAAGCTTCCAACCGGCCTTTCGCATACGAACAAAGTATTGAATATCGCCCCACCCATGCGGAAACTTTTGCTCGTCCATTAAGCCGCATTCTTTGATCGCTTGTGCCGGGATCAAAACGCAATTGCCGGCTAGCCCTTCAACCTCGAAACTCTTTCGTGGCAACTCGAATACTGACGATTCCTCACTTTGCTGCCAACCGCCTTTAAGTGTTTTCCATTTGAAATCAACTTGGAATACCCGGTCGGGCCTGTCCCACAACAAAAGCATTGCACCGACGACCGAGCTCTGGTAAGTGATAGCGGTGGATACAAGACGGTTGAGAAAGTCTGGATGAAAAATTGAGTCATCGTTGGCGACGACTACGAAATCCGTGCCGCGTTCGAGAGCCGCCTTAATTCCTCGGTTCGTTCCTGCCGCGTAATGAAGGGTACCCGCTCCTCCAATGATCTGTATGTCCGGGTATTCGAGTCGGATAGCTTCTGAGGTTCCATCTGTTGACCCGTCATCGACAATTATGGTGTGAAAATCAACGCCTTCTGCATTAACTCGGGACAAGCTTCGAAGCGCCTGCAGAGTGGTTTCACGGCGATTATGGACCGGGAGTACTATTTCAACCTTGATCGGTTGCGATCTCATCTCGACATCAAACCGCGGCGTCGAGCGACTGTGTGGGCTTACTCGAACCATACTTACCGGCAACCTGATCTTCGATCCAGGCGTAGGTTCGAGCGAGTCCTTCTTCAAGAGAGATTTGAGGCTCCCATCCTAGCACTTCCCGAAGTTTAGTATTATCGGAGTTCCGGCCTCTCACGCCTTGTGGACCATCGACGTGCCTCTTGGTGATCTCAACTCCCGCGATTTCCGCAACCATGTCAGCCAACTCGTCGATAGTCACCATTCGGTCCTGTCCCAAATTCAACGGCCCATGATACTCGGACCGCATCAGCCGGTAAATGCCCTCAAGACAATCTTCGATATAGCAGAACGAACGGGTCTGCTGGCCGTCTCCCCAGATCTCGATTTCTGAGTTCCCGGTTAACTTCGCCGCCGCGATCTTCCGGCACAATGCTGCCGGAGCTTTTTCGCGACCGCCATCCCACGTTCCGTTCTCTCCAAAGATATTATGAAACCGAACTACACGAGTCTCTAGTCCATAGTCTTCTCTGTAATGTTGACATAGCCTCTCGGAAATCAGCTTCTCCCAACCATATGCATCCTGCGGCATAGCTGGATAAGCATCTTGTTCTTTGAGTGGAGTTACCTCGGCGACCTCTTGTAGATGCTCGGGATAAATACAGGCAGAGCTTGTGTATAAGTAACGTTTTACCGTGTTTTCGCGTGCTGCGTCCAGGGTGTGAATATTGATCAGCGAATTGTTGTGAAGTATCTGGGCATGGTGGGCCGAGATAAAACCCATTCCGCCCATATCAGCTGCCAAGGCATAGACCTCAGCCATGTCTTCAGTAGCACGCAAACAGTTTTCCCAACGGCGAAGATCAAGTACTTGAAACTCGTCGGCACTGCTACTGCTGAACTCCGGATATTTCAGGTCAACACCACGGACCCAGTAACCGCGATCTTTTAGGAAGGTTACAAGATGGCTGCCAATGAAGCCGCCCGCACCCGTTACCAGAACCTTTGTTGGTTCGTCAATCGCCATAGTTGATAAATCGCTCTTTGGAATTATTGCTGTTCTTCGGCGGGCCGGTAACCCTCGCGATGATAGTAACTCTGATAGTAGTAGTTATCCTGGTTCCGCAAGTTTACATTATTGAGAACCACGCCGAAGATGCGCGCTCCGATATCCGTCAATATTTGACGTGATCGTCGTACGATCTGGCGAGAGCTTTTACCAGCATTAACCACCAGAATAACGCCATCAACCATCGAAGCTATAAGCACGCCATCTGTGAACGAGGCAATCGGCGGCGAGTCTACGACGACATGAGTAAAATGGTTTTGAAGCACTTTCAAGAGGTCGGCCATTTGCTCAGATCCTATCAACTCCGCTGGGTTGGGCGGAATTGGCCCGGAAGTTAGCAGGTTCAGTTTAGTGCCGGGATCAAGCTTTACTGCTTTCAATATCTCGGCTTCCGATGTCTCACTCGACAAAAGCGTGCTCAATCCGAGCCCGTTTTCAAGATCGAAAACAGAATGCAATCTAGGTCGCCGCATATCGGCGTCTATTAAGAGCACCCGAGCTCCCGTTTGAGCCAAACTTATGGCGGTGTTTGTTGCCGTCGTTGTCTTACCTTCAGACGGCAAACTTGACGTGATCAAAAGCGATTTGGGTGCATGTCCCGCCGTCGAAAGTAGTATCGATGTCCTTAGTTGTCGATATGCCTCCGCCAGTGAAGATCGAGAATCGGAATTAAGTAACAGCGCTGAGTTTCCGCGACTGTCTTCGTTTGCCTCGCCCCCTCCCACCAGGAGCAGTTTCCTGCGTGGAGCGGAGTCCATTGTCGGAATAGCAGCAAGCGCAGGAAGATGCAAATAACTTTCGATCTCTTCCGTCGTTCGGATCGTATCGTCAAGGTACTCAAGAACGAGGGCGAGACCCATCCCAAAAAACGTAGAAATGAACAGAGCGGCCGCCACAGTCATAACTCGTCTTGGAGCAACAGGGTTATCCTGAGGGATTGCGATTTCGCTAACGCTGATGTTGTTATCCGATCCCTGAGAAGCGACATCGTTACCGCTTTGTTGTTCGATCAAGTTCTTTAAGAAGCCCTTGTTGGTATCGATGTTTTGTTCGAGGAGCTTTAAGAGGACAGCACCCTCGTTTTGTCCCTGCGCAACATCGTACTGCTGGTTAAAGGCGGAACGGATCTTGTCCTCCTGCTGCTTAGCCTGATTGTATTTTGTTTCAAGATTGCTAACTATCGTATTCGCAGAGCGGTCGAGAAAATCGTTCAGCTCTTTCGTGTTCCGATCTATTTCCTTGGCGAGGTCGTTTTGGAGGCTTTCGATCTGTTTGTCGAGTTCTTTTACTTCCGTTGCTCCTTCCTTATATTCAAGCAGCAGACGAGATCTCGCAGCGTTGAGGTCGGAGATCTTCTTGCCCGTGTCCGTCCGTATATCTCGAAGAGCGTTCTCCTTTTCGGTGATGTAGCGACCCATCTCGGACCGGGCCATTTCTTTTATAGTCGCCGGGTTATCCTTGACCGCAAAATACTGTGCCTCAGCGTTCTTTCGCAAGTTTTCTGCCTCAAGCAACTGCTTATTAAGTCCCGCCAGGCGATCAAGATCGATTGTTCCCTCCCCTGTCGTCGGCAATATTCCCTCTCGCTTCTTCAATTCGACCAGCTTGGTCTCATCGGCCTTTATTTCCGACTGAAGGTCGGCGATCCGCTTACCCAGGAAATCACTCGTCTTGCGGCTTGTCCCTGATCTACGTTCCTGGTTCATGTTGACGAACGTTTCTGCAATTCCGTTCGCAACGTATGCAGCCAGTTCCGGATCGGTATTCTTGAATGAGATTTGTATTAACCGAGTATCCTTTACCGTAGCGCGCGACTCGCGAATAGGCTCGACACCCAGGTTTCGCTTAATAATGTCGACATAAGGAGCCAAGCGGACAGCTTCCGCAACCTCGTCAGAGCTTATCAATGAACTGTCGGACAGCGAGGAGTCCTGGTCCGAAGATTTTTTCTTGTCGTCGCTAGCCAGACCTATAGCTTTTAACATTCCGCGCCACGCGGACACCGAATTCTCCGCTCGAGCGATCTGAAATTCTTTGTTTGTGTCGAGGCTATGTTCTTTCACCACGCGGCGAAGGAGGCTGTCACTAGCTAAGAGCTGCAATTGTGTGTTGAAGTAGGCCGGATCGGGATTCGCCAGCGGCCGTTTACTTTCACTCGTTACAAGGTCTGGATTTGTCTCTTCGAGGTCTACCTGAACGATCGCATCCGCTTGATATATATTCGGTTTACGAGCTACATAGATCGCGGCCCACGTCGTTATCAAGACGGTTATGCCGACAACCAGCCATAAGCGTTTGCGGATTGCGCGCCAATAATCGAGCAGTGGCGACCCGCCTTCCGGCCCGTAGCCCCCCCGATAAGCAGGATAATGCCCCGCCGAAACAAGCTGCGGCTCAAAGGGCCGCTCGAGTTCGGTCGACTCGCGCATCGGCGCGGGAATTATTTCTCGTGTTTCCTTCATTTGCTACTAGGGCACTGGCACGCGATAAAAGATCGACGGAAGGCCCTGCGTCATTGCACTTCCAATGCTGTTGAATATCTTTTGTGTCTTGTCCTGCGAAACAGCAACTATATCATTCGGTTCAAGGAACGGATCAGGGGCCTTTCCCTTAGAGATATCCTTGAAATTGTAAACGGTTTCAATATGCTCAGTCGTGCCGCTCTTTTGACGAACGACTCTGATATTCTCTAATTGAGTTGCCGACTTCATACCTCCGGCTGCGGCAAGCGCCTGCGTCAACGTTAAAGGCTCTCGCATTTCGACGATCCCTTGTTTGTTTACATTGCCATAGACATAGATCTTGTCCGACATTTGAACCGACACAACGTCTCCTGGTTCCATCCAAAAGGTTGACTTGCCTTCCTGCACGTCCTTGAGATTGAATGCGAATAGCTGCGTCTTATCCACAGTCGACTCATCGGAAACATTAGTCTTGCAGCTGGACGTGCTCCCCGGACGAAACACGATCAACCGCGTGCCAACGTGTTCAAGGTCCGGTCCTTCCGCGAAACCAAGCAATGTGAGCAACTGGACACGCTTGTCAATGAAAAAGCTGCCCGGCTTCTTCACGGCCCCGATCACCATTACCACCTGCGATCTGCGTTCGACCGCAACGACACCCACTTGCGGGTTGCGCAGGTAATCCTTTTCGTAAGCCTTTGCTATATCGTTGGCCAACTCGAGCTCGGTTTTGCACGCAGCGAGAATGGGTTGGTCGAGCCGAAATAGGTTTATCGTTCCATCGGGATTTACCTGAACTCGGCGATTCAGCTCCGAATGACGGAAAACCTGTATGTCGAGCGTGTCCTGAAAGCCGATGCGGTACCGCACTTCGCCCTCAGCCGCAACATGGGACGGTGTAGGCGTTTGAGCATACGCTACGACAGAGCACACCATTAGCACACCGATAAGAAAATGGATCTTCATGCCTTATTTACCACTGGTCGAGATCGCAAACGGAAATGGTTCACGCCGGACGGGCGTTCTTAAAAGTCCTGAGGCCGAATTTCCGTATCTCCAAGAAAATTGAACCTTTACGACGGTCGCAACCCCAAATCTTATCAAATCCAAGCGGGAATGGAAACCCTCTGATTTTAAAAGACTCTGGGTTTTCGCTAAACTTTCACTCTCGCAATTCGACCCGGTTATCTATGGAAAGCGCAACGCCGATGCTTCGGCAGTATCTCGACATAAAGAAGCTCCATCCGGGGACTATCCTGTTCTTTCGGCTGGGCGACTTTTACGAGATGTTCAATGAGGACGCGATTATTGGTTCTCGTGAGCTTGAGATCACATTAACGGCGAGGCATAAGGAATCTGCTAACCCCATTCCGATGTGCGGTGTTCCCCACCACGCGGCTCCGAACTACATAGCCCGGTTGGTCAAGAAAGGCTATCGTGTCGCCATCTGCGAACAGGCCGAGGCTGCTTCAAAGGGTACTAAGCTTGTAAAGCGCGAAGTGGTTCGCGTGATCACTCCCGGAACGGCGATCGATCCACAGCTTGTTTCAGCTAATGAGTCCGTTTACCTGGCCTCAATCTGCGGCAGCGGCGACAGGTTTGCCGCCGCCTTCCTCGATATTTCAACGGGTGACTTCCGCGCGACTGAGATCAGTGGTTCTGAGAGTTGGACGAAACTACTAACGCAAGTCGGTAGCTTTACACCAAGAGAGATCCTTTATCCGTCATCGCTGCGCACCGCGATCGGTGAGGCATTTGGTATGTCGTCTGTCGACAAGCTCCCAGCGTTTGGCCTGTCAGGTGACCGGCGTACCGTTCAAAAGGGCCACGGGATCGTTACGCTGACTGAGCTCGAGGACTGGTATTTCCTTTCAGAAGACTCCGAGCGCCTACTAAACAAGCAATTCCACACGCGCGAACTGAAAGGATTCGGTCTCGACACAAAATCTGAGGCTATTCGTGTTGCGGGAGCCTGCTTACGGTACGCAAGAGAAACACAAAACGCCGCAGCTGAGCATATTTCCGAGATAACATGCTTTGGCGAAACGGATCATATGGTCCTCGATGCTGTAACGCTGTCCAATCTCGAGATCCTCGAATCGCGCGGCGACAGCGATAAGCGCAGTCTGCTAAAAGTCATCGACCAAACCATCACTGGAATGGGCGGACGTCTGATCCGATCGTGGCTCATCCGGCCATCGATCAAGCGCACTGAGATCCAAACCCGTCTATCAGCCTTATCCGAACTGATGGACACGATGCTTCGCGACCAGGTCCGTTTCCTTCTTAAGGAAGTCTCTGATCTTGAACGGCTTGTCGGTCGACTGAACCTTGGTACCGCGACGCCGCGTGACCTGCTCGCACTTGAGCGTGCTTTGGCGAAGGCTCCAAAGATAAACGCTGCGCTCGCGGACGTCAGTTCCCTTTTGCTGCAAGTACTTGCCGAAAATATTTTCGAAGTTCCTGAGATCCGCGACTTGATCGCAAACTCGATAGCTGACGAAGCTCCTGCCCTTTTGAACGAAGGCGGTATCATTCGCGCAGGCTTCAACTCAGAGCTTGATGAATTGAGAAACGTTTCCACGTCCGGCAAGCAGACGATCGCGTCTTTCGAGGACCGTGAAAAGGAACGCACTGGCATACCGAACCTTAAGATTCGCTTCAACAACGTCTTCGGTTACTACATCGAGGTGTCTAAAGGCAATCTCTCGCGTGTTCCCGATGATTATGAGCGCCGGCAGACGCTTGCCAACGCTGAGCGTTATACGACACCCGAACTAAAGGAATGGGAGCGTAAAGTTCTGGGCGCCGAAGAAAAGATACTCGAGCTTGAGACAAAGCTATTCATGGGAGTTCGCGACCGTGTCCGCGCGGAAACTCAGAAGCTGCAATCGACCGCACGCGCGCTGGCGACGCTCGACGTACTTGCGGCCCTGGCCGAGACCGCTGCTCGGAGGAATTATGTAGCACCTCAGCTTCACGACGGAGACGAGATCGAGATCAAGAACGGTCGACATCCTATAGTAGAGGCTCATAGCGATGTCGAGTTTGTGCCGAACGACACGTACCTGAATAATTCGACCGATCGACTGCTGATCGTCACAGGTGCGAATATGGGCGGCAAATCGACCGTGCTTCGACAGATCGCTCTGATCCAGATCCTTGGGCAGATCGGATCGTTCGTTCCGGCGTGGGCGGCTCGGCTGCCGATAGTAGACCGAATTTGGACACGCGTCGGAGCATCGGATGATCTCGCTTCCGGTCGATCGACGTTCATGGTCGAGATGACCGAGACGGCGCAGATCCTTCATAACGCCACGCCGCGGAGCCTGATCTTACTCGACGAGATCGGTCGTGGCACATCAACATTCGATGGTTTGTCGATCGCCTGGTCCGTTGCGGAATATCTGCATAATTCGCCCGAGCACTCGGCCAAGACGCTGTTCGCGACTCATTACCACGAACTGACGGAGCTTGCCGAGAATTTGCCAGGAGCGAAGAACTACCAGCTGACCGCAACTGAAAAAGACGGTGAGGTTGTTTTCCTCCATAAACTCCAGCGAGGCAAAGCGTCGAAGTCATATGGTATCGCCGTCGCTCGTTTGGCGGGCTTGCCGCAGACGGTGATCGAACGGGCAAAGTCGGTTCTCGAAAAGCTCGAGAAGTATGAGCTTGCCATATTTGCCGATGAATCAAAGAACGGTATCCAAAAAGCGGCTGGCATGAAAGCGGCCGCTCAGGTCTCGCTTTTTGCGATCTCGAACGAGAGTGTTCTCGACGAGATTCGTGCGACAGATGTCTCGACCCTTTCCGCCGATGAGGCAAAGCGTTTGCTCGAAGACGCAAAGAAGAGATTGATTTAAGGTCGGGTTTTACGTAACTTGGAAATCAAAGGTCGTAAGGGCAGGTCTTGTGCCTGCCCATCGTGCGCAAGCACGAATCGGCCCGCATGAACGATGGCTTCATTAAACGAGCTAACAATTGAACAAAGAGTCGGCCAGCTATTTTTCATCGGCATTCCCGGAACGACCGTCGACCAGCAAACCGCTGACATGCTCGACAAGATCGAGCCCGGCGGCGTTTGCCTCTTTGCGAGAAACATCCGCGAGGCAAGGCAAACTCGCGAATTGCTCGACGCGCTAGCGACAAGAGGCGCGACGACACCATTCCTCAGCCTCGATCAGGAAGGTGGCCTTGTCGATCGTCTCCGGCGCGTCATTACCCCAATGCCGTCGGCTAATCTTTTTACCGACAGCGAAACCGTGGGTCGCTTTGCCGCGATCGTGGCTGAGATCGTTCGAGTGCTCGGCTTTAATATGGACTTCGCCCCTGTGGTCGATGTGATCGATGAGAAGCGCGAGTCGGTAAAGAACGGTTTGTTTTCTCGAGCGTTCGGCCGCAGCGCGGAACAGGCGGCTGAATTTACGGGCGCGTTTCTCGAAAAACTACAAGTATGCGGATGTCTTGGCTGCGTCAAACACTTTCCCGGTCTTGGCGCATCGGCCGTCGACTCGCACGAAGAGCTGCCTCAAGTTTTGATCGACGAAGACGAGTTCAACGCGGCCGACCTTCTTCCCTACCGCCGCTTGTTCGAGCGCGGCCTTGTTCATTCAGTGATGATCGCGCATGCCGCATATCCGAATAGCGGTTTGCAGGAACAGACTCAAAATGGCACACTTTTACCGTCCTCATTGAGCGGCAGAGTAATTTCCGGTTTGCTTCGAGACGAGCTCGGGTTTAATGGCCTCGTCATCACCGACGATCTTGAGATGGGGGCAATAATCAAAAACTTCGGTATTGAAGACGCGTGCGTCATGGCGATTGAGGCCGGCGCCGATATGCTCGCCATTTGCGCAGATCCTGAGCGTATTTACGCCGGCTACGGTGCCGTTTTGCGATCGGTGAAAAGCGGCGGGATAACTGAAGACAGGATCGAACAGTCGCTT
>AR_comb_assmDRAFT_10003970_pt1 | contig 10078 bp, 9 predicted proteins | sample ArasoioldDNA_FD_10543 | JGI IMG/M metagenome (IMG submission 10543) | reverse complement strand
ACTTTGAGCGGATGCGCTTGCGGTTGCCAGCGCGATTGCGATGACGGTCAGCAGAAGTCTATTCATACCGGAAATCCTTTCGCTCGAGACTGATTATGGAGTGAACACGCGCGTTTGCGACACGGTGTAGGGCGAAACTCAAAAACCCCTCTGGCGGTTGTCAGAGGGGTTTCGAGTGTAATTACGCTCGATGAGGTTGCTTGGTTCCTTAGAAAGTGAATCGCAAGCGAAGATAAATCCTGCGGTTGCCGGCGCCCGTGCTGCCGCCGAATCCGCCGCCGAAAGGCCCACCGAACCCGCCTGCCAAACCCAGCGATTGGCCAAAGTTTGAAGAGGTCAGGACGCCAACCGGCGTTGCGAGATTTGTGTGATTGAAGAGATTCTGAGCGTTAATTGAGACGTTAAGCGAATACTTGCCGGGAGCGCCGCCGCCACCGCCGCCAAATCCGCCCGGGCCGGGGCCACCGCCTCCAGGACCGCCGGGACCCCTGCCGCCGCCGCCACCGCCTTCACCGCCAGGCACGCGTACCGCATTGGCAATGCCGCCCGAACCGCCGCGGCCGCCACCGCCACCGCGCGCATTGTTACCGCCGCCCCGCTGCGAGTTGGAAGCGCGGGCTGTCTCGCCGCCCCAACTGAAAGTGCGGCTGACGGTCATGTCCACCCTCCAGAACCCCGGACCGTTACCGTAGTTTCGTGGAATAAACTGATTGCTCGTACTTGAGTAATCGAAAGTGGTGCAACGCGCTGGATTGGCCGTGCAGAAAGTATTCAACTGGAGAAACGTTGGCCGCTCATTGTATTGCCGGTCGAGGTTCAAATCCTGTCCCGTGGTGATATTGAATGGCGGACCGCTGCTCGCGACAACGAACGGGTTGAAGACGAGTTTCCACCAGGGCGAATTGAACGTGCCGAAAAGAGTGAACCGATGACGGACGTCAAATGAAGAACGGCCAAGCTCGCCCGTTAGATCGTACGAGTTCATCGGAAACAAACTGCCACCCTGACCATCAGTGTCGTTGGTCGTCTTGCTCAGAAAATAACCCGCCGAGAGTGAGATGCGCGGGTTAAGCCGGCTATTAACCTGGACGATCATCTGATTCTGGCGAAACTTGCCGCTTGATTCGTACTGATAAATGTCTCCCAGTGCGCATGGTGCGCTGGAGGTCCAATATTGAGCACACAAGTCAGCCGGCTGCGGTCGCGTGGTAAATGTCGGAGGCAGCGGCGCGTTGATATCACGAGCGCGAATCGCGTGCAGGATACGGAGCGAGAAAGCGCCGACAACCATCGTAAAATTCTTGGGCAACTGCCGCTCGACCTGCAAACCGGTTAAGTAAAATTCGGGCGCTTGCAGATTAGACGCAACCCGCCAAATTGTTTGCTGCGTTGCCGGCACAATCGCGAGTTGCGCACTGGTCGGCACGTTCGGATACTGATTCAGGAAAGTAAACGACGGGTTGGCAATCTGCTCGGCCAGAGTTGGCGGCCGCCCCAGAATCACCGCCGGATCGGTAATCACATATTGCAATTCGTTTGAACCATCGAAGCGATGCGACTGTAACGTCTGCCCTTCGCCGAAGCGGTTATAGAAAAGTCCGATGCCGCCACGAATCACCATCTTGGGCGGTTTCGTCGCGTTCGCGCCGCCACCGGGCGACCAGGCGAAAGCGATTCGTGGTGCAAAGTTGAATTTGCTGTTGATGTTGGTCTGGTTTTCGTAGCGCACGCCGTAACTGAAGGTTAAATTCGGCCGAATTCGCCAGTCATCCTGCGCATAGAAGCCGGCGTCGATTTGCGAAACCGTCGCGTTGGGATTGCCGGCGTTGATGCTAAATTGCGACGCGCCGCCGCCCAGCGTGCGAATGCACTGCGCTGCAGTCGCGCCCACGCCGCAATAAGCTTGCTGCTGTGCCGTCAATGCGGCTTGCGAAGCAATAGCGACAGAACGCTGATAGCGCTGAATGCTGGTGAGCAGGACGTTGGTGCCGGCGATAGGATTATTGCTGGCGTCTAATTGTGGTCCGAAGCCACCAGTAAAGTTCCAGTTACCGCCAAAGTTCCCCGGGCTCGTATCGTCGATGTGCACGCCACGCAGCCGGCCGCCGAACTTGAAGTTATGCGTGCCGTGCTGAATCTGGGTGAAGTTGTTGAGCTCCCAACTATTTCGTTCGTTGATCGCATGGCCGACCGATGGACAGCTCGTAGACGTAATGGCGCAGCTATTAAAAGCGCTACTGACGTTCAATGTGGGAATCGTATTCGTGCCAAACTGCTCGTTCTTATTGCGCGCGAATTGGAAACGCGTTTCGTTGATCGTCGTCGCGTTGATGACAGCGGTCTCGGTTAGCTGAATGTTCTGATTGGTTGATTGAGAATCATAGCCGCGCTCGGGTAGGGAGAAACCGCCAACTCCGTTGTTCTCGCTGTGATTGCGATTGAAGCTGTAGCGCGCAATGAACGTGTTGCGCGAGTTGATGGCGTATTCCAATCGCGGGCTAATATTGAAGCTGCGTACCGGTCGTAGAAAACCGGTGCCAAATTGCTGAACAGTAAAGCCCGGGCCGAGAACTGTGGCACGAATCAACTCGTTGTCATCAGTCTCGTTCCGATTCGCGTCCAGATAGAATGATGCCTTGTTTTTGATGAGCGGCCCGCTGAGGCTGCCGCCGTACTGGCGCACCTGGTAGGGAGTGCGCTTGCTCGAGTTGACGGCAAACGGATTGCGCGTGTTAAGGCTCTCGTCCGTGAAGTTGCCATTCAGGCTGCCGCGGAATTTGTCTGTGCCCGGCTTAGTCAGAATATCAATGCGGCCCGAAGGCTGATCGTTTTCTGCCGCAAACGGATTTTGATTGATGCGAATTTCGCGAATCGATTCCCGGGGCGGCAGGTTTGCGCCGGAAAATCCATCGATGAAAATTTGTCCGCCGCCCGGTCCAATCTGCGGTCCCGCCAGCGCCTGCAACGCCGCCGCCAACTCATCCGGATCGTCCGGCAGCGCTTCGATGTCCTTTCCCGTAAGCACCTGTTGGTTTGCGTTGCTTGTCGGATCGGTACTAATCGGCGGAGTGGATTCGACTTTCACTTCGCTTTGAATCTCGGCCACCTTGAGCGTGATCACCGTCGGATCACGACGTGCCGTAGTGACATCGACTTCGACGTCGTCAGACTGCGCAAAGCCGCCCGCGACCGCGCGTAAAAGGTATTTGCCGGGCGTCAACCCGGTGAAAGTAAACGCACCGTCGTTGCCGGTCGTGGCCGTCTTCTGCGCTCCTGAGCCGTCAGTCAAAGTCACGGTGGCGCCCACAATGACGGCGCCCACTTCGTCATTAACTGACCCCCGTAGCGTCGCGCGGCCCTGTGCCGCGGCCGTCATGCACGTGGCGACGACAAGAACGAATGCGGCCAAACAAGTTTTTAGGTTTCTGAAAGTCATCATCAAGTCTCGTCTCTAAAAATTTTTCTTACGGAGTGAACGCGTCCCGTGAATAAACGCGGTCAGAAATAAACCACCCTCAAATCGTTGTGACGCCAGGCGTCCGATTTGATCGACGGCGCATTCAACGATTACGGGCCGATGCCTCCGAACATACCGCCGAAGTTGCTGTTGAGGTCGACATTCTGCCGTGGTTGGCCACCGGCAGCTTGCCGCGCCGCGACCATTTGCAGCAGCGGTTCGACGCCGGCGACCATTGAAATCGCGGTGGTCTTAGTTGGATCTGAACCGGGCAGCGTTGACATGATGATCATGTCGCCCACCTTGAGTTCGTTGATTGAAATCGTCGGCAGTCGTTCGAGCAGGTCAGCCATGTTCATTCCGCCACCGCCCGGTCGTTGGCCACCAGCACCGGGACCTTGTCCCCCTCCTGCACCTGGTCCCGCCCCCGGAGCAGGTCGGTTTGCTGTCGCTTGTCCCTGACCGTTACCGGCACCCTGACCCTGACCGCCGGGCGCACCAGCGCCGCCGCCCATGCCACCCATCATCATCTGAAAACGGCGCACTACGGTTTCCGGTTTGAGCGTGATCGTCAACGGTTTTTTGGTCTGAAGCTCATTAATGGTGACTGTGTTTGCGGCCGCGTCGATCGCAGTTACGGTTCCGCCGGCAATCTTGAACGTTCCGAACACGATCTCTTCGGCACTCAAGTGCGTACCCTCGGCGTCCTTTTCACCGCGCGCGTTCAACTGGTCGCCGACCTTAATCTCTTCGAATTTCGCCGCTTGCGCGTGCTCGTATTTCGGAATCGAATCGGGCGGGTAACGCTTCAATTTTGCTTTGTCTGTCACGGCAACCGTGACGGCTTGTGACGTACCTTGAAGCGATCGACTCGTCACGGTGATCTCTTTCGCGGCGGGATTAATCGCGCTCACGATGCCTTTCGCACCGCGCGCCCACGCCATGCGTTGCGCCGCGTTTTGTTTGGCAATTTCTGACTGGCTGACGACAATGATTTGCTGCGCCGGAACGGACTTCTTATCCGCTGCTACGAACCCGCGCGCCACTACGCCATCACCCACGGTAATTTCAGTCAAAGAAGTGGGTTCGGCCTTCGAGCGGTCAGTTTCGCCCGGTGGCATGCGTTGGTAGGTCGTCTTCTCGGTGACATTCGCTACGACTGAAGAGCCGGCCGCGGTCTTGATCGTGATTTGACCGGCCGAGGCATTGATTTCACTGACCTTGCCAAAAACAGTCGTGGCTTTGATGGAGGGATCGTCGCCCTGTGCCTGCACGTGAAACTGCCCAGCCAAGCTGATGGCAGCAAGAGAGGCCAAAACAAAGTAGGATTTGATTTTCACGATTTTTTGCTGACTCCCCAGAAATGTACTCTTTGTTTACGCCGGGAAAGTGCAGTTAGTTGCACAAATGTCCGAAAAAGTAGTCAGTTGTAAGACGTTGATACTGACCGAATCCTTAACGCTTGCCGTTGTTGTCCGCGTCGCGCGAATTGTGTTCCGCGTCCTGTTGGGCGACGAGCGCGTCAAATTTCTTTTGCTGATCCGCGTCCAGCAGTGCGCGGATTTTCGCGCGCGCTTTCATGCGCGGTTCATCGAACCGCGGGCGCAGCTCTTCACGCAGTGCGCGATACTCGTTGCGTGTTTCATCGAGGATCGCGCGCACCTGAGTCGTCTGCTGATCGGTTAGGTTCAATTCCTGGCGCATCTTTTCGAACCGTTCCTTCATTGCGCGCTCGCGATTGTCGCGGCCGGCAGTACTGCTTGCCCGTGAGCGATACAAACCCGTCAGAGCGCCGCCGGTGACTGCGCCCAAAACGAAGACCGCCACCAGCACCAGCCAAATTTTTGCTTTCGCTTGCCCCGTCAAACTCATTACTTCTGCTCCCGTTCACTGCGCTCGACGACGATCGTAAAAACTTCTTCACGCGACAGATTGTTGCGACTAAGGACCGTTTGTTCTAAACCTGGGTTCGTTGTGTCGGTCAAGGCGTCTTCATACATACCAAAACCGACCGGCGTGTTCAGCGCGCCGGGCGCATTAGCTGACTGTCCGGACCACACCATCAGACCGCCGGCAATCGATGCAACGAGCGCCATCGCCGGAATTGCGCGCCACGCGATCAACGGCAAAGACTGCCAGCCACCTGACTCATTTTCACGGAGTTGTTCGGCGATCCGGGCACGAATGCGCGTGAAGAGAAATGCTGATTCAGCCGCCCGCGCGATCTCCTGCTCATCGGCGGCAGCCGCGCACAAAACTGCCTTACCTGCGCGGTCAAGATCCTCATCTTTTTGCGAATTTCTTTTGAACATAAAGACCGGCCTCCGTTAGCCTCATAGCCAAAGACGATTCCCAACCCAGACGGGTTACATACTTATTCAACCCTAAAGGTCAAAAACACCCGAAAATCATACGAATTTTCGCAAAACCCGGCGCAAATGCGCGCGCGCACGATGCGCACGCACCTTCACTTTTGAAATCGACCAATTCGTCATTTCGGCGATCTCTGCGACCGAAAATCCTTCGACATCCAGCAGCGTAAGGACGAGCCGATCTTCGGCGCTCAACCGGGTCAGCAGTTTCAGCGCGAGGTCGCGCGAAATCAGAGCAGTTTCCACGTCGCTGCCGGTAACGCGCAATTGAGAAGAAAATTGCTGAGTTTCATTCTCCGTGAACTCACCGAGCGTCTGCTCGGAACGTCGCCGGACGCGACGCAACTGATCGTAGCAAGTGTTGACGGTGATTTGCGCCAGCCATGCTTTGAACGATGCTTCGTGTGTTCCGTGATAGGTGTGCAGGGCGAAATAAAGTTTCGTGAAGGTGTCCTGGATAATTTCTTCGATCTGTTCACGCTGCGCAAAGAAGCGTCCGGCGATGCGCGCGACCTGGCGTCGATGACGATTGAACAACGCCTCGAACGCCGCCTCGTCACCGGCGGTCGCAACGGCAACCAGCGCATCATCTGTCGGTTCAATCGCAGGATACACGAGGATCGATCCCCTGTTTGTAACCGCATCCCGGCACGCGGGGGATTGCGGCACGAACGAAACAGTTTGCGTTACAGCTCAGACTTCTTCCAACTGAGGCGATAACGGGCCGTTAGTGTGAGTCCCAGACTCACCAACAGTAATCCCGCATCAACGAGAGGCCAAACGTAAGGCAACGACGCCATCACTACCCAAAACGTCACCCCGAGCAGCAATATTACAGACTCGGATTTCAGATTCGGCAGAAATCGGCGTTGCAGCCAGCGGCCGGTGGCGGCCGAAATGACCACCCGGCCGAACAGCGTGGCAACCACCACGAGCAGCGCCGCCAAAATCGACAAGACCGCGCCAACGAGCGACGGCAAGACCAGTAAACAAAGAAACACGCCGACCGTGAGCACGATTGAACCGAGCAGACCAATGATTGCGACCCGCAAACTTGTCAGTTGCAGGCGCGCGACGGCACGACTGACGGTGTTCGGCATTGCGGCCGAAAGCGCCAGCGAAATGATGAACCAGAATAGGATCGCGAGCAGCCGGACGCCGAGAAAAGCGCGCGTAAATTGCGGAGTCAGCAGACTGAACGGCTCGCGCATCGCCTGTCGAAGCTGACTCTCGTACCCGGCGTACATGATGGTGACGGAATTGGGATTGCGACTTTGCGCCGTCTTGTCCGGATAATAGCCGCCGCCCAACACGATTACGTCGCCGCCGATGCGCGAGCCCGGCCGTTGAATGACCGAGCCGCCGATCGAAGCCACATCACCTTCGACGGTTCCTTCGACAATCACGTCACCGCCGAAAGCGATCGCGCCTTCCTTGACGCTGCCGGTAATGCGAATTGATTGGCCCATCCCGAAAACTGTGGTCGTGTTAACGCCTTCGATCACGCGCGCGTTGGGATCGTTTGGCGGGACGGGGACGGACTGAGCGAAAGCGACGGAGGCGAGAAGGAAAAAGGCAAAAGGTAAAAGGAAAAAATAACGAGGGGCTTCGCCTTTTTTCCTTTTGCCTTCTTCCTTTTGCCTTGTCTCCCTCCTATTCAATGAATTCGGTTCGATGGTAGCTGGCGATGAGGCGAGGCAGCAGCGAAATCGCAATGATAAAAAGAAGCGCAATGAAAATTGCAAATATGTGCGGGCCCGTCACACTGATGCGCGCAATCATACGCGCGAGGATGGCAACACCTTCCGCGGCGTCGGCTACTGTACGCAAGAGCAGGTCGACCGCGATCGCGGTGATGCGGAAAAAGGCGCGCGCCGGTTGAAACATGAAATTATTCGAAGCGGCGCCGAGCACCGTGAAAGCCATCAGCAAGAGGGCCGCGCACAGTTGCAGAGCGCGACGGCGCTCAACCTTGTGACGCAAGCCGCGCATGTCGTGCTCGGCATGTGCCGCCACCACGCGCGTAAAGTTGTCGGGCAGTTCAATGTGCCGCGCCGTGCCGAATGCCGCTTCAAGAGTGCAGAGCAGTTGCCGCTGGCTGCGAAGCTCACTGTCGCAGTCCCGGCACTGCTCAACGTGCGCTTCGAAATCGCGCAACGCATCGCCGTCCAACTCGCCATCGAGGTAAGCAGCGATTTCTTCGCGCGGACAGTTGTTGTTGTCGTTTGACGGACTCATTAACTGTTAACCACTAAGACACAAAGACACACAGGTACAACTGCACAGAAGGTATTGATCTTTTTCCTTAACCTCGTGTCTTCGTGATTTGTGGTCGATCTTTCTTTCACGGAGTCGTTATTCCTCGCTGCATCAGGTGTTCGCGCATCGCTTCCCGTGCGCGAAACAGCCGGTTCTTCACAGTGCCCAATGGCAGGCCCGTAACTTCGGCGATCTCTTCGTAGCTCAAATCCTGCGAGTGCCGAAGGAGAATCAATTCGCGATACGGCGCAGGCAGCATTTGAACTACAGTTTCGATCTCTGAGCATCGTTCCGTACGCTCGCTTTCCTGCTCCGGCGAAAGGCTGCGACTTTCGACAGTGGCTTCGGCGCGATCGGTTTCCGAACTTGCGACTGCTTCGCGCGTGGCATGACGCCGCAAATGATCGATCGCCGCGTTGTGCGCAATTTTGTAAATCCACGTTGAGAACTTGAACTCAGGCCGGTAACGTGAGAGCGACGCATAAACCTTGATAAAAACTTCCTGCGTCAGGTCCAGCGCCGCATCGTAATCACCGACCATGCGATAGACATACGCCGCAATCGGCCGCTGGTAACGACGCACCAACTCTTCAAAGCCAGAGTCACGCCCTGCCAGTGTGCTTTGCACAAGTTCGCTGTCGGCCAACGCGTTCGCCAGTGCGATCGGTGTTGTCATGTGCAATTGCTTCGAGTTTACGTTTGCGAGCGAGCTAAAGTTTCAAGTCAGAGGCTAGCCTCTACCACGCTAGTCGTGCCAGTCCTGCCGGTGCGGCAACTAAGTCGAATGGTAAGTCTCCAGGGATGGTCAAACCGACTTCGTTGGCCGTCAGCGGTCGTAAATTTACGCCGAGCGTCTCTTGCGCGATCTCCGCGACTCGTTGCTTGTTGAGCAGATCGCCCATCACGAGCAACCGGTTGAGCGAAGTTGCCGCACCGTTCGATCCCGCGCGGTCGCGATAGAACAAAAGCACCCGGTGCAATTCGTCGTCACACTCTGCCGTATCGCAGAAGACCGAGCGCAGGGTGAGGGGCCGGTTGTCTCGCAGCAGTACCGCTGTGAATCCTTCTTCGTGCGCGCTCAAGAGCAGCCCGTCGCCGGCTGATCCATTCGTCAGCCACTGTTGCTCGCCAATGTGCCGCGGCAGCATAAGTCCGGCATGCCACCCCATCGCCGTCAATACTGATTCGTACTCGGCTAACACCGCCGCACGAACCGCCGTAATCAGGTACCGCGCCTGTTTTTGCTCGTTAGCCGCCAACTCCTCACGCCCGATGCGGAGTTCATCCAGCGGCGCGCCGAATGTGCGTTCAATTTTCCATTCGATCACTTCTTCGATTTCACGACGCGAACCACCCGTGGTTTCGATCGTGACGATTGTTGTCCGCGCACTAGCTTCGGGCAGTGTTACCGACCATTTCTTCTGGCGCAACAAGCCCGCGCTCGTGGCAAGATCCGTTAACGCGGCCGCCAATCCATTAGGATCGAGGACGTTGCTTTCCTCGAAACTTGAGCGAACCACGTTGTCCGGCAGATTTATCGTGGCGGCTCTTTTTATAACGAAGCTGCCCCGCGATCGCTCTAATTGGACCACGGACGCAGTACCGGTCTTGATGCCGACGGCGCTGGAAGGGAATCGAGGCTTCAACAATTTGTCGAGTGGATTCGTCGGCATAAGTACTAATTATTTTCCATTTATCATTTGAGATTTTTCATTTCTCATTTTGATGGTTGAAGGAATGAAAAATGGCAAATGACAAATGAAGAATTGCCGGGTCCGGCCAGCTACCATTCGCTGTAAGCCGTGCCTTCCGTGGAGACCTCGCCCGATGAGCTGTGGACGTCGATGACGCCAGAGCCGCCTTCTGACGAATAGGGATCGTCGCCGGTCACAATGTTCCAGTCTTTCTGGTCAGTGATTGGGTCAACGGGTATGTCGCGCATGTAACCGGCGCTGACCAAATCGTCCAAAGATCCCGGCAGCTTTCCCTT
>AR_comb_assmDRAFT_10485521_pt1 | contig 10084 bp, 12 predicted proteins | sample ArasoioldDNA_FD_10543 | JGI IMG/M metagenome (IMG submission 10543) | reverse complement strand
ACTCTTGAGGCAAAGCGGCATGATCCGGCTTTGAATATTCGCTCGCAGCCTCAATAATAGGCTTCGTGTCAGAACCAGAACCAAAAATTAGTTTCCGGAGCGGCTACGTTGCTCTAGTTGGACGACCAAACGCCGGCAAGTCAACTCTGTTGAATAAACTTGTCGGGGAAAAGATCGCCGCCGTTTCGGACAAACCTCAAACTACTCGGTTCGCGATCAAAGGCGTTATCACTCGGCCGCAAGGCCAGATCGTCCTTGTCGATACTCCCGGCGTTCATCAACCTGGCTATGAGTTAAATCGACGAATGATGACGGCTGTTCAAGATGCGCTCATGTTTGTCGATCTCGTGTGCCTGATTCGCGATGCCTCGGTTTCGACAGGTAACGGTGATCGATTTGTTTTGGAACTTCTTAAACGTTCCGAAAAACCTGCACTTCTGCTCCTTAACAAAATAGACAAGCTGGAAGATAAAAGCACCTTGCTGCCGTTGATGGATTGGTACCAAAAGGAATTGGATTGGAAAGAAATCGTTCCTATCTCGGCTTTAAAAAATGAACTGACCGACGTTTTGTTAGAGAGCTGTTTGAAACACCTGCCGGAAGCAGACCCCATTTTTTCTGATGACGAGTTGACCGATCAGTCGTTGCGTGTGCTGGCATCAGAAATAGTGCGAGAGAAAATACTGCGCGTTACCGGAGATGAAATCCCCTATGTAACCGCCGTCGTGACGGAACGCTTCGAGGAGGTCCGTGAAGATTTCACCAAAATCTATTGCGTAATCGTCGTTGAGCGAGCCTCACAAAAGAAGATAGTGATTGGCAAAGGCGCGGCCCTGCTGAAAGAGATTGGCATCCAGGCGCGACGAGACATCGAGAAATTATTAAATCATCGAGTGCATCTCGAATTGTTTGTCAAAGTGGAAGAGGACTGGCGAAACAGTAATCACCTGCTGGATGAGTTTGGCATTGGTTGACCGACCGGAACTGCAACGAGTTGATAAATTATGGTGGACCATTGGTACGCCCTCGATATTGTGATCGAACCTGAAGGTCACGAGGCTGTTGAGTACGCGTTGATGGAAGCAGGCGCGCTGGGTACTGAGACCAGCGAGGTTAACGATCGCGTTACTGGTTATTTCGAAAACCTACCCGAACGAGAAAGAGTACGAGAAGAACTGGCCAACGCTCTGCAGCTCTACAATCTTCCAACCTCAACTAGCAGGGAAATGGAAATTAGAGAGGTCGAGAATCGTGACTGGCTGGCAGAGTGGAAGAACAGCTGGCAACCAGTAGCGGTGGGCCGCTTCGTGATTTCGCCACCCTGGACCAAGCCGGCCGTTGGGCCAGATCAATTCACGATTTTTATTGAACCAGGGATGGCTTTTGGAACAGGCACACACGAAACTACCCGACTCTGTTTGCAGGCCATTCAAAAATACTACGAGGGTCGAAGCTTTCTTGATGTCGGTACGGGTACGGGCATATTAGCAATTGCAGCCTCCAAGATTCATCCTGAGTTCAACGTGACTGGTTGTGATACCGACTCAATGGCTTTGGAAATTGCGCGTGAGAACGCGGTGGCGAACGGCGTAGGGGACCGGATCCAGTTCTTTGTAGGTTCGGTCGATGAATCAACCGCATCTGCTGACATGGTGTGCGCCAATCTAACTGCGGATGTGATCTTGCCGCTGCTTCCAACTCTCGTGCGACTTACGTGTGGCAGATTAATCTTATCGGGAATATTGGATACGCAAGTCGAATCGATAGAAGCTCGCTTACAAGAACTGGGTATTACTGCTGACTACGAAATTACCCGGGATGGCGAATGGGTCTGCTTTGTGGTGTGAGTGTAGGGGACTGACTTGAACTTTTGAAACTATGACCCGCCGAAGATTCTTCGCACCAGTTGCTGCATTTGAGTTCAATAAACAGACGGTGGTGCTGAGTTCTGACGAAGCCCGGCACCTTAAGGACGTCCTCCGTCTGAGAGTTGGGGATGAGTGCTTCGTGTTCGATGGGACAGGCAATGAGTTTCGCTGTTCAGTTGAAGTCCAGAACCGCGATCTTACAGAACTTCACATCCTTGAAAAGGTAGACCCGCCGAGTTCGGAATCTCCATTGTCAATAACTCTGGCTGTTGCTTTGCTCAAAGGCGAAAAGTTTGACCTGGTAGTACAAAAAGCAACGGAGTTAGGAGTCAGCAGCGTCGTCCCCATCTCCAGCCGTCATGCCGATATTCAGTTGCGCGATAAGAGTGATGCGGCCAAGCGTATTATGCGCTGGCAAAGGATCGCACTTGAAGCGGCCAAGCAATCTGGACGTGCCGTGGTACCGATTGTCGCTGAGCCTGAAGATATCGGTGCGATGATAAGGACTTCCGATCACTCGTTTCGACTCATGTTCTCAGAAAAGTCTGGAAAAGAGATGAGCGAAATCTCAACCTTCCCGACAAACGATTCCGTCTTAGTGCTGATTGGACCGGAAGGAGGTTGGGCCGACGAAGAGGTTGCGCTTGCACTTGAATTCAACTGGCACGTCGTCACACTAGGAGGCAGAACACTCCGAGCTGAAACAGCAGCCATCGTCGCGGTCACGCTGGTCCAACACAACTGGGGAGATTTGAAATAGGATTCCGGGTGGCTTTGCACCAAAAGTCGGATCTAGTTCGAGGCAAGAGTGTTTTGGTTCGTGTTGTTTAGTGTGACTTGTTCGTGCGATCGGTCAGCAGTCAGCGGCCCTCTCGGTGCTGCCTCTTAGATCTTTCTGGCTGTGTGGCGAAAGAGGCCTAAAAAAATCAATCACCACAGAGGCGCAGAGACACAAAGGTTGCACAGAGTCAGCAAGGTAGGGGCATAAATGGAAAATGACCAATGAACAATCATCTATAAGAGCCGCACCTCGACCTCAAATAGCAATTCTTAAATATCATTTCATAACTATCCAATATCCCGTTCCTTGACCGGAGAGGCGGACAGTTTCAAAATGGGATGCGGAACAAAGCAATCAAACGGCACGTTTGAAGTTAAGAGGATTTCCAAGGGGATTATTGATGTCACTGACCAAAGAAGACGCCCTGTCTAAAGCTCGAAAAGACCTTGCAAAACGGCTAAACGTTGAGGAAAGCTCGATCAAAGAGAAATCCACAGACGACGTAGATTTTCCTGATATGGCTCTCGGCGCGGGAACAGAAGATGAAATGAGCGGTCAAATGTTAACCCGGGGCTGGCGTATCCGCCTTGACTCGTCCGGCAAAACTTTTGAGTATCGAGCGGACAAGAACCAGGTCAGACTCTTTAATTTTCGGGGAAAGAACTACAAGCTCTAAATGGCGTCCAATCTTTCGATTGGGAGTCGTAACTGCAGTAATTGAGGTACCAGGTAATGAATCGCAATAACTTTCTTCCACACGTCGCACTCGCCATCGTTCTGGTCCTTGTTGCCGCATTCGCTGGACAGCTGCGTCGCTGGCAAAAGCAGTGGAAGCCAAACGTGACAACCATACCTGCTGGAGAGAAACGACCGACTACAACCGACGAAATTGCCCTGACCGATAATCAACATCTCGGCACCCCTGAGATTTTGGTGAGATTCAAACCGGGTATCAGTGACGAAACCATCAATAGAATCACCTCTCAACTGAACGATCGGGTTGAAGACCGAATCGAAAACGCTCCAGGATTGGACGCCATTGACGATCTAGACGACCGCGACGTATCAGAACTCGTCGCCCAGTACAGCAAGATGCCGGAGGTTGAGTACGCCGAAGAGAACTATCAGATTAGTCTGCCCGATGCTGTGGAAGGGCCACTCGAACCCGTCCTTCCGCATGACCCACAGTTTTCCGATCAATGGGCGTTGTCCAACGAAGGGCAACGCGGCGGTAAGAAGGGTGCCGACATCAGCGCACCATTAGCATGGGCCACTACCACCGGCAGCGATAAAGTCGTTGTTGCTGTGCTCGACAGTGGAGTCGATTACCGGCACGATGATCTCGCTAATAACATCTGGGTCCGACCAGCTGACCTCCCTCCCTACCACGATGATGACCTGGGCACTATCGACGACGTGAACGGGTTTGACGCGATCGACTTCAGTCCCGATCCAATGGACGACAATGGGCACGGTACTCACTGTGCTGGAATTATTGGCGCAGAAGGCAGTAATGACATCGGCATCGCTGGAGTGGATTGGAAGGTCCGAATAATGCCGCTGAAATTTATGAATGCCGGCGGATTCGGTACCACCAAGGATGCTATCGAAGCGATCAACTACGTCATCGAGCGTAAAAAAGCTGGAGTGAATGTGCGAATCATCAGCGCAAGCTGGGGCTCAACTCAGAAGTCGCAAGCGCTGGGAGACATAATCCGGAAAGCTTACGAAGAAGGAATTCTTTTTATCGCGGCAGCTGGAAACGCAAGCACGAACAACGATCGCTCGCCGCATTATCCTTCAAACTATCCTAACGTCCTCAGCGTCGCTGCTCTCGACCGTAACGATCAGCTTGCGTCCTTTTCAAACTATGGTCCGAAGAGCGTTGCGATTGCCGCTCCCGGAGTCGACATACTCAGCACCTGGTTAGGAAACGAGTACGAAGAAAAGTCTGGCACTTCAATGGCTACGCCGGTGGTGGCTGGTGTCGCTGCACTCGTGCTGGCTCATGAACCAAACCTGAGCGTTGATGAGTTAAAAAAGAAGCTCTTGAGCTCAATAGATAAACTTGACTCGCTGAACGGCAAGGTCAGCTCAGGTGGAAGAATCAACGCAGCTAAAGCGGTGGAATAGCCAGGATGATTCTTTGGTGTGTTTAGGGGGCGGCCACGGAGTGCCGCCCCTACGTCGTTAGGGCAAGTGCTCTATTGCGGTTGGGCCAGCTTCTTCTTTCCTTCCAGGGCTTCTCGATACGCTCCGCCGTTAACTTCCCCAATCCTTATCGCCTCGTCAAACTCTTTAGCGGCCTCAACCTTGTTGTCGAGAAACGCATTGATTCGTCCCATCGATTCGTGAGCTCTCGATAAAACTGCCTTGTCTGTTTCGGGTGAAGCCGACTGCACTGCAAGACGATAATGGCCCAGAGCTCGATTCAGCCGTTCGTCTCGGATAGTTTCATCAGTTGCATCCATGGCAGCCAGGCTGGCTGTCTGGCCCAGGGCAAAGAAAATTCGGGGCTCTCGTGGATAGTTCGCCAGCATTGATTTCAACTTTACTTCAGCGTCGTTGTAATCCTTGTTCCGCAGTGTTTGCTCAACTGTCGTCAACTCTTTTACTAAGCCTGCATCGCGAATGTTCGCCGGAGAGTTCTCCAGGTCAGCGCCCGCTTTGCGCGCCGCCGCTCGAGCAGCTCGAGCTGCAACCGCGCGCTGACGAGCTTCAGCATACTCGGTTGGCCGCTTTGCTTCGCGAGCTGGATCAAATGACGCAATCATGTCAGGAAAGAAATTCGCGATATCGAAACCAGACTACTCAACTCCTTTCAGTTGATCAGCAAAGTAGAACGACAGCACCGCTCCCTTCTCATATTCGTCGGCCAGCCGAGCCACCGTCTCATCTTTAATTTCTGCTACCTGGGCCTGAGTTGTCTTGGTTAATGCCGCACGTGCCGCTTCATCTTTTGCCGCTTGTAGTTGACGGCGAACATCAATAGCGAGTAGTTCCAGTCGGCGTTGTTCGTTATACCGAGCGTCAGCAGCGGCTACTAACGAACGACTCACACCCAGAAACACATCCGGACTAACTTCAGCGCCTGCTTTTTGTCGTTCATCCAGCACCAACTTAATCTGCTCTCGGCGATCGGCAATCTCTTTGTTAAAGCGAAGCACGAGCGCATCAATTACATACTGAAGATAAGCCCGGATCAATTCAGAAGAGCCAGGATCAGTTCCTTCAGGAACAATCGCGTAGTAGTCATCACTTATCACTCGGAAGTTTATGGCGCTGGGCGCAGCCAGCAAATCAGGTAAGATCAGAAATCGACGGTCTTTTTGATGGAGAGTAAATCGCTGGACCTTGCTGTCGGACTTCTTATTTCCAGTGTTCTTAACTTCAGTACGTACGTTAGTCACCGTAATGGGTCGCGTGTGGAGATAGCTAAGTATCGATCTAACCATCTCAGCGGTCGGCGCTCTTAAGCGATCACCCTCAGCCTGGTAAGCGCGAGTGTAAGTCACGAGCTGATCATCGATTCCGGACCGGCGATAGAATTCCTGGACCAACGGCGCAAAGTCCAGGACTTCCAAAAGTCCCGCCGGCAGATCGTCTGATCGAAGCGGAGCCTCAAGACCCGGAGGTGGACCAAGCGCGAGCGCCAGCGAAACATAACGCGAGGCCTGATCGGCTGGAGTCGCGGTCGATACGAGACGGTTCCGCTCGTAGAAGTTACGGAGCCGCTGTCTCAAATCAGGATCTAGATTCGCGAAATCCTTTCTGACCTTTGATCTGAAGACCGAAGGTTCACGCCCACTTGCAACCGTATCGAGTCCGGCCACTTCCAGTGCGGCCATAACGACGATCAATCTTGGATCAGCATCAAACAGAACACCGTATTCGTTAAGATCGAAGGGGACAGGCTGTCGCTCGGGCCGAGCCTGTTGCTGAGCGGGGCGTGGTGAACTCGTGGGAGTCTGCGAGAAGATCGTTGCTGACAATGAAAGAAGCAGTAAAACGCTCAATAAAAACTGGCTCATAAGCTGATAAATTTAAGAAATTGCGAACAGGATTTAGTCGAGAAATAGATGCGCTAAGCGAGTCCGTCGATGCCAACACGCTGGAGAGACGATTCACCCCTGCCGGCGGTTCCTATATAAACGCAACGCTCGCAATGTTAGCGGATATGCAATAACTGAACAAACGACCGAGAGAACCATGCCACCTACTGCAAAAGGCTCAACAATATATCGGCTTTGCGAAGCCAGGCGTCTATAGTATGCGCCGGAAAAAATCTCCGGGTCCTTCAACAGATCTACGCCTTCCTGCGGAATACGCAATGGTCGCCCCAAAATAAACGCGCCTACACCGTAGGACGCGACGATTATCGGAACGAGTGTCAGGAACGGATTGTTGATGAACGTGCCGGTGTAGATAGCGACTTTATTGAAGCGAAAAATGAACGCTAGCAAAGTAGCGAGAATAGTGTGAAGGCCGAGGAACGGCGAAAAAGCGATGAAAACGCCGATTGAAAAGGCAAGCGCCGTCCGCTCAGGTGGATCATCGATCGCGAGCAGACGGCGAATGGCGCTACGAAACATGTCTAAACAGGCTTACAAGTCTGTTACCGAACATCAAAGTCAACAGACACTTGCCTGTTCTATTCGAAACTCTTCAGGGCTTCAGCCTCGTTGTCGTAAGCATCAAAAACGGTGAGCAACTTTGTAATGACCAATAAGTTTTGGATTCGATCGGTCAAATTCAAAAGTTTCAACTGTCCACCTTGACGACTGACCGTAGTGTAATTGGCAATCAACTCGCCAATTCCACTTGAATCGACATAATTGACACCGCGTAAATTCAGGAGAACCTTCTTCTTTCCCTGTTCACCAAGCGCTCTAATGGCATCTCGCAACTCGATGCTACCTTCGCCGATCCGGACAGCACCATTCAAATCCAGAATAGTGACATCTCCGGCTTGTCGCTCTTTCACATCCAGCTCTGCCATTTTCACACTCCGTCGGCCAGGATTATTTAAAGCTATTCAAGGCTTCGGCTTCACTCTCATAGACGTCAAAAACCGTAAGGAGCTTGGTAATCGTCAGCAAGTCTTGAAGTTTCTGGGTGAGATTCAGCAACTTCAACTGGCCATTTTCTTTTCCGATGGCGGTGTAGCTAGAGACCAATTCTCCGATACCGCTTGAATCTATGTATCCGACTCCTGCGAGGTTAAGCAAAATTCGTTTCTTACCTTCTTCCAGAAGTCTGCGAATGGCGGTACGAAGTGCAACACTTCCCTCGCCGATAGTTATCTTTCCACTCATGTCAAGAACGGTTACATCACCGGCCTGACGTTCCGCAATATTTAACTCAGCCATTTCTAGAGGTCTCCTTTAGGACTGCGATTCACCGCCGCTTAAGCATACGCACTGTTGTACCACCTTCAGGTCTGATCAACCAATCCACTTCATCCATGAAACTGCGCATGAAAAAAATTCCGCGACCGGAAGTTTTTAGGATGTTTTCTGCAGCTGTCGGATCCGGGACGTCGCTGGGATTGAAACCCGGCCCCTGGTCATGCACGCTGATTTCCACAGCGTCAGGCGAGCTCTTCAAGGTGATATCAACGACCTTGCTTTCGTCTTGACGGTTGCCATGGACGACAGCGTTAGTCACCGCCTCGCGCACGGCCATATCGATCCCAAACGCAGCCTCATCGCCAACTCCTGAACGGTTTACGAATTCAGCAACAGCTGCGGCCGCGGCTGCGACCGTCTCAATGCGGCTGGGCAAACTTAACTCGGTCTTCTCTACCGTCACAGTGATTAGGCATGGCCTCTCCAAAAGCCACTGCGCGAGGATCCTGGGCTGATCTCGAAAAACGTCCGAAACTTCTCGGAAGTTCGAGGGTGTAACATGCTGGCTAGCCGCCTGTCAAGAATTGGAACCCTTAGTCGGCGAACCAACTTGCACCTATGCCTACTGCGAACTCACTTTTTTGACCCTCATAAGCAATAGCACTTCCGGCAGATCAGGCGTTTCACACAACAAACCCGAGCCCTTTTAGACGGCGGTCTAGTTCGTGCAAATCGAATGGTTTGGTCAGATACTCGTTGCAGCCTTGATCGAGGACCGCTTGCTCCATTCCGTAGACGTCAAAGGCGGTGATGGCCACAATCGGAATATGTTCGCCTTCTTTGAGTTTGCGCATCAGTCGAATAGTTTCGAAGCCATCCAATTCAGGCATATTCAAATCGATGATCGCCAAACTTGGTCTATATTGCTCTGTTAAATCCAGGGCTTGGCGTCCATTTGCCGCTTCCAAGACCCGAAAACCTTTTAATTCGAAAGCCCGCTTGAGCATGCGCCGGGTGTCATGCGAATCTTCAGCTACGAGAATTACAGGAGAGATTATGGATGCCATGGCTATCCTTCGCCAATCGGCGCGCTGCGGATGCTGCGATACACTGGAGGCGACTTGCACTGGGAAATACGGGGTCTGTTAGGGTAAGCCAACAAGTCTCCCATGAAGTTGGTGACGGTATCCCTAAACTATGTCGGGTGTTAAATAAGTTTGTCCGAAATCTTACCGCGAGCGGGTTACCCAACCGAGAAAGAAGGACGGATGGCGTATTCAACTCGACGTCTGATTGGCGTGGCCCTTTTTTAACCCAGAAATCGAGCAGATCATTTACTGCGATTAATAGCTAAAACTTTAGAGAGATGAAACTAGAACCAGTAAGCAAAATCGAAGGTCAAATAGCTGTACCCGGCGACAAATCTATCTCGCATCGAGTTGCTTTGATTGCCGGACTCGCAACCGGGGTTTCAGAGATATCAAACTTTTCAACGGCCGTGGATTGCGGCTCGACTCTTTCCTGCCTCTCGCAATTAGGCGTGACAATTAAGCGGGATGGAGCAGACGTTTGGATCTCAGGTGGTGGACAAATGAAAGCTGCAGGCTCACCACTCGACTGCGGCAACAGCGGTTCTACAATGCGAATCCTTTCAGGAGTATTAGCGGCCGAACCATTTACCTCTGTACTCACCGGCGACGACTCTCTGCGCTCACGGCCCATGGGTCGAATAATCAAACCGCTTTCAGAGATGGGAGCAACGATTCACTCGGCTGATGGAAAAGGACCAATCGAAATTCACGGGACCGGCTCCCCGAAAGCGATTAAGTATGCATTGCCGGTTGCAAGCGCTCAGGTAAAGTCAGCAATCCTGTTTGCCGGACTAAAAGCAAACGGAACTACTCAAGTAATTGAGAAAGTTAAGTCACGAGATCACACTGAGCGTCTGTTCAATGGATTTGGGGTTCAGGTCAAAACCAGTGAAGATCTTGTGATTACTCTCGATGGACCAGCTCGCTTAACCGACGGTGCTATGACAGTTCCAGGAGATATTTCTTCGGCAGCCTACTTTGTGGCCGCAGCCGCTT
>AR_comb_assmDRAFT_10949004_pt1 | contig 10088 bp, 7 predicted proteins | sample ArasoioldDNA_FD_10543 | JGI IMG/M metagenome (IMG submission 10543) | reverse complement strand
GACAGAGATCGAGCGGCGGGGGCGAAGTTTTCAACCGTTTCCAACGTCATACACGTTTCTTGACGGTGTGCGCCTGACGATCTGGGCGGGTAAGGCTCAGCCGCTCTCGTCGATGTCGCGACCTGGCGAAGTGCTTGTGGCCAAAGGAGATGAGCTGCTGATTGCATGCGGTGGCGGTTCGTCACTTGCGGTCAAAGAAATTCAATCGGAAGGGAAGCGGCGAATGAACGTTCGTGATTTTGTAAACGGTGGATCGGTGAAAGCGGGCGATGTTTTGGGCCGGCTGGTTGAAACGGTAAGCCAGTGAACGAGAACGGGAAAGTATTCATCGAAAGCCAGATGTCGGAATTTCAGATCATTACTTTTTTCGAGTTCAAACCGCTTGATGCTGCTAGGCTTCCAAATCTGCGCGACCGTCTGAAAGCATCTATGCGCGAGACTTCGATAAAGGGAACGATCATTCTCGCCGAAGAAGGCCTTAATGCGACAGTGTGCGGAACACGAGACGCGATCGCGGAATTTGTCTCTTTCTTCGAGACCATTCTAGAGACAAAGCTCGAGTGCAAATCATCATTTTTTGAACAGATGCCTTTTCGGCGTATCGACGTCAAGATCAAGCCCGAGATCGTGACGCTAAAGCGGCCAGTAGATATTTCTTTGGGCGCGAGCACCCACGTCGATGCTGCCGAGTGGAATCGAATTATCTCGGACCCGGAAACTGTTGTCCTCGATACGCGCAACCAGTACGAATTCATGACCGGCACGTTTCATCGTGCGGTAAATCCGGACACTGAAAAATTCAGCGAGCTTCCGGAATTTGTTTCCGAACATCTTGATCCTGCAAAGCACAAAAAGATAGCGATGTTTTGTACAGGCGGCATCCGCTGCGAAAAGTTTGCTCCGTATATGAAACAGCTTGGGTTCGAAGAGGTCTTCCAACTTAAAGGTGGAATTCTTAAGTATCTCGAAGAGGTCCCCGGCGAAGAATCTCTGTGGCAAGGCGAATGTTTCGTATTTGATGATCGCACTACCGTCGACAGCTCGTTACGAAAGGGAAAGCTAAAAGACTTTTCTCAGAATACGGATTAATCCTCGCAAACCGCTGCCGCTATGAAGATCTCGCCCGCCCGCACAGCAGCTTACGACATCCTTCTAAAGATCGAAAAAGAGAAAGCCTTCTCATCGGTCCTTCTTCCCGCATACGAAGAGAATTTGTCGGCTTCAGATCGTGGCTTGTGCCACGAGTTTGTGCTCGGAGTTGTGAGGCGCCAAATGTTGCTCGACCGTTATATTGACGAGCTGGTCGATGAGCGAAAGCTTGATATCGAGGTAAGGGTTATTCTGCGGCTCGGGCTGTTTCAGCTAATTCGCCTGGACAGGGTCCCAAGCCATGCCGCGGTCGACGAAAGCGTCAAACTTACCGTCCGCGCAAAAAAGACTTCCGCAAAAGGGCTGGTCAACGCGGTCCTTCGAAAAGCATCTCGCGGCCTGTCGCAATTGCATTTTGTCGACGAGCTTGAACGCGCTTCGGTTGAGACTTCTCATCCGCGTTGGCTGCTGGAACGATGGACAGAGCAATTTGGACGGACCTCCGCGGTTGAACTCGCGCAAGCCAACAACCAACCTGCCCCGCTAACCTTTCGGAGAACTCCGATCGGCGGGGAGCTCGATCTCGGACGTCGTTATCAACAATCACAGCTCGTTCCGGGCTGCTTCATTGCCGATTCATATGATAGTGATTTGCGCGAGCTTGCGAACGGTAACAAGATCTATTTTCAAGACGAGGCATCACAGATGGTCGCTCAAGCGGTGCCGGTTCCGCTAAAAAAAAGCAAGGTCCTCGACGTATGCGCCTCACCCGGCGGAAAAACGACACTGATCGCTGCGGCTGCCGTCGAACGAGCTCGTTCGCAAGAGGCAATACTGATTTTCGCGGGCGACCGCACCCGACGGAGAACCGAGCTTCTGAGAAAAACCTGTATCGATCAAGATCAGGCGTTCATCAATGTTCTCCAGTATGACGCAACCGTGGAACTGCCCTTTGTCGAGTCTACATTCGACTCGGTACTGGTCGATGCACCATGCAGTGGCACGGGAACCATTAGGCACAATCCGGAAATACGCTACTTTGTTGAGCCATCCGATTTTCGAGCATTTCAAGAGACACAACTTGTGATACTCAAAAACGCATCAAAGCACGTGAAATCGGGCGGGACGCTTCTATATTCGACGTGTTCGCTCGAGTGTGAAGAAAACGAAGAGGTTTGCCGTTCGTTTTTGCTGGATAACACCGAATTTGAGCTCCAAAAACCGATAGTTCCGGCCGAGTTCGTTACCGGGGATGGTTTCGCCAGAACTTACCCGCATCGCGACCGGATCGACGGCTTTTTTATAGCGGCTTTTGTGCGGAAATAAACGGCTAAATTCAATTGTCCATCATGACCAATAATGTTAGACTTTCCATTTGATTTCGGGGATTTATTGTGGGAATCGTAAAAGCCGGCGTCTCGGCGATCACTAAACTGACAATCCTTGCTGTACTTGCTGTCGCGTTCCTTTTTGGAATGGCGACGGTGGTTTATATGTCACTGCAGGGTTCGGTAGTCCAAGTACCACAGATCGTCGGAAAGAATTTGACTGATGGAAAGGCAGAGTTGGCCTCCTTGGGTCTGAAGATCCAGGTCCGAGCATCGCGTCCGACGACCGATCCGGCCGACACTGTGCTTGAGCAGCTGCCGCGTCCCGGCGAAACGGTCAAGACCGGTCAACTGATCGTTGTCGTGACCAGTAAACCGACCGCTCAGCCCGAAGACACACCTTCGACGCTCAAGAAGAGCATCGAAGAGGACGACAGCGAAACCATTGAGGGAATGATCTCGGACAAGCCTAAGAAAAAGTCGAATTCTAACTCAAACTCAGCTAAGAAAAAGGCTGATACGACACGCGATGTCATCGGTAATACTATGACATCCGACACAAGTTCCAATACTGCTCCGGAGACGAATTCGAACAAGAAGGAGACAAACGAAGTCGCTCCCGAAAAAGGAAAGGAAACAACTCCGACGCAGCCGAAACCGGGCGGGTCACCGGCTACTAAGCCGACGCCAAAGCCGCCGGCGGCTGATAAGCTGAAAGGCTAGGTCTATCTTCAGATCTCAGTGGGAACAAACCATCGTAGATGCAGTCTGGCAGAGCAAAACCAGGTGTGATGTTTGAAATAGCACCTTCGATCCTTTCGGCCGATTTCACTCGGTTGGGGGAGGAAATAGAATCGGTTCGATCTGGCGGTGCGACGGTTTTGCATGTCGATGTGATGGACGGCCAATTCGTGCCGAATATCACGATAGGCCTGCCGGTGGTCAAGTCGATCCGAAAGGTGACGGATATGACCATCGACACGCACCTGATGATCGAGAACCCGGGTCAATACGCGTCACAGTTCGCGGAGGCTGGGGCAAACATGGTTTCGGTCCATGTCGAGGCTGATCACCACCTGCAGCGAACACTTTGTTCGATCCGCGATGCGGGAGCTCTGGCCGGAATTGCGATCAACCCTGCTACGCCGCTTGTTTTGCTCGAGGAGGCGTTACCGTATACAGATTTTGTGCTGCTAATGTCGGTAAACCCCGGTTTTGGCGGCCAAAAGTTCATTGAGACCTCGCTGGACAAGCTAGAGCGATTGCGGAGAATGATCGACGACCGTAGGCTCAGCGTCAGGATCGAGATCGACGGCGGGATCGATGCCCGGAACATAGAAACTATCGTCGAGGCTGGGGCCGAGATCATAGTGGCCGGTTCGGCGGTTTTCGGTTCCGGCGAACCTGAACTGGCTGTTAGGAATCTTATTCAAAAGGGCTCGGTCTGGGTTTAACAGTTTTTTCTTCAAATATTTAGAGTTTGTCGTTATCTTTATGATCTTAAAGAAGATAGAGAGTGCGCTGTTTGCCGCAACGCTTATCGTAGGTTTAACAGTTATTGGCTTTGCGCAGAATAAGTCCGGCGAGGGCACTCCGACGCAGCGTCTTGAGGTAATGAGCCGAAAGCTGGAAACGATGCGACGCTCATTAAAGAGCATGATCGGCGTCGTTGAACAGGAATCCAAAGGTGAGCAGACCAAGAAAGGCGACAAAGAAAACGCGGATACGCCGCATGCCCGCCTCGTCAGTTTGGATAAAGAGGCTGCCAAGGTCCAATCCGATATAAACAACATCAAGGGCAAGGTCGACCGCTCAGAGAAGTACGAAGGCGCCGACATCGATCAGCTTGAGCAAGCCGTCGCGGACCTTCAGGGTCGTGTCGACAAGGTACAGACTGAAACGGCAGCGATGCGCGCCACGCCGGATTCACCGGTTGGAAAGCCCCGCGACGTAAAGAAAAAGGGCAAATTTCTTGGCATTTTCGGCGGAGGCGGAAATGACGAATACGACGAATTGATCGGAACGGTATCTCCCGGCCGTGACCGCGAGCTCTTTATAGTAGCTACGCGCGAGGTGCGTAAGAAGAATTTCGACGTTGGTCGACTCTTGTTCCAGACCATCATAACGACGTATCCCGATTCGCCTTACCTGCCAATGGCAAAATTGGCGGTTGGTGATTCATTCTTTCTCGAAGGCAGCACCAGCTCTCTTATTCAGGCTGTTGCCGAATATCAAAACTGGCTTACGTTTTTCCCGACGCATCCGCTTTCAGATCGCGTTCTTTTAAAGATCGCTGAAGCGGAAATGCGTCAGATCGGGCTGCCGGACCGGGACTCAACACATGCGAGACGTGCCGAAATTAAGCTGAGAGCATTAATGGAGCAGGAGGCGTACCAAAAGTCGTTTCTGCGGCCTGAGGCTGAAAAGCGTTTAAAAGAAGTTCAAGACAACCTCGGACTGCACAATCTTTACATTGCGAACTACTATTACACCCTGTCCGTTGACCAGAAGAAAGGCGGTCTAAAGGGAGCTCAGTCGAGATACCGAGAGATCATCGACAAGTATCCGGACTTTAAGTTCCTGGATCAAGCTCTTTACAAGCTGGCAGTCACCTATCTGCTCGAGGAAGAAACCGATCAAGCCGCACGATATTTTCAGAAGATCGTTGCTGACTATCCGAATAGCGAATATGTCGAGAAAGCGAAAGAACAGCTAGGTCTTATCGGTGCCGCGATTCCGACCCCGAATCTGGAACGGATGGCTGTTCTTCCGCCCGAAGACGTGTCTTTCTTTCAGAATTTCAAGAACCAGCTGTTTGGTATCTATCCGATGACGATCGATAAGAACGGGGTTTTGATGACAAAGGATTTTGACAAGACCAAGTTCGAGTTGATCGACCAGATCATCGAAAACCAGGGCGATATTCTGTCGAACCAGATTCCTCAGTCGCTGACTACTGTGATATCGCAGAAGCAGCCGACGACGCCGGCTCCGGCGAATCAGACAAAGGTTCTACCTAATCAGAAGTAGGCAAGTCATCGATCGATTTTCTTAAGCAGGCCATCGGGCCTGCTTTTTCTTTGTGGTCGGGATCTGGTCGGACTCGGGACGATGAGAATCGAAGTGGTGATCGAGGGTACAAGACTGGACATCAAGCTAATAAAATGGCGGCCCCGAAAGGCCGCCGTTGTCTGGCTGATCATTGATTCGGCGTCGGGGTCGGCACCGGATTAGGATCAACTCCCTTCTTCTTTAATTGCGGCGGCTTGTTATCGGATGAACTTGACTCGCCCTGCTGGTCAGCAGGACTATCAGTCGCGTCCGGCTGCCGCTTTTTGAGCGTCGGTCGGCTATTATCCTCGTTGTCGACGTCCTGCGAAACTCCGGCCTTGGCGTTGCTGGTCTTCAGCAGATATGACTTCACACGCTGAAATTCCGACGTGCTGACGATATACTCTTCTTTCTCTGGAAACCGTGACACAAGAGCGAGGGTAGCATCTCGACGATCGAGGGACTGTGGATGGGTAGAGAAAAGCTTTGTAACTACGCCAGGCTTTTTCTTACTCTTTGAAGCGAGCTTCTCAAACATCGTCGACATTGCCGTAGGGTCGTAACCAGCGGCATACATGTATTGAACACCAAGTTTGTCAGCTTCTTCCTCGGCCCCACGAGAAAACTTCAGCTGAGCTAACCCTGCAAGAATGCCGCCACCGTTGTATAAAACCTGGCTGACGATGGGACCTCCGAAAATTACGCCCGCCATCGCAGCGTAATTGATCAACGTTCCCTTGCCCTGATTCTCCATCGCGTGCCGAGCACAAACGTGCCCGATCTCATGGGCCATAACACCCGCTATCTCGGCCTCATTATCAGCGGCGAGGATCAGACCCTTGTTAACAAAGAAAAAGCCGCCTGGTAACGCAAACGCGTTGACCTCATCACTATCGATAACCTTGATCGTAAAGGGAATTTTCGCATCCGAATGCAAAACGATGTTCTGCCCTACGCGGTTAACATACTCGGTGATCAAGGGATCGTCGACCATCTTGGACTGCTGTTCGACCTCCATGGCAAGCTGCCTTCCGATAGCCATTTCCTTATCGCGCGAGCCTCCGAGCCAGCCCCACAGCTTGTCACTGCCTGAGTTGATGTCGCGTTTTCCTACCTGCGACGGATCCTCTTTGACGGACAGCGGCTTTTTATCGCCGCCCGTGGTTGCGGTCGGGGCTGCGTTCGACTGCGTTTTGTTCTTCGCATCGATGTCCTTCTGAGCCTTCGCTACGTCCGGAGTAGTCTGAGCCGCTCCAGAGACGGGCAGAAAAGCTACGGCAGCAGTCCAAATGCTAATAGCCGTAATCAATGCGGCGGCCCGTCTGATCGAATCCATAAACATAAAATGCCTCCAAAAAAGCTAGCGGCTCCAAATCGCCAAACGGCCGCAGGTGGTGAGATAGTTCAACGCATTTAAGATGCTTCACGATACCATTTAGTTGCGGGTTTGTGAAATATTTTGCAGCATTTACGGACGCTTGAGACTGCCTAAAATTATATACATTTGGGAGCAAAAACTGCTAAAATAGCGTGTGCGGCCTAGGCCGGGCTCCCGACCGCAATCCTCGACATCATTAAACGTTCCGCAGATCCTCATCGATCTGTCCCGGATATTTCCTAATTCCCCTATCAAATGATCCAGATCACAGAAAAAATCAGCGATATCGTCGATGTCCGCTCGAACGGCCAACTCGAAGACTTTCTCGCTGACCTTGCCCAAACACTAAGCGGCTATTACTTCACCGACATAACCTCTGACCTGATGGCGAAGTGGATCGACCGGGTCGTGGTAATGCCCACGGGAAGCGGTAACGCCTATGCATTGGCTGGTTATCGCGGCGTCGGTAAGAGTCACTTCTTGGCTGCTTTCGGTGCCATCCTGTCGCAGCCTGATCTCCGCGCTAAACTAAAAGACTCGCACGTATTTGCGAGCGCCGAGCGCCTCATCAGGCGTCACTATCCTGTTGTCCACGTGCGGCGGGGAACAAAAGGATCACTGATCGATGAGTTGAAGACTGGGGTCGCTGCTACGTTTGAGGTTCCGACAGATTCGGTCGGAAACACGCCGGCAGAGATAGTTAAGTTCACCTCTGATAAAGGAGGCGCCGGTCCATCGATCTTGATCATCGATACCGATATTGAGAGAGAAAGCAGGGTTAATCGTGATGATGGAAGTCTGTTGAGCGAGATCGCTAAGGCGGCCGAAGGAACGAATGTGTTCGTCGCTGTTGCACTTGACGATGACGTCGCGGCCGCAGACGGTCGCAACTCCGGCATCGCGACAAGCTATCAGATCGATTACCTCGATCATGAGCATCTCTACAAGATCATCGACGCTCACATCTTTCCAAAAAAGAGTCAAAAACGCAGCGTAATTACGTCGATCTACGAGAATTATCGTGCTGCCCTACCAAGTTTTAGGTGGAGCGAACAGCGCATGGCGTCTGTTTATCCGATGCATCCGGTGATCCTTGAGGTCGCACCGTTTGTACGACTGTTCATTCAGGATTTCGCCCTTCTTGCTTTTGCCTCTTCGGCCGGAGCAAAGATCCTCAGCCGCCCGGCCGATTCGACCATTGCTCTTGACGAATTATTTGATACCGTCGAAAAGAGTCTCAGAAAGTCAGCCGACTTGGCTGATGTTTTTTCGGTGTACGATACTCTCAACGAAAAAGTTGTCGGTAAAGCCGCGGTGATGGATAGGCTGCGATCCAAGCTCGTCTTAAAGGGCTTGCTGCTACTGTCCCTGGATAGCGAAGGTGCAACCGCTAACGACATTGCCGCCGCCATGCTCATCATCGATGAACGCGACCCCACCGCCGCGATCGCATTTATCGAGAGCCTGTTAGAGAAGTTTCATGCGGCTGCCGACGGTCGGTTGTGGCGGTTGGAACGCGAGGGCCGTTCGCTCAAGTACGGGTTTAATTTAAGTGGTCAGGAGCACTTCAACTCTGCCCTTGACGAGGCGGTAAAAGCCGTCCCGGATGCGGTCATCCCCGAGCTGCTCAAACGCCTGATGCGTGAGCGATTTGGGGACTGCGAGTTCGTAGACGCGGAAACTTACAGCGTTGCTCACACAGTGATCCAGTGGCGCGGTGGAATACGGCGGGGTCGCCTGATATGGAATGTTGGAAATCGCGCGGGAATTCCGCCCAGTGAGATCCATCATCCCAGCGACTGGGAGATCCTGATCGACTTTGAGCCTCCGTCAAGTGATCAAGCCGGCGGCAACATGCCGTTCATAAAATGGCGACTCGACGCATTAAAGCCTGAGGAATTTGACACACTGAAGCGATATCACGCGTTGATGTCGCGCGAAGACCTGCAGCAATCGCACAGAAATGAGGTCCGGACCGCGATCCAGACCTACACGATCGCCATTGAGAAGATCTGGGAGCGCAAATTCCTGCAGTACGGCGTTCTCGTCATAGACGGGCAGGAATATCCTTTCACTCAGGGAGCTCTTACCGGGCACAGCTTGTCTCAGGTGCTTGGCATGATGCTGTCGGATCATCTCGAACGACAGTATCCCGAGCATCCACAACTTAACGGACATCTCGAGATGCAGCGCGTCGATGAGTTGTGCATCGGCCTTTTCGCCAATCGCGGCAGTGTTTCCTCCGAGGTTGAAAAGCTTGCTGAAGCGTTTGCGGTTCCACTGGGCCTTGCTAAGAGATCGGAGACCGGTATAGAAGTTTCGTCGTCCGACGAACTCGCGGGACTGCCTTCCGTTGCTGTATTAATGGAAATGCTGCAAGCGGCAAAGGGTGAGGTTCCAATGGACGAGCTGCAAAAACGCCTCGGAACGCGCCCATTTGGTTTAACCTTCGAGACGCAATGCCTTATCGTGACTGCGCTTGTTGCTCGAGGCGTTGTTGAGTTTGTAACCAAGAACGGAGATCGGATCGGAGCGCGCTCACTCGATCTGAAGCTCGTTTGGGATGACGTCGCCGGCATCGCCAGACCGACAGAAGCAAAGGCTGCTGATGATAATCTCGTTAGCTGGGCCGCGCGACTCGCAGCGAATTCCAGTTTGAAGTCTGTCGACTCGGATGCGGCGCGGAAGACGGCGGCCGATGCCCTTCGAAATTGGCTTACTGGTTGGAAGGAGAAAAAATTACTCGAGCGGTTCGAGGCCGTATCCGACGATACGATGACCACCACTCTTTGGCACCTCGGTGCAAGGGTCAGGATATCGTTTGGGGCTGCTGCCGAGGCAGTCGGCTCGATGGGCGATAATATCGCCGAATTGGAAAACTGTCTACGCCTGATAAAAGATGCGTTTTCGAGTTCGGAAAATGAATTCGAGGCGCGTACATCAGACGTCGGCTCTCTTAGTAAGATCCTCGATGCCATCCCGTCACGAAACGCCGTCCGCCGGGGTATCGCGTTTTACGAGTCTACCAGCGAGGAACAACTCGAAGAGCTGCGTCGGCGTATAAGAAATTCTACCGGTAACCACTGGTCGGTTGAGAATATTCTTAATGCCTCCCCTGTCGAGGACGCTTGGACGCAGTTCCAGGGTGCTTTCAGTGAGTTCACGAGGGCAAGTCACGACGCGGCGGCGAGGGTTCACGACGCAAGGGACCGCGCGAACGAGATAATGGCCAGCCATGAATG
>AR_comb_assmDRAFT_10369328_pt1 | contig 10088 bp, 11 predicted proteins | sample ArasoioldDNA_FD_10543 | JGI IMG/M metagenome (IMG submission 10543) | reverse complement strand
GGCCTGCGGGTCCACTGGCTGGCGGCCAACAGTACGACAGCGCTGGAGAGTCTGGCGCGCGGCGAGATCCACGCCGCCGGCACGCATCTCTATGACCCGGACAGTACAGCGTACAACGTCCCGTTTGTACGGCGGATCATGCGGGACCGTGCGGCTGTCCTCATTACATTGGGCGTCTGGGAAGAAGGGCTCGTGGTCCGCCCAGGGAATCCGCGCAACGTAAGAGCTGTCGCAGATCTCGCCCAACCCGGCATGACGATTGTCAACCGGGAGCCAGGCTCTGGAGCCCGTCAGGTGTTAGAGCATGCCCTGCATCGAGAGCGTATGCCGTTGACGGCCGTGCACGGGTTCGACCACGTCGTCTTTAGCCACCTGGACGTAGCGCGTGAGGTCTGGGCGGGGAGGGCGGAGGCTGGCGTGAGTGCAGCGGCCATTGCGACGGCGTTTGGGCTCGGCTTTGTACCGCTGCAGCAGGTACGCTACGATATCGTGATCCTCAAAGAATACCTCCACAACGCGCTTGTCGAGCAACTCCTGAATACCCTGAGCTCACACCGGTTCCGCGCCCAACTCCAGGCGCTGGGCGGTTATGACACCCAGCACACGGCGGATATCGTCGCCACCCTCGAACCGGGGAGTACCACTCGCAATGATGGAGCTAGGAGAGACCGTCACGGCTGAGGCTGTAGCATCGCTGCTGGTCGCCAGGAGATGAGCGCCAGGCGCCCGGGCTGTGCGCCTTTGATGACATACCCTTCCGGCGTTGCCATGAGTAACTCTCGCATGGCCTGCTGCAGCCGCGCATCCTGTTCGGTGTCAGGTGTGATGAACAGGCGTGGCCTCAAGGTCTCCAGAGCCCGCTGCCAATCCTTGAACGGTCTGAAGGGTATAGGCGCATACATCTCCAGGTTCGGGTAGATGCCCAGTTCCCAGAGTACCTGCATCAACTCTGCTGCGCCTGGGAGTTCCAGCTTGTCCTCACCATGCACCAAGGGCCAAAATGAGGCGTAGCGGGCCCGCGGCGGCCACATGAACGTGGGCATACACACCCGCTGGCGCGCATGTGCGTCAAGCTTCATGACAAAAGGGCCGATGTCCTCTATCGAGTAGATGACATGGGCGGAGAGCACGACATCGGCAGGCTCGACCTCAGCCTCGTCCCAGGGACACGCCACGAGTGTGACGTTGTCGATGCCCACCGCCGCAGCCAGGTGACGCAAATTCTCGCCCATGCTGGGTGACGGTTCGACCGCCGTGACCTGTTTGCAGCGTAGTGCCAAGGGCAGGGCAAACCGACCAGCCCCTGCCCCAACGTCGAGTAGGGTCGTCACGGGTGTCACCTCTTGTGCCAGACGGTTGACTTCCATGTCGTCTGTCCGACGCGGATCAGCCTTGAAGAAGGAAGAGAAGGGCTCCCAGCGATCCTGGCCTGTCACGCCCAAGGCTGACCGGATCTTGTGTGATTGCTCACGATGTGCTGCAACACGCTGCTTCCAGGCTTCTAGCGCTGACATGCTCGAGTCTCCTCCCACTCCTGCTCTGATGCTGCATACCCTATGTGGCTCACGGCGTTGGTGTACTTGGCACCCCTACTGGCCGAAATCCAAACTTTTCCAGCGTCGTCTGGCCATCGACCGAGTGAATATACAGCATCAGGCCAGTCGCCGCTGGCTGGGCATCCTTGAGGAGGGCCAGGCCATATTCTGGTCCGACGCGCAACGTGTCGGGAATGTCAACAATGTGGAGGGTAGGCAACTGACGCAGGCGGAGTTGGGCGCTCGTGCAGTAACCGAGAGCGATATCGACGACGCCATCGCGCAACGCCGTGATCGTGGGATCCGGGCTACTGTCCTGTGCGCTGGGAAGAGCGCCACCCACGATCTGCTGAGCCTTGGTATCCAGGATGGCGAAACTCCCCGGCTTGAGCCTATCGGCCAGCCGGAACATGGCCCAGGTGTAGTCGCCGGAAGGATCCGCCTTGGGCGTTGAGGTGCCGAGCTTAATGCCTGGGTCAAGCAGCTTGTCGAGGAAATTGGCTGTGGTAAGCTCCACGCGCGGCGTTGCCACCGCGCACAACGTATTACGCGTGAACATGGCAACGGTGGTCGCACGCCCCTGTTCCCGCAGCTTCAAGGGATGGCCCATATCGGCGGAGGCAAAGAGATCGACGTGCTCGCCCCGTTCGATACGCTCTCGCATCAGTCCCGAAGGTCCAAACTCGGTACGCACCGTGCCACCGTGCCTGGCCTGATAATCGACAGCGATCTGGGTCATGACTTCACGCAGGCTCCCAGCGCCAAACAGGACCAATTCCTCGCTGCCGGCTGTACTGCTCAGGACCCAGCCGAGCAAAAATGCTGTAAGACTCAAGTAGACCACACATCTGGCCACAGGTCCGGATGTCACAATATAGGTCTCCTCTGCTGCAAAATGGGAGGTATCACCCGGCGCTTACCAGGCGTCTCTTGCTATGATCAGCAATACTGGCTATGAGTTCCATGCATAATTGGGAGTATAGTTGGCACTTTATCGGGGGTCAATTATAATTGCCAAATACCATGTAGAATTGACAAAGAAACCACTACGCTGTCGTCTACCGCACTATGTATAGAGAAAGGGCATGCTATGCTGATGCAAGGGTGGCGTATCAGGGCAGTGTTCGCTGTCGTACTGGTCTGCGGTACTGTACTGGTGGGTATACGTGCTCCTGCTCCACTTGCCGCTGCTGGCGAAGTCGTGTTTCGCATCGGTGGGGACATCGAACGACCGCAGCAATGGACGTTGGATGAGTTAGCGGCCCTGCCGCGACGCGAGGTCCGCGCCCGGGATCGTGATGGCACCGAAGTGACCTTCGCAGGAGTTGCGCTGGTCGATCTCTTACGTCTAGCGGGAGTCCCCTTAGGAGAAAAACTGCGCGGGAGCAATATGGCCCTCTACCTGCTAGTCGATGCGGCGGATGGCTATCGTGTGGTCTTTGCGTTACCGGAACTCGACCCAGCGTTTACGGAGCGTGTGGTGCTACTCGCCGATCATCGTGACGGGCAGCCCCTCGCCGCTGCGGAAGGACCTCTGCGCCTCGTGGTCCCTGATGAGAAACGGCAGGCTCGCTGGGTGCGACAAGTAGGTTCGTGTACCGTACGCCGCGCCCCATGATTCGGGCTGTCCACCGCCGCTGTGGCGTCCTGCCGGGAGCCCGGTACCCCGAACTGACAGGACGCCGCGAGACGCCTGACGAACGGCAGTTTAATCGGTCGCGATCATCACATCGCTGGCTTTGACCACGGCATAGACCTCTGCGCCTTGCGTGAGATGCAACCGTTCAGCCGAGGCTTTAGTAATGATGGAAACGACTTCGGCCCCACCGGGCAGCTCCACCGTCACCTCCGTATTCACGGCGCCGGGAGCGATATGTTTGACACGGCCTTTCAAAGTATTACGCGCACTGATCTGCATTGAGTATCCTCCACATAGGCCTCCAGGATCCGGAGGGATGTTCTTATCTTTTCCTAAGTGTACCACTTACTGGTCGAGCCAGCGGCCGGCCACCACGCGCGAGAGGACCAGTACCGCTGCCGCGATTCCTACCAATAACACCGCGAGCGCCAGGGCTGCGGACAAGTCCGTCTCCAACGCTGCCATAATGGCTAAGGACATCGTCTGCGTGCGTCCGGCAAAATTCCCGGCGAACATCAGCGTGGCCCCGAACTCCGACACGGCCCGCGCCAGGCAGAGCACGATACCACTGGTGATTCCGGGCAGCGCCAGCGGCAGGGTCACGTACCAGAAGCGCCCCCAGGCCGAGGCCCCATCCATCGCCGCAGCTTCTTCCAGCTCCGGGTCAACGGCCGTAAACCCCAACTTAGCACCCCGAATGTAGAACGACCCCGCCACGAAAAGCTGCGCCAGGACCACGGCCGTCATGGTAAAGGGCAGCTCAATGCCGAGCACGGCCAGCGATGGGCCAAGTACCCCGCGCCGGCCAAAGGCCATGAGCAACGCCACCCCCGCCGTCACAGGTGGGAGCACGAGTGGCAGGTCTGTAGCAGTTTCAACGAGCCACTTGCCTGGGAAATGATGGCGTGCCAGGAGGTAGGCCAGCGGGGTGCCCGCCATGAGCGCGATGAGCAATGTGGCACTCGTCGTGAGCCCAGTGACCCACAGCGCATCGAGGACAATACGTTTGGTCAGGCTCGACCACAACGTCGGGTCGATAGCTGCCCGCCAGACCAGCGCTACCAGGGGGACCACGATGAATAACACGAGCAGACTGGTAGGGACAGCACACCATAACGCCGCATCTGCCCGTCGGCTCGACCTCCGTGGCCTGGGCAGAGATTGAGGGAAGGCCTGGTGGTGGGCAACTTGCTGCACCCGTCTCTCCATCGTGTTCTGGCGCGTTGTGACCACCGCACGCATGTCAGTTCGCCCGCGGTGGAGGTGCCACAGCCAGAAAGCCGTGCTTGGTCAGGATCGCCTGCCCTGCGGATGAGAGCACATAGTCGATAAACGCGCGTGCCCCTGCCGCATTCGGCGCCTCATGGACGACCGCAATGGGATAGTGGGCGATCACGTTGAAGGCCTCCAGAATCGCCAGCACCTGCACGGCCCCACGCACCGCTGGCGTGACGTCACTGGAATAGACAATGCCGGCGTCCGCCTCCCCCAACTGTACCTTCGCCACGACTTGCTTGACGTTCGTTTCCTCCGACACCAGGTTGGCCAGGACCCGGGTCGCAAACTCCGAACCAAAGGCCGCATCCTGGCTCATCTTGGCGAGCGCCTGGCGTGAGTAATTGCCTACAGGAACCTCTTTATTGGTGAGAACCAGCTTGACGCCGGGCTTCGCCAGATCTTGCAGCCGCATCACCTGGGCTGGATTGGCGGCAGGGACAATCGCGACGAGCTGATTGCGCACGAAGAGACGGGGCTCGCTGGCGATCGTGCCTTCTTTCTGTGCCCCCTGCATGTTGGGCTCGTCCGCTGACGCAAACACGTCAGCCCGCGCCCCCTGGGCGAGTTGGGTACGGAGCGTCGGCGAGCCGGCAAAGTTGAAGATGACCTTCGTGCCAGGGTTGGCCTGCTCAATGTTAGTGCCCATTTCTTTGAACGCATCAGTTAATGAAGCGGCAGTGAAGATCGTTAATTGTCCCTGGATACGGGGGACCTCAGCGGATGCCTGCGCCGTATGCCAGCGTCCACGGAGATCCTCAGGAGACAGTGCACGCTGCTGCGCCCATCCGAGCCCATGCCAGACCAGCACGCATCCCACGACGAGCACGCCTACGTATGACCCCCGATACCAACGCACCGTCCGGGGATAGGGGCGACACCATCGTGAGAGGATGGCTATCCACCACGAAACGATACGTTGCCGCATAGTAGATACACTCCATAGAGTTATGATGACGCTGGGAGTTCGGCTACGACCGTCCCCGTGCGGGAGCTATCGTACCCACCCAGGGCCTCCATCTCTGTCTGGAAAGGGGGACTCACGGCGATATCCAGCACGGCCTGCACCGGAGCGGCGTTCAGAAATTCAACTGGAATCACGAGATCGTAGCGCTCATCCTGGAGAGGCAAAAAATCCAGCCCCATGGCCCGGGCCACGGCCAGAATGCCTGGTCCGACATCCGCAGCACCGCTGGCGACGGCTTCCGCCACCTCCGCATGACTGAGCACCTCATGCGCATAGCCACGCACCCAATGCGGCGCGATGCCCGCCTGACGCAGCCACACATCCAGCATCGTCCGACTGCCCGCCTCGGCCTCACGATTCACGATCGTGATGTCCTGGCGCGCGAGATCGGCCGGGCCTGTCATGCCTTTGGGGTTGCCATGCGCCACAATGAGCCCCTGTTGCCATTGCGACAGTGTGACCACGACCACGCGATGGCCTGCCAGTTCGCGCCGGATAGAGGGGAGATTGTATTCACCACTCTCTGGATCCCAGAGGTGCGTCCCCGCCGCATGCGCTTCCCCGCGTTCCAGCATGCGCAGTGCGGCCAAACTGCCACTCTGGACCCACAGGAGGCGGAACGCGGGATAGCGTCGTGTCAGGTGCGCCCCCAACAGTTCCAAAGCCGGGTCACACCCGAAGATCACTACCGTGTGCTCCAGGAGCTGCGCATCAATCAGCAAATCGACAGTGACGCAGCGGTCCATGGCCCCCGGGGTCCGTGGAGCCTGGGCCGCCGGGACCGTCATACCATCCGCCGCCGTAAACGCGTTCTTGGCGCCCGTGAGGGGACGCGCCAGCAAGCGCTGGCCTACACGAGCCAGCCGGATACGGTGTCGTGCCGTCGCCTCTACCGGCGTCTCCCCCGTCCACTCCGCTTCGACCCGGGGGTGCTCCTCCGGAAGGGAGAATAGATCCTCAATCCGACTCCCCAAGGCACGCGCCAAGCGCAACGCGACGAGCGTATTCGGCACATACTGTCCCGCCTCAATGGCATTGACCGCCTGGCGTGTCAGCCCACAGCGAGTCGCCAGGGCCTGTTGGCTCAAGCCAGCCGCCTGCCGTCGCTGTCGCAGACGATTATCTAAAGTTGTCTGCCTCACACGTCGCCCCATATACAATTCCTCCAAAGGCACTGTATCTGATAGCAGTCTTCCTGTCAAGCACAGTGGACAACAACATCTACTAGACATCAGACATGGGGATGCAGTGAGGACTAGGAGAGGTGGTGAAGAGAGCACAACGTCTGCCTCTCTCCCCTAGGCTAGGGAAGAGAGGCAGGCAAGCGGGCAATTACGCTGCTACGAAGGCATCGCGGCCGCGGACGTATGCACCGAGGTTTTGCGACGGATTACGATTCACGAACTCACGGCCAAACATGGGATGGGTCATGCTACGGACTTCATGCTCAATGGTGAACAGCTTGCGGCCGGTCTCGGGATGGACAATGTCCTGGAAGCGATACTGATAGTCATTGCTTTCCTGGGTAACAAGACCATGCTGCCTCAGGAAGGCGTGCGGACCCGAGAAGTTGGCGACGTACACGGCGAGGTGATGCCCGTCATATTCCGGAATTTCTTCGGTCGTTTCGCGGAAAATGAGACACTGCTTGGGACCGACCTTCACCCGCACCGTAGCGGCGTTCATGTCTTGCGTCAGGGTGTACGGAGCCCCAAAGACTTCTTTGTAGAACTGTCCGATGCCAGCAGCAGCACCGGGTTTCACCGGGAATTCGACATAGGGAATACCCAGCGTCATGTCCCCAAACTGTGGGCCCGGGGCATGGCAGCGGAATTTATTGCCCCATGGGCAGGTCGCCGTGACATAACCGTCCTCGTGTTGTGCGCAGGTAAATTTCGTCCCGGCAAGACGCTCCTTGATGGCAACCAGGCGTGTCTTCAAGGCTTCGAGGTCAGGCACGACCACCCCGATGTACCCTGGGAAGGCCTGCGGCTCACGCGTCGGCAGATGGAACTGCTGTTGCCCGACGTTGATCCACATATTTTCCGGACCGACCATCATATAGGGATCACGGGTAAACCCCAGCCCGGCCGCATAGAAGGTTTGTGCCATTTCCTGGTTGGGCACCTGTACATTGAGATGCTCCATACCGAGGATGTTCCCCATGTCTTGAGCTGAACGATCGTAGGTCTTCTCCATACTCGTAGCTCTCCTTCCTCTCCTGGACTACTTACAGAGACCACTGCATAGTTCTGGGTTGCTATAGCCATGTAGGGCGATTATACCATAACCTGCTCATTTCGTAGTGGCAAGAACGAAAGTTGAGATGGTATGGTAAGAGGTTTAGAAGTCTCGAGCATACCGGGCATGTGCCCGCGAAAGGAGTGCCAATGACAGAAATTACTGACTATTTCATGGCAGTGTACCTCTTAGCCATGGGCGAAGACATGCCTGAGCTGCGTGTGCAACCCAAAGAAACATTTTGTTTTGCTGACTCGCCATCGTTGTCCACACACATCGAAGCGTATCGTGCCGATACCGCCCTGGTGAATCCCAAAGTCTTTGCGCGGACCATTATGGAACTTCGACAGCAGCTCAAACAACGCTATGACGCTGCCACCTGAGCCCTCCTCCAGGGCGGCATCATACGAAGGTGTACGCTGGGCTCTCAGCCTGAGGTGGCCTGGGATGGCCCCAGCAGGTGCTGGAGTGCTTCCTCCAAGGCGGGATAGTGGAACGTATACCCAGACGCTACCAGCCGCGCCGGCGTCACGCGGGTACTGGCCAGGAGCAGGGCATCGGCCATCTCGCCAAAGATCAGGCGTGCTACAAAGGCCGGCATGGGGAGCCTGGTGGGACGCCGCAGCACTTTCCCTAATGTGGTGGTAAATTCCTGGTTGGTCACTGCTTGCGGCGCCACGACGTTGACTGGGCCCTGCAGCGCCTCGGTGCTTAAGGCATGGTGAATAGCCCCGAGAACATCGTCCAGGGCAATCCAACTCATGTACTGCTTGCCCGTGCCCATGACCCCGCCGAGACCAAGCCGAAAGGGGGTAAGCATCTTGGCGAGCGCCCCCCCTGCCGGACTCAGCACTATGCCAAACCGCAAACGTACTATGCGTATACCACGTTGCACGGCGGGCGCCGTGGTTGCTTCCCAGGCCTGGCACACTTCGGCCAGGAAGCCTGTCCCTGGCGGACTTTCTTCACGCAGAACTGTCTCACCGCGGTCTCCATAATAGCCAATGGCCGACGCACTTATGAGCACCTTGGGCGGTTTGACCAGTTGTGCTAACGCCTCGCAGAGGACGCTGGTGCCCTGGACGCGGCTGTTGCGAATGCTGGCTTTTTTTGTGGCCGTCCAGCGCCCTGAGGCGATGTTATCGCCAGCGAGGTGCACGACGGCGTCGAGCCCTTCAAGAGCCGGGGTACCAATACTCCGGGCTGCCGGATTCCAGGGGATGTCAGCCCGCCCGGGGCGGGGTGTCGACCGCACCAGCCGCGTCACCGTGTGCCCACCAGCGGTCAACGTCGGCACCAGGGCTGAGCCAATGAACCCGCTCGCACCGCTTACAAGCACGTGCATAGGGCGTTCTCCTTCTAAAACTGCTGCCAGTTGGTGACCGTGCCATTGTCCAAAAAGACATGCACACGTCTGTCAAAATACGTCAACTCCTCGATAGTCCCGGTAGCGCCTGGGACGCTGGTGGTTTTGTCTGGGAGTCCCAAGCTCATCGACACTTCGTGTCGGGTCGTACCGCGCGTGATCTCCTGACGCTCAACGAAGGCACGTATCTCAGGGCGGACGAACTGCAACGGCGGTTCTTTCGAGAGAACCAGGGCGAGTTCTTTCGCCACATCGTCGAGGGTCCCAAGCTGCGTATGCAGTCTGATACGGAAGAGGCGTGTATGCCCCGTGATGTGTGCCAGAACATGCTTATCGTCCAACCCGACAATGGTGATTGGACTCCCTAAGGGTACAGCCACGGGCGCCCGCGGTATCTCGGTCTCAAGCTCTGCCATAGAACCTGTGAGATCAATGAGATAGTCCTCATTGTAACGGTACGGGTGGATGAACATGGCCGTATAGAATGGCTTCTGAACATAAAGCTCCCGAAAGGCCTGTTCTTGGCTGCTCCCTCGCAAAATGCCAGTAGTCTGGCATGCCATCAGGGCACATAGGAGCACGCCGAGCAGGCAGGCGGTCTTGTGCTTCACGTCCCTTCCTCCCTGGTAGGCTGAGCAATCTCTTCCCCCCTTTGCGCAAGGGAGGCGGAGAGATTTAACAACGGCACGGAGATTGTAGCCCTGTAGTATACCTTACATCAGCCGAATGATGACGACGGTATCAAACTGAGGCAGGGTCATGCAGCTTTCGGTGGATCGGCTCCGCTCCTCCCTTTGCCAAAATCCCCCCAGCCCCCCTTTACGAAAGGGGGGGGAAGAGTGAGAACGCCCTGCAAACTGGGGCAGGAACATGCAGAGGCAATAGGCGGTGCAAAGGGAATCCCTGTGGTGCACGAGCGGCGTGACCTCGCGGGCGCACCGCTCCGTCTCTGGATAGACTCAATTGGCCTATTCAGGAAATAGCCTACCTCTCTGTTCCAGCACCGCTTGGAGGGGCTGGCCTGAGGCATCCCCTCAGTTCCATAAGAAACTGAATTCGGGTAAG
>AR_comb_assmDRAFT_10135007_pt1 | contig 10088 bp, 8 predicted proteins | sample ArasoioldDNA_FD_10543 | JGI IMG/M metagenome (IMG submission 10543) | reverse complement strand
ACGCCGCCGCCATGACCGCGAGCTTGATGAGGCTCGCGGTCGGCATGACGTCGTCGGCGTGGAGTTCGAACTTCTCTCCCGTCTCGGGATGGAGACACGCGACTGCGACCTTGCCCTTGAAATCGGCGACGAAGTTTTTGATGCGGGAGGCGAGTGGGACTGGTTCGGCACTAGGGCTTGCCAGCGCGAGCAGGAGCGTCAGATTGAGCATAGATCCGCGAGTCTTGTAGTAGACCGTCTGCCTTAAGGTGGTGGGCGGCGTTGCTGGTAGGTCAGGTTTCCAACCTGACCGGATCTCCACGGTCAGGTTGGAAGCCTGACCTACCAGCAGGCCCACGGTTCGTACAAGTCACGCCGTCGCGTACTTCGCCCGCAGCTTGTCCAAATACTTCTTGCTATCGGCGGTCACGTCCCACGCGTGCGGCCAGAAGCACAGGTCGATCGTCCACCAGTCGTGCGGGACGCCGCTTTGCTGCATCGCCGGGATCAGCTTGTCGAAGTTGAGCTTCCCCGTCCCGAACGGATTGTGCGTCGAGGTGTTGTGCTCGTTCAGCGTGCCGTCCGAATCGATGAGGTGGATGTGCGTCACGCGGCCCTTGAGCTTTTCCAGCAATTCCAGCTCGCCACCGGCGAGGGTCTCCTTGGTCCCCGTCTGATTAGCGCCGACCGCGGCACACATGTGGGCGTGGCAGGAGTCAAAGAGAACGCCGAAGTTCTTGTTCCCCTTCGCCCGCACCGCGTCTACGATCTTCACGATCTCGGACGGCTTGTTGAAGACGAACCCGGGCTCGAACTCCCAGCAAACGTTGAGCCCATAGTCCGCCGCGATCTTGCTCGCCTTGTCCCAGACATTGACGTAGCGATCCATTCCGGCCTGAACGCCGACCTTCTTGCCCTCGTCGGTGTCGAAGTGGTTCGGCGGCAGCACGGTATCGACGCGGATCGTCTTGGCGTCCAGCTCCGACGCGAAGGCGCACCAGCCGAGGAACGCGGTCAGGTAGGCCGACGGGACTTCGTCCAAAATCGAGACGCCGGGTGTCTTGAACGCCCACAGATCGACCGCGATCCCGGACAGGGCGAGCCCGTGGTCGGCGATTTCCTTCTTGAGCTTCTGCCGGCTGGCCCGGGTCGGGTGAGTGGCCGGCGACGGGTGCGGGCCGAAGCTGCCGAGCTCGACGCCTTCATATCCAAGGTCCTGCAGTTTGTGCAGGATGACGTGGAAATCGGTGGTCGGCTTTTCCTGGTTGAAGAGATAGGCCCAGGTGCCGATGGAGAGCCGCGCTTTCATGGAGAGCCCCTCGGTCCGCGTTCAGGGTACCTACGGTGATTGACAGGCCGGGGTGTGGATTTGCTACCATCCCCCGGCCCCTGCGCCACGTTTCTAGCGGGTGACGCGGGTGGTAGCAAGGAGAAAGTCCCCTCGCTGACGCTTCGGGTTAGTGCCCGCGGTGCACCAACCCGAAGCGCAAGTGAGGAAAGCCCCTCGCTGACCCTTCGGGTTAGTGCTAGCAGCGCACCAACCCGAAGCGTCAGCAAGGGACGAATCCCCCGAACCCATGGCGATCGTAGGGACTCTTTCTCCTTTCCCCGGATCGCGACCGAAGGATCGACGTTTCATCAAAGGATGTGCCTCATGCTCATGCGACCCTATTTCCGCCGTCTCACCGTGGGCTCGAACCTGTCGTGGCGGCCGGTCCGAATCGACCCGGTGGCCCGCGTCGTCGTCGATCTCGGCGATGAAGAGCTGGCCCGGCCGGTCGCGGACGCCTTCCGCCGGCACGGGTGGCAAGTGCATGTGACCAGCTGCCAAGAGGACGTTCGGCAGATGGTCAGCGAGGTCCGTCCGCTTGTCTCCGTGCTCGCCGCGTCGCCGCCCAATCGGGAGAGCGGTTGGCTGACATGTAAGAAACTGATGCTCGAGCGGCCCAACTTGAAGGTGGTACTGGTCCAGGCGAACCCGACCGGGCGCGACCAGCGGCTGGCCGAGTTCGTCGGTGCCGCGGCGTGTGTCCCGATCGCAGCGCCGTGTGCCGCGGTCAAGGCGGCCATGGGCTTCGAGCCGCCGTCGCCCAACTGATCACGGTCGATGCTCATACGGGGGCGCGGCTGTGTCGTTTTGGTGCCGTTTGCGCGCCTATGTGCACGATATGTGGACCAGCTTAGAATCAACTTTAGTTGTCAGCATGCGGCAGGTTACGTCAAATCGAAAGAGCTGAGATGCCAACCCGGCCCCCCGCCGGCGCCTTAGGTTGGCAATCTCAGGACGTGCCTCCATTTCTACGGTCGTTCGCCGCTTGAGGGGCCTTCGTCTGCCTCGTAACACCGAAACCAATCCGCGGTCGCGGCCGTATAGTAACTCGCGACAGCCCCCGTCACCTCCCGAGATATCTATGAGCGAAACCGTCGAGGCCATCAACCGCCGCGCCCGCGAAGGCCGCGACCGTTTGCTCCCCTTCTTCGCCGAAGTCGAAAAGGTCCTCGTCGGCCAGCGCCACCTCATTAACCGGTTGATCGTCGGCCTGTTGACCGACGGGCACATACTACTGGAGGGGGTGCCCGGACTGGCGAAAACGCTGGCCGTCCGGACGGTCGCCCGCGCCCTGCATCTGGATTTCCGCCGCATCCAGTTCACTCCGGACCTGCTGCCGGCCGACGTGGTTGGCACGCAGATCTACAACCCGCGAACCGGCGAATTCACGGTCAAGAAGGGCCCCGTCTTCGCCAATGTTATCCTCGCGGATGAGATCAACCGGGCTCCGGCCAAGGTCCAGAGCGCGCTCCTGGAAGCCATGCAGGAGAAACAGGTCACCATCGGAGAGCGAACCTACGAACTGCCCCAGCCCTTCCTGGTGCTGGCAACGCAGAACCCGGTCGAGCAGGAGGGGACCTACCCGCTGCCAGAAGCCCAGGTGGACCGGTTCATGCTAAAGGTCCTGATCGACTACCCGTCGCGGGCCGAGGAATTAACCATCCTGGACCGGATGGGCCCGATCGAGCCGCACATTGACATCCGGCCGGTGCTGACCGCGGACGAACTAAACGAGCTGCGGCGGGCCGTTGATGCGATCTACCTGGACGAGAAGGTGCGCGGGTACATCGTCGATCTGGTCCAGGCCACGCGGCGGCCCGGGGAATACGGGCTGGAGTTAACGGGTCTCATTCAGTATGGTGCCAGCCCGCGGGCGACGATCGCCCTCGGCCGCGTCGCCCGGGCGCAGGCCTTCCTCGACGGCCGCGGATATGTGACCCCGCAGGATGTCAAGTCGGCCGCGGCCGACGTCCTTCGCCACCGGCTGCTCGTTTCCTACGAGGCCGAGGCGGAGGAGTTGAAGGCCGAAGATATCCTGACGCGGATTTTGGACAAACTTCCTGTGCCCTAGGAGCGGTCAGCCAGCAGCGGTCAGCGGTCAACGATCAGCGGGGCCGGTGTTCGCTTGTTTGGCTGATCGCTAGATGCTGAAAGCTGATCGCTACTCATGCAGCAAGTCCTTTTCCACATCCCCGTCCTGAAAGGAACATTCCCACCGGACGGAATCCCGATCCACGGGTTCGGGGTAATGCTGTTCTTCACGTTCATCATTTGCGTGTATGTCTTGGCGCGACTGGCCGCCAAATGGGGCACCAATCTGCCAAAGGATCGGGTGCAGGACCTCGTGATCGTGGTGTTTCTCGGCGGTCTGATCGGGGCTCGCGTCACGTACATGATCGTCGAGGACAAGGGCTGGAAACAATTCCTGCGCATCTGGGAAGGCGGAATTGTCCTCTATGGCGGCATCATCACGGGGATGCTCGCGTTCCTCGCCTTCTATCACCTGTTCCTGAAGAAAGCCGGCGTATCACTGTGGCGGTTGGCGGACGTCGCCGGCCCGGCGCTGGCTCTTGGAATCGCACTCGGACGAGTTGGCTGTTTTCTGAATGGATGCTGCTACGGCCATGTGGCTCCGGAGCAGTGCCCGAGCGTCCCGTTCCCATTGCTCACCTGTCCGGCGCGCGACACGGTGGTCGATAAGCAGGCCCTGCAAACCCCGACTGGCATGACCGTCCACAACTCGTCGGAGGACATGCGCTCCGTTGTCGAGCATGTCGAGCCTGGCTCGGCGGCTGAACGCGCGGGGGTCCGTCCCGGCGACCGGATTGTGAAAGTCAACGGCCAGCCAAACGGCGGGGTCCTGGTCGTGGTGTCGGAGGATCCGGACGCGATCAAGCGAGCGACGGCATTGGCCACGGAACAGGGGGCGACAGTCGCGGACGACTCCGACACGCAAAGTCGGCGGGCGAAGTTCGTTGTGGAAGATCCACAAAAGGCGGGGGCACTCAAAAACAAGCTCAACTCCGACCTTCTCTTTCGAGCACGCGTCTTCGATACCGATGTCTTCACCGACCTGATCAATTTTTGGCCCCGCGGTCACGAATCGCTCGACCTGGAAGTCGAACGCAACGGTCAGATCGTCCAGCTTGGCGCTTTCACTCCGCGGACGCTTGGGCTGCATCCGACACAGCTCTACGAGACCGTGAGCATGCTGCTGTTCACGGTGTTCCTCATCTCTTTCCACCCGTTCCGGCGTTACGACGGCCAGGTTTTTACGCTCTTCATCGTCGGCTACGCGATTCACCGGTTCCTGAACGAAACGCTGCGGAATGATACCGAGATCGTCGGCATTCCAGCCCTGAACATGACGCTGTCGCAAAATATCAGCATTCTGATGCTGCTCTTTGCTCTGGGTCTGGAGGTAGCTCGCCGGGTGGCGACACGGCGACTTCCGCGGGCCGAAAACTCGACGACAAGTCGCAAGACTTGAACTGCTCGGGATTTGCGCGTCGCACCCGCGGGCAATGCGCTCGTAGTTGTGGCCGCAGCGGCAACCATTCCGGAAGTTCTTTCCCCTTCGAAACTTACCACTTTGGACTTGCACAGCTGTAAATCTCGGGTATAAGACGGTGCCGGGCAGGATGCCCGCACTTCGTCCCGCCGCATGGAGGCGGCCCCGTGAACGACACCGTTCCACTGCACACCCATCTGCTTCGTCGTGGCGAGCTGCTCGCGACTTTAGGCCGCGCCCGCGCTGCACGTGCGCTGCTGCGACGGTTGTTGCGGCAGCCGGAGGTACCGTCGGCCTCGCAGGCGGAAGCCCATCGGGTGCTTGGCGATTTGGCGTTCGCCGCCGGCCGGTTCCGCCAGGCGCGGCGACACTTTGCGGCCGCGATCGGCCGGCGCCCCTATGTTGCCGAATGGTACTTGCGCTACGCCGCGGCGGTCGAAGGTGATCCCAAGGCCGATCCGCGAAAGGGCCTGGCCGCATTGCGTCGAGCCATCTGTCTGGAGCCGCTTGAACCGAGTTATTGGACGGCGCGCGGGCGACTGGCGATCCGGGCCGGCGACATGAATCAGGCTCGCCGGTCGTTCCGCCGGTCGGCCCGTCTTCATCCCGAGAAAGTAGCGGTCCTTGCCGAGATCATCGACGGATTCGTCGCTACCGGCTGCGAAAGCGAAGCACGGCGGGCCCTGATTGCTGCGCGGTTTCGCGCTCCGAATGATGCCGGAATGGCGCAACTTTGGGACCAGTTCCGATTTGATTGCCTGCGTGCCGAACAGGCGCGGGCCGGTCGTGGCGCCCGAGGCGCAGGTGACATGATCCTGCCATTCCCCAAATCCGTGGTGTCATCCACTCCGGTCGAGGGCCCGTCCGTAGTCATCCGCGCCGACCAAGTTTCCCGGCCGCGGCCGCACCTACTTCGCCTGATTCCCCTCAACCGTCACGGCTCGTAGACAATCCGTCCGTGCTTGGCGGACCGGGAAATGCGCTCGGTTGCGTGCAGGCCCGCGAGGACGAACTCGACGCACGACGCCCGCATCGCCTCGCTCTCGGCCGCGTTCACCTCGAAGGCTTTTTCCCAAGCCTTCGGCACGCGCTTCAGCCGTTCCGCGTAAGCTCGCGACGGCAACATGTCCCCGACCTCGATCTTGACGCCCTTGGCGAAGATGTCGCCAATTTCGTCCAGCCCGTGCTTGTCCACGTATTCCTCGAACACGGTGCCGATCGCCTCGGCCGTGATCGCCTCGAGCACTTGCCGCTCGGACATCTGCGACGAACCCATCATGTCGAGTTCCAGCTTGCCGAGTGCCGACGTTGGCAGGTGCCCAAGATCGCTGACGCGCGGGACCGCCGGCTTCTCGCTCAGGCGCACCCCGCGATGCCGTGCACTGGCCACCATCGTCCGATAGTTCGCGATGCTGAAGCGGGCGCTGACTCCGGACTGGTGATCGACATACTTCGACTTACGGGCACAGATGCTGATCTGCTCGATCACTTCCTTCATGAAGAACGGCACCTGGATCGGGAATTCGCCACCCAGGTCGAGGCTGGCCTCCTGTTCCATGATCTGGATGCCCAGATCGCGTTCGAGCGGGTAATGCGTCTGAATGAGCGAGCCGATCCGATCCTTCAGCTGCGGAATCACCTTGCCCGAGCGGTTGTAGGTGGTTGGATTGGCTGAGAACAGAACGAGCACATCAATGTCGAACTGGATGGGGTAGCCGCGGATCTGGACGTCGCGCTCTTCAAGGATGTTGAAGAGGCCGACCTGGATCAACTCGTCCAGCTCGGGAACTTCGTTCATGGCAAAAATGCCGCGATGCATCCGCGGGATGAGTCCGAAGTGCAAGGCGTCCTCGGCCGACATGCTCGCTCCGGTCGCGAGCTTGGCCGGGTCGATCTCCCCGATGACGTCGGCGAATTTCGTCCCGGGAGCCAGGCGTTCCGCGTAGCGCTCGTTTCGGAGCCACCACGCAATCGGTACACGATCCGGCGGCGTGTCCGCGATGAGTTCCTTACCGGCCTTCGTAATCGGTCGATACGGGTCCTCGTGGACCGCGAACCCGGGGATGTCGAGGTACGGGATCTCCGCATCGAGAAAGCGCACCAGCGACCGCATCAGTCGCGACTTCGCCTGGCCTTTCTCACCGAGGAAAAGCAGGTCGTGACCGGCGAGGATGCCGATGTTGATCTCGGGGATGACAGTGTTCTCGTAGCCGACGATGCCGGGGAACAAGTCCTCCCCGGACTGTAACTGGCGAAGGAAGTTGGCCCGGATCTCGTCCTTGACGGATCGGGATTGCCAGCCGGATTGGCGGAGTTGTTGCAGGGTGGTGGGCCGGTCGGACGGGTTCAACGGTGAGACTCCCAGATGCGCAGGCAGGGCGTGCACTTCGATTGTAGAAGGCGGGTCGAGATCGCCGTGTCGGCTCGTATCATGTCGGCATCCCGATTCGCACCGAGCATCGCATGCGTCTCGCCATCGCCGCCCTGGCCGCCGTCGCTGTTTCTTCATCACCGTGCTTCGCCTGGGGCGAGGACGGCCATGTCATCGTCTCGCGGATCGCCGAGGCCTACCTGTGCCCGTCGGCGAAGGCGAAGATCAAAGAGTTGCTCGACAATCGGTCCATCGCCGACCCGCGACTCTGTGCGTGGGCAGACCTCATCCGCTCGAGCGGGGTCTTGAATCGCAAGTACAAGAACAACGACAAGTGGCACTACATCAACATCGAATTGAAGGAGAAGGCGGAGACGTTCAAGCCGGACGACTCCGGCGATCACGTTGTCGGGGCCGTCGAGAAGTTCCAGAAGGTGCTGATGGACAAGACCGCGTCCAAGGAGGACCGGAAAGAGGCCCTGCTATTCATCATTCACTTCATTGGCGACCTGCACCAACCGCTGCACTGCTGTCACCGTGACGAGGACCGCGGCGGCAATTTGCAACTCATCAAGAGCTTCTGCGGCAGCACCGAGCCGAGGCTCAACCTGCACTGGATTTGGGACACGCACCTGCTGAAGGCCGAGAAAGGGGAGATCACTCGCGAGGACTTCGCCACGCGGCTCCTGGCCGAAATCAGCGAGGACCAGAAGACAGAATGGCGAAAGGGTTCCATCACAGATTGGGTGTGGGACTCGCACTGCGTGGCCGCGCGGACCGTCTACCGGTTAACTGGCGGCGACGATCTCCCGGCGCGCGGTGAGCAGGCGGTCGAATTGACAGACGATAACTACGCCAAGGCGAACCGACCGATCGTGCGGGAACAACTCAAGAAGGGCGGGGTGCGGTTGGCGAAGGTGCTGAATGACTGCTTCCCGGAAACGAAGTGATCTGCGACACCTGCCCGCAATAAACAAGGCCCGCCGAAATCCGGCGGGCCTTACTGATTCTTGTCCTGACCAGCAATCAAATCGCCAGCACGCCCGTGCTATCCCCAAAGCTCTTCGTCGGGCACCCCAGCCGCTCGAACATCGCCAGGTACAGGTTCATGAGCGGCGTGTCCTTCGGGAACTTCACGTGGCGGCCGCACTTCACCTTGCCGCCGCCATGACCGGCCAGAAGGATCGGCAGATCGTCGTGGTTATGCCGGTTCCCATCGCCGATGCCGCTGCCATAGACCAACATAATCTGGTCGAGCAGCGTCTTCTCCCCTTCCTTCACTGACTTCAACTTGCCGAGAAGATACGCCAGCTGGTCAATGTGGAACTTGTTGATCTTTTGGATCTTCTCGTGCTTCTTGGAGTCGTTCCCGTGGTGGGATAGGTCGTGGTGGCCGTCCGGGACTCCGATCGCCGGGTAGGGACGATTGCTGCCGTCGTTCGCGAAGGGGAAGGTCACGACTCGAGTCAGATCCGCCTGGAAGGCCAGAACCGTCAGGTCGGACATGAGGCGAATGTGCTCCTGAGGATCCTTCGGCATCGTGCTCGGCGCGGCCATCGACGGCTTGAATGCCGGCTTCGCGTTCTTCACCTCGCGGGCCCGCTCGATTCGCAGTTCCAGCTCGCGTACCGCGGTCAGGTACTCTTCCATCTTCCGCTGGTCGGCGGCGCCCAAGTTGCCCGACAGCGCTTTTGCTTCTTCGTTGACAAAGTCGAGGATGCTCTTGTTGTACCGGTCGCGCTTTTCGCGGGATGCGTCCTTCTCGCTCGCGCTGCCGTTGCCGAACAGCCGGTCGAAGACGAGCCGGGGGTCCACTTCCTTGGCGTTCGGCGAGTTGTCGTCACGCCAGGAGAAGTTGGACTGGTAGGCACAACTGTAACCGGAATCGCAATTTCCGGCCTGGCGGCCGGGCTCGATGCCGATCTCGAGCGACGAGAACTTTGTGTGATCGCCGACGTGGTTGGCAATCCACTGGTCAGCCGACTGGCCTGCACGAATATCTGCACCCTGGGTCTTTCGCGGCTGCCGGCCGGTCAGGAACGCGGCCTGGGCGCGAGCGTGGTCGCCCGGCCCGTCGCCATTGGCCCGCGCCTTGTCCAGTGCCAGGCCACTGAACACGTTCAGATCGTTCTTGAAGGCTTTGAGCGGCTCAAGCGTGGCCGGCAACTCGCCGAGGTTCCCCGTGTCCGACGGGGTCCAGGCCTGCATGTGGATGCCATTGGGCACGTATAGGAATGCAGCGCGCAGCGGCGACTTGGCGACCGGGGCCGCGGACGCGATCGGCGTCATCGCCTCCAGCCACGGCAGCGCGACGGCGGCGCCCAGGCCCTTCAAGACCGTCCGCCTCGTAATTGGACGAGCCATCAACTGCTCCACGAAACTCGGGACGCGGCCTTACAGGCCGGGATCGACGGGACGATTCGGCAGGGGGGCAAACCGGCAGGTTCTCTATCGAAAGTATAACATTTTCGGCTCGAACGCCGCCACAATTACTCCTTCTTCATTGCGCTTGCGCCGCGACGCTTCTGAAACGGGTCGCTCTGGACGATCGCGATCATCATCGCGGAAAACTTGTCGTCCCCGGTTTTGAGGGCCGACATGATATCATCCACCGCACATCGGTCGTAATACTCCAATCCGCGGCCGAGAGCGTAGGTCAGCATCTTCTCGGAGAGGCAGCGGCGGAACTGGTCGGATTTGGCCAGGAGCATTTTCCGCAACTCGGCCGGCCCGCTGAACTTGGAGCCGTCGGGCAATTCGCCGCTGGGATCGATCTTGAACTTGCCGTCGGTCTCGCGGAAGGCCCCGACCCCGTCGAAGTTCTCCAACCCGAATCCCAGTGGGTCGAGTTTCGCGTGGCAGACGGCACAGGACGCATTCGCCCGGTGCTTCTCCAT
>AR_comb_assmDRAFT_10011610_pt1 | contig 10089 bp, 10 predicted proteins | sample ArasoioldDNA_FD_10543 | JGI IMG/M metagenome (IMG submission 10543) | reverse complement strand
GACGCAAACTCAATGTTCAAAAAATATTGATACAATTCCTTAAAAACGGCGGATTGCTTTTCAATCAAACCCGACAAAACAATTTTGACATCATTTTGAGAGACGGAAAACTGCTTACATATTTTGAGTAGCCAGTACAGAACATCTTCGGCTTTTAGATAAGAAAAAATTTGTGCAAGTTCTAAAGAGTTGTTCCTAATTAAAATCGCACTAAACGTGTCAACTTTAAAATCAATCATCAGCTTGCCGGATTCAGTTTTTTCCATTCCATTTTTTAAAGTGATTGAGTAGGTATGCCAGAAATTACCAGAGGAATACCACCGGCTAAGAAATTCATGTATGCCTGAGGGAATTCTATACGCATTGTATACCTGCCATTCACCTATTGATTCACTGACTACCGTATTACTTCCTTCTTGATACATCGTCGCAAGCATTTTTTGCGTTTCCTCATACCTGTAGAATTTTGCGGGGATAAGCATACTTTCAGGCAGATAATAACTGACAATGGTTTGGCGAAATGATTGCTTCAATTCCGGGTGCGCTTCAAGAACCGTTTGCAGACTATTGTCATCATCTTTTTCATCCATGGTGTAATAGCCCAGTTGAACCATCATCTGGTTAGCGAAATCAACAATAGCAAAACAGCAATGAGTTTCTCCCAACTCCATGAGCAAAATAGCTTGTGACGGATTTAATTCCTCACTGTTTCCTATCTTAAAAAGGGCCTTCATGGCGTGCAATATAATGATAAGCTTACAAGGCGCAGGGGACGAGGCACAAGAATCTCCTTGTCAACTTGTTCGCTGAACCTTGTGCCTTCCTGCTTATCTTGCATGCCTTTTTAATTATGCCAACTGTCAACAGCTTACAAGTACAAGTTTCCTACCGCCAAATTATCAAGCTTGCGCTGCCGATCAGCTTTGCCGTACTTATACCTCAATTCAATTTTATCACCACAAATATTTTTTTAGGCCATTATAACCAACAGGCTCTTGCCATCGCCGGCATCACGGGAGTATATTATCTCATATTTGCCATGATTGGGTTTGGGCTTAACAATGGGCTGCAAGCCCTTATTTCACGTCGCGCCGGCGAGAACCGTCCTGAGGAGATTGGGAAAATTTTTTCCCAGGGCGTTTACATCGCACTCACCATAGCCTTCGTAGGAATATCCCTTACCTGGTTTGTTGCCCCGTTGGTACTGAGAGAGGTTATCCATTCGCCTGAAACGTCTTTAAAAGCAATTAGCTTCTTACGGATCCGCATCTGGGGATTACCTTTCTTATACGTTTACCAAATGCGCAACGCATTGTTGGTTGGAACTAATCAGAGCAAGTACCTGGTGTTTGGCACATTTGCAGAGGCAATTGCCAATATAATTTTTGATTACTGTTTTATATTCGGGCAATTCGGCTTTCCGGAAATGGGCTTCAACGGCGCAGCCATTGCTTCGATTATTGCAGAATTTACAGGAATGTTTGTGATCTTCCTGGTTATCTGGCGCAAAGGGATCAGCAAACGGTTCTCGCTGTTTAATGATTTTACATGGAATGGCCATATGATGCAAAAGATCCTTTCCATTTCAATGCCGCTGATTTTTCAATTGGCGGTCAGCCTGCTGAGCTGGGAATTCTTTTACATCCTTATCGAACATCATGGGCAGGAAGCCCTGGCTATTTCCAATATCATGCGAAATATTTTCGGAGTCACTGGTTGCTGCAGTTGGGCGTTTGCCGCGACAAGCGCTTCCATGGTCAGCAATATTATTGGCCAGGGTAAGCATGACAAGGTGCTCCCACTCCTGGTAAAAATCATGTCCATTAGCACCGGTGCTACGTTGGTCCTCTGCCTTCTTATTAACGCATTCCCCCGCGTGCTCCTCTCAGTATTTGGGCAAGACGAAAGTTTTATTGAACATGCAATACCTGTCGTGCGGGTTCTGACCATCGCAATGACGATTATGTCGTTTTCAACTGTTTGGCTAAATGCCGTTACGGGCACAGGCAACAGCCGCATCACCCTACTCATCGAGGCCATCACCATCATTCTTTATTGTATCTACATTTGGCTTGTTCTTGAAAAGTTCTTCTTGCCCATCACGTATGGGTGGATGAGCGAGTGGCTCTACTGGATTTCCCTTTTCGTTTTTTCGTGGTTATATATTCGAAGTGGTAAGTGGAAGACAAAGGTCATTTAAGGATCTTTGGAGTCATCGACTTAAAGCTTTTGCTTTATTCGCTATTTCTAACTCATTATTTATAACCTAATACACCTGCTATAATTGCTGTATCATTTTGTGCTCTACATAAGACGGCATTAAACCAAACTGTTGGTGTTGTTCCGTCCGGTTTTCCCATTGTTACTCCCGGTTTATATTCGCTCAACATATTACAACTTGCTGTGTCGTATACTGATTGATGTCTTAGCCCTAATGCATGCCCGGCTTCATGTATTCCTGCCTCACCAATTATAAATGTATTATACCCTAAAGCCATTGTAAAAACAAATGCTGGCGAATTAGTTCCAAATGAGCTTACAAACGATACTCCACCTACACAGGGTGATGTGGGATAACAATACCACGTATCGTTTTCGGTGAAAATTATTTTTCCTCTTTTACCTGGATTAGCTGCCGCGTAAACATTTTTGTCTATTGTTAAAGCAACATCATATGTACCATATGCTTGCATAAATCGGTTTATAACAGATAATTTCTCGTCTTCCGTCAAATTTGATGGGGTTGCATAAATTGGTCCACTTACGTTCCAGTTGGAATTGGTAACTGTGTCGCCGTCAAATACTAATAACACAACAGGTGATGAAAATGGAGACGGATCGCATATATCACCGATTCCATCATTATCTAAATCTTTTTGGTCCGGATTATATGCTTTTGGACAATTATCAGATATATCTGGTATTCCGTCTTTATCTGAATCTTTTCTACTGCCTCCCCGAGCTGATGAATTCAATTTATCATAACCTGGCGGTCTTTTGACTTTATTAAATTCTTTTAAACCAAATGTTGAAGGATCACTTTCTTCCACTTTCATCAATTCATGTGGATCATTAATTTTCGTAAAACTGTTTTTCTTACAGTTTATTAATAATAGTGCGGCTAATGCAACAAGGCCTAATGGTTTAACCATTTTAATTTATTTAATGATCGACTATCTATCAGGTGCCCATTCAAATCAGGAGCGAATAGCTTTCATAAGTCTCCATTAAATTTTCGGCCTTCCACACGCAAAGGCGGTGGTGCAACGGTAGATAACAATATACTCAAAGCTATTTGTTTTTCAAAATTGCGACTCCGACGGCACATTCTAAACATCTTTTCCCTGAACAATATTCATTTCTCAGCTCAATCAATGCCTGCGAATCAAAAGCACTTTTGCTTTCGATTTCCAAATGGCTAAACCTTTTTGTAATGGCGTTAACTTCGGGTGAGGTTTCTTCCAACCACTGCAGGGACCTCCGTTTGTATTTTTCTTCATGGTGGAGATGGCCATAAGCAAAAAGCATCGGCGCTATGGTGTTTATAATAATATTCTGAATCATTGCGGCCCCGATTTTTTTCTTTTTAAATGCCGAAGTTTCATCAAATCGATAGTGATAATGCCAATAGTCATTAGCAGTTATATCAAACCATTTGCTGATTTCATGGGCCGAAGTGGCCTCCTTAATCTTTGAGAACAAATGGGAAGATTCAAGCACGAGCATCGCGAGTTGCGCGAGCCTGAGGGTTGGAAAATTCCCGGGTCGCATACGCAAGAAGAAAAGGCGGTAGCTGGGTGGCGGAAGTTTATATTTGTTTTTATAGAATTTATATTCTTTCCATAACATCCTGGGATAATCTTCTTCAAACCGCCCGTGCAGAAGACCAGCCTGTCCTAGTAACAATGCTTCCAGCTGATGAATTTGATTTTTGTGTTTCGCAAGAGTGACGAGAGGAATTGACTTTGCTACCTGTTCAAAGGCATCAGCATTGACCTTCATCCCAAAATTGCGGGCAATTAACCACCAAAAAGCCTCTTCCCAGTGGTAATTTGATTGCTGTAAATAGTCTTCAACGACCTTCGCCTTACGAATCAAGCGTTCAGCCAACAATCTTTCTTTCCAGCTTTTCCAAATAATATCACGCACGGTCGGTATGGTTTTGTCACACGGAATAAAGCCGGTAGCGTTCATTAGATCCTCATATCGCTCCAATAGAATTTTTGAAACTCTCTCCTTCAGTTGTAGCACTGGAATCGAATTTTCATTACTGACATCATTTTCCCAAACCACATGGAGGATGACATTCCTGTAATTCTCATCACGATGGTGATTATGTTTTTCCCAATCTGAAGTTCTAAAATGCAACTCCACATGCCCGGCCCAGGTGGTATCAGCAATTCTGATTTTAGCCTCTGAGAAATCGGGACCCTGGTTGGTGTTATGTTGGCCAGGAAAAATTATTTGTACAGCTTCTCCGGAGGTTGTGGTGAGTTCGCTTTTGTTGAAATATTGAAATTGCCAAATAAACTGAAGCAGTCTTTCGGTCATACCCCTTGTCCCCCTAAAGGGGAGACATAGAACGGGTAGGGTTTTTTTATTCGAGTGCATCCAAGATGTGTTGGTCCATACAAAACAAGGAACTTTCGTAATTGAACGGATGGGAAATTCCACCTCAAAAGATGGGAGAATATTGAATTGCAGAAGGGCTAAAGTCATGCAACAGTTCCAAACCACAGTATGCGTAAGGGAGAGTCTACGAAATGATTTTTCTTAATTCGCTTACCACACGACTGACTGGTAGTCCCATTACATTGTAAAAATCTCCGGAAACTGATTTAATACCTACAACGCCAATCCATTCCTGTATGGCATAGGCGCCTGCTTTATCATAAGGTTGGTACTTGTCAACATAAAACTCGATTTGCTGCCTGGTTAGCTCATGAAAATTGACCTCGGTTCTATCGGAAAAAGAAATCTGCTTTTTGCCATTCGTTATTACCACGCCTGTAATAACTATATGCTTTTGTCCCGACAGGTCCGATAAAATGCGAATAGCCTCTTCCCTATCCCTGGGCTTGCCGATAATTCGACCTTTCAGAACTACAATTGTATCAGCCGCAAGAACGACAGCACCTTCTTCCACTATAGATTGAACCGCGATGGCTTTTTGGCGGGCAATGTAAATGGCTGCGTCTTCAACTTTCAAACCGCCGGGAAACGTTTCGTCTGTCTCCCGCACAACAATCTCAAACGGGACTTCGGCCCACTCCAGTAATTGTTTCCTTCTCGGCGATTGAGAAGCCAGAATAATTTTCTTCATAGATAGAAAAAGAAAAAGATCATTGATAAAATGCCTGTAAGCATAACCAGTTTCGACCAACTGCTAAGATCATGGAAGTCGGCGGGTTCAGATGCCCTGGATAATTTGTAAAAAATATACAGCAATGGAAGAATAATAAGTGCTATACTGTAAATTACCGGCCACCACCACCGAAATTGCAGAACGTATACCTGTACGATCGCAAGAAGAGCCAGCAAAACGATCATCCATACGGCCACGTAAATCTTTGTTGACGGCAGGCCCCAAACAATCGGCATCGTCCTGCTTCCATACTTTTTATCTCCTTCCCTGTCTTCCATATCTTTAATTGCCTCACGGATCAATGAGAGAATAAATGCAAAAGCTGCGTAAAGAAATCCCAGGCGAATCACCTTCTGTTCCGCTAAGGCTATCTCCGGAGCAACGGCACTGAATAATCTTATTTCTGACAAACACAAAATCAAAATAACCCAGGCCGTGAGAACAGAAATTAAAATATTGCCCGAAAGCAATTTTCGTTTCAGCGAGACGGAATATCCAAACAATAGGAAAACGCAGGTAAGATTGGCAACCACAATGTACCACAGACCGGTTCTCCATGAAACATACAAACTTAGCAACACCCCTATGCCGCTCAACAAAAAATGCCAGAACATCGCCCAACGCCTCGAAACAATGATGTCTACAACGTTTTTTTGGGGTTTGTTTATTTGATCGACGTTTACGTCAAAATAGTCGTTGATCACATAGCCGGCTGCGGCAATGAACACGGAGGCAAGAGATAGTAGGATAAAGCTCAGCTTATCGACTGGGATGGCAACATTCAACGGTTCTAAAATGGGAAGCAGAATGCAGAAATAAAATAGAAATTGCGTAAGAACGATAAAAAAAAGGTTGGGCAGGCGAACCAATTTCAGAAATGCTCCTATCAATTTCATTCAATCTCAAATTTTGATATTCTAAATCCCAATTGCTCCAAGATAAAATCTGCATTTGGCACTTGAATGTTGGTCCGCACGACTATCGGTATCAGGATGACTATTTGGAACTTATCTCTGGGTGGTAGTTCCATTTATCCTGCACTTTTAACACTTTTTGAATCACATCTCTTACACAGCCGCACCCTCCGCTCACTGGGGAAATATATTTTGATAATTCCAATATCTCAGGCACTGCGTCTGCAGGACAGCAAGGTAACCCAACCATTTTCATTAACTCAATATCAGGAAGATCATCAGCCATATATAAAATTTCTTCCCACTTCAAATTATTCTCAGACACAAATTCAGAAATAAAACTTTTTTTATCGGCAACCGACATTTTCATGTCTTTAACGCCAAGTTTCTTCAACCTGTCCACCACCGGCACGGATTCACTTCCCGAGATGGCGACCACCCTGAAGCCATTTTTGATAGCCATTTGCAAACCAAGACCGTCCTTGATATTCATTCTTCTTGCTTGCAATCCATTACCTAAGAGAAGTATAGTGCTATCAGTCAACACGCCGTCAATATCAAAAACAAATGTGGTCACTTTTTTAAATTCTGCGAGGACATTCATGACGTGAAAATAGGAAAATTCAGAAGTGAAATATGGAATCTTTGTGACCGGCGGATTAGGCGAAGCCTTACAGACACAATTGAACAATCAAATCCTGTCTGCTCCAAGGAGTCTCCGAAGGAGTCATTTGACCTTCGGATAGACAGGCAGGCATCAAACCAGTTCTTGAATACTTTTCGTCATCACCTCATAAATATTTTTTAGACCGGGATATTTGCCTAGCAAAGCAAGATGTTGCTCAATAGTGGCTTCATCATGACGAATTGCAGGGCCAGTTTGTGCCTTTGCGGGAGACATTGACGTTATTCTCGACGCGGTTTCTTCAATGAGGGGAATTAGTTGCTTAAAATTAATTCCCTCCTTTTTGCAATAATCTTCGGCCAATTGATATAAATGATTGGTAAAATTGCTCACAAAAACTGCTGCTATATGTATTTTTATTCTTTCATCATCATTTGCCGTGATTACATTTTGTTGTGAAATGGATTTAGCCAACTCTTCCAATTCTCTCCTGGCCACTTCATCGCTTGCATCAATGAAAATGGGAATATCAGGCAGCTCCTCCATGTCTTTGCGCAAACTTTGAAGGGGATAAAAAACGCCATAATGATGAGACATCGGCTTCAACAGATCTTTTCTTGCCGAGGCTGCCGTGTGAGCCACAACCTTTCCAGGAACGTGCACATGTTTTGCTACTTCATTGATCGCCTCGTCAGAAACAGCAATAAGATAGACATCAGCATCCTTGCGAATCACCGACCAGTAATTGGTTGATTCGGTGTTCAACTGGTAAGCAAGTTTACTCGCGGCTGAAGCGTCCCTTCCAAATACCTGTACAATGCGATGACCTGCCGCTTGTAATTTTTTGCCAAGTACGGTCGCTGCATTTCCTGTTCCAATTATGACAATATTCATAGTGCTGGAGAGCTTTTATTGAATAGTTTTGCAACTTACGAAAATCTTTCACCTTCTATGAAGCTCACAGAACGACTAGCGTTGACATATATAAGAACAAAATTCAGATTGCTTTCTTCCATTTCAAAAAAGAAGGCGGCTGCGAAAGCTCTGGAACTTTTTAAGACACCCAAGGAACGGGAGACAAGGCCACCTTCCACCGTTTTTCACGAAGCTGAAGAATTGAAATTTGATCTGGAGGGTATTTCGATTCATGGTTATCGCTGGAATAAGAATTCGATGAAAAAAGTTCTGATTGTTCATGGTTTTGAATCTTCCATCGTAAACTTCGACCACTATGTTGGTCCGTTAATCGCCAAAGGGTATGAGGTCTTAGGATTTGATGCACCGGGACACGGAAGCAGTGGCGGCAAAACGATCACAGCGCCATTATTTGTAAAAATGATTGAAATTATTCACACTCATTATGGCCCCGTTCAATCATTTATTGCACACTCATTCGGCGGGCTAACCGTGTCACTTGCACTAGAAAACATAAACCACGATCAAACTTACAAAGCGGTGCTGATCGCGCCGGCAACAGAAACAACAACAGCCATCAACCAATTTTTTAACCTGGTGCAATTGAATGGCAAAGTCAGGAAAAAGTTTGACGCGTTGATAACTGAAATGGGCGGGTATCCGGCTGAATGGTACTCTATTCATCGGGCAATCAAACACATTAAAGCACAGATCCTTTGGCTACATGATGAAGATGATCAACAAACTCCATTAAGTGATGCGTTAAGAGTGAAAAATGAAAATTTGCCCAATGTTACATTTTTCATTACCAAAGGGTTAGGTCATAGCAGAATTTATCGGGATCATGAGACTGTAAAAAGGATAATTGACTTTCTTTGATCGCTTTATTCCGTAGCTGCGTGGGCCTGCGATTTCCAAAGGGCATTCTCGGGCGTCAGTGGTATTTCTGAATTACCTTTGTACCGAGAGCAAAAAATATAAATAAACCTTCAATAAATGAAACCAAATATAATAGTTGGGCTTGGCATTGCAGTTTGTTTGTCTGCATGTTCCTCCGACGAATTTGAAATCAAAGAAAGTGAAGTTCCCCCTAATGTTTTGTCCGCCCTTAAAGCGAAATATCCATCCGCCCAGGTCACGAAATGGGAAGCGGAAAAAGAAGATGGCAAGTTTTATTTTGAAGCAGAAATAAAGGACGCCGGCAAAGAAAAGGACATTCATATTACTCCTGATGGAACCTCTGTTACTGAAGAAGACTAGAAAATAATCTAGTGGCAAAATCTATCTCGCAACAATCTATTGCTTGAAGGGTAAAGCGCCGGCCCTACATCTTCATATTTCCTTTGCTGTTCTTATTTTTTCCTGTTTGATCCAATGCAGTTTTTAATCCCTTTGCAAGTTGCTCTGCACTCCCCACTCCCCAATAATGCAAAAAGAAAATCCTTGGCTGTTCATGAACCATGTGATTATGTACTGCCACAACTTCAATCCCATTTTCTACCAAAGCTTTTATAACCGGAGCAACTTCATTCTCCAGCATTGTAAAGTCACCGGCAACAGCTGCATGATCCGGTGTGCCCTGGAAAGCGGCCCAGGTATTAAATCCCAGAAAAGTGGTCACGGCTATGCCATGTTCTTTCAATGAAACATCAGGTCTTCCAATAGTGTATTTGTAAACGCCTTTACTTAACTCACCTTTATAACCCAATATATCATCCAATCTTTTTGTTTCAATACTATAGGGGACATCTGCCACCGAAGCGGAAGCAGGATTATGTCCCCTCGATTCGGCCACTTTATCCAATATTGCCTTTGCTTTTTGGGCCATGGTTTCTGTTTTTCCGTTTCCCCCAATGTGCATATACAGAATGTTCGGATGATTGCGCACAAAATGATTATGTATTGCTGTGATGGTTAACCCTTGTTTGATCACCTCCTGCTGCACAGGTTTTAAGTCGTTTTCAGTAAGGACTATATCTCCCATGATCATTGTTCCTTCCTTTGCCGGAGTAAAGGCTAGCCAGGTACCCAGTCCCATGGGAGGAATGATTTTAAATCCATCTACTTCAACATTCAAATCATTTTGCGGAATGGTGATCTTGTATTCACCATTACTCGATTTTCCTTTTATGCCGGTTACTTTTTCAATAATAACAGTATCTAAAGGTTGAAGCCTTTGACCAATAGAAGACAGATTGGCACAGATTGCAAACTGAAAAAAGAATGCATACAAAGATTTCGGATGTCTCATTTGAATTAATTTTTATTCA
>AR_comb_assmDRAFT_10694950_pt1 | contig 10092 bp, 9 predicted proteins | sample ArasoioldDNA_FD_10543 | JGI IMG/M metagenome (IMG submission 10543) | reverse complement strand
GTGATGGAAAACTACCAGCGTGCGGACGGCGGCATCGATGTGCCGGACGTGCTGCAGCCGTACATGGGGGGCTCGACCGTCGTCGCGGCCGGCGGTTAGCGCAGTGCCTCGGGTGGGAGGCGGCGCCCTAGTCGAGGCATTTGCCGACCGTCCAGCCATAGAGCCATTCGAGCGCGTCGTAGAAGCGCTCGGGCGGGCGACCGGCCCACATCGAATTGCGGACCAGCCGCTCGATGCCTTTCGCGTGGTAGATCCGCCCCATTTCACGCGCCGAGATGATGAGGCGCGCGCCGCGGACCACCCGCTTCGATTCATAGAGGCGGAACGCGGGAGCGAGCTCACCCTCGCAGACTCTGAGCGCCTCGCGCAATGTCACCGCGTCCTCGAGCGCGACGCACGCTCCCTGCGCCAGATACTGCAGCATCGGGTGCGCGGCGTCACCCAGGAGGGTCGCCAGGCCCTCGCCCCAATGCTCGACCGGATCGCGATCGGCGGTCGACCAGCGTTTCCACGACGTCGGCTTGTCGAGGAGCTGTCGCGGCCGCTCGCAGATCTCGGTGAAGTACGACATGACCTCGTCGCGCGAACCCTCCCGGACGCCCCATTCCTCCTGTTGCCGGCTATGGAAGGTGACGACGATGTTGTACTGCTCCCCGCCGCGCAGCGGATAGTGCACCAGGTGGCAGTTGGGGCCGACCCAGATCGCCGCGGCGTTCCAGCGCAGGTCGGCCGGCATCTCCGCGCTGGGAACGAGTGCGCGGTAGACGACATGTCCCGACACGCGATGCCCGTCGCCGATCAGGCCCTGCCGGATCGCGGAGTGCACGCCGTCGCAGCCGACGACGGCTGCACCCTCGTGGACCGCGCCCTCCGCATCGATCAGGCGTACGCTGTCGTCGCCGACCTCGAGCCGCGCGATCCGCGTCGACGTGTGAACGCCTATCTCGCGAGCGAGCTGCACCTCCTCGTACACCGACCGGTGGATGTCGGCGCGATGGATGACCGCATAGGGATTGTTGAACCGGCGGCGGAAGGACTCGCCGACGGGGATTCGCGCGACCTCGCGGCCGTCGATCGCGTCCATCATGACGAGCTCGTCGGTATACACGGCGCGGCGGCGCGCGCGCTCGCCGACGCCGAGCGCGTCCAGCGCCGCAAAGCCGTTGGGACCGAGCTGGAGCCCGGCGCCGATCTCGCCGATCTCGGCCGATTGCTCGAACACTTCCACGCGGAAGCCGCACTGGCAGAGCGCGAGCGCCGCCGCCATGCCGCCGATGCCGCCGCCGACAACGAGCACGGGGGCAGATCCGGCGCGCCTGCCGCTCATCGTCGGAGCGACGTCAGCGCTGCTCGTAGATGCCGAGCTTGCGCTGGAGCGGCGATTCGTCAGCCGTGACGAGATACGCCGGCGTGCGCGCCGAGCGGTTGGTCACCCGGACACGCGCGAGCCCCGGTGCGCAGAACGTGTCCGCGTGGTCGAAGGCGATCGTCACGTCGTCGACCTCCGCGTCGCCCTGGCCTTCGACCGCGTGGAATACGCGCGCCGCCGAGCAGCGCGGCAGCGCGATGCTCTCGCCGGGGCGCAGCATGAGCGCGACGAACGCAAGGGTGTTGAGGCAGTCCCCGCCGGTCTCGGGATTCACGTAGGCAAGCGCCACCGGGATGTCAGGGGCGCAGGTGCTCGCCAGTGCCTCCAGCGCGTCGCGCGTGCGCCGCCATTTGTAGCGAAGCAACGGATAGGCGCCGGCGACGCGGCGACCGTGCGCCAGCGGCGCGAGCCCACCCGCACCATAGGCGAACTGCGGCGGTTGCGCCGCTTGCGGCGTTCCTTCGATCGCGTACGACACGTCGAGATAGACCATCAGCGGCAGGTCGAGCACGTCGAGCCAGATCACGGGAACGCGCCCTTCATGCCGGTGCTCGTGCCAGAGACCCGTGGGTGTCAGGATCAGATCGCCCGGTTCCATCACGCAACGCTCGCCGTCGACGAGCGTCACTGCGCCTTCGCCCTCGACGACGATGCGCGCGGCATTGGGTGTGTGCCGATGACTCGGCGCGGTCTCGCCCGGGAGGACGAGCTGCATGCCGAGGTAGATCGTCGCCGATGCCTGCAGGTTGTCGAGGCCGCGCCCCGGGTTCGCCAGCACCAGCACGCGTCGCTCCGCCTTTTCCATCGGCGCCAGCTCGCCGGCACGAAGCAGGAGCGGGCGGATCTCACGCCAGCGCCAGTGCGCGGGGAGGGTGCTCGTGCGGGGCGCCTGCGGCGGCAGGAGCGCGCGCAGGCTGGGCCAGAGCGGAACGAGGTTGGCGCCGGCGAGCGCGGCCAGATAGTCGCGCGGCAGCTCGTCCAGCGTACCCAGGGGTTTCATTGCTCGTGCCTGCGAGGCGAGCGCCATGCGGCGCGGTTGCAACGTGCGATGGCGCGAATGTACTATTTCGCACCCACGCCTTCAACACCTTGCATGCCGAGCGTGTCGGCTGCGACATCGCTCGTCCGACCTGATTCGAGGGAGTCTTCGATGCTATCGCGAATCGTCGTTGCGACGCTCGTCATGCTCGGCGCCACGGCGCCGGTGTCCGCGATCGCGCAGGAGCCCGTGAAGATCGGCGTCGTCGCCGAGTTCTCCGGGCCGTTCGCGGATTACGGCGCCCAGATCGTCGGCGGCATGAAGACGTACCTGCGGCAGAACGGCGATGTTTTCGGCGGACGGAAGGTCGAGATCATCGTCAAGGACACGACGGGCCCGGCACCGGACATCGCCAAGCGGCTCGCGCAAGAGCTCGTGACGCGCGACAACGTCGATATCCTGGCCGGCTTCGGATTGACGCCCAACGCGCTCGCCGTCGCACCGGTTTCCGCCGAAGCGAAGAAGCCCATGGTGATCATGAACGCGGCTACCTCCGTGATCACGACGCGGTCACCCTACATCGTTCGCGTGTCGCACACGTTGCCGCAGGACACGCAGCCGATCGCGCAGTGGGCAGCCAGGAATGGCATCAAGCGCGTCTTCACGCTGGTGTCGGATTTCGGGCCCGGTGTCGACGCCGAGGTCGCCTTCGTCAAGGCCTTCAAGGCAGCCGGCGGAGAAGTGACGGACAGTGTCCGCTCGCCGCTGTCGAACAACGACTTTGCGCCGTATCTGCAACGGATAAAGGATGCGAAGCCCGAGGCGCTGTTCGTCTTTCTGCCGCCCGGGAGCCAGACCATCGCCTTCATCAAGGGTTACGAGGAGCGCGGTCTCAAGCAATCGGGAATCAAGCTGATCGCCACCGGCGACCTCACCGACGACGGCGTGCTGCAGGCGATGGGTGACCCGACCATCGGGCTCATCACCAGTTTCCACTACTCGGCAGCGCACGATTCGCCCGAGAACAGGGCGTTCCTCAAGGCCTACGTGGAGACCAACGGGACCAAATTGCGCCCGAACTTCATGGCGTGCGCAGGGTATGACGGCATGGCCGCGATTGCCGAAGCCCTGAAGAAGACCGGCGGCTCGGTCGACGCGGAGAAGTTCGTTGCGGCGCTGAAGGGGATGAAGCTCATGAGCCCGCGCGGACCGATCACGATCGATCCCGATACGCGCGACATCGTGCAGACCGTCTACATCCGTCGCGTCGAGAAGCAGGACGGCATGCTCTACAACATCGAGTTCGACAAGTTCCCGGATGTGAAGGACCCGGGCAAGCAGAACTAGCGACCCGCGGCGCGACGGAGAACTCGCAATGGACGAGGCCCTGGCCAGCCGGTTGCAGATCCACGAGACCGTGCAGAACTGGGCCCTCTGGCGCGACGCCGGGGACTGGGAGCGCTTCCGCGAGGTGTGGCACCCCGAGGCCCGGATGATGGCGACGTGGTTCCAGGGACCCGCCGAGCGATTCATCGAAGTCAGCCGCGAGGGCTGGGACAAGGGTGTCAGCATCCTGCATTTCCTCGGCGGCACGTCGATCGACGTCGCGGGCACGCGCGCGATCGCGCAAACCAAGATGTCGATATCGCAGCGGGCGATCGTCGACGACGTCAGCTGTGACGTCGTGTGCACCGGGCGCTTCTATGATTTCTTCGAGCGCCAGGCCGGACGTTGGGGGATCGTCCTGCGCCAGCCGATCTACGAAAAGGACCGGCTCGACCCCGTCGATCCCGCTGCAACTCTGAAGCTCGATCCCGCCTTGCTGATGCAGTTTCCCGACGGCTACCGCCACCTGGCCTACGTGCAGACGAAGATCGGCTACACCGTGAAGCGCGACATGCCGACGCTCAAAGGTCGGGAAGTCACGCGGCTGTATGCCGCCGGCGCAGCATGGCTCGCCGGCAAGCCCATCGAGTGGTAGCGGACCGCGGCGATCCTGAACGGATGTAGGCGCCGCCCGGCCCCGCGCTCGACGCGAAGGCGAAGCCGGCGAGCCTTCGCCGGAGCAGTGCGTTGATGATCGCGCGCGTGCGCTACGTCTGCCGCGGCCTCGTTCTTTCGCATATCATGACCCCATGCAACGCTCATCGCGGACCGCGCCGGGTGCGGCCGATCCGGACCTCGTCGACAAGCTGGTCCTCGCCAACCGGATCCTGTACCGACAGGGCGTCGTCGACGGCTTCGGGCACGCGAGCGTGCGGCACGACGGCTCGCCGGAGCACTTCCTGCTGGCGCGCAACATGGCGCCGGCGTTCGTTCGTCGTGACGACATCCTCACGTTCGACCTCGAGGGCGTGGCGCTCGATGCCAACGGCCGGCGCGTGTATCTCGAACGCTTCATCCATGCGGAGATCTACCGTGCGCGGCCGGGAGTCCAGGCGATCGTGCACAGCCACTCGCCCAGCGTGATCCCGTTCGGCGTGACGCAACAGCCGTTGCGTCCCGTATTTCACATGTGCGGATTTCTCGGTGAGGGCGCTGCCCAGTTCGAGATACGCGATGTCGCGGGCGATACCGACATGCTGATCAGCGACGGACGCCTGGGGGCTGCGCTTGCCGCTGCGTTGGGCGGGAGTTCCGCGGTGCTCATGCGCGGACACGGCTCGACGGTCGTCGGCACATCGATCGAGCAGGCCGTATACCGCGCTATTTACGCCGAGGTCAACGCGAAGCTGCAGCTGCAGGCGACGCAGCTCGGCGACGTCACCTACCTCAGTGCCGAGGAAGCGACGAAGGCAGCGAAGGTCAACGACACGCAGCTCCCGCGCGTGTGGGAGCTTTGGAGTGGCGAAGTCGGCCCGGCCGACTGACGCGCCTAAGGCACGCCGCGCAGGTAGTACTTGAAGAGCTCGTCCTGCTGGTCCTTCGTCAGCGGCGCCGGCAGGAATTTCATGCTTACCGCGTCGCCCATGGCCGCATCGAGCCCGGACAGCCGGTCGAGCCGAAGGTTTTCCCGGGGATAGAACTGGTCTCGAACGTCGCGCGCCAGGGCCTCCGGAATGTTCACCCATGCGGCGTAGGCCTTGAGCGCCTCCGGATTGGAGTACATCCAATCGAGCGTCTCGTGGTACGCCTTCAAGTAGCGCTCGATGGCATCGCGCCGTTGGGTCGCAGCGCTCGCGCTGGCGATCATCAGGCGCACGGTCTGATTGCGGAACGCGGCCAGATCGGACTCGCGCGCGACGACGCGGATGCGGCCCTGCTGCAGCGCCTCGACGCCGAACGGCGGGGACGACCATCCGACGTCGACCTGGCCCGTCATCGCCTGTGTGAACGTCGAGGCCGGACTGCCCGTGGCCACCGGCTTCGCCGCCACGTTGTATTCACGGATGAAGGCCAAGACCGCGAGGTGAGTCGACGAGCCGTTGGTCGAGTAGGCAACCGTCTTGCCCGCCGCATCCTTGAGGCTCTTGACTGACGACTCGGCCGGCACGTACCAGAAGAGGTCGTCGGCGCCGGTCATCGAGTTCGCGATCGCACGCACCGGGGCGCCCTTGGCGAAGGCGCCGAGCACGCCAGCGGTGCCGACGCCGATGCCGATGTCGACGCTCCCCGAGATGACGGCCTGCAGCGTCTCTCCTGCGCCCTGCGTGTAGAGGAGCTCGAGCGTCAGGCCGTGCTTCCTGAAGATTCCCGCCTTCTGTCCGAGCTCGGGGGCGGCGTTCTCCCAGTTGCCGCGCTGCCCGATCGCGAGCTTGAGAACGTCGTCGGCCATGGCGTGGGTGCAGAGTGTTGCGACGACGAGCGCAAGCATGTTGCGGAGCCACCTCGCGACAGTCATTCAGCCCTCCCTCGTCTGGTTCCGAGCGCCTCGGCGTGCCCTTCAGCGTGTGTTGCCGGTGTGCCCGAGCGAATATCGCCCCGGCTGGGGCCACACGGCGAGCCCGTGCGGCTCCTTGCCGACGGCGATCTTGATCACGTCGCCCGACGTCGTGTCGATCGCGTAGACGACGTTGTCGTAGCGGCCGGACAACCAAAGCCGTTTGCCGTCGGCGCTGACGTTCCCCATGTCGGGGCTGCCGCCACCCGGGATCGCCCATGTGGCGTCGATCTTGCCGGTCGCGAAATCGATGACCGACACGCTGCCCTTGCCCTTTGGCGAGCCGTGGATCTTGTTCGAGCCGCGATTCGCAACGTAGAGCTTGCGCCCGTCGCGAGCGGGATAGAGGCCGTGCGCGCCGACACCGGTCGGGATGAATCCGGTCTGCCGGAACGATTCGCCGTCGACGACGTGCACGCCGTCCGCCATCATGTCGGCGACGTAGAACGTGCGGCCGTCGGGCGAGACCCGGACGTCCTGCGGCATTCCCTTCCACGTCGTGCAGATCACCTCGTCACGACCGTCGATGCCCTTGACGACCTGGGTGGGGAGTCCGGGCTTGATCACCTGGATGTAGCCAAGGACCTTCCGCTCGACGAGATCGACCTTGGCGAGGGTACCCGTGAACTCGCAGGTGAAGATCGCGAAACGGCCATCGATCGAGAAGTCGGCGTGGTTGATGCCGCCGCAGCCAGACACCGCGAGCGACGTTTGCATGGCCATCGTCACCGGGTCACGGAAGTCGAGACGCTTGAACGCTTCCGCGACGACGATCGCCGACTTGCCATCCGGCGAGAAGTACATGTTGTACGGGTCGTCGACGGGAATCGGCTTGCCCGGCTTGCCCGTGCGCGGATCGACCGGCGTCAGGCTGCCGACCTTGGTGTTCTCGGCGTTGTTCGCGACCCAGAGCGTCCGCATGTCCCACGACGGGACCACGTGCTGCGGGTTGAGACCGACTTTGAACCTGTCGACGACCGTCAGCGTGTCGGGGTCGATCACGTAGACATCGTTCGATTGCAGATTGGGGACGTAGACGCGACGCAGGTCGCCGGCGACCGCGGCACTCACCTTGTCCGCGGTTGTTTCGCTGTAGAGATTCGAGGGGTCGGGCACGGGCGGCATGCCGGGGACGGTCGCGACGGCGGTCACGGGCGGCGTGACGGGGTTCTGCGCCGCGACGACGGCGGCGAGGGAAATGAAGGCGAAGAGGAGCAGCGGAACGTGCGGTCGTAGGGAGATCACGAGGAATCCTGGGACGCGGAAAAGTGGGGCGTTTACGGACGCGCAGTCGACTTGCGGATCGCGGCCACGGTTGCCGCGACCACGATGTCGACGCCGACGCGTCCGAGATCCGTGCTGGCGCGGCGCGGATCGCCGAAGGTGCCTTCGCTCGTCGCCGGCTTTGCGTCCGGACGAAGCTTGTCGGAACGCACGAGACGCGGATCGACCGCGAGGGCGAGCGACGTGTCGGCGAGCCCGGCATGCGTGCCGATCTCGTCGTCGCGGTAGCCTCGCTCGCGGAGCGCGGCCGGCCAGGCGACTTCGGCCGCGCGATAGTATTCGACGACGGCGTGCGCGCGCACGCCGCTCGTGCGCCATTCGCGATTCAACCGGTCGGCGACGACGCGCAGCTCCTTCTGGTAGCTGCCGTGATCGCCGAGGAAGACGACGTCGCGGAAGCCGTGCAGCCGGAAGCTTCGCCCGGCGGATTCCAGCGTCGCCTCGAACGCGGCGGAGGGCACCGTGACGGTCCCCGGAAAGCGCATATGGCCCGTGGGCGGGTCGACGGCGCCCTCAGGGGCGTAGGCGACCACCGGCGCGACGAGTGCATTGCCGAGCTCCACGGCAACGAGTTGCGCGAGGCGCAGGACGCGCACGTTGTGCTTGCCGAGCGTCATGTGCGGGCCGTTCTGCTCGGTGCCGCCGACCGGTACGATGATGGTCGTTGCGCCCTGCGCGATCCGCTCGCGGAGCTCCGGCCACGTCAGGTCTTCGAGGAGCACGGCCTGCGGCACCTCGGCCGCCGCCGCGGCCGTCAATGCGAACAGCACGACGAAGGCCCGGATGCACGCGAACATGGCGGCATTTTAATGCATCGACGCCGCTGCCCGGCTCCGCGGTGTCGTCTCAGCGCGGCGCGTTTGCCGAGTCGCGTGCCGGTGGGCCAGGCGCGTTGCCGAACGGCCGCAGCCGCGGCGCGAGCGACGGCTGGTGCGCGAGCAGCACGTCGTAATAGCCCCGGACCCGATCGACGAACGCGACAGGCATCCCGCCCCGCGCGTAACCGAGCTTCGCGCGCTCGTAGTGCTCGGGCAGGGCGAGGAGCGGCAGCACCTTCTTGACGTTGGTCCAATGGTCGGGATCGAGGCCCTGCCGCTGCGCGAGTACACGCGCGTCCTCGAGATGGCCGAGACCGATGTTGTAGGCCGCGAGCGCGAGCCAGGTCCGATCCGGCTCCTGAATGCGCTCGGGCAGCCGCGTCTTGAGGTCGGCCAGGTAGCGGGCGCCCGCAAGGACGTTCTGCGCGGGATCGACGAGGTTGGTCACCCCCATCCGCTTGGCCGTGTCCTCGGTGAGCTGCATGAGACCGCGAACGCCGGTCTCGCTCTGCGCAGCCGGATCCCATTTCGACTCCTGGAAAGCGAGCGCGGCAAGCAGCCGCCACTCGATGCCGGTCCTCTCCTGCGCGTCGCGGAAGAGCGATGCGTATTGCGGCAGCACGCTGCGCATCCGGTCGATGAGTCCGCTGGCGTCGAGACGGAGGAACGCGCGCGCGTCGGGAACGTAACGCTCGATCAGCCGCTCGAGCGTGCCGTCGTGCTGGACGCGCGCGAGGAAGCGATCGAGATCCTCGCGCAGGCCGGGGTAGGCGCCGGGGACGGCCCAAGCGAGCGGCCGCTTGGTGCCGGCCGTGAACGCGACGTCGAAATCGAGGTAGATGTTCCTCGCGATGGCGGCGGCGAGCGAGCCGACGATCGCATAGCTCAGCGTTCCCTCCGCCACCTGCGCGATCAGTTCGACCGGCGAAGGGTTGGCTACCGGTTGCCAGAGCACCGCAGGATGCGCCGCGCGCAATGCTTCGTTCTCTCGTTCGTCGCCGGGATGAGCCGCATAGGCGACGGTCTCGCCGTCGAGATCGTCCCAGCTCGCGGGCTTGAAGCCCTCCGTGTTGTAGATCAGCACGGGCTCGACGAGGTAGTAGCCGCTGGTCCAGTCGATGGGCGTTGCGGCAACCCTCCCCGATGGCGGCGCGGAAGCGACGGGCGAGGCCGGGCCGGCGCCAGCGTCCACCCGCAGCAATCCGCCCGCAGCGAGATGGGCATCGCCCCCGCCTAGCGCCGCGAGCACGTCCGCGGTGGTGCCCATCGCGACGAAGCGCAGCGGCAACTTGCGCTCGGCCGCGTAAAGACGAAGCAGATCGGCGTCGAGGCCTTCGATCCTGCCGTCGGGTCCGGGAAAGTAGACGACCGGCCCGGGGCGAACGAGGGCGACGATTTCCTTCGCATGCTCGGGCGCGGCGAGGGGCAGTCGCAGCCGAGGCGTGATTTCCGGAGTGACCTCGTAGAGCGAAAGCGCCACCGCGGCGACGGCGGCGATGCCGGCGGCAACGAGAAAAGCGCGGCGCGACGGGCGCACTTGAAAGCGGAAGTCGATAGCGGCGAATCGAGGTCGTACGCGTCGGACGATTATAGCGATCGCGCGCGCGGTCCGATTTGTGCGGAGACCGCGGCGCAGGGAGGGTTCTTCGCTTGCCGTGAACGGCCTGATCGCCGATAATCCCGATTCGCGCTTGCTCGCGCACCGTTCAACGGCGGGTCGCCCCGCATTGCGGCGTCGTGAACCTGGTCAGGTCCGGAAGGA
>AR_comb_assmDRAFT_10181401_pt1 | contig 10092 bp, 10 predicted proteins | sample ArasoioldDNA_FD_10543 | JGI IMG/M metagenome (IMG submission 10543) | reverse complement strand
GCGCGCTGGTTCAACTCTTCCTGACCGCGCTGCGCGATCTGGCCGCGCTCGATTTCCGTGCTCGACGTTCGGGCGACCGTCACCTCGACGACCTTACGCGTTCCGCCAGGCCCAACCGCTTCGGCATGCAGCGTCAGTGTGCCGTTGGTGTCGACTAGAGGATTGCCGTCGGTGTGGGTAATGTCGGGGCCGTCGGCTGGATCGTCGGCTACCCAGACGGCGAGGTACATCGGGCTATCGATCTGGCTGTTCGGGAGCATGTCCTGGAGCGGACCCCAGGCAAAAAGCTTCCACTGCGGGTTGTTTGTGAGCCACAGGTTCGCCGTGTCGGTTTCCGCCTGGAGCTGAGCGGTGGCGGTGTTCGATCCGCAGCAGAGCGTCAGGTGTCCGCCGCCCGGCAGCGTCTTCGCGGACGTCATCGCGCCGTCGACGAATCCGGACTGGGCGGTCCCGGCCAGGATGTCGTTCCATCGCGGGATGAGCAGCAGGTCCTGCACGACACGCTCGACCCCGGCATCCGCCGCATACAGCGCTTCCTGACTGTTGCGGTAGTTGCCGGCGATGTGCGTCTCGGTGTTGCTGACCATGACGACCGCAGCCCCGAGCGCCGTCAACAGCATCATCGCCATCAGCGCAATGATGAGCGCCGCGCCGCGTTCGTCCGTCAACCGAGCGTGAAACCGTGAATTGGCTCGCATCACCGCACCAGGTTGAGGTTTCGCGGAGAAACCTCGAATGAAATGGTGTAGTCCGGCACGAACCGCTCGCCACCCCTGGAGGTGCCGGGATTCATGAACAAGGTTTTGTCCAGGCCGCGAAGCACAGGATTCGCGACCTGGACGCGCATGTTGACGCGCACCTTGCGCACCCTCAACAGATCGGCGTCAAACTGATTATTCCCACTGCCACACATGGGACCGTCGCTCAGGATGGCCGGGGTCAGCGCCGCGAGCGACCCTTCGTCCGCAGCCAGGGTCGGCAGGTTCTGATAGGTGCCAGCGGCGTCGTACAGACAATTCGCGTCACCCAGAGGCGGCTTTGGAATTGTCGGGGGATCTGGATCGCCGAAGTAGTCGAACCGAAGGTCGACCACATTGTCGGCAATGACTTCGTCCTTGGCGTGCCCGTCGTATCTCTTCAGCTGGTTCGTCGTGCGATCGAGCCAGTACGTATAACTCACGATTTGCGTGATGGATGCCCCGATGGCGTACTTGTAGTTGAGATCGTCGCCGCGGTGCTGAAGGTGCACGGCATCGTCCTGCACTTGCGTGATCGTGAATGTGTCGAAGTTCCCCGAGTCATCGAAAATGATGACTTCCATGCCTATAGTGAAGCCGCAGAGGTTGTTGCCGTCGGCCGGGCAATTCGCTTGAGGGTTCACTTTCATTTCCGTGGACTGCGGCGGCATGGCGTGAGCGATCGTCGTCTGCGAATAGGAATTTGGAATATAGGCGAGCGTAATGCGATCGGTAGTGAAGCTGCCCGCGCCCACCACCGGGTCCGGGTTGATGTCGCCAACGCGCCGCGGCAGGATCGGCGCGAAATACTTGACCAGCGAACCGGTGATCGCCCCCTGATATGGTCCCGCCCCAGCCATCACGAGTTCCTTGAACAACGTGTCGTTGCCGACGCGCATCCGCTGCTGCATGTCAGCGACTTCCGGCTGCGCCTGGCCGACTCCCTGCGCCGGGTTCATGAGCGAAAAGATCGCGCCGGTCACCGTGACCATGATCGCGGTCGCGACGAGCAGCTCGATGAGCGTGTAACCCGCTTCTTTTGTTCGGGTGACCGGGCGAGTGGATGTCATGATGCTTTCCTCGTCCTCACCGTTACGAGTAGCGCATCGCCAGCCATCCGGGTGCGGGTGAATGCGGACTGCACGCGTGCCATTTCGCTCGTCACCGGCGTCACGAGAACCTGAATCACGAGCGTGTTGTTCGGGTTCGTGGGCAGCGGCGTAATCGACCAGCGGCGAATGTAGACGGCCGAACCCGGCGGTGTCATCCCGGTGCCAACCCAGGCGCCGCTGCCGTCCAGAAAATCAACGAAGCCGTCGGTGTTCTGCTCGAGCGCGTCAGCCGGCGACGGGTTCAAGCCAGTGCCGTTGTGCGTCGGCGGCGTCACCGTCAGGTTCGTCGTCGTGTCGGAGAGCGGCAGTCCCTGCCCTGCCAGGTCGAAGCCCCAGGTCAGGCCGCGCAGCTGTTCGAGTTTCTGCTCCGCCATCGCGGTCGTCGACGTCTGCCCCTTGGCGATCACGTTGGCGCGCGTCGAGAGCGCAAAGAGCTGCGCCACGCCGAGCGACACCGTCGTCAGCAGGCCCATCGCCACGAGCACCTCGACGAGGCTGAATCCGCGGTTATTGGAGTTGAACTTTGCCGACATTGTTGACCGTCACTGTTCTGGATTTCCCGTTCCGCGAGATCGTCACCGTCACCGGCGTCGCGATCGTCGTTGGCGTCCCGTTGATGACGCTGACTGCCGTACCGTCGGGGCCGAACTGGAGCACCTCGCTGGTGACCGTGGCCGCGTTCGGCAGCGTTCGAACCGGCCCGTCGAAGTTGGGCCGCGTCATGACGTCGTCGTCAGCCGGCGGAAACGGGTAGGCCGACGTCATGCAGCGATTGCTTGCCGTGTCAGCGGCGGTCCCGAGCACCTCGACGCTGCGGACATAGCCTGTCGCCGGGCAATTGAGGCGGACGCGAATCGCTCGATTCGATGAAACCGCCTTCAGACGAGCGTCCTGCATCTCGCGCTCGACGATCCGCGCGGCCTCATTGAGCTTGATGCTGGCCGTCATGTCGGTCATGACCGGCACGGCGATGGCGGCGAGCGTGCCGAGCATCAGCACGACCATCATCAACTCGATAACCGAGAACCCACGATCGTTGCGAGCGCGGAAAAACATCTGTAACCCCCACTTCAGCAATAGGGCTGCCACGGTGGGTTATGTCATTGAACGAGTTGGGTTAAGTGGGTATTCCTACTGTATTTATTCGGCGGGAAGACGGTCGGGGGTCAGACCGGTCGCCAAGAATGGTGTGCAGTTCTGGCACGGCCCTAACATTTCTGGTGAGACGGCCGAAATCAGGCCGTACGGAGGGGCAAAACCACCGTCAGACAGGCGCCACCGCCGTCGGCGTTTGTGGCGCTCACCCGCCCGTTGTGGGTCACGACTATTTTCTGGACCAGGGCCAGCCCCAGGCCGGTCCCGCGAGCCTTTGTGGTGAAGAACGGGCGGAAGATCCGGTCCCCGATCGCTGGATCCACTCCCCGCCCGTTGTCGGTCACACTCACCCGCAGCATCCCGGCGGCGTCGGTGCCCCCCTCGACAGCGATGCGGGGGGCAACATCAGTGCAGGCCTCGAGGGCATTCCGGCACAGATTACTGAACGCCTGCCGCAGCAGCACTTCGTCTCCCTCGACGATGCCGAAGTGACCGGCTACCGTCACCTCGCCTCCTCGGGCCCGAGCCTCGGTCCGAATCTCCTCGGCGGCCTTTTCGGCGAGGATGCCAACGTCCACGGGCACCAGGAGCAATTCAGTGGGCTTGGCAAAATTGAGAAAGTTGGTGACGACCTGGCCGAGCTCTTCGGTCTCCTCGCGGATTCCCTGAACGTAGGGTTTGAAATCCGCGGGAAGCCGTTGAAGGTCCAAAAGGCGGCTGTACCCATGGATGGTCGCCAGGCCGTTGCGGAATTCGTGGGCAATGCCCGCGGTCAGCTCGCCCAGCCGGGCCAGACTGTCCTTGAGCCGCAGTTGGTCCTCGAGATCGGCGACCTCACTGAGATCGCTGAACAGGCAGATGGCCCCGTGCTCGTGTCCTTCGACATCCCTGATGGGCGAAACGGTAATCCCCAGATGTGAGGCTCCGGCGCCGCGGTCCATTCTCACCGTTCGCCGGACGATGGGCCGGCGGCCGACGAGGCATTCTTTGATGACGTCGGCGAGCGGCGCCGAATCGGCAAGCACGTCGCGGTAATTGCGCATCCAGTCGGAATCGGGAAGGCCGAGGAGTTGCCGGCCCGCCGGGTTCAGCGTGCGGACGATGCCTTCCTGGCTGACGACCAGGAGGCCGGATGTCATGCTCGCGATGATCTCGCCGCTCAAGCGCTCGGACGCCTCGGCGCGCGCCTGCATCGCACGCTCCTGCGTCCGCATCTTCTGCAGCGCCTCTTCCATCGCCGCGGCCATGAACGCCGTTTCCGCTCCCCCTTCGCGTCCCGCTTTCGTGGCCGCGCGCGCCGCCGCAAAGAACTTGCTGACCACGAAGGCGAGGATGCCCGCCAGCGCCGCGACCATCGCGGTGAGGAGAAGGAGAAGCGAGCCGGCTTTAGTCATGACGGATCAGATTCAGCTGCGGATCCCGGATCCCGCACCACGGATCCCGGCTCGCGTCAGTACAATCCCACATACCAATTCACGATCGTTTCGCCAGCAAGCGAGGCGACCAGCGCACCGAGCGCGAGGAACGTACCGTACGGCAGGGCGTACTTCATCCCGCCTTTCCGAAACGCGATCACCGCGAGGCCAATGAGCGATCCGGCGATCGACGAAAGGACCAGTGTGACGAGCACGAGCTTCCAGCCGAGAAACGCGCCAATCATGGCGAGCATCTTGACGTCGCCTCCGCCCATGCCCTCCTGACCCGAGTAGCGGAAATACGCCTCGCCAATCAGCCACAGCACACCGCCGCCGATCAACACGCCAATGAGCGCGTCCACGATCCCCGGTGGCAGCACCGCGCTGGCGATCACGCCAACCACGATTCCCGGTAACGTGATGACGTTTGGCAGCAGCTGATGTTCCAGATCGATGGCGAAGAGGACGACCATCGCGCATGCAAACACCAGGCGCGGGACCAGCAGCGCGCTCCAGCCAAACACGACACCATGGATGATAAACAGCGCCATCGTGATCAGTTCGACCACCGGGTAGCGGATCGAGATCGGTGCGCGGCATTTCCGGCAGCGGCCGCCGAGGAGCACGTAGCTGAGAACCGGGATGTTGTCGAACCACCGCAAGCGGTATTCACATGACGGGCAGCGTGAGGGAGGTGAGTTGAGCGACTGGTTGCGTGGCAGCCGATGGATGCAGACGTTGAGAAAACTCCCAACTGCCAGCCCGAGCAGCGCGAGAATCGCGAGCTGGGACGCTTCGAGATTCACTGCGTAAATCGCCGGGGCTCTTCCGGCATCGGGAAAAGCGGCGACTGTTCCGACACCCGCACGCGACCGGTGGCGGGGTCGATGACATACGGGGCGCCGGCAGGATCGACCGGCTGGCGAATCAGCTTGCGTCTGCGCATCAGATCGTCCCACGAGTACTGCTCGCCGGCAGCCGGCGGGAACCGTTGAATCACGGCCTCGAGCTGATCGATCTGATCCAATGCTTGAAGCTGCCGCAGCGAGTGCTCGGCATTTCTCCTGAGCCAGGCTTCCTCCGATTTCGCAATCTGCTGCCAGAGGAATCGCGCGGCAGCCCGATCGTTGCCGCGCACGAGCATCGACGCCGCCAACGGCTGGAGCCAGTTCGGTGCGTTCGGCTGGTCCGCTGCGCGCTGGAACCACGTCGCCGCCGTCTTGTAATCGCGCGTCCGCCAGTAATAGACGAAGCCGATGTCGTGATAGTACTGCCACTTCTGTGGCATGACGGTGATGGCCTTCTGGAGGAGCGCCACCGACTGATCGGGGCGCCCGGGGCCGCCCGGATACGCCTCACTCAGGAAGATCGCCCCGAACCGATAGGCAATGTTGAAGTACGGATCCAGCGTGGTGGTGAGGTCGAGCAGAGGGTACAGCAACTGATATTTGGTTTGCGCCGTCGGGCCCGACAGACGGTCGCCGCCATAATGCTGAATCGCGCGAATCCAGTAGACGTCGGCGGCCACCGCATCGAACGACAGCGTGATGCGCTGAAGCGCTGCGCCCGATCGCACGTAGAGGATCTGTTCCAGCTCCGTGTCGCCGCGCGGATACCATCGGTCGCGCACGATCTGCAGCGACACCGCCGACGCAAACGCCACGACCGCGAGCACGACCATCGCGATGTCGCGAGGAGGCCTCATTTGAAATCGCGCCTCGAAAAAATGAAGGTCGAAACGAGCAGGAGCGCCGCCACGTAAGTCAGGCCGTACGCCGTCGTGGTGCCCAGGTAGGCCAGCGGGACGGGCAGGCCGTGCACGACCTGGGTCTTGACGTCGAACGCCGACAGATCCGGCAGTACGTGATACGCGCCGCGCGCCAGCCGGGCGGCCGCCTTCGAACTGACCACACGCTCGAAGTTCTTCAGATCGGCGTTGAAATGGCCTGCGACGTAGAGGCCAAACGTCATCACCGCCGAGAGAATGGGCGTGGAGAACGTCGAGAAGAAGAGCGCAACTGCCGTCACCAGCATCAGCTCGACAAAAATGAGGAAGACGGCTTTCAGCAGCGCGGGATCCATTCCCGGTGCATCCCATCCCGCGCGGATCGTCGGCGGCTCGGTCCACACCATGTACGCGAGGATGACGTAGAACGCCATCGCCATGACGCTCACGTTGACCGCCAGTGTCAGCACCAGCCCGGCGTACTTCCCGGTGATGAACTGCGCCCGGCTCACGGGTTTCGACAGCAGCCCGTAGATGCTGCGACGCTCGACTTCCTTCGACACGAGGCCGATGCCAATGAAGATGGCAATGAACAGGCCGAAGATCGAGGTCGCCGCTAGCCCCAGATCCTTGATGATCTTGACGTCCTGCCCGGCGGTGAGCTGCCCGATGAGATACGACGACGCGATCAGGAGGATGGCAAACACCACGAGGTTATAGGGCACACGGTCGCGGACCGATTCGCGAAACACGTTGACCGCCACCACTCTAATGGCGCGCACGGGACTCCTCCTCCCTCGGCGACCGCGCGCCAGCCCCCATCTCCGCGACCCGCTTCATGAAAAAGTCTTCGAGCGTGTCGCGGATCGGATTGAGGGATACCAACGCCGCGCCGGCGGCAGTCAGATCCGCCAGCAGGCGATCCGGCGACTGGTCGAGCGAAAGCTCCAGCGAATACCGGCCAGGAGAAATCTCCGTGGCGCGGCGGACGCGCGGGGTCACCTTGACCAGTAGTTCGGGCGAGACAGCTGAGATCACCAGCTCCCATCCGTGTACCTCAAACGCGAGAATGTCGGACAACGTGCCCGACGCCGCGAGACGCCCGCCAGCCACCACCGCCACACGGCGGCACAACGCTTCGGCGTCAGCAAGAATGTGCGAGCTGAAGAAGACCGTTCGCCCCTGGTCGCGGAGCTCGAGGATCAGCGAGCGCACGTCGCGGCGCCCCAGCGGATCGAGGCCTGACATCGGTTCGTCGAGAAAGACCACTTCGGGATCGTTGAGGAGCGCCTGTGCGATCCCGACCCGCTGGATCATGCCCTTCGAGAACTTGCGCAGCTGCAGTCGCCGTTCGGCGCCAATGCCGACGCGATCGAGCAGGGTGGAGACGCGCTTGCGCCGGTCCGATCCGGAGTAGCCGAAGAGATCGCCGAAGTAGCCGAGCAATTCCTCGGCGGTCAGGTAGTCGTAGAACGATGGATTCTCCGGAAGGTAGCCGATGCGACGGCGAACGTCGAGATCGCCAACCGGCCGGCCGAGAATTTCGGCTCGCCCCGACGTCGGGTAGATCAGCTGCATGAGCAGCTTGAGCGTGGTGGTCTTGCCGGCGCCGTTCGGGCCGAGGAAGCCGAACACTTCGCCCGGCTCGATCTCGAGCGTCAAACGATCCAGCGCGCGGTAGGAGCGCCGCCGCCAGAAGCCAATCGTGTAGTCCTTGGTGAGTTCTTCGATTCGAATCGCTGAAGGCATCGTCGCTGAACGGTCCCGCTTTACTTCGATCGTTTCAGCTCCAGGTCGATCAGGGCATCGAGGGCAGCCGGATCCACGACGCCCGCCGGGAGTTTTCGATTGTTGAGCACGATGGTTGGCGTGGAGCCCACGCCAATCTGCCCCCCCAGGGTGGCGTCGGCTTTGACCTCCTTCAACGCATCCGCGTAGCCGGCGTTGAAGTCCGGGACGGCGCCGATGTCGTGCGCCGCGACGCGGACGCCCGACGGCGTCAGGCTGTCCTGGTTCTCGAACAGCCAGTCGGTCATGCGCTCGGCCTTGCCCGTCTTTCGAGCCTCGACGACCGCGGCGGCGGCCTCACACGCGGCACTGTGGCCGCCATTGGGCGCGTACGAGTTGCACTCCCCTTCGAGCGGGAAATGCTTCAGGACGAAGCGGACACCAGGGTTCGCCGCGTACTTCGTGATGAGAGGCTTGTACTCTTCGTGGGCCTTTCGGCAGTGCGGGCACTGAAAATCGCTGAAGATCACGACCATGACCTTCGCGCCTTCCATCGGCATCGGGGTGTCGATGGTCGGCTGCTTCTCCCACCACGCGGCCACGTCCGCACGCTCCTTCTCGCTGAGCGTCTTCAGAGTCGCCGGCGCTGAGTGAGCCTGCTCGCCCGGGAATGCGGCGATCACCGTCCCGGCGCCCGCGACAAACAACAGCGCGAGCACGAGCGCGATCGGACTGGATACCAAAGCGCGAAGGTCGCGCGGAACGCGGCGCGGCAGCGTAGTCATGGGAAAAGTCGTGGCTCCACCGGAGATGATGAAGATGGCAATCACTGAAACGTAGGTCACGGCGCACAGCATGCAGAACGTCTTCAGCTGCACGTAGGACGCCCACCCAAGGTAGAGAACGAACGCCAGGCCAACAGTCGAAATGGCAAAGACGTAGGCCGGGATCGCGTCGCGAACCGGCGAACCCGTCCGGCCGCCGACGCCCGCCAGCAGCAGCACGAGCGTGAAGAAGAATACGCCGAAGAGCGCCACCGGCACGCCCCACAGGCTGCCGTAAGAGCTCAGATACGCCTGGGTGCAATTGACCGTCGCATTGACGTCGCAGAAGCTCGAGTAGCTCGGATCGGTCAGCAGGTGATAGTGGACGTAGCTCGAGGCCGAAGCCGCACCGAGACCAAGCGCGGCAAAGGCCATCAGCAGCGTGCGACTCAACTTACTCATGCTTAAGTGGCCAGTTTACTTCATTTCCGCGCCGTGAGGAGGTGGCCCCTTCTCCGGCATGTCCGGCGCGAAAGTCTTGATTGCGTCCACGTACAGCACGCGATCCGTGTTGGTCGCGAAGTAACGGATCCCGGAAAGGCCGGGCTTCACGGGATCGGCGGTGACCTGATACGACTCGACCGGCGTCCCCCCCGTGCACGTCACGGCAGGATCGCTGACTGCCGTCCCCGCCAGGGTGAACTGATAGCCACCCTTTGCGAGCGGGTCCACCCCGAGATCGGGGCTCAGGAACGCCTGACCGGTGGACGGCATGGGCGCGGTCAGGTTCGCGAGGCTCGCCGCATAGCGCTGGCTCCCGCACAACTGCGCGAACGTGAATTGTGCCTGGTTGATCGTCTGGAGCGTGCTGATCGCGGTCGCTTCACCGGCGGTCACGCGCGAGTGGCGATACATCGCCATCGAAACCGACGCCAGAATCCCGACGATGCACAGCACGATGAGGAGCTCGACGAGCGTGAAGCCGTCCGAGCGGCCGAGGCGTGGGTCAGGCAAACGTGGCATCGATGAGCGCACTGAAAAGGCGACGAGGGACGCCGGCATTCGCCGGCCGTCCCTCGTTGTATATCCCGAAACGAACCCGTGGGGTTATTGAATCGGCGTGCCGCCGCCGCCGGGCGCCATCTGCGCTTCTGTCGGCGCGACGCCCGTGGGGTCGAAGAAGATCGTGCCCGCCGCGTTGCTCGAGAACCCGCGGTTGCCGGTCGTGCCGACCGTCACCGGAACTGAGGTCGCATAGAAGTCGGTCTGGGTCGCGGTGCCGTTGCAGTCGTTCGGACCAGCCGCACCAGCGGCGGCCACTGCCAGAAGCACGTTGTAACCGGACTTCACAACCGGGCTCGGAAGCGTGGGGTCACCAAGGTCGGGCGAGATGAAGCCCTGAGCCGAACCCGGGCAGGCGGCGCCGAGCACCTTCAGGTCGGTCGAGTACCCGCCCTGGCCGGCCGCTGACGAGTAGCTCGCATTCGCCGTGTTGATGGCGCGGAGCGAACCGAT
>AR_comb_assmDRAFT_10087158_pt1 | contig 10092 bp, 8 predicted proteins | sample ArasoioldDNA_FD_10543 | JGI IMG/M metagenome (IMG submission 10543) | reverse complement strand
GCTCGGCCGACCGGGCGGGCGCGACCTCGTCCAGGAGCGCCGCCAGGCTCTCGGGCTGCCGAGCAAGGACCCGAAGGACGTCGAGGCTGTTGATGTTGGCGGCGCCCTCCCAGATGGAGTTGAGGGGGGCCTCCCGGTACAGCCGGGGCATGCCGCTCTCCTCCACGTACCCGTTGCCGCCGAGGCACTCCAGGGCCTCGGCGACCACCGCCGGGGCGCGCTTGCACACCCAGTACTTGGCCACGGCGGTGGCCAGACGGCGTAGGGCCGCCTCGGCCGGGTCGCCGGGCGCCCGGTCGAAGGCGCCGGCAACCCGCATGGCCAGCATGGTCGCCGCCTCGGACTCGACGGCCAGGTCGGCCAGCACGTTGGTCATCAGCGGCTGGTCGGCCAGCCGTCGCCCGAAGGCGCTGCGGTGGGCGGCGTGGTGGGCGGCCTGGGCGACCGCCTGGCGCATCAGCGCCGCCGACCCGACGATGCAGTCCAGGCGGGTGTGGTTGACCATCTCCAGGATCGCGGCCAGGCCCCGGCCCGGCTCCCCCACCGGCCAGCCGGCGGCCTCGTCGAGCTCGACCTCGGCCGAGGCGTTGGCCCGGTTGCCGAGCTTGTCCTTGAGCCGCTGGAGGTGGAAGCGGTTGCGGGCCCCGTCGGGCAGGACCCGCGGGACCAGGAAGCAGCTCAGCCCGGCCGGCGCCTGCGCCAGGACCAGGAAGGCGTCGCTCATCGGGGCCGAGCAGAACCACTTGTGCCCGCTGAGCAGCCAGCGGCCGTCCGAGCCGGCGGGGCGGGCCGTGGTGGTGTTGGCCCGCACGTCGCTGCCGCCCTGCTTCTCGGTCATGGCCATGCCGCACAGCGCCCCCGCCTTGGCCGCCACCGGGGCCAGCTCCGGCTGGTAGGCCAGGGCGGTGAGTTTGGGCTCCCACACCTCGGCCAGCTCGGGGGTGGCCCGCAGGGCGGGCACGGCGGCATAGGTCATGCTGACCGGGCAGCCGTGCCCGGCCTCGACCTGGGTCCAGAGGTAGAACCCGGCCGCCCGGGCCACCTGGGCGCCGGGGCGCGGGTCGCGCCAGGGGGCGGCGTGCAGCCCGTGGGAGACCGCCGTGCCCAGCAGCCGGTGCCACGCCGGGTGGAACTCGACCTCGTCCACCCGTCGCCCGTAGCGGTCGTGGGTGCGCAGCACCGGCGGGGTGGCGTCGGCCGCCTCGCCCCAGGCGATCGCCTCCGGGCTGCCGGCCAGGACGCCGAGGGCCCGGACCTGCTCGGCGGCCCACCCGGCGCCCTCCCGGCCCAGCGCCTCGCCCAGCACCGGGTCGGCCTCGAACAGGTCGTAGCCGGCCAGCGGCGGCGGCTGGTTCAGCACCTCGTGGGTGGGCGGCACACTTCCAGGCTACAGCTCGTCCAAGGTGGCGAACAGCGTGGCGAAGCGGTGCAGGGGCTCGCGGCCGATGGCCGGGAGGAGCCGTTGCTGCTGGTTGAGGAGGTATCTGGCCGGGCGGTAGCGGTCGAGGGCCGTGCCGGTGGCCCGCTCGACCCGCCGGACGACCGATCCCTCGCCGGCCAGCTCCTCCGGGTCGAGCTCCCCGGTGCCGGTCGCGGCCAGCAGGTGCAGGTAGAAGGCCTCGTCGAAGAGGTCTTCGAGCCCGGCCTCGCTCTGGCCGGTCAGCTCGGTCAGGGCCAGCAGCCGCTCGGGCAGGACCACCCCCTGCTCGGCCAGGGCCCGGATGCTGGGGTGGCCGGCGCCGACCTCCAGCAGCACGGCCGCCTCCAGGGGCCCGCCCAGCAAAGCGGCCAGCACGGGCAGGCCGCCGAGCCCGCCGGTGGGCAGCACCCGCCAGGCCGGGTCGAGGCCCCGGCGGCCGCCGTCGCGCAGGTAGCCGCTCATGACCTCCAGGTAGACGAGGTCGGAGACGCCGCCGACGAGCAGGGTGCGCGGCCCCGCCCCGAGGCCCTCCAGCAGCGAGACGGCCAGCGCCCCGGACAGCGGCAGGACGGTGTCGCGGCTGGTCGCCCCGGCGCCGTCGCCGACCCGCGTCCCCTCGCCCTGGACGTCCTCGACCGTGCGGACCCGGTGGGGCCGGTTGGCGTCGACCATGAACGGCGAGTGGGTGGTGTAGACCACCTGGTGGCCGCCGGCGAGCTGCTCGTCCAGGTAGCGGAGCAGGTCGGCCTGGCCGGCGGCGTGGAGCCCGAGGCCGGGCTCGTCGAGCAGCAGGACCAGGCCCTCGCTGTCGCGCAGCTCCGAGAACGCGGCCACGAACGAAAAGAACCAGACGAACCCGCCCGAGCGCTCGCCGAAGTTGGTCGTCACCCGGTGGCGGTGATTGCGGATGCGGACGTCGAGGAACGGCGGCCCTCCCTGGCCGTTCTGGCCGGCCTCGCGGAAGTCCAGGTCCAGCTCGACGGTCAGCTCCGGGTTCTGGCTCCAGTAGCGGAAGACCTCCTCGCTGACCGTGGTGGCGGCGCTCTCCAGGGCGGCCTTGCGGACCTCGTACTCGGACTCGGCGAAGTCGTCGGCGGCCACCCCGGCCAGCCGCAGCAGGGCCAGGGCGGTCCGCTCCCCCGGCTGGAGGGCGTCCTCGGTGGTGGTCTGGAGCCGTGGGATCGACACCCGGCCGGGCAGCACGCTGTAGCCGTCGAAGTACAGCAGGCGGGGCAGCCGGGCGCCGAGCAGAGCGGCCAGCTCGCCGCCCACCTCCTGGTCGCCGACCAGCAGGTGCTGGCGGCCGGCGTAGTCCCGCTCGACGGTGAGCTCCTTGGCCCCGATGGCGTCGGGCCCGAGCTGCTGGACGACCGCCTCCAGGTCGGCGTCGCCGAGCTCGAAGGTGGCCGAGATGGGGCTGGTGGCGGCGATCTGGCCCCGGTCCCGGCCGCGCAGCCGGCGGGGGTAGTCACGCAGCTCGTCGAACCCCCGGCCCGACCCGGCGAGCGGGTTGGCCTGGGAGAGGGCCTCAAGGAAGGCGGTCTTGCCGCTCTCGTTCTTGCCCACCAGGCAGGTCACATCCGGCTCGAAACGGACGGTCCCCGAATTCTCGATGCTCCGGAATTTCCGAACCACTGCCGTTTTCAGGATCACATTCCCACTCCGAGCTCGACGCCACAGAAAAATGTAGTTGAGATTTCCCCGTACGTGCCAGTCGCCGATTGGGCGCCGGTTCGCCTACGAAGGCCGGGTACATTTGCGTAGGGAAGCTGCAAAGGACTGCGCGTGATCGTGCCACGCATCTCAACGTAGGCTCCGCCGGGCTTGACGTCGCCATGGCAAGGAGAGAGTTCGAGGTGGCGTTGCGGTTGCTCAGCCGGGTACGCGGCACCCTCCCACAAGGCCGCTCCCTTCCCGACGAGGTCTGGCGGGGTCGTCACCGTGCGATCCTGCTGATCCTGTGGCTGCACGTGCCGGCCCTGGCCCTGCTGGCCCTGGTCGTCGGGGACGGCCCCGAGGAGGCCTGGGGCGTGGTCGTCGTGGCCACCTCGGCCGGGCTGGCCACCTTGTCGTGGGGTGGCCGGCGCTGGCGCTCGGCCCTGGCCACCGTCGGGCTGCTGTCGGCGTCGTGCGTCCTGGTCGGCATGGGCGGGGGCACGGTCGAGCTGGCGTTCCACTTCTTCGTCACGATCGCCCTGGTCATGCTGTACCAGGACGGCTTCCCCTTCCTGATCGCGGTCGGCTTCGTGGCCGTCTACGCGGTGGTGTCGGCGGCGCTCGAGTGGTTCGGGGTGTGGCCGGCGGCCGAGACCTGGTCCAACCCGTGGCTGCGGGCAGCCGTCGGCGAGCTGCTGATCCTGGCCACGGCAACCGCCAACCTGGCCAACTGGCGCCTGAACGAGGACAGCCGGGCCGAGGCCGAGCGCTCCTTCCGCCAGCTGTACGAGGGCCAGCGGGCCGTTGTCCGCGAGCTCCAGCAGTCCCAGCGCCTCAAGGACGAGCTCTACAACGTCGTCTCCCACGAGCTGCGGACCCCGCTCACCGGCATCCTCGGGTTCGGCGAGCTGCTGCTCACCCGCGACGACCGGCTGACCACGGCCCAGCGCAAGGAGCACCTGGGCCGCATCCTGCGCGAGGCCCGCCGGCTCCAGCGGGTGGTCGACAACCTGGTCTACTCCTCCAAGGTGATCCAGCAGGACGGCAGCGCCGCCGCCGACCTGCGCGGGGTCGTCCGCGCGGTGGTCGAGGACCTGGACGACGTGCCCGAGCGGGAGCGCCTGGACCTGGAGGTCGACCTGGGCGCGGCCCGCGAGGTGGCCATGCCGGCCGAGGCCCTTCGCCTGGTGATGGTCAACCTGCTCGGCAACGCCCTCAAGTACGCGACCCCGCTGACCACGGTCCGGTTGACCACCAGGGCGGCCGGCCCGTCCCTGCTGGCCGTCTCGGTCACCAACGTCGGCCCGCCGATCACCCCCGCCGACCGCGCCCGCATCTTCGAGCCGTTCGTGCAGCTGGACTCCTCGCTGACCCGCAGCGTGGCCGGGGTCGGCCTGGGGCTGCACATCGTCCGGCGCCTGGTCGAGTCGTACGGGGGCACGGTCGAGGTCGACTCCACCGGCGACCTGGTCACCTTCACGGTGGCCGTCCCCACGGTCGTGTCCGTGGTCGCCGAGGACGGAGCCGGCCCGGAGCCGGCGGCCGTCGGCGCCCCGCATCAGCCGAACGGCTGACCGTCGATCCACCGTCCGGCGCTCCCCACCGGCGCCGGCCTCTCGTACCATCGCTGGGAAGAGCGGCAGGAACGAGAGGAGCGGCCCGCTGGACGGCGAGCGCTGCGAGCGCGGGATCGACGCCTGGGACCAGTACGCCTGGGTCTGGGACGCCGCCTTCTACGGCCTGCTCGGGCTGACCGCCGGCCTGACCCTGCTCGACCCGGCCACCGCCGGCGACCGCTGGGCCGTGGCCGGGCTGACGGCACTGGTCGCGGCCTGGCACTTCACGTTCCGGCGACTCGGGATCGACGAGGATCGGCCCTGGCTGGTCGCGGCCTACCTGGCCGGGCTGTTCGCGCTGTGGTTCCTGCTCGCCGGGAGCCACCCCGCCTTCTTCTCGCTGCTGCTGGTGCTGTACCCGCAGGTCTTCCGCCACCTGCGCCTGGCCCGGGCCATCCCGGCGGCGGTCGTCCTCAGCGTCGCCGTGGTGTGGCGCGAGGTGCTCGCCTCGGGCCGGCCGCTGTCGGAGAACCCGGGGGCGGTCGTCGGCGGCCTGCTCTCGGTGGTGTTCGGCACCCTGCTCGCGCTCTGGATCACGCGGATCATCGAGGAGAGCTACGAGCGGCGGCAGCTGATCGAGCAGCTGGAGGCGACCCGCAGCGAGCTGGCCGCGGCCGAGCGGGAGGGCGGCCGCCTGGCCGAGCGCCAGCGCCTGGCCCGCGACATCCACGACACCCTGGCCCAGGGCTTCGTCAGCATCGTCCTCCAGCTCCAGGCGGCCGAGGCCGACCTGCCCGCGGACGCCGCCGAGGCCCGCGGCCACCTGGAGCGGGCCCGGCGGACGGCCAGGGACAACCTGGCCGAGGCCCGACGGCTGGTCTGGGACCTGCGGCCGGAGGCGCTGTCGGCGGCGCCGCTGGGCGAGGCCCTGGGCCGGCTGGCCGGCAGGGTGGCCGAGGAGACCGGCCTGGCCGCCACCGCCACCGTGACCGGCACCCCACAGCCGCTCAGCCCCGACGCCGAGGTCACCCTGCTCCGGGTCACCCAGGAGGCTCTGGCCAACGTGACCAGGCACGCTTCCGCCGGCCGGGTCGCGGTCACCTTGTCCTACATGGACGGCGAGGCCGCCCTCGACGTGCGCGACGACGGCTCCGGGTTCACCCCCGCCGCCGACGGCTTCGGCCCCAACGGCGGGCTCGGGCTGCGGGGCATGCGCGAGCGGGTCGAGGCCCTCGGGGGCCGGCTGGCCGTCGAGACCGCCCCCGGCCGGGGCACCACCATCGCCGTCACGGTCCCGGTGCGGTGATACGGATCCTGCTGGCCGACGACCACCCGGTGGTCCGGGACGGGCTGCGGGGCATGCTGGCCGGCGAGGCCGACTTCGAGGTCGTCGGGGAGGCCGCTTCCGGGGTCGAGGCGGTGCGACTGACCGAGCGGGAGCAGCCCGACGTGGTCCTGATGGACCTCCAGATGCCGGAGATGGACGGGGCCACGGCCACGGCCGAGATCGCCGCCCGCTTCCCAGGGACCCGGGTGCTGGTCCTCACCACCTATGACACCGACGCCGACATCCTGCGCGCCGTCGAGGCCGGGGCCACCGGCTACCTGCTCAAGGACACCCCCCGGGAGCGGCTGTTCCCGGCCATCCGTGCCGCCGCCCGGGGTGAGACGGTCCTGGCCCCGACAGTGGCCACCCGGCTGGTCAGCCGCATGCGCCAGCCGGCCACCGAGGCCCTCACGGCCCGCGAGGTCGAGGTCCTCGACCTGGTCGCCCGGGGCTCCAGCAACGCCGACATCGCCGCCGCCCTGTTCATCAGCGAGGCCACGGTCAAGACCCACCTGCTGCACGTGTTCGCCAAGCTCGCCGTCGACGACCGCACCGCCGCCGTGGTCGCGGCCCTCGAGCGCGGCATCATCGCCCTCCCCCGCCGCCGCTGAGGCGATTTGACCGCGCTGCGCCGTTGCACCACGCTCTTGCGGTCATGCTGTCGAGAGGAAAGGATCCGGCGTGACCCAGTCAGACGTCAGCGCGTCCACCGGCGATTCGGAGACGGTCACCCCCCCATCCTCCTCCCGCTCCAGCCGGGCCGAACGCAACGCGGCCGCCAGCGCCGACCTGGACCGGTCGAGGGGCAGCTTCGCCACCGCCCCGGGCGCGGCCGTGCAGCTGGCCGAGATCGAGGAGGTCGACCCGGGCACCATCTTCCAGCGGGACGGCGCCGGCTTCCCCGACTGGCTGTCGGCCAACCTTGACCGGCTGGCCAAGGAGCTCGGCCTGAGCGGCCTGCGCGAGGTCGGCCGCGACGTCGGGGTCGGCTCCTTCACCGCCGACCTGCTCGCCCAGACCGACCGCGGGCGGCGGGTCGCGATCATGAGCCACCTGGAGCCGAGCGACCACCTGCACCTCGGCCAGATGATCACCTTCGCGGCCGGCCTCGACGTCTCGGCCGTGGTCTGGATCACCACCCGCATCGGCGAGGAGCACCGGGCGGTGCTCGACTGGCTCAACCAGCACGGCGACGACGACGTGCGCTTCTTCGGCGTCGAGCTGCGCCTGCTGCGAATCGGCGGCTCCCAGCCGGGGGCGTCCTTCCACGTCGAGGCCCGCCCCAACGACTGGCAGAAGGTGATCAAGCAGCGCCAGCGGGTCGGTTCGCCGATCAACTCCCGCATGCGGGAGTTCTAGCCGGCTCAGAGCTGGGAATCGGAACCGGCCGTGCCGAGCAGCACCCATCCAGGCTCGTCGTTCTCGGCGCGGATGTTAGCGAGGTGCTGGTGGCGGCGACAGTCAAGTTCGACAGCTGCGACCGGTTAGCGTCGAATTTTTGGGTAACTAATTGACAAAGATAAACCGCGTAAATGGTCAATTGCGCGGGCCCGGATATCCGGCCTCGCGTTCGGCCTTCGCCTGGTCCTCGATGCAGAAGCGGGCGGCCGGCATCGCCTCGAGGCGCTCGCCGCCGATCGGGCGGCCGCAGGCCTGGCAGCTGCCGTAGGTGCCACGCTCCAGGCGCTGGAAGGCGACCTCGATCTCCTGGAGCTCGTCCTCCACCTGCTCCAGCAGCGAGACGTTCTTCTCCATCTCGAAGGTCTCGGTGCCGCTGTCGCCCGGGTGCTGGTCGAAGCTCGACAGCTCGCCGCTGGTCTCGGAGGTCGCCTCCTCCTGCTCGCGCTGGAGGTTGTCGCGGATCCCCTGGAGCCGGGTGCGCTCCTCCTCGAGCCGCTTGCTGGCCGTGGCCTTGTCCATGGGTCGCCGGTTCCTCCTACGTCGCCGTGGGTTCCCGGAGACGCTACCAGCCCAGCGCCTCCTGGTCCTCGGGCGCCTCCGCCTCCACGGCCGGCAACGGCCCGGCGCTGGCCCTGGCCGCCGCCACCACCCTGGACAGGGCGGAGGTCAGGGCCTTGACCTCCTCGGGCTCGAGGTGGCGGGTGAAGTGCTCGTGGATGCCGCGCAGGTGGGTCGGGGCGGCCCGGCGCAGGGCGCTGCGGCCCTGGTCGGTGAGGACGGCGAACCATCCGCGGCGGTCGTCCAGGCACCGCTCACGGCGGACCAGCCCGGCCTCCACCATCCGGTCGACCAGCCGCGACAGCCCGCTCTTGGACAGCAGCACCGACGCCGACAGCTCCTGCATCCGCAGTCGCCCCTCGGGCGCCTCGGCCAGGTTGAGGAGCACGTCGTAGCGGCTCAGGGGCAGGCCGCGCTCGGCCACCAGCTCGTGCTCGAGCAGCTCGGTGACCGTGGCGTGCGCCTCCAGCAGCAGGCGCCAAGCGGACAGGGAGGCAGGATCGGGTCGGGCCGGCATCCACCCATTGTAGGTGGTCATCCAGCTACCGACCGTCAGGAGGCTGACGACCGGGCCCACGTCGAGAGAGGCACGTTCGCTCCTCCACGCGGGCGCTCGGGGACTGTCTGGTAGGGTGTCTGGACTCCGACGACTCGGTACGCCGGCTCAAGGTTCTGGAACGTCCCCTGGTTCCAGAGGCGGACCTGGAGCGGCGGCGGCCCGACGTGTTCGTCCTCCCCTACCTGGAAGGCCGCTCGACCACGCAGTTGATGAAGGAGGTAGTCCGACGTGACAGCCACTGACGGGACGGAGCGGGACCGGCGAGCGGGCTCGGTCCTTCGCGAGGTGCCCCAGCCGCGCCCGGCTGTGGTCGTGCTGCGGGCCCTCGGGCTGGGCGACCTGCTCACCGCGGTCCCGGCCCTGCGGGCCCTGGCCGACGCCTTCCCTCGCCACCCGCGCCTGCTGGCCGCCCCGGCCGTGCTGGCCCCGCTGGCCCGGGCCTCGGGCGCGGTCGACGAGGTCATCCCGGCCGACGGGCTGGAGGAGCCGCTGCACCGGCGCCTGCACGGGGCCGGGCTGGCCGTGAACCTGCACGGCCGCGGCCCCGAGAGCCACGACCTGCTGCTGGCCACCGAGCCGCGGCGGCTGGTGGCGTTCACCCACCCGGCCGTGCCGGCCAGCTCCCAGGGCCCCCGCTGGCGGCCCGACGAGCACGAGGTGGCCCGCTGGTGCCGGCTGCTCTCCGAGAGCGGCATCGCCGCCGACCCGACCCGGCTCGACCTGGAGCTGCCCCCCGGCCCGGTGCCCCACGGGGCGGCCGGCGCCACCCTGGTCCACCCGGGCGCGGCCAGCCCGTCGCGGCGCTGGCCGCCCGAGCGGTTCGCCGAGGTGATCATGATCGCGACGGGGGCCCGGGATCTGGGGGCCTCGCTAGGAACCGAGCTGCCCAGTTGTGGGTCAGCTGACAATGGGTGGGTAGTTCCCTAACGTGACCACAAACCGGACCGGCCAGAAAATCTGAGCGCGGCCGAGCAACCACGACATACGGTCTTCCAGCCGACACGAAGCAGGCCGCAGAGCTACGACCTGAACAGGACGTCCTCGCCTCGTACCGCCGGCAGCGATCCGCCACCGGCGCCGGCCACTAGGTGGCGGTCTCTCGGTTTTTGGCCTGCTCGGCGCGTCCCTTGGCCAACTCCCGCCGATTGGCCGGCAGGGGCTGACCACCGGTCACGTCCCGGGCCACATCCGCCAACCGGCGGGTCGAGGACCGCGCCGCCCCCCGCAACCGCTCAAACGCGGCCTGAGCGTCAAGGTCCTCGCGGCCCATCAGCACCCCCTTGGCCTGCTCGATCAGCCACCGATGCTCCAGGGCGGCCTGCAGCTGGTCGGCCAAACGACCCTTGACCTGGGCGGTCACCGCCGCCGAGAGCAGACTGGCCACCAACCCGGCGTAAACCTGCAAGGCCGCCACCTCGCTGGGATCCCAGTCCCGCGGGTCACTGGCGTAGATGTCCAGGGTGCCGATGACTCCGCCGTCCAGTTCCACCGGCACACTCAACGCCGCGCAAATCCCTTCGCTGACCAACACCTGGGCGAACTTGTCCCAGTCCGGTTCGGTATGGATGTTGCGGATCGCCGCCGACAGTCGTTGGCTGAACGCCACCGCACACGG
>AR_comb_assmDRAFT_10696414_pt1 | contig 10094 bp, 7 predicted proteins | sample ArasoioldDNA_FD_10543 | JGI IMG/M metagenome (IMG submission 10543) | reverse complement strand
TACCTGAAAATGCATGCACAAAAATGTGGCGACTATTTGTTCCTGCAAAACAATAAGACGGTGGAAATGACTATTTATAATAAAAAGGGCGAAGAGAACGGGAAACAGATCTATACGGTTTCCAATGTTGCCAATTCGGGTGATGTTACAACGGCAACACTTAATTCCGAAATGTTTGACAGGAAGGGAAAGTCTATTATTAAGGCAAATAATCATGTTAAATGTGTAGATGGTGTGATGATGATGAATATGAAAATGATGATGCCTCAGCAACAGGCTGAACAATTTGGAAATGCCGAAGCAACAGCAGAAGACGTGTATATTGATTATCCATCTTCAATGAAAGTAGGTGACCAACTAAAAGATGGTGCATTCAATATGGATATTAATAACAATGGCCTGAAGCAAACAGTGAGTATGACTATAAGTGACAGAAAAGTCGAAGGAAAAGAAAGTGTTACAACTGCGGCAGGTACATGGGATTGTTTTAAAATTTCTTATAAAAGCAAAATGGTTATAAAGACAGCCGGTATCGGCATTCCTGTTAACATTGAGGGGAATGAATGGTACGCATCAGGCGTTGGCGTGGTAAAAACCCAAAGCAAGAGTGGTGGAACAGCAATTACTGCGATCAAATAACTTTTGCGGTTAATTGAAATCCTGAATAGTTATTTTCTGCTGATCACAATCGTTTTATAGATTTTATTCCCATTAACCGTAACACCGGTTATTGTGACAATATAAGTTGCAGCGGCATCAGCTGTGAAGAAATTAATATTTGCTTTTCCATTATTGTCAGTAATAAGATCGCCATTCCAATAGACAGTAAGTCGCTGATCAGGGAACTTTGAATATTTGATTTCTTTATTGTTATAATCGGGCATTTTAAAAGATGGAGCCACATAAAACCCTTGCGGAACTATTGTCTTTATCCCGTTTGTTGTGGCATAATTTGTAAGCTTGCTTGATGTGTGTATTTCGATCACACCATGCCCTGATCTTACGCCATAAATGCCAGCTTCATTACCGGTTAGAACCCGAATGTAATCAACCTGGTCTGTTGAAATTGTTTTTAGAAATGCAAGCACAGGACTTCTTTCTGTAGCATCCTGTACTCCGCCTGCGATTGAAACTTGAATTCCATCCATGATCACATTGGGCTCATCCAATGGCGAAGGTGCAAATGCATTGGGGCCGCCCGACATGAGATAACCACCAATCAAGTGTAATTTACCACTTCGCAAAACAGCAGCGCCCACATTATTAACGCCGCCCGCCTGCAACATTTCCCTGGTAATAATATCGGAAGAATTATTTTTTTTCTTTTTACCTGATTCTTTTTCATCAGTTGTTGTTACAGTTACAGGTGCTAACCATCCTCTTCCGGAGCCAATAACTACCGAATCAATATGATAAGCTTTAATGTTCTTTGCAAGCTCTGCTTCATCTGAAATAAATTTTTGTTTAAGAAAAGATGGTGTGGCAAAATGCGGAAGATCAAGTGGATCTATCAAAATATCGTAATCCTCTTTTACTCCTTTTAAATTGTTCACCTGTAAATTGAATTGTGTACTGTCATCGTAGTCAGGTAACAAAAAAATAAATCTTCCATTTGCATCAGTGGTATCCTGTATAAAGAGTACATTATTTTTGTTAGACATTAATACAACTTCCATGTTTGATAAAGGCTCTTTTTTCCTGTTAACCACTTTACCTTTCAAAGTTAAAACATCATCTGTATCGCCTGTGGGCGTAGCATTGATATTATGCTCATCCATCCAGTCTTTATAGAAACCTTTTTTTGTAAGCATGATAAGATCAACGTCAGCAAATGAATGATTTTGTAACGGATCACTGAACAACTTGTCGGTTGTATCTGCGATACGACTATCAATTACTGATACGGCAAGAGCAGCCATCAAAGGCTTTCCGGCCGCATCTGTTAGATCTATATTCATTTTTACATTTTCTCTTGCCGTATAATTTTCTTTATCTGTACCAATATTTAAGTTGTAATCTTTTTTGCTGATGTATATATTTCGTTCACTCACCAATTGTTTTTTTGCATTAAATAGAAGCAGGGTTGCAACACCTGATGGAAAATTCGAAACAGGAATATTTAATTCATACATTCCCCTGCCGACTCCCGCAAAACAAATACTGTCTTTACTTATACCAAGTATATAAGTTGTATAGTCATTTGTAAAAATTGAATCTTCAAGCATCACCCTTGCTTTTATGGATTGATCATTTTGCTCAGTTACGGAAAGCTGTGCAGCATAAGGATTTACACGTGGCAAGAGAGCCATAGAATCGTACCTATCCTTGGTTTGAATATAGATACGGTATTTGCCAAACCATGTTGGCGAAAAACTAAATTTTCCTAATCCTTGATCATTTGTTGAAAATTTTGCAACGATCGTATCCCTGCTATCCTTAACAATACCCGAAACAACTAATGGGTTTAGTTCTTGACCATGTGCTTTAACGGCAACAGTCGTGTTAGTACCGGAAATTAAGGAACCTCCTTCCGGATAAATGTCCAATATAGGCTGGACACCTGTTGCAGCTTCGGAAGTATTATTCACTTCATACGCAAGAGTTGAACCATTCTTCTTTTTTGGATTCACGACGTAAACAGGTTGAACTGAAATATCGCCAACATTTTCTTTGATCATTTTCCGGGTATAGGCACGCAGCCAGTAATATCCTTCATATAAGGAGTCGCTCAACAAAATAGCGCCATGTGTTTTTAACCTTTCTGCATGAAAAAGCAATTGTGTGAGTAGACTATCCTTATCGTCAACGAGATCAACAAATAAAATCTTGCTTTTATCGGTTAACTTGTTGTTTAGTGAATCAACTATATAGGCTTTAAACCACATGGTTTCGCCTGCTCCACACACTTTCCTGTCTGTTTGAAGAAGTATTTTTTCTTTCGTATTTGAGCGTAAGTTTTTAATTAATCTTCCGGCGATAGAATCTATATCAGATGTGCTGTTATTCTGAGCAATAGTAAAGAGGGGCATTAGTATAATAAGAAGCAACAAATTCCTGGGAAGTATCATAGAACAAGCAGTTTAATTGCGGGTTGAAAATTACATACTAATCCCACCATTTAATCAGGTTTAAAAAGTTAAAGTAAAATATTGCGACGAACAGCAAAATATTGTCTACAAAATACACTGCGTAGGCAATATCTATGTCCAGGTCCATATTTCCAAATCACGCGGTGTTTTTTTTTAAACACACAATTTCACTTCATAGATGGGACTAAATAAATAAACAATATTTGTGCTCTTCTCTTTGCATTTAAAACGTTTACGCAGTTTTTCACCTTTTTGAAATATTCTTCCATCTTTAGTTTTAAAAAATGAACCATCTGGTAATTCTTCCAGGAAGCATGAGCCGTTTTTTCTTTCATCGTATTTACGCAGGATGCGCATGAGGCTTTCTTCGGCGCAACTGCTGGCAGCAGGGTTTATGAGTGATTTCCTTAGCTCATGTTCAATATCAGCAGGGAAAATTTTTTTCTTTACAAAATCAGCTAACAGCAGGCCGTAACTTGTTTTCCATTCTTTGCCATGCGCTGAGACACGATGACCATACTGCTCATGTGTAAGTAAATGAGCCAGTTCATGCAATAAAGTGATCAGGAACGCATATTTATTAAGGTTCCCGTTTACAGTTATACGATGGTTCTTACCGCGTACTGCATTCCTGTAATCACCCAGTACGCTTTTTCTTTCTTTTGTGACAGTAAGATGTACATGATGCTGATGAAGATAATGCACTACATTTTCAAATGTTCCCTCAGGCAGAAAAGCTGCCAGGGCATGCATTGGATGTTCCTTAACTGCGGCCATGCTGGTTATTTAGTCTTGATGCGCTTTTAACTTCAATAAATGTATAAACGAAATATAAACCAATCGCGGCAACGACACCATAAACACTTTTATTTTCACCTGCCGTAATTAAATATATTGTCACAGCGCCGGCAATAACCATAAGTTTTATAAAAGTTCCTGCCATAACACTTCTTACAAATGCATTTGGATTTGCATTTTGTGCCGATCTTTTGTGCATTAAAAAAATGAGGATTGAAAGAATAAACAGGATACAATTTGCTATTATCACCACCATGTGATCAATAGCTTTTGCATCGAGCCAGTTCTTAAATATGAGGCAAAAAGAGTTTACAAGGAGAAAGAAAACCAGCATAGGGGAAATTGCGTTGGTGCTTTTCCGGCGATCCATATTATTTATTTGATGTATCCTTCATTACTTTGATGATCGTTCCAATAATTGCAATCAAAGGTAGCAACCATAGAAATAGGGGGAATTTTATTTTTATCCACTTGTCGAGATAAAGACCTGCGTAAACGGCTATGCCGATAACCGCCAGCAGTTGAAAAGCAAGACCGGAATATTCAAGTAAAATCTGTTTATTACTTTTTTGTTTGTTCTTCATGTTAGTTTTAAATTTCTGCTATTCCTTTGTTCTTTAATCTGCAGAAATAACAGGCTTCGGAACTTTTAGGGATACTGTATCAAACTGGGTAGGCATATCTGCCCCTAAAACTTTTTTTATATTATTCAGGTACTGGTCTTTATACTGGATGGCTTGCTCGAGTGAATCGGTACGCATTTTTAATTCCTCTAGTTGAATACGATTGGTAGGGTTACCATACCCGGGAATATAATATTTAAGTGGTGTGAATACCAATAGTGCGACTGTTAAACTGACAAGTAAAACAAATATGGTACTTAAGGCAATATATACACTAAGTCTCGATAGTCTGAATGTGATAACTTCTTCATAGGTATCATCATTCATCAAGACCAGACGGTAGTGGTTTTGCAATCGCTTTAGAGGACTGCTGCTTTCAATTTCAGTCATATTTCTAGAATAAAAAATAAAGATAGTATTAATTTGAAGGGTGTTACAGGGATTGAATTATGAATTTGAATATAACTAATCGCCCATCTCTCATTCACACAATACATTTTTAAATTCCAAATTGAACATTAACTCATTTGGAAAAATACCTGCACCCATAAAAATATTTCCGGCAGTTTTGTGTTATTATATTTTGAACCTTTACACCATGCGACAGGCTATCACATATATTTTTTTAGTTATATTTTTTTTGAATATTACTGCAGCCATACATGCCCAGCCAGGTACAAATGTTGATTTGAAGAAACCAGAGAAGTATGAAAACAGAACACTCGGCTCTGAAAAAACAGGGCAAAAAAAATTCAATTTTTCCCGGAGATTTTTTCAAAACACATTCACGCATTACAATTATTATTTCAACGCAAATAATATACTAAAAGATATAGTTGATGAAGCGAAGACCTCTTCACCGGATGATTATACAAGGCTCCTGCCTTTTTACAATTACAGTCTTGATGTAACATCAGCAAGCGGAGAACTTGATTCAGTGATTTATAAATGCAATGCAGGAATTTTATTACACGATTTGCGCAGTGACTGGGTTGATAATCTTTATCTCCTATTAGGCGAGGCATATTTCTACAGGAAAAATTTTGATTCTGCTGAACAAGTATTCCGCTATATAAATTATGCTTTTGCTCCAAAAGAAGAAGGAGGTTTTGATATACCGATAGGCAGTAATGTTTCCAAAACAGATGGTGTATTCAGCATAGCAACAAAAGAGGATAATCGTTTTCCCAAGAATATTGTTTCGGAGCCGCCCAGCAGAAACGATGCACTATTGTGGCAGGCACGCAACTATACGGAAACAAACAGGTTCGGGGAAGCAGCAGGTATTCTTGAAATTTTAAAAAGTGACCCGGTTTTTCCCGGACGACTAAAAAGTCAATTGAATGAAAATATGTCGTACTGGTATTATAAGCAGCTCGTGTATGACAGTGCAGCTTTTTATTTGTCAAAGGCGTTGGACATTCCGGAAAATAAACTTGAAAAGGCCAGGCGGCAATTTCTTGTTGCGCAATTATATCAGCTTGCTAATAATAATGAGCAGGCTATTGTATGGTATAATAAATGTGCGGAAATTACCACAGATCCTATTATGGGAGTTTATGCTAATCTCAACAGTATAAAAGCTTCAGGCGGTAATGAAGAAAAAATAATCGAACAGAAATTGAATAATCTGATGAAAATGGCTAATCGCGACAAGTACGCAGGTAACCGTGATATTATTTATTACGCTATTGCCCAGGTGGAGCTTGAAAAAAATGACCCCATTGCCGCCCAGCAAATGCTCAAAAAAAGTATTAAATACAATCTTGAAGATAACCCGGCCCAAAGAAGCAGGTCCTTCCTGCTGCTTGCAGATATCAGCTTCGATCAACAACAATATGTAGCATCAAAAAACTTTTATGATAGCGTAGATATATCTTCTATTACAAATGACAGCGATAAATTAAGGATCAATGACCGGATGGATGCTCTAAATACAATTGCTGCCAATGTTATTGTAATACATAATGAAGATAGTTTACAAGCTCTTGCAGCAATGCCAAAAGACCAACGCGAGGCAGCTGTGCGTAAGATGGTCAAGGTCCTACGTAAGGAACAAGGTTTAAAAGATGAGCCGGAGCTTAACACCAATCCGGCAGTGCAACAGGCACCTGCAGATATTTTTAGCACGGCAAGTAAAAGCAGTGATTGGTATTTTAACAACGTATCGCTTAAGAGCACAGGATATAACCAGTTCAGAGCGAAGTGGGGTAATCGTCCAAATCAGGATAACTGGCGAAGGCTTGCCGCTCTTACTGTGCAAGCCGACAACAATAACCGGCAAAATAATGATACCAGCGACACAGCAGAAAATGATGATCAGGTCAACAATGCTCAGAACGGTGCAGCGCCTGGCGAAGGAGGCGAAATTACATTTGATGAACTATATGCAAATCTGCCCATCACTAACGAACAACTAAAAGCTTCAAACGATAAAATCGCTGAGGCACTCTTTCAGAATGGCGTGGCATTTCAGAATAAACTCGAAGATTATCCATCAGCCATAAATGCTTATGAAGAATTGCTGAATAAATATCGCGACAGTGTGCATCTGGAGGAAACTCTGTTCAATTTATATTATTGTTATAATAAAGTCGGTCACAGATCATCTGCTGATTCGGTTCAGCATGCATTAAAGCAGCAATTTCCTGATGGTAGCCAGACAGCTAAATTAAGCAAACCGCCAATCGCAGATACTGCTGCAAACGCCAATGATCCCGCAACATTAAAATACAAAGAGATCTACAATCTTTTTATAGAAGGCAGGTTTGAAGAAGCCAAAAATGAAAAAGCAAAGGCTGATAGCATTTATGGAGATAGTTACTGGACACCGCAATTACTCTATATAGAATCTATTTATTACGTTTCTAAAAGAGAGGACAGCAGTGCAATAGAACGTCTTCATAATCTTGAAACACTTTATCCGCAAGCACCTTTGGCCGAAAAAGCAACAACTATGATCGATGTGTTGCACCGCAGAAAAGAGATTGAAAATTATCTTACTAATCTGCAAATAAAGCGGTATGAAGAAGATGAAACGCCAGTAGTTGACCTTACACCGGTAAAGCCAACCATTCAAAAGGTGGAAGTGAAACGTGATTCTGTTGCATCAAACCCTGTAACACAGTTGGCAAAAACAAAAGTAGATACAACCAGCGGTGCTGCACCTGCTGTGAGAACTTTTTCGTTCAATGCAAAGGACTCGCAATTTGTTGCCATCCTGCTTGATAAGGTTGCACCTGTTTTTATCAATGAAGCAAAGAATGCGTTTAGCAGGTATAACCAGGTTAATTACTACAATCAAAAGTTGAATATAACGCCTGTAAAAGTTGACGACCGTTACAACCTTGTACTTATTGGTCCCTTTACCGATGCTGATGATGCGGTGAAATATGTTGATAAAACCAAACCGGAAACATCCAGTCGCATTTTACCCTGGCTTACAGCCGACAAGTACAGTTATGCTATCATCAGTCAAAGCAATCTCGATGTATTGCAGTATACAAAAGATGTGGACAGTTATAAGAAGTTGCTTGAAAAAGTATTGCCGGGAAAATTTTAAATACATTGCTAATCCGGGAACATCGTTTTATCAAGTCCCGGAATGATCTTCAGCGCATTTTTGTAATATACTTTCTTTAAAATATCATCACTTAAGCCGATACCATACATACGCCAGAATGCATGGTATTTTTTATGATAGGGAAAATATTCATCTTCTGTTTCGAGTATCCGGAAATAAGTTGAATATTCTTCCGGTGCCCAACTGTCTTTACCAAACAAAATTCTGTCCTGGTACTTTTCAAAAAAGGCTTTTGCAGCGCGGGGCTGGCGTCCTAGTTCTGCTATCACGGCACCAAACTCAGTATACACATTTGGCATTGCATCCAGTAATTTTCCAAGTGTTGTCAGATCATTTGCATACCATCCAAAATGTGCTGCAATAAATATAGTATTAGTATGTTTTTTGAAAATGTGATGTTGTTCTTCTATTAACGTGTCCCACGGAGCAGGATCTGTGTTGCTTCGCTTGCGATCAGGGTGTGTAGCAATTTCCAGCCAGCGTTCATTATGTTCGTCCTCAGGAAACCAAAATGGTTTTGGATCGGCAGAATGAATCAACACCGGTATTTTTAGTTCACCACATTTTTCCCAAACAGGATCGAGTCGGGGATCATCTATATGAATCAGCTTTCCTTTTTCATCTTTGAAATAAAAGCCGAGATCCTTGTAAATTTTTAGGCCACATGCCCCAGATCTTACATCGCTTTCCAATTCGCGCAAAGTTTTTTCTGTCCAGCCCGGTTCACCAAAACCAACAAAAGAAATGTTTGTAAAAAATACAAGCCGCTTTGCATCTGTTTTCTTTACGTGCTCCATTGAACGCAAAAGATAATTATGATCATTCACATCAAAATCACCATTTACACCGCTGCTTTGTTTATAACCTTTGCCACTCAGGTTCACCATTATTTTCATATTGAGCTTATCCATTTCAGAAAAAAGTGAAGGGATATTTTGATCGGGTACATCCCATTGGTGATTATGCACATCAATAAAGGGAAACTTTGCATGGGTAAGTTTATGTTCAGGTACTACCAGTGTAGAAACAGGATCATATTTTTCAAAATCCATTGTTTGCGAATGATTACTTTGGCCTTGTACAGATTGCATTGCCATTAAACATGCAGCGATAAGTTGAAATGAACGGCTGCTCATAAGCTTCATTAATTTTGATAAAGATATTTTCTCACATACTGCTAAAGATACCATTCAACAATAATAACAGGAATTTAGAGTGATGAATTTTTTTTGAGGGCGAGCCGCAGTGCTACTATGGCTCTTTTCTTGCGTCGCACACTTGCACACCCAGTCCATTATTGAGCAAAAGCATAATCAATAGTAAATAGTGAAGGATAGCACGCGAATGAATATCAGCATTTAAATCGGCAGTGTTTAAAATGTTTTACATTAGTACAAACGATCTGTATTATGGAAAAATCAAGAAACACCCGCCGTCAATTTGTAAAGAACGCTGCAACAGGATTAGGTTTATTATCATTACCATCTTTATTACATGCACAAAATGGACAAACTGATAAGAAAAAAATTGTTTGTATAGGTGGGCATCCTGATGATCCTGAAAGTGGCTGTGGAGGCACATTAGCAAAGTTTGCTAATGCAGGCTATAATATAACTATCATTTATTTAACAACAGGCGAGGCAGGCATTGAAGGTAAAACATATGATGAAGCAGCAGCCATACGAAAACAGGAAGCAATAAATGCCTGTAAAATATTAAATGCAAAACCGGTGTTTGCAGGACAGATCGATGGAGATACAGTCACAAATAATGAGTGGATAAATAAAATACAGCAACTTATTGCAAACGAGAAACCTGATATTGTTTTTACACATTGGCCAATTGATTCGCATAAAGATCACCAGGTGGCCAGCATGTTAACTATTCAAACTTGGATGCGTTCACAGCAAAAATTTCTGCTCTACTTTTTTGAAGTATGTGCCGGTAATCAAACGATTACATTTCATCCAACAGACTATGTTGACATAAGTGATACACAGG
>AR_comb_assmDRAFT_10602322_pt1 | contig 10095 bp, 6 predicted proteins | sample ArasoioldDNA_FD_10543 | JGI IMG/M metagenome (IMG submission 10543) | reverse complement strand
GCCACCGCGATGACCAGGAGCGAGAAGAAGACGCTCGGGCCCACCTCCATCAGCGCGGCGAGCCGGACCTGATGGAAGTCTCCAGGCCTGCCATCCGCCTGCCAGCGCTGGATCCGGTTGTAGGCGTTCTCCACCTCGACGATGGCCCCATCCACCAGCACTCCGACGGAGATCGCGATCCCGGCCAGCGACATGAGATTGGCGTTCAGCCCGAGGAGCTTCATCGGGATGAAGGCCAGCGCCACCGAGACCGGGATGGTGATGATCGGCACGATGGCCGAGGGGATGTGCCAGAGGAAGATCAGGATCACCAGGCTGACGATCAGGATCTCCTCGATGAGCTTGCTCCGGACGGTGTCGATCGCCTGTCCGATGAGGATCGACCGGTCGTAGGTGGTGACCACCTCGACCCCGGGAGGAAGCGAGGGCCCGAGCTCGGCGAGCCTGGCCTTCACCCGGTCGATGACCGCCAGCGCGTTCTCGCGCTGACGCATCACCACGATGCCGCCCACCACGTCGCCCTGGCCGTCGAGGTCGGCGACGCCTCGCCGCATCTCGGGCCCGAGCGTCACCTGGGCCACGTCCTTCACGGTGATCGGCGTCCCGTTCTCCGTACGGAGCACCAGCGACTCGAGGTCGCGGACCGACTTCACGTAGCCCCGGCCGCGGACCATGTACTCGCGACCGGAGATCTCCACCAGCCGGCCTCCGACGTCGTTGTTCCCTCGCCGCACCGCCTGGATGACCGTGTCCAGCGGGATGCGGTAGCTCGCCAGCGCGTTGGGGTTCACGGTGATCTGGTACTGGCGGACCTGGCCCCCGACGGTGGCCACCTCGGAGACCCCGGGCACCGCCTGGAGCGCGTAACGCAGGAACCAGTCCTGGAAGCTCCGCAGCTCGTCCGAGCTGTGCTTTCCACTCCGGTCCACGAGCGCGTACTGGAAGACCCAGCCCACGCTGGTGGCGTCGGGACCGAGCTCGGTCTTCACCCCGGGCGGGAGCTGGGCCACGATCTTCGAGAGGTACTCGAGAACTCGCGTGCGGGCCCAGTACGGGTCCGTGCCGTCCTCGAAGATGACGTAGACGAAGCTGTAGCCGAAGTCGGAGAAGCCGCGGATCGCCTTGACCCGTGGCGTGCCGAGCAGCGCGGCCGTGATGGGGTAGGTGACCTGGTCCTCGAGGATGTCGGGGCTTCGGTCCCAGCGCGAGTAGACGATCACCTGGGTGTCGGAGAGATCCGGCAGCGCATCCAGGGGAATGGTGCGCATCGTCCAGAACGAGATGGCGAGCAGCACGAGCGCGCAGGTGAGCACGAGGAACCGCTGCTCGGCCGAGAAGCGGATCATCCGGCGGATCATTTCCCGGCCTCCTCGAGCGCCCCGAGCGAGGCGCGGAGCCGCGACTCGGAATCCACCAGGAAGTTGGCCCGGGTGACGACCTGATCTCCGGCCTTCAGCCCGTCGAGCACCTCGGAGCGATCGCTGTCGGACGCACCGACCTTCACCTCTTGCGGACGGAACTTGCCCTCTCCGAGCGAGACGAACACCACCTTCCGCGTTCCCGAGTCGATGATCGCGTCGTTGGGAACGCTGAGGCCTTTCCGGGCGGGAGTCCGCAAGGTCACCTCGCCGAACATCTCTGGCTTCAGCTCCCCGGTCGGGTTGGGGAAGGCGATCCGCACCTTCGCCGTGCGTGTCTTCGGGTCGAGGATGGGATCGATGAAGACGACCATTCCCCGGAACTGCCGGTTGGGAAACGCCTGGAGCGTCAGCGTCGCGGGCGTGCCGAGCTTCACCCGAGCGAGGTCCGACTCGTAGGCGTCTGCCAGCACCCACACCTGGCTCAGGTCGGTGATCTCGTAGGGCATGTCCCCCTCGGCGACCCGGTGCCCCATGACGACGTCCTTCTTGGTCACGACTCCGCTCATCGGGGTGTAGAGGGTCACGGTGCGCTGTGCCTTGCCGGTTCGCTCCAGGCGACGAATCTCCGTCTCCGGCACGTCCCACAGCCGGAGCCGCTCGCGCACCGCGGCCACCAGGTCCAGACCGGCCTGGGCGGACGTTGCGCCGAGCGCATCGCGTGTCCGGACCGCGAGCAGGTACTCCTCCTCCGCCGAGACGACGTCGGGGCTGTAGATGCTGAACAGCGGCTCGCCCGCACGAACTGCCTTGCCGACGTAGTCGACGAACACCTGCTCGATGAACCCAGAGAACTTGAGGGCCACGTGGTGCACGCGCGTCTCGTCGACCGCGACCCGGCCCACGGTGCGCCAGCTTCCGCCCACCTGTCCTTCCTTCACCGGCGCGGTGCGCAGCCCGATGAGCTGCTGGCGCTGCGGATCGATGCCGACGGTCGCCAGGCCCGACGTGGACGTGCCACCGAGCTCGTCCGAGTAGACCGGCACGTAGTCCATTCCCATCTCGTCCTTCTTCGGGGTGTGCGAGGTCTGCTTGGGGTCCATGGGCGAGCGGTAGAAGAGGATCTTCCGTCCTGCTGATGGCTGGCTGGCGGGGACCAGCTGCATGCCGCAGATGGGGCACTCTCCGGGCTTGTCCGAGGTGATGCTCGGGTGCATCGGGCAGACGTAGGTGGTGTGGCCGTGCGGGTCGGCCGTCGCCATGGCCGGCGGCGTCGCCGGGCGCCGGAAGAGCAGCACGGTTGCGCCCGCGCCGGCGACGAGGCCGGCGACCAGGACGAGAACGAGGATCAGCGGTCCGAAGCGTCGAGTGCTCATCGAGGAGGCCCTCACATTCCCGGGGCCGGACTGGACGCGGTGGACGCGCCGGGCCCGGTGGAAGAGGTTCGAGTGGAGGAGGAACCGGGCACGGTGCCGCCGGTGCTCGCGCCACTCGTTGCAGACGGCTGGAGGGTGACCTCTCTCAGCGCGATGAGCAGGCGCTGGGCATCGGCCAGCGCGGTGAGGTAGCCGCTCTCGTCGATCACCAGGCCCCGCATCACCTCCAGCACCGAGGCGAAGGGCACCTTGCCCACCCGGTACTGGGACAGTGTGGAGCGCACCGTGGCGTCGGACTGGACGAGGAGCCCGTGCCGGTAGACGTCCAGCGTCTCGAGCAGGGCCGAGAGCGCCGTGTGACGCGCTCGCGTTCGGAGCGAGAGGAGCTGCCGCACCGAGTCGGCGCCGAGCTGCTCGCTCGAGCGCACCTGCTCGGCCTCGGCCACCGCACGCGAGCCCTTGTCCCACCAGTAGATGGGGAGCGACAGGCCCACGCTGGCCGCCCACATCGGCTCGAGCTGACCGCGCGGCATGATAGCTGCGCTGACCGACAGGTCGGGCCACCGCTCGCGGTATGCGCTCTTCACCTTCGCCTCGGCGACGCTGACGTTTCGCATCGCCAGGGAGAGGTCCGGGCTGCGCGCCTCAGCATCGGCCACCAGCGCCTCGGGCGCCGGAAGCGGCCCGGCGCGTTCCTCGGTGAGCGGGACCGGAGTGTCGATGGCCTCGTCGAGGGGGTGCACCCGGAGCCGATTGATCTCCTGGAGCGCCGAGCGTTCCGCCGCCTCGAGCGCGAGCCGCTGCAGCCGGAGCCGCGTCCGCTCCAGCTGCGACCGGAGCAGATCGGACTGGGGCGCCTCGCCAACCTGGTAGCGGGCCCGCGTGATCTCCTCGGCCTGCTGCCAGAGCGACTCGAGCCTGCCCTGGAGGCCCAGCTGCCCGCGCAGCAACCGGAGATCGAGGTACGCCCGCTCGACGTCACCGAGCAGGGTGAGGCGGACTCGCTGGAGCGACGCCTCGGCGACCGTGACCCGCGCCGCCGCCGCATCCTCGCGGAACCCGCGCTTCCCCGGCCAGGACAGCGGGACGTTGATCAGGACCTGCCAGAAGCTGGTCGGCTCGACACCGATCTGGATGCCCTTGAATCCGTCGTTCTGGATGCCGAGGACCAGCGTCGGGTCGGGGAGGGCGCCCGACTGCGGGACGCGCTCGCGCTCGGCGGAGACGTCGGCCAGAGCGCGAGCGTGATCCGGGCTCCGCGCGAGCGTCTCGGAGACGAGCGCCGCGAGCACCGGATCGCCCGGATCGGAACGGAGCAGCGAGGGGACGCCGGTCTCGCCGGGGGTGGCCCCGGCAAGCTGGAGAAGGACGAGAGTGACGAGCGAGGGCACGGGGCCTCCGCGGATGCGAGAGGGGAACGGCCGGGAGCCGCCGGATCAGGCGCTCACGGGCAGGATGCCGGGCGACGAGCGCGCCACGGCCGGATCGGAGCGCCGTCGGAGGCGCGCCCTCTCACGAGAGAAGCGGGAGGTTCCTGGGAGGCGGCGGAGGCCCCGGCGCGTGCGACACCGCCAGCGGCGCCCTGGCGAGCGGGACCGCGACAGGCGCCGCGACGACGTGCGGCGGAGCGAGGGCGACCGACGTGGCGCCGTGCGGCGCACGGACCGGCTCGGAGACCGACGTCTCCACGGTGGCCTGCACCACGCAGCAGTCGGGGAGGACGGCGTGCAGTGTCACCTCCGGGGGAGGAGGCGGACAGTGCGCACAGCCCTCGCTGGCCCTCGAGTCCTGCTGGAGCATCGGACAGCCGACCGGATGCACCGCAGTCACCGCCTGGGCGGCGAAGGCGAGAAGCAGGGCGGTGGTGAGGGCGACGCGGGACACGGAGGCTCTCTCGAGGAGTAGCGCGGCTCCAGGGATCTGCACAACCCGGGCCACGGGACCTACCCCGGCCTACTTCGTCGCCGGGCGCGAGACTTTCGCCCCCTTCCCGGGTTGCAGGGGGTTCGTGCAAACGTTGCGGGGTCTGGTGATGCGCGTCCGACGGCTGCTGCTGCTCGTGCTGCTCGGCGCGGGGCCCGTGCGGGCACACTCGGTGAGCAACGAGGTGGCTGTCGGGCTGAGCGAGGACTCCCCGGCCTCACCGCACGGGTCGCACGTGGCAGACCAGCTGACCTTTCGCTTCGACCTCTCCGACGACTGGAGCCTCAAGCTCGGCGGAACGTACACCTACGACACCGACACGCCGCCGCCGGAGGGCGGCGCGTTCGCCACCAGCAGCGCCCAGGTCCTCACGATGGTCGGCGGCCTGGAGTGGGACGTCTCGCCGCGGGTGACCGTCTACATGGACGTCTCCGGCTCGCCCCGGGCGAGCCAGAGCTTCGACGGCGTGCTGTCCTTCGAGGGCGCGGGCGGAGTCAAGGTCCCGGTCGACGTCCTCCTGTACAACGCCACGTCGAGCGTCGGTGTGCTCGGTGGCGTGACCTGGCAGCTGGGAGGCCACGAGTTCCTCGGCACCGTCTTCGGCGGGACGGTCATCGACCTGAGCGTGGGGTGGACGCTCCTGACGACACAGCAGAGGGTGGACGGGGTCTTCATCGACGGGAAGATGAGCAACCGCGGTGAGCTGCTCGTGGACTGCGCGCTGTTCCCGAGGCGATGCGCGGCTCTCCGTCCCTACCTGAAGGGAGGCGAGGACAGCCTCAACCAGCTGATGGTGTCGCTCGCGCTCCTTCAGCCGGTTGGTTCGAGCACCGATCTCGGACTCGCCGGCACCTATTACGGATACGACCAGGACCCGACCGTCGCCGTGTTCTTCACCGCCCGGGCGAACGCCGCGGCGGGGGACTCGCTGGGCGCGGGCTTTCCCCTCGCTCCGGTTCGCTGGTCGATCAGCCCCGGCATCACCCAGCGCTTCGGTGGGTGGACGCTGTCCCCGTCGTACCAGTACCTGAGCTACGCGTCCTCGATCGGGCAGGCGCACGTCGCGGGATTGCGGATCTCGTGGCGGATCGACCCGACGTGGACCATCTGGGTCTCGGGGAGCGCGCAGTGGGACCTCCTCGCGGACCCCACCAGCCCCACGCCCGACACCGCGAGCAGCAGTCTCGTCGTCTCCGGCCGGGTGGCGCTCGGCTTCCGCGCGCAGTTCTGACCGCGTCCCATTCCGCTGCAGCGGGATCTCGTCCCGGAAAAAAGACTGCCCGGCGAGCGGGCTCGCCGGGCAGCGGGGTCAGCCTCCACCTCGCTGGAGCACGCGCTCCGTGCTCCAGGGTTCGTGACTGGCCGCCTACTTGTGCACCTCGGCGATGTCCGCGAGCTTGCCCTCGCCGTGGCAGAGGATGCAGGTCTCGACCGTGGAGAGCGCGGTCTTGGGAGTGTTCGTCGTCCCGCGGGTCTTGTAGATCGACCCGCCACTGAGCTCGAAGTGCGCCAGGGCCGCCGTCGAGTCGTGGCAGGCGACGCACACTCCCGCGACCGGCGAGTTCACCAGGTTCTTCGCGTAGGACGTCGCCGAGGCCGCGACGTTCTCGACGCTCTGACCAGCGGCGAGCGTGTACGGCGTCCCGTCGGGGGTGCACCCGTTCGACGGATTCGGACCGAGATTGAAGGCGAAGCTGACGCCGTAGTTCGGCGTCGACGTCCCGTTGGCGGTGGGTGCGAAGTAGGGGGCGAGCGCGTGCACGCTGGTGGCGTCCGCCGTCGGCGAGGTGCCCGCGGTGCAGCCGGCTCCGCTGTAGGTGGTGAAGCTATCGCCCACGTTGCCGCTGAACGAGCCTGCGGCAACCATCCGGTAGAGGCGGTTGTCGAACTGCGCCTCCGAGTCCGAGTTGCCGAAGTTGTACGCCCCGGGGATGTGGCATCCCTCGCAGAAGTTCAGGACGCCGGGGTACGCCACCTCCTTGAAGGAGGAGGTCGGGCTCTCCGCATGCCAGGTGAACTCGGTCGTCCGCTTGTCGCCCGCGTGAATGGCGTGCACGAAGTAGACGGAATCCGCGGACCAGCCGCTGCTGGCGCGGTTCGGCGTGTGGCACCACGAGCAGGTGGTCCCGTCATTCCGCTGTCCGGCGTGGAATGCGTCCTCGGTGAAGGTGCCGAGCTCCTGGTGGCACTTGTTGCACCGCGCATCCTCCACGATCACCCGTCGTCCGGTGAATCCGGTCGCAACCTTCTGAGCGTCGGGAGCGATGACGATCAGGCCACCCTGTCGGCACGCGTTCGTCGCGGCCTTGGCCCCGCCGGGCGAGCAATCCACCACCGACGGGGGAGCCGTCGCGGTGGGAAGCGTGACGGGGTACTTCGCCAGATTCGTCTGGGTGAGGGGCAGGGTGCTGATGTTGTTGTAGGAGTAGCCGAGCCCTCCGGTCAGCATCACCGCACTCGTCGGGATCACCGCGGTGAGCGTCCCCGTGTAGTACCCGTTGGCGTCAGGACCGGTCAGCGTCCCGGGCGAGCTGCCGTTCCAGATGGTCCGCAGATAGCCGCTGGCCGTGCCGTTGAAGTCGGAGGGCGTCATGACCCCGTCCTGCGGCACTGCGAAGACGAAGTAGATGCTCGGCGACCCCATGAAGTTGTCCCAGATCTCCTTCTGTCCCGAGGCCGGATTCACCGCCGCGGTCGCAAAATCGTTGAAGGGCGTCGGGGTCCCGTTCTGCAGCATCCGGAAGACCATCACCGGATGTCCGCTTCCATCCACCGAGACGCTCTTGATGTCGTAGCTGACCGCGACCGCCCCGACGGGAAGCCGAGCCGGATTGGAGGCGATCCATGCCGCGTTGGTGTTGGCGTTTCCGCTCGACACCGCGAGCGCGTTCCCCGGGTTCGGTGGCGTCACCGGCCGGTGGACGGAGTCGACGTTGGTGTCGGGACGGTTCGGGTCCGAGTGACACGCTGAGCACTGGCTGTCGTCGGGCTGGATCCCGCCGATGTGGCCCTGCGGGGAGACGGTCAGTCCCTTGGCGGCGTCCGCGAGGGTCACGCCCTGGCCGGTGGCGAAGTTGATGCCGTCATGGCAGCCGCCGCAGGCCACCCGGTTCGGATGCTGCTCGAAGTTGTCGGCTTGCGGGGTCGCGGGGTTGGAGGGGTTGTGACACTTGGTGCAGTTGCGAAGGTCCTGCGGGAACAGGACCTCGTTGAACTCCACGCCGGCGAAATTGTAATTCTTGAGGGCCAGGACCGGACCCGCGTGAATGTGGTGAATGAAGTTGGGAAGGTTGCCGAGCGAGCGGTCGTAGACCCTGTACGTGGACGTGGTGTTGACGTCGGTTCCACCGTCCGCGGACTTGAAGGTCAACGTCGCGGAGTCGATGGCCGCCTCGGTCCTGCCGAACTTCCGCTGCTCGGTGTGGCAGACCACGCAGTAGCGGACGTCGTTGCGACTTCCGCCGTGGAATCCCGCCCCATTGGCCTCTGCGCTGCCGCCGGGGATGCCCCCGAGGACCTGGTGACAGGTGTCGCAGTTCTCGGTGGTGACCATGTCCCGGCCGGAGCTGGTGACCGCCTGTCCATTGGAGGGCGTGAAGTCGAAGATGGCGTCCACGGCATGCTGCAGCGGCACGCCCGGGACGTTCGTGACTCCGTTGGGCGTATTGCTGCCGGTGCCGGGCGCATTGCCTGACAGCTGGATAGTCAGCCGGTGCACCAGCGTCGCGTCGTAGGTCAGGTCGCCCAGGTCATCCTTGTTGTTGGCTCCGGTGAACGTCATCCCGTCCACCTGGGCCTTGGCCTGCGTGATGTCCCGGAAGAAGGTGTAGACGTACGTCCCGTCGCCGTTGTCGGTCAGGGTGCCGGTGTTGTCCGTGCTCGGGCGGGTGGGTCCGGGCGACGTCGTTCCGCCATCCGCCGTCAACGTCGGCACCGTCGTCACGATGTAGCTCACCCAGTGGCTGGGGGCTCCGTTGTTCAGCGGCACCAGCTTGGCGATGGCAAAGGCGAGGTTGGGGAGGCTGGGGTACTTGGCCCCGCTCGCCAGCGCGGTGTTGCCCAGGCCCACGATCGGGTTTCCCGACGCAGTCGTGACCTTGAACGTCACCCTCGGTGGGCTCGCGATGGTGACGCTCTGCACCGTCACCTGGGGCTGGAGCGCGGCCCAGGCGGCGTTCGCGGCGTCGGTGGGCGCATCGGCGTTGCTCGGAACCTGGAACGCGATCCCCGAATTTCCCCCGTCGCCGCCGGGACCTGGGGGACCGGCCGGGCCCGCCGGGCCCGTGTCTCCCTTGCAGCCGGTGAGGAGGGCAAGAGCGGCAATGCTCATGGCTGCCGCGAACTTCGTCCACGCGTTCATACAACCCCCTCGGAGTCCAGGCTGCTGGAAGTCGGGATTCATCGAGCTCATCTCGTCGAAGCGTCCGCCGCCTTGGGCATCAGCCGGGGCAGGGAGGCGACCCACGCCCCGAGCAAGAAGTGGACCTTCTTGCGTTTCGGGGGCTGCGTAGAAGTTCCGCGGGTTGCGAGGCCTCGGGGGGACGCAAGGTTTGCACCCAGACGCGTCCATGACTGCAGGATTCGCGGAACGGCGGCCGGCCAGCAGATCCGATCAGGATGCGAGAACTCCGTCACGACCCCATCTCTCCCGAAGCGCTCGCCCCAGCGTGGATGCTGTTGCGACAGGTTAGCGCCCGCGCGGCGTCGAGACAGTGAGACCTTGGTCCCAGGCGATCACGGGCTCAGGTCGAGCTTGCGGGCTTGGATCTTGCGTGATGGGATCGAGACCCATCAACGTCGGACCCGAACTCCCAGAAGGACGGTGGACATGACGGCTCCTCTCGCTCAAGGGGCGAAGCCGGCCCGGCGCAGCCTCCTGAACTGGCTCCTGGGGGTCGGGGTCATCGGCTGGGCGGCCAGCGTTCTCTACCCCGTGCTCCGCTACCTGCGTCCGCTCTCCGAGGCGGGAGCAGGAAGTCCCCTGAAGCTGACCGCGGAGGAACTGGCGATCCTCGGCAAGTCTCACTTCGTCATCGCGCGCTCGGGAACGCGGAAGGTGATCGTCTTCGAGGCCGCCGGAGAGCTCCACGCGCTGGATGCGAAGTGCACTCACGAGGGGTGCACGGTGCAGTTCGTGCCGGGCGACTCGCTCCTCTGGTGTGCCTGTCACAACGGCAAGTTCGACCTCGACGGGCGGGTGCTCTCGGGTCCACCTCCACGTCCGCTGGTGAAGTGGATCGCCAGCCGTGAGGGGAACGACGTGGTCCTCACCATGGAGAAGGCATGATCGAGGCGCAGCCGGAAGCGCCCGCTTCCTTCGGCGAGCGCCTGTATCGCTGGCTCGACGCGCGGTTCGGCGTCGGGAGGCTCGTCGAGTTCGCGCGGCACAAGGAGGTGCCGGTCGGCGGGCACTCGATGGTCTGGTACTACCTGGGCGG
>AR_comb_assmDRAFT_10103314_pt1 | contig 10096 bp, 7 predicted proteins | sample ArasoioldDNA_FD_10543 | JGI IMG/M metagenome (IMG submission 10543) | reverse complement strand
CACTCTCAAGCCGCCAATCTACGTCGATACAGGGGATTAAGATGCGATCACCCTGGGTCTTTATACCCTTTGGCCCAACAACAGAGCAGCATAATCGGTCCATAGGCTGCTTCCGTCCTGCGGACATCCCGCAATGTGACGAGGGTCCCTGGCTTGCGACACGCTCCCACGGTCTCACAACGGAAGCGGTCCCCATCCCACAGGATGGCGATATGACTGCCCGTGCGGACGACGTAGGACCAGTGAGACGCCTGCACGGTGCGCTGGAGACAGGTCCCATCAAATGCACCATCCCCCAGCAACACCACCGACGCCGCCGGCGGGAGCAGCGTGTGCCCTTGCTTGACCAGGGCGATATGCAGGTCTTCGGGAAAGTGCCCCTTGGCACCTTGTCAGACCTGCCACACCAGCGGCAGCGCGCGACCTTTATAGACCACATGGAGCATGAGGGCCACACAGCCGCGGCCCACAACGCTGCCATCCATCACCAAGACCAGCGTCTGCAAGGCCAAATGCCTCACCAAGACCTCTGCATAAGAGATAAAATAGACCTCATCCGTAATCTCGTCGTTCTTGATCCACCTCACAAAACGTTTGACGCGGCTCTCAGGCTTCGTGCTATCCGGCACGTGAATGACTTGGCAAAAGTGTCCGGTGGAGAAATGGTCCACATCCAACCCTGACTCTGCCCTACTCTCTTGCCCCAGAGTCGTGGTAGGGGCTGCTGCCAGAGGCGATCCGCCTCTGGCAGCATGGTCTTGCAAGTGACGCAATGCATCTCTGAACGCTTACCCTCTATCATGATTTGCACTCTCTCTTCCCAACGAACGGCCTGTGCACACGGTGCGCATCAGTCAGCCATTTTATCTAGGTGTGCATACGGTAACACAGGGCCAGTGGGAAGCGGTGATGGGCCACAATCCCAGCCGCTTCAGGGGCGACCCGAATCGCCCAGTGGAGACGGTGTCCTGAGAAGACACGCAGGCATTCATTGGCCGACTCAATGCGCGCGAGGGGCATACGCAGTATCGCTTGCCAACGGAGGCCGAGTGGGAGTACGCCGCTCGCGCCGGTTCGACGACAGCGTACTGCTTTGGAGACGGTCGCCGTCAGTTGGGGGAGTATGCCTGGTACGGCGGGAATGCTCGTGGCCAGACCCGCCCGGTTGGCACACTGCAGCCGAATGCCTGGGGCCTATACGACATGCATGGCAACGTGTGGGAGTGGGTGCAGGATTGGTATGGCCCCTATACCTGCAGACGTTGCAGTCGATCCTGCAGGCCCTTCGTCAGACTCGTTCCGGGTGGTACGAGGCGGGAGCTGGGGCTATGACGCCAGCCGCTGCCGGTCGGCGTCTCGCTACGGCTGGCCGCCCGGCGACCGCAACGGCAGCCTTGGCTTCCGTCTGGTGAGGACGGCCCCGTAGCACTTTGCCCTTTTACCCTTTACCCCTTGATGGGTTTGGCGAGCCTGGAGGGGCGTAGGCCACACGACGGGGAGCAAGGCGCAGCTGCCCCCGTCGTGTGGCCGGAAACCCGGAAGGCTCGGGGGTCCAGGAGCGGAGCCCTGGCCGCGGTACTGGAGCACGCCGGCCAGCTCTGTCTTTTGTCAGAGGCAATCACCAGGGAGACAGCTGCGGCCAGCGCGCACACAATGTGCTGCCTCCCAGTACTCCGCAGCGGCACGCCTGAGATAGCGTATTATAGTGCGCGGTCCGCCTGGGGAGCAGCGACACCCAGCCATAGCCCTGGCGCACGGCTTGTCAGCACGCTTCTGCTTGGCTGCGTCGCGCTCTTCGTGTATCCTCATCGCTATTAAAGATTCAACGAGAGCAGGAAGGAGACGCCAATGACCCAGAGTAACGACAGCACGACCCCACCCCGTGAGGCGGTGACCCCGGTGGGGATCAACCATCTGGTGTTGAATGTCCGTAATATTGAAGAGTCGCACGCGTTTTGGACCGAGATCATGGGCTTTAAGCAGGTCGGAGAGCTCCACCCTCGCCCCGATCGTCTCAATCCCCCCAAAATGCGCTTTTACAGTGGTGACCATCAGGGCAAGATGCAGCACCACGATCTCGCGCTCATGGAAATGCCCAACCTGCCGCCGCCCTCAGCCTGGAGCATGTCCGACAGTCAGGTGGCCATCAACCATGTGGCTATCACGTTGCCCAGCCGTGAAGCGTGGCTCAAGCAACTCGCCTTTTTGCAGAGTAAGGGTGTGACATTCCACCGGCGTATCAACCATGGCATGACCCATAGCGTCTACATTAGTGACCCGAATGGCTATGGCATCGAAGTGCTGTATGAATTGCCCCGAGAAGTGTGGGAGGGCGATATTGATGCCGCACTGAACTATGCCGAGCCTCTGCCCACGCAGGGCGAAGATGCGCTCGTCGATGCGGCGGACAACGTTCCTGTATTCGGCAAAGCCTAAACGCGATAATGATGAGGAGACGAGCAGGACATGCCAGCCAGGACGGGCAAGCAGTACATTGAGTCGCTGCGGCGGATGCAGCCCTGCATCTACCTGAACGGCCGCCGTGTGGCAGACGTCACCCAGGAGGCCCTGTTCCAGGGCCCGATCCAGTCCATCGCCCAGCTCTACGACCTGCAATTCGACCCCCGGTATCGTGACTTCATGCTCTACCCCTCGCCCACGACTGGCGCCCCCGTGCACGTCGCGTTCCAGCTCCCCCACTCGCGCCAGGAACTGGTCAACAAGCGCAAGGCGTTCAAGCTCCGCACCGACCATAACTTCGGCTTCATGGGCCGCACGATGGACTTCATGAATGCGATGGTGACCGGTTGGTACATCGGGCGGGAGAAGTTCGCGCGGCGTGGCGAGCGCTTCGGGGAAAATGCGGTGCGCTACTACGAATACGTCCGCGACAACGACCTCTTTCTGACGCACGTGCTGATTAATCCGCAGATTGACCGGTCACGGACGTCGGCGGAGCAAGAGGAGCCGTTTTTGCACCTGGGCAAGGTACAAGAAACACGCGACGGCATCGTGGTACGCGGCGCCAAGATGCTGGGCACCATGGCGCCAATAACGGAGGAGCTGATCTGTTTCCCCTGGGGCGGTGGCGTGGCCGAGGGTGACGACGCCTACGCGGTGGGTTTCGCGATCCAGAACGACGCGCCGGGGTTAAAATTCCTTTGTCGTGAGCCGGTGGCGCCGCCGCCACACGACCGCTTTGACCACCCGCTAAGCAGCCGCTTCGAGGAGATGGACTGCATCGCTGTGTTCGACGACGTCCTCGTCCCCTGGGACCGGGTCGTTATCGACGGCGGCCCCGGCAGCCGTGAGGGGGCCAACGACCCGGGTGTCCCAGGGGGGATGCTGACCAGCCAGACCGGCGCCCGCATGCTCAGCCAGATGGAGTTCTTCTGCGGCCTAGCGCTCAGGCTCGCGGATGCGGTCGGTATTACTGGCTACCTGCACATCCAGGAGAAGCTGGGCGAGATGCTGAGCCACCTGGAGATCGCCCGCACCGTGTTCTACGGCAGTGAGGCGCTGGCGGTCGAGGGGTCAGACGGTGTCTGGGGCAGCACCGCGCTGGGGCCGCGCGCCTTCCACCTGCAAACTATGCGGATCTACCGGCGTTTTGTGGAGATCGTCCACATCCTGGGTGGCGGCGGCTTCTTCTATGCGCCGACCAGGGCTGACTTCGACAATCCGGAGGAGCGACCGTACATCGACCGCTACGTGCGTGGCCGGCCGGGGATCTCGGCGGAGGAGCGCGTGCGGCTGTTCAAGCTCGCCTGGGACGTCACAGGGTCAGCATTCGCCCAGCGCATGGCCCAGTACGTGACGTTCTACTCGGGCGACCCGGTGCGACTGACGGCGGCATTCTACGTTGGCTACGATAAGGACCTGTTGTGCGACATCGTGGACCGTGCCCTGGGCAAGACGGGCGACCTGGACATACCGGTGTCGCCGGACAACCCGGGTGCGCCGGTGCCGCGGCGGGCGCCGGCGAGCGGCGTGGCGGCACAGTACCCGGAGGCGACCCAGCCGCGGCGGACGGGGCGGTAGGCCACGCCTCGTGCGCGTGGCTCGGGTTCGCTGCCTCCACTGAGTAGACCTCGACCTTGACTTCCAGCATCAGGTCGATTCGGAGTTTCGCGTTGAAACCCGTCTCTTACCACACATACTTCACCACTACTGCCAAGACCGCACAAAACAGGCGCACGAGCAGTACGTGCCTGTCCTCACCGCCTGCCAAAATCGCCTTTCCTGAGGCCGTCGCCCCAGGGTACCCCTGAGGCCCTACCCTCCTCCATCCTGCAGCGCCTGTCCAGACAGTACTCCACCGCAGCTCACAAGGAATGTGAGAGTTTTTGCAACAAATTTACAGGAAGGACCAGGCATATTTGCAGGTAAAACTCAGGTTATCGGTGTCCGCTCTGCGTATCGTTATGGTCATCTGTTATCCGTGCCCAGGCAGCAAGCATCAGTGTAGAGCTCTGTAGTTATGCACCGGAGGTCTTCAGCACAAGGAATGGGTCGCCCATAAACTGTAATCATCGTGCTTCTCGTGTGTAGGCTGTATACGGTAGCGCCATATTGGCAATCGTCTGTGTGGAATGTCAGTCAATGACACCGACTGGAGGCACGCATCGTCATGAACCGTCAGAATCGCAGCCCTATCATGATTACCCTGCTAAGCGCACTAGCGCTGTATTTCCCTCTGTCCAATGCCCTGCCCGAATCCGCGCCACAAAACGTGACCGTGCCAAAAAACCTTACCACGGCGCAGGGCGCGACAACGCCATCTAGCAATCCCCCATACCCGCAAGAGAAAGAGCTAGCTGAACGGAGAAGAGCGGTGAAATTGTTATGTGATTTCTTCGGGCTGCAAAAACCCAAAAAGCAGCCAGAAGCCTATCAAGGCGACGACTGTTTCCGTGCGATGAATGAGGACAGCATGGTCCAGACCAGAAAGAGATTTCGAGTCGGCTATCTCATTGCGACGATTCCTGATCCGCAAGATTCGCGACTCGATTACCTCTTTGATTACTACTTGGATGCGATGCAACATGCGCTTGAGAGCATGGACTACGTCCTGGATCATTACTGGTTGCCATGGAAAAAACAGCACAATCCTCCTCCAACAGGACAAAATGCTCCTGCAGCAGATACGTCGCATGTCTCCTCCCAGACTCACACGCGGCGTGATTACACCCGCGAACCGGGCGTCATGCTCTTCCGTCACATCACTGGTGACGTAAGCGAACTCTTGTTGCTTTTCTTAGTCGGTGAGACGCCGACAAGCGGGATACATAAAGCCGCTTTCCGCAACGCCCTCGAGCAAATTCAGCAGCTTTCGTTACGGCTAACGCCTGCACCGGATATTCGAGTGCTAGGGCCAACTTTCTCCGGCTCTGCGGTCTCGCTGGCCATGTCCCTTAGAGATTGGCGGTCTGGTAACAACGGGCTGCCGCAAGTGCACATCATCTCCGGCAGTGCGGCAGCAATCAACAAACGGGAGTTCCTCTCGCTAGTCGGCGATGATCAGAACGTAACATTTAATGCAACTGTAAGGTCCGATCATGAGGCTTGGCATGATTTCATATGCTATCTTGCCCAGAGCGATACCATCCACAACCAAGACGGGAGACCTGTTATCGCCGTGCTTAGAGAGGTCAACACAGGCTATGGGCAGGGGGTCAAGCGGGTAGTCGAGCAGGAGATACCTGTGCTCTCGCTTACCTTTCCGGTGCATATTTCACGACTACGCGCCGAGGTGGCCAAATCGAAATCAGCCCGTGCAGAGATGACCAATGGCATACTGACTCCGGCAAACATTCCTTTGCCGATGGACGAAAGTGATGACGCGAAAAGAGGCGATGTCGTCCCGTTGTTTTCGTCTCTAGAGGCCGCTTCAATCGAACTTGTGCTCGACAAAATTCTCTCAGCAATTCGGCGCGAGCCAATTCGCTATATTGGATTGTTTGCGACAGACGTGCAAGATCGCATCTTCCTCACACGGGCATTACGACGCCATGCTCCAAACACGGCGGTATTCATTTTCGGTGCGGATCTGCTCTATCTGCATTCAGAGGCGAATCTGGATTTTCGGGGAACGCTGGTTATCACGCCCTACCCGCTTTTCAGTCTCAATCAGCTTTGGAGTTTCCCGTTCAAGGGCATGTCCAAACGCTTGCAATTCCCAACCACGGGCACGCAAGGCGTTTACAACGCGGTGTTGGCTTTGCTGGGCAAGCGTGAAGGTATGATCGAATATGGACGTCCGTTCGACCTAGAGAGACCTGAGTCACCCCGACAACCAGTCAACTGGCTCAGTATCGTCGGACGTAGAGACATCTGGCCGGTCCGCATTCTCTCTCAGGAAGACCTTCCACCGGCGGAGGTACTAACTCAAGTCGCGCGCAACTCCTACACTTATCCTGTCGCCCCGCAAGATAAGACATCTGTTGATGCGCCAGCCGACTACCACAATTATTCGTCTCGGCCACTTGTAAAGCTCTTCTTCGTTGGTCTTCTCTGTCTACTACCGTCTGTTGCACTACTGTTGCATTTGATTTGCCTGAGACCTTCTGAGAGGGTGCACACCGGCTTCTTCACCCGCCTGGTTAATCAGGGTTGGCTCGGAAAGCTCTTCAGCTTCGACACGCAAGATAGATACAACCGATACATCTACTTCTTCTCCTGTTGTGTTAGTCTGCTCATGATCTCGTTGCTCACATCTGTCATTGCTGTGCTGCCTGGCCGGATCGAGTTAGGCAAAGAGGGGAGATGGCAGGACACTTTGGTATTGTACGTCCTCCATTTAGCACATTGGGCCATACTCATCGCAACGCTGCTCTTACTACTGACTATAGCTTTCTGGCTCTGTTGGATGAAGATGCAGCAACCGAGCCGTGACCAATGGTCGCGTCTGCGAGTGCTCGGCTATTTCGCCATCAACCTTGGTATGTTTGTGCTAGCCTGTACCGCATTGTATCAGCAAGTGATAGCCGCATCTCGGACGGAGGTCTTCTTCTTCTCCCTGCGCGCAACCGAGTTCAGCAGCGGCGTTTCGCCGCTGCTGCCGTGGTTTTTGATTGGCCTCGCTGCCTGTCTGTCCTTCTTTAGCATTGTGCGTTGTCTTGCTCTGACCGAGCGCTTGTCGGGTTTTTCTCTCAACTTCGCAACGTCCATGACGCCATCGTTTACCAGCCTCGACGCACTCGAAACTCAAGTAAAGCAAAGGCTAATTTGCCCTATCTTCGCCGTTCCTGGCGCATGGCTGATAGGGGGGTTGATTGCTGTGCCTTATTATTATTTTTTCATTTCGCATTACATCCCTTCCATCGAAGGATTTTGGTTCGACTGTTTCTTTATTGTAGCCTTCTATATAATTCCTCTTGTACTTACCTGGGCATTCCTCAGGCTCTGCTGGCTTGCATTGGGGCTCAGAGCATTACTCAAACGTTTAGGGTGGCATCCTCTTTTTCATGCATCGCTAGACGATAAAGACGCAGCTTTTCACAGGCTGCCTCAAATCAACTTGATGTTATCAACCCCAACGTACACCGCCCTGTCATCTTCGGTCACATTAGGGCAGGGGTTTTTTCGTCTACTCAATACCTCCACCGGCAACCAAGACATCGCAGTCGAGCCTCACTGTAACGTGAGTGCCATCCAGAGCAACGTTGAAGAGGCGGAGCAGCAACTACATGCCGCATTGGCAAAGGAGGCGCGCGGAAAGTGGCGGGAAGCGCTGGAAGCGCGCTGTAAAGCGCAAAAGCTCGTGTCTGAAGCATCGCGAACCATCGCTACCTGGATGGAACCGCGCTGGACTGAGTTGGATGATCAAGCAGCAACGCAGCAGGCTTTGATCAAACAGGGACGATTGTTTTTAATCAGTCGAGTAGCCGCGTTTTTGCAGTATATTCTCGCCTATATGCAGAACCTCGCCGGATTGGTCACTACCGGATTGCTACTCCTACTGTTGGCAGCGACATCATATCCGTTTCAGCCACGTGAGCCATTGCTGCTCTTCGGGTGGGTATCCATTGTGATTGCTGTGGCGGTGATAATCTTTCTCTTCGTACAACTCAGCCGCGATAAAGTGATCAGTCTCCTGTCAGGGACAACACCCGATCAACTTAATTTGACGCGTGACCTTGTGTTTCGCATACTCCTACACGGTGTGCTACCGATTCTTGCCCTCCTCGGTGCGCAATTCCCGGAAGCGCTGCAGAACCTGCTGTCGTGGTTCAGCTTCTTGCAAGGCAATGGGCATTAATCACCATCTCGGCGAGCTGTGAAGCAGCAGACAGTCTGGTTCCTAGCCGCCCTGCGCCCGTGCTACTCGCTTGCTCCCGTTGTCGTAGTAGGGGCTGCTGCCAGGTCATCACGCGTCAAACCCAGGGCCTGCATATGGCGGTACAATGTGGCGCGATGCACTCCTAAGAGGCGTGCGGCCCGGGTGAGGTTCCCGGCGGCACGGCGATACGCCTGCCCCAGGCGCTCCGGTGTTAATTCCTGGGGGCCTGCTGGTGGCGTGCCCTCCAGGGATGCCTGGCGTGTCTGTGTCGGGCTCTCGAGATAGGTAAAGGATGTAGGGGCAACCTCGATCGTCGGTGGGGTTTCTGGCCCTGCCGACAGACGCGGTGGCACGACGCGGTACGCGCCAGCACCAGGATACGGGGTAATCAGCACCGGGCGCTCGGCCAGAGACGTCTGCCGCGCCTCCACATTCCAGGCGCCCGGCGAGAACTGCTCGCGCTCTTCGACCCATTCGTCGAACGCCTTGCGTCCAATGACCTCACCGGCAGTCTCCACATAGACCCGCTCTAACACGTTGCGCAGCTCACGGATATTGCCTGGCCAGGCATAGTCACTCAGCAAGGCCATAGCGTCAGGCGTCAGGCGGCGCACGTGACGGCGGTATTTCTGGTTCAAGAGATCCAGGAAGTGTGTGACCAGGAGCGGTAGGTCCGTGATCCGCTGGCGTAACGGTGGCATGTGAATGCGCAAAACAGCCAGACGGTGATACAGATCAGGACGGAACGCACCAGTCTGTACTGCCACTTCTAAGGGAACATTGGTGGTCGCTGCAACACGCACATCAACGGGCATTTCGCGCTCCCCACCGACGCGCTCGATGACGCCTTCTTCCAGCACGCGTAACAGTTTCACCTGCAATCGTACAGGCATATCGCCAATTTCGTCGAGCAACAGCGTGCCACCATGCGCACGCTCAAAGCGGCCCCGATGCGCCCGTATGGCACTTGTAAACGCCCCCTTTTCATGCCCAAAGAGTTCTGACTCCAGGAGTTCCTCCGACAGGGCAGCGCAGTTGACGGCAACAAAGGGTTTCTGGCGCCTCTGGCTACACTCGTGCAGCGCCCGTGCCACGACTTCCTTGCCAGTACCGGTCTCGCCGGTGATCAATACTGGTGCCTCCGTCGGCCCATACAGCTCAATTTTATGCAAGACGCGGACGAAAGCTGGCGCCTGCCCCAAGAGTCCGGGCCACCTCCGGGGCTTCTTGTCCTCCTCGGCGTTGCCGGCGCGCTGTGGTAGCTCCTCCAGACGCAGCCCGACCAGACGGTACGGTTGCCCTGGAGCACCGGCGCGGGCCCCCGCCTGCAGGACCGCGGTGCGCTGGACACCGTCATGATCTGTGTATGTGAGACGGTGGTCGTGGACCGGCATGCCAGAACGCAGCACCTCTTCCACCACCACGGGCAATCCTGGCATAACCTCGTGAAAGACCTGCTCAAGAGGCTGTCCGACGAGTTCCGCCACCGCGTGCCCAGTGCGTGACGCCAGTCGTGGGGCGATGTCGACAATGATCGGCCCCTTGTCAGGATGGACGGCGAGGAGCAATTCAGGGACCAGAGATACGGGTAATTGTGCTGTCTCGTGCTGTGGTTGCAACGTCATCGCTCTGTCAATAATGCTGGATGTACGTTCCCAGTGTGTCCCTGTTAGCTTACACTGTCTGCCCCGAGATGTTAAGTAAAAACCCCCGCGCCCGCATGGCTCCCTCCCAGATGCACACTATGCCATGGCACTCTATAATAGAGTTGTTCCTTAATAAGATAGAGCGAAGTTCCAAAGCCCCGCACAGATG
>AR_comb_assmDRAFT_11835986_pt1 | contig 10097 bp, 7 predicted proteins | sample ArasoioldDNA_FD_10543 | JGI IMG/M metagenome (IMG submission 10543) | reverse complement strand
GTTATAGAAAACTGTAAAACACTAAAAATAATACATTTATAATCAACATTTAATATCTTTTCTTAATATATGTGTTTTTTCTAAACAATCAAATAAAAAGGTACAAATGGAGTACATATTAGTGATTTAGTACATCCTTTTCTTCAAACTAGTTCTATCTAGTTACCGGCAACCGCAATTACTAAGGATTTTGCTCTCTCTCTCTCAAGTCCATTTATCGATTACTATTTGAATTAGTAAAATTTGCATTTTAAATGTATTTCACTTGTTGACAAAGATCGTTATATTGTTCGCTTAGTACATACTTAATTATTACCAACATTAACTAAGATGCATATTTGTAAAGAGCATCATTAATTAACGCAGTCACACGTAATCCACGTTCTTGGGCTAGTTTTATAACTACCTTTTCCTTTTCGGATTAATATGTCATATATAGTGTATGAGTTTTGATGAGATGATGATTGTGAAAATTGACAGTGAAGAAGACAAACTTTTGATAAATTATTTAATTGTTATATATAAAACAAATCAAACTTAGGTGTTGGAAAATAACATGAGTCACATGGTGATGATGTCTTTGGTTCTTTTATCTACAACTTTAACATTTTTTGTTGTTAATTTTAGTGTTTTAATAGTGTTTTTTAACTTTGTTTGTTTGTCCACTTCTTTAATATATGTCAAAAGTGAAAGGATATAAAACTGTAATAAGGTGATTGCTTTTGGCCAACACCTTACTTTGTTCACCACTATGAGGCAATTTAAGACTGTTATTGATTCCCAAACATATTGGACCCTTAGATTTGAGAGTGACAAATAACTTTGTTATATATAAAACTAATTTTATTTAATAATTCTTTTTTTTGTCATAAGACTCATAACATACAACAACAGTAAATGGCAAAATAGGTGAAAACCCACTACATGAAACGATTTGCTCACACATAGGTTAGTACTAAACAAACAAAAAATAAACGAATCAAACTCATTATACAATACACATCTTTCAAAAATAGATTTATCGTCCACAACAAAATTCGTATTATACTCATATATCAAGTGTTTCATTCGATGGTTAAGTTTAGTTTTGAGATTGGAACTCGACCTTTATATCGAAGGGAGAAAAAGGTTAGGTTTATAATTGCCCTTGAAAATTTGTAATACTCGAATATACATGTACTATATATGTTGATTTGGTGAGACGTAGGGATAGTTGAAGACAGGTCATTAAATAGAAACATAGTGGGTGTACGAGTGAGCTCACTATCATTATCTCAAAACATGGTAATAATAATTAATTGATGGGTTAATTTTCTATTTTCTCATGATTTTAAGCTTTGAATGTATGTAGACAATTTAAGTCTCCAATTTATAGCAGCCTATGATCAATTACTTTATTTATATCGCGTTCTGTATACAACGTTAGGTACGTTCATACGTATCCTCCACAATTCCTAATCGACCATTTGTGTTTCTTTTTTGGAAACTTCTGAGTGTTATTGAAATGGGATTATATACTATATATATATATATATAATATTCCTACCTGACATGCATTTAAAAAAAAAAAAGATAACAATGACTTGAATTTCTTTTTTGCAACTGTAGTCGCGGACTATACGTTTTAAAACAGTTTTAACTTTAATTTAGAAGTGTAGCAAATTAATAGATATTCAAAGAAAGAGCGAGTCATCTAATAAATATATTTTTGATAAACCATAAAAAGTTTTGGTTTCAGTTTTAGTGTTTCACCAATCAAAATAGCATTGATTAAATTTTGTATGTACCTGGATTGTTTGGACGATTACCTGACTGACAAGATACAAGAAGGTGAATTTGTTGTTTGGCATCTTGTGGCATGCAAACCTAACTATGGACAGACTCTTAATCAGTCCATTTTATATTCTTAAGACTACGATATTTGCCACTGGTTCCGTATTATTGGACGGTACAACTATAGATATATTATCTCTTCTTTTTTACTAGCAATGTGTAAAACCAATAATATATCTAATTCAAAAAAGCAAAGGAAAAGGAACCCTATGTATACCAAGAGGGAGCTAATTATATTGAAAATGTTGAAAATAGTATACAAACTTAATTTTTATCATAAATTCGAATTATTTGGATCGAAATTGATCTTGTCCCGTGACACTATTTTCAAGGTAATTAATTTCAACAAGTATAATAGACTAATAAGATCAGATTTTTTTGTTGTTGTTACCAAATAAAATATAGAGTAAAATGAAAAAGATTTGAAATGTGTATAGTTGTATTAAAAAAAAAAAATCAAGTTCCACAAAAAAGATAAAATTGAAGAAAATGGAGTCGTAGTGCTTTAGGAAAAGTAATTAAGATACTAAGTGTATGATTGTTTTCCTCTTTCGTCAATATTATGCTTTTAAAAGAGAAAAATGCAGGTTGACAGTGTATTAAGCTATTTTCTTGTTGGTCTTAGTTTACTTATTTATGTGCGTGACCTTATTTTATTTCTTGTTGGTTTAAGCTATTTTCTTTCTCTTTTACAGTTTTACCTCAAAAACAAAAACAAAAACCACTGTATAATATATATAGATAATGTGTCAAAATGTTCGTAAATATAACAACGAAAAAATAGGAACAAGGAAAACTTATTACTAAATATTTTGCTAACGATTCTTATGTATAGTTGCATTGTTAAATAATAATATAGTCATGAATTTCCTTACTATAAGAAACGTATTTAATTTCTTACTATTATAATTTATAATGAATGGTCTTGTTTGTAACACAAACAACATATTTCTACCACAATCTGCACTTTTGATATTTTAATCAAATTAGTGATATACAGACGTATATGTATATAGATCCCGAGAGATAGAAGCAGAATGGAGCTAAAACATGTGATCTTTATCTTTGGGAATAAAGTGGCCAAGAAAAGAAAAAGCAAGCAATTAGAAAGACCAAACTCAAAGCAGTAGCAGAAGAGAATAACAATACGAAGAAGAAAATAATTAAGAGCATATTGTTCAAATAAATTAACTCTTTCTTTTCACCTCTCAGCCATTTTTTTAAAAGAAAGAAAAGAGAAAAAGAACATGTGCGGCAAATACCAATGATCATGTCTTGCGGGAAGAGGAAACACTTGCAATACTTGAAATGTAAAGGGCTAAAGGAGCAAGTATTATTGGGAAAACATGGTATTGAGGCCATCTAAAATACTTTTACGGTACATTCCGAAGTTGTATGTTAAAGCTCAAAATTGATAATGCATGAAATGATTTTAGTCTTTTTCTTACATTTTCAACTATTGGTTTTAACCCACTTTTACAAACCGTAGTTACAGAGAGAAACACTAGTACTAAATTCACTTATAATATTTAAGGTCATTGGAGATCCACCAAAAATACTTGTAATTCCTACCTAGGATTGTGAAAGACCATCTCGAATCATGATCCCAAGGATCGAAGTCTTTGGAGATGCCAACAAACAAATTGGATTGCAATTCATCGCAAATGGTACAAATATCCAAAATCTTGCCTCGTGTTTTCTAAATTGAGAATCTTAGAACACTACATCACAAACGTTTGGATCATACACAAATGTAGAACAAAAAAGAAGATTTAATTGAAAAATCAATTGCGGAAACCATGTTCCAAATTACAAACAAAAAGGAAGTATCACCAAAGACATAAACCCTAACAGTGTTACCTATTCTCTATCACATTATCAAAATCCCAAAATGGTTCCTCAAAAACTCTGATTTGCCATATCCAATTATTCTTCATGACCTTTCCCAATAAAAGAGAGTAATAATTACAGAGAGATCTAATGTTTATCCTATATGAGAAAAAGTACCTGTGTGTGTTTCACAGTTTCATCATACATCATCATGCTCAGAGTGTTTTGGTGCGGTCATATGTAGATAGGTTTAATATCATTTGGTCCAAAACTTGCTGAGCATGTTGGACACTTCTTTTGTCGAGTTCCTGTGAGCTTTTGCACACATGGGTTGCAGAACAAATGGTAGCACTTCGTAATCACCACCTAGTTTGTTAAGCCAAAGACCAAAACCAATCAGCAATCACGCACGCAGTTGACTAAAAGATTCAAGGGATCATGATTTGAGCGTCTTGCTGAGATCTAAATAATGGAGAGCAGTGACTCTTTACCTCTTTTGGGCGATCGTTGCAGGCCTTACACTTCAGAATTTCTTTAAATTCACTGAGTTCTTGTCGGAGCTTTTGAATGGCCGATGATCCTTCTATGAGAGACCGAAGACGAGAAACTTTCTTTTTGGCTATTTCCATTTCCTCCTCTATCCTTCTCCTATTGAACCTGATATACGCAGAAAAGAACGATACCTTCATCACTAACACTTGTTTATGACTATTAATTAGGATAGAGAAGATGGAGGGAGCAATTGATTTACCTTTCAATCTCCAGTTCCAGTTCTAATGCCCCATAATCCAGCCGACTTTGCTCAACTTTAGAATGGGACTCCTCCAGCCTTGACCTAGCTTGTTCCAAGCCATTCCCGATGTCTGCACGTTTCTTTTGCAGATTTTCAAGAGAAACAGACTTTTGATATTTATCTTCCGCTAGTTTCTGAAACTGATCTGTGCAGAACCTCAACTGCAAGGAAAAAGAAAAACACCTTAGTCAAAGTCTCACAATAAGGAGGCTTACAATTTGAGCATACGGGCACACACAGATATACCTGATCTTCAATTCTTGATGATTTCTTGGATAGGAAACTGGCATATGCACTGCCTTGCTGTATATCCTTATCCATGATGTATTTATCGATAAGCAGAGTATCTTGCATCTGCCTAGAAGTTATGCCTTCCAAGAAAAGCTGAAACAACAATGGGCGAGCAAAAAATTACATCTCATTGTCTGATCCAAGTAACAAACCATCCTTTTTTTCATGATATTCTAGCAAAACATACAAGGTATAACCACAGAAATTGGTCCATGCCCATTAAAACGATCCATCAATCTCTGAATAAATGTAACACTACTAGATATAAGAGTAAGTGAGAAGTCACAGAGATAGATCAGATAGAGGAACTAGAAGAGTTTGGACACGATACCTTGATGTTATAGTCATCCCTCTCTGTAACTTGAAGCAAAAGCTGTTGGTTTTGCGGTACAATGTCCTCATAGGCACTTCCAATTGTCTAAAAGAATATAGTTACTGTAAATCGATACGCAACATCAAGGTTTTTAAAATATGTTAAGAACAAAGAAACACGAAATTTCATAAGCCAACCTGTATTTCAGAAAGATATGTTCCATGTTCTTCATGTTTAGATTTCAAGATATCAGAATGCTTGGCGACATCCCTGAAACAGAAAAGACTTATCCTTGTCAAACAAAAAACTCTCAAAGAATTCCTATGGAAGAACTGCGTGATTGCATCTATAAATTGCAGACTTCTACTTATACTTATTTACCTTTTACAATCATCCATTTTCTGCCTTAAATCAGCAATCTCTGCTTCCGCAGCAGCCAACATTTGTTGGGAAACGGCTTCAGCTTCATTTGCTGCCTTAACGCGCAACTCCAGATTTTGCTCATCAAGGGATGATTTCAAACTCTGAACATGAGCCCAAGCCCTGTACTCCTGTTCCTTGGCTTCAGCTATGTCCCTGCCATAGCACATTATCGACAGTGATGCTTAAGGCAATATACCAACCGCATTATAATAATGTGTTCAGTCAAGATAAGAAGATAAACAAATCCTAACACATCCAAAAGAGTTTTTATCAGATGGAACTGTAAAAATAGATCAGATATTAAAAGCTGTCATGGATAAATTGAAAATGTGAACATAAGTTTCTTCAGAAACGCAAGAAAAATTAACAACAAACTTTCAGCAAGATTCGATAGTTCAGTCAGAAGGCAAGATTAATAACAGCACTTGTTGTTATACTATATATTTGGACAGTGAGAAGGGGAAGATAAGGAAACTTTTCTCTAAGAATTGAAATCTTAGATATCGTTATATATAGTTGTGCTTACCTCGCATCAGTGGACTCACGTTTATACATGTCCAGAAACAACTTTAACTCCTCATGACTGTTCTTCAAATCACAAACCTGCATGACAGACTCCAATCAATTGAAAGTAAAGAACATAACAACTACCACTTTGCCAACCAAAGACATTTAACAAGATTTAAATTGCTAATCCGCCTTTTCACTATACTTTTTCCAAGAAATAATGCAAAGTAACAATAACCAATATGAACACTGTCAACATATATAAGTCATGGGCAGTACACTGAAAAAGGTAGATACATTGCATCATACCGTAGCATTCAGGTCACCTAACTGAGAAGCATAATCAGCTGATCTCAATTGCAATGCTTCATACTCTTTTGTCTGTTCACCAATTAAGCTTATTAAGTAAGCATAACATAAACTGTAACAATAAGCATCAATCACTGTTCACATTATTTCCCACCTTCCTACATAGAACCCCAGAGAGGGACTGGACATCAGCCCGCAGAGAATGAATACCTCCAGCAGTCTCTTTATAATTGTTTAATTGACTACGCATGGAACTCATTTCCTCGGGGAACGAAGAAATTAATGCCTTCATATCTGCAAAGATTTCTTTTCTACCTGACATACGAATAACTTAATCAGACTCCAAAGTGAAACAGGTGTGGGTGGGAGATACAGAATTGGAAGTCAAAGTAATCAATTTGTGACCTCGCTCTCTTGATATATTTCCCAGCCTAGTCTTGATTCGCATTTTTTCATCCAGTTGTTTCTGTATCTCCGAATCCAAAGAAGCCATTCTAGAATCAGTAACAGCAGACGTCTTTCGAGAAACATCACCTAGTTCATTTTTTATATTTATCTCCCTTTCCTTCCAGACTATACTATCTTTTTCAACCTGAAATTTTCGAATGGAGGAAAGCTTCACAACTAAATATACAACGTAAATTTTATAAACATAGATACAAAATGAAAATCGCAAACCAGATATAACCTGCAGTTTCTCAAGTAAAGCCATATACTGGAAAACTGCTTCTTTGGATTTTTCTAGCTGGTCTTTCAAAGAAAGGCAGGCTTGAGAAGATGAGATGCACCTCACAGACTTTGACTTGTTCTGTTAGAAAACTCTTACATCAGTTTTAGCAATAGGAAGAGGCTACCATTCCACAAATTTTCATATATCAAACCCCATACAGAGACAAACTAATACAAATACCCCAATTGGATCAATACACTGACCTGTAAATTACTCATTTTTCCAAGCATCTTTGTCCTCTCCTCATGAAGATTTTTTAGCTGTTGTAGCCTGCCTGAAGCCAGGACCTACCGAAACCAGGCCGTTATCAACCCAAAACTTAAAGAATTACCAATGAAAACAAATCAGAAAAACAAAGATACCGTTAACTCTTTCAGAACTGTTTCCATGTCTTGCAGATCCCTTTGTTTATCCCTCTCCCGATCACTGGTAGCAAGCTTATTTCCAAGACTCAACACTGGGAAAAACGCCCCAGCTGTTGCATCCCTTTCTGCTCTCAATGCTGACAAGTCACCATTACACTGCTGAAGCTCCACAACCTCATCCTCTAGCTCCCCTTCGAATAGACCAAATAAAGTATAATATCAGTTGATGCGGTAGTCAAGAAGCATTAATCCAAAAGCAGGCATGTAAACTAAAATAAATTTTAACTCTTTGAATTTCTTAACTGTGGCTACTGTCAGTATTGAAATCTTACATCTTAAGGTAAACGGGTAATTTATCAACAAAATTAAGATGCTTCACTTATGTGGATGTATGTCATTCTCAAAGAATTACCAGCTTCTCTATCTCCTAAAATCTACCGAAATATATAAATATGGGTAAATGGTATAAAAGAAAACTAAGAAGTTCATGTCTCAGAAGGGTTTTGTACACCCATCAGTTCGCTAATGAGTATATCTTCCACAGCTACATGTCTTCTTAACAGCTGGCTCTACCATAGAGGTTTTCTTCCAGTCTTAATGTATCTCTCTCTTCAATCTTAATCTCTATGATCTAAATCCAATCATGGCTATTAAACAACTGAGTAGTGCTGGACATAAATACACAGGCGTGGAATTGGAAGATTCACAATTTGATCACCTCTACTTACACTTATCCTCATCAATCAAAAGCGAGATATGATTTCAGTAGCTTTTCATGTATATAGGACCTTTTTTTGTCAAGCCACGTATATGATTACAAATTTACATTTGATGCATGAATACTATATCCATATAAACAATGCCAATTAAAAAATCCATTTTAACAGTATATAGTCGAGTGAGACGAGACTAAGTAGCTACCTCTTATTCGTTTGAGGTCTACTCTAACTTTAGCATCAGCATCGCGATGACTCTGCAATTCTCTAGAAAGTGATTTGAACTTCACAAGTACATCATCTAGATCCCCTCTGAAACTTTTAATTTCTGATTCCAACTCACTCAGAGCTAGCTGACCGCACAAATCTAGAAAAGAAAGCAATTCCACATAGGACCTGGGTTAATACTAAAATGTTATAAAGGCCATAACAAGAGCTGACAATTGATCGCAGTGGAAGTCATACCTTTACCAAGATTGGTTCTGAGAACTGTGGGATATAATTCATCCTTCAGACACCTCAAATCCTCTGTCGCGGCTACTAGATTATACAAGGTTTGCGTCATCTGGCTTGACGTATTCACTCCATTTTCTTCCATCTGATTCGAGCAGATATTGGATGAGGAGCTCTCAGTAGCACCAGTTTCAAGTAGCCGGTTGATGAAATCGTTTTTCACGGCTGGAGAAGACCCATCTGTGTAGCAATTTAAAGTTAACCTTTCAAAAAGTCATATTTGTAACATATAAAACCAAATCTAAACTAGATCCTAGCACTAACAGAACGAAGAAAAGGCGGGCTTAAGTTGTTCATACCCTCCTTGTTTACAAACCTATGAGCTCCGCTGCTTGAATCACTCACACGAACAGAGCATGATTCCACTGAAGCTGTAAGCTGCTATACAAGCATTAATTAGTTCTCTAGAAAAAGAGATCTAATCCAAGTTCTATTAGAATCGAAAGCAAATTCAGTGTTACCTTTTCCCAAGACTTATGGACAGTCTTCAAACTGGAGTTGTATGGTAATTGTTTTTCCTTGATCTGAGAGAGTTTATCCTCAAGAATAGAACACTCAACCTGCTGAGCCTCTAGCTTTTGTGATAGCTTAAGATTTTGGAACTGAAGAACTGCAGTATCAAGCTGTATCAAACGAAAACAAACTCCTTAAGAGAGAGAATCCCAATTCCAAAATAGACCAAATTCGAGACAAAAGACATTCAGTATATGAATCTCTAATAGCTGGAAAGCTATGATTGATTGGATAAGTAAGAGAATAGATGTAAAGGGCATGCACAAGGGGGAGATGAAGAAGAAAGAAACCTTGTCCTCGGAGGAGGGCCAAAAGAAAGGCTGTTTCTTTACGGCGGCTGCAGCTTCAGAAGGTGATATGGAGCTAAAGTGACGCCTTTTACGGTCAGGCTCGCCTGTGCTCGCCATTGAAAAACCCTAGAATCGCCAATTAACAGGATTAAGCCTTGTCTCACATCACCATCAGATTGAGTTTGAGGAAGCTCGAATACAAATCCCCCAAACCCAATGAGAAAACCCTAAACGATCCAAAGCTACGTGATTGCTTTAACCGAGGTAATTCCAATTGCTCCGCAGCTCTCCTTCGGAATAAAAAAAAACAAACAAAAAGAAACCCTAATCTCACAGGTCTTCCAAATTCGATCAGACTCTAATGCTATCAAACGCAAACAGACTTTGTCTGATCTTTGTGCGACTTAGATATTACAAACCGAGAACACACACAGCACTCACAGAAACAAAAACAAGAGTGAAAAGAAAGAGAGAGAGAAGAGAGAGTTGAAGTTAATTCGAGTACGATGGCGTAATTTTGTGAACATCTGGAGGGCACTTTCGGGAATTACATATTCCACTTACAGTATATAAGCATCGGCCGTCCATAGAATCTCCAACGATCCGAGCCGCACGATCACGGTTCGTTAAAGGAATAGAGAGAAAAACATAACTAATCTTCTAATAAAAAT
>AR_comb_assmDRAFT_11778999_pt1 | contig 10098 bp, 13 predicted proteins | sample ArasoioldDNA_FD_10543 | JGI IMG/M metagenome (IMG submission 10543) | reverse complement strand
GCCGGTCCTCGGGTCCGTGATGATCTCGAACGAGTTGTCCGGGCCGCCGATCTCCCGGTTCGGACGCTCCTCTGCCTCCATCCTTTGGCGGAGGGTGAGCAGGTTCTGAGCGGCCCGCCCTGCGCCGTCGCCGAAGCTGCTGCCGGACAACAGGCCCGCGCCGATAGCCAACAACGTCGACGAGCGGTGTTCATCGTCAAACAGGTTTAGCCGGCGGCGCGGCGGGGGTTTGGGGAGTCCCGGCGGGGCGCCCACGGGTGCCTGCGCGGTGGCGGCGGGCGGCGCTACAGGAACTTGCGGGCCGCGCTGGGCGGAGGCCACTGTCTGCCCGCCGGACGGCATTGGCGCGAAGCTGCCGAACAGCGACGAGGGAAAAAGCTTCGGGTCCATTATCTTCTCTTGGTTACCTTCCAGCCGCCGCGGGCTGGTGCTGCGGGGCGGGGCGGCGGGACGGGTAAGGTTCGCTTCTGAAGCGGGCTGACGAAGCGGTTGCTGGTGGCCGCTCGCTCGATGTCGGGTGCCGGCAGGCCGGCTGCGCCATAGCCGGACCGGATGAAGCCGCGGAGGATGGCGTCCATACGGGCCATGGCCTCGCGGTTGGTGCTATCAAGGTTCCACTTCCGGTTCGGCAGTGAGTCTGTGAGGAGCTTGATGTCCGCGTCCGAAAATGCGCCCTCGCCGGCCACGCGGTATGCGCCCTTCGCGGGCCCCAGAAGGGCTCTCACCTTCATGTCGAACACGCCGTTCTCGTCGCGCCACGGATAGAGCTCTTTCACCGCGCTCAATCCGGTCGCGTTGAAATTTCTGTCATAGTAGTCGCGGGCATCGTTTAGGTAGCGAAGCGTCTGCTGGGAGATATTCGCCTTCTCCCACGCCTTCTGCTGTGCGGCCGTGAGCCCCACGGGCGCCGTTACGGTAGGGTCCGCCCGGCGACCGCCGGCCTGCTGCCGCTGCTGAAGCTGCTGGACGCCCTTGACACCCATGAACTTCTGGACCTCGCGGGGGTCCGTGACGTCTTCCCAGCCGTCGTCCTGATCTTGGGCTAGGATCATATCGGCGCCCCCACGCGGAGCTGTTCAAGGGCCTGAGGTCCCGCGGCGCTGACAAGCGTGAAGCCGTCGCAGCTCCGGACGCGGATGATCTGGGGAAGGTCGGAAGGCATGACTTGGACGACCAAGTCGCCGTCAGCATCGTAAATGGACGTGATGCTATCCGCCTCTTCGGGGAAGATAGCGTCCACAATTGGTCTTCTGGGTAATCTCAAAGTTTGTCCTGTGGGTGTGTTGAGAGGCCGCGGCATCATGCCGAGACCGAGGTTTCGTGGGTCGTAGACTGAGGGCCCGCCTTGCCGTCTTCGATGCCGAGTCCGAGCAACGCTGAGAGCCGTGCGCGGTCGCCAGCGGGGTCGTGAGGCGGGAGGCTGGGGTCCTCGTCGAATAGTGCAGGGTGCAGGGGGTTTCTGGGGTTCCGCAGGGGGCGCGGATGGAGCGCGCTAAGAACCTCCCAAGCCTCGTACTTTTCGTGGGTCGCTCGGGGGCGCACGGGGTGCGTACCGTCCGCGAGCAAACTGATCTCCAGACGGGGGAAGCCATGGATGGCGGCTAGTTGGTTGGCTTCGCGTCGAGCCCACGCGTCGAGCGCCCGGTCCAACGGACTGGCGAGTGCCTTGGCGATCGTCGCGACTCCGAGGGGCGATACCGAAGTTAATCGGACCGAGCCGGCGTCAGAGCGGAACTCTTCGAGGCTGAGGTGCTCTGGAGAGAAGTGGGACAGCCAGGCGCGATCTGTTTTCCGGCGATTGGCATGGAAGACGTCCGTTGCGCAGAACCAAGCGTGCGTCGAGGAGACGAGGACGCGAATGGGCGCCCTGCCGTAATTGAGGGTAAGTTGGGTCATTGAGTTTGCAGGAGGGACAAAAAAGCACTTCGCGAGGCGAAGGCTGTACATACGGTCGCACAAATGCTGACCGTCTACGATTGCGGACAGTGTGCATACGGCCGGACTAATAGCAGGCTTTGACGTGTCGTATGCCTAAGGTCGGACTAACGGCCGGCGCGGAGGTGATGTGCACAAGGTCGCACTAAGGCCTCCGCGCTGCGCCGTGTGCATAAGGTACAACTATCGGCGCTTTCGGGGGCGCGGGCGTCCAGCAATGGGACCCACTCGCCGAACGCACGCGGCCGTCCATTTCGTCCCGGCCCAATCGCGGCCGGATGGAACCTGCGACCGCGAAAGGGACCCATTTTCTGGAGGGACCCGCCGAAAATAATGGGCGCGATTTAAAAGGCCGCGGGGACGCGTTGAGGGTCGGACTGGCCGTGTGGCCGCGCAGCGAAGCCGCCAGTTTCGAGCGCGTTTGCTGCCGTCCCAGGCGGGTTCCCATGGGGCGCCGGAAGGGGACCCAAGCGACAACGGCGATTGCAAAGCCGCAGAAAACCGTGGGTTTCGCTCCGACCGCGGCAGCCCTCGCGAGCATGCCACCTCCATCCGCAGGGGTCCTCCCCGCTACCGGCGGCCGCGGATTAGGAACGAAGCGTTGGGCGGCGAACGGCGACATTCAGCCCTATTTTCGGGCTCCAGTTAGTGGCTAGGTCGAGCACCGTAGTGTTGCGGTCCGCGCTGTCGGTGGGACCGGAGCAGGGCCTTGTGGGACCGGCGGTGGCCCTCGCGACTATACCGCAGGCCATCTTTCGATGGGGAACTCCTCACCGGATATCGTGACCTCCCCGTGCCCCGTCTTCCATATGAGCGTCACGACAACTGGAGGATACTGGGTGAACGTACCCAGCTTCACAACCGGATCGTCCTCCGGGAATTGCTCTTGCAGGGATTGCAGGTCTTGGATGACCTCGGACAGGCGCTTCATGTCGTCTCCAAATGGACCGCAGGGGCGTTCAGTCGTCTTCGGTAGGCCCGCAGTGATTCGCAGACACCTCCAGATCGCTCGCGAGCTGCTCAAGTGCACGCTCTGCCCCTAGCCGCTCCATGCCGTCCCTGTGGTCATGCTGCCGGGGTGGATGGGCTCGGCTGCGTGCCAGCTTGGCGACCATGCGTAATGTCTTCGCATCCATGCAGAGACAATAGGGCCGATCGCCGGCTTCGGCTAGTCGGCAGGGCGCTTGACCCACTGTACAATATCGCCTAACGCTCGTTGCGTGATTTTGTACATCGAGGTCTGAGCGTGCGCGTCGTCATCTATCTACGGGTCAGCACGGCTGCTCAGGGCCGCTCCGGCCTAGGACTTGAAGCCCAGCGAGCTGCGGTGGACACCTTCTGCCGCCAGCGGGGCTGCGAGGTCCTGGCCGAGTTTGTCGAGATTGAAAGCGGCAAGCGCGACGACCGACCGGAGCTGGCGAAAGCCTTGCGTGAGGCAGACATCACCGGGGCCACGCTCTTGGTTGCCAAGATGGATCGCCTGAGCCGCAGCGTGCGATTTCTCGCCACCCTACAGGACAGCGGCGTCCGCTTTGTGGCGGCAGATATGCCCGAAGCCAACGAGATGACCGTCCACATCCTCGCTGCGGTAGCGCAAGCGGAGCGCAAGGCGATCGGGACGCGAACCCGGGAAGCGCTGGCAGCCGCTAAGGCCCGCGGGGCACGCTTGGGGAACCCGAACGGCGCGGCAGCCCTTCGGAGAGCCGGCAAAGGAAATTCTGCGGCCATTGAGGCCCTGCGGGAGACTGCGGACAGCCACGCGGCTAAGCTGGCGTGGGACATCGCCGTCCTGCGCCAAGAGGGGCGCACGTCCCTGCGGGAGTTGGCTGAGGGCCTCAACGCCAAACATCGCCTGACCCCTCGGGGCGGCAAGTGGCACGCGTCGTCGGTCCGGAACTTGCTGGCACGGCTGGAGGCCCGCCAGTGACCGCAAAAGGCAAACAGTGGAGGCCGCAGACGCTGCCGATCGACGAGGTCCGGGAGCGCGAAGAGTTTCAGTTGCGTGCGGTGGGACTGCATCTCGCGCATGCCAACAAGCTCCTGCGCACCCTGAAGACGGAGGGGGACCTTGAGCCCGTGAAGGTCGCGAGGATCGGCAAGGCGCTGTACTTGGTTGACGGCTTCCATCGTCTCGACGCGTACCGCCGAGCCCGCCGGGTGACCGTGCCGGCCATCGTGGCCACAATGAGCATGGAAGAGGCGCGGCGGGAGGCACAGGTCGCGAACACGCGCCACGGCCTGAACCTTACGCGAGCTGATAAGCAGCGTGCCTTCGACGACTACATCGCCGCCGGAAGCCACAAGAGCCCCGCCGGGACCTTGAAGTCATCGCGCACGATCGCGGCAGAGCTGGGGAACGTCTACAGCCACGAGATGGTCCGCCAGAAACTCAAGGCGCTCGGGCTGGTCCTTGACGAGACCGTCGAATTTCCCGGGGGCTACAAGCCGCAGCCCCGCTTCGACGATGATCCGGACGAGGTTGCCGAAGACCGCCTAGAGGAAGGATTCGTTGCGCTGCGGGCACTGCGGACGACGGCGACAGGCCTTGAGGGCGACCGGCGGGAAACACTGCTGATCGCGGCCCGGACCCTGCTGGAGACCTTAGAGCGCGGCGAGCAGCCCGAGGAGCCCAGATTGTCGAGACCTGAACTCGATATTTGAGGGGCCGCCGGGCGGCTGGCTGGGCGAAATCGGCGTTCGAGGTGGTCCGGTAGGAAACCGGTAGAAACGCTAGGGTTTTACACCCGCAGCCTGTCAAGTTTGACATTCGGGAGAACGGCCGAACGGACGGCGGCGATTACGCTACCCAGACGATGTGGCGTCCTCCTCTTCCCATTCGATCATCACGCCAGCGATCCGCTCAAGGGCGGCCTGCCCTCGTGGCGTCAGTCGGACAGTCCACGGCGCCTGCGGCTCGGTGTAGACCATATTGAAGCCGGGCCCTCCCCAACCGTTGACGCGTTCGAGCCGCTGGATTTGCTCCAACGATGCGCTCTCGGGCCACGGCCCTTCCGCCAGCCCCATTTCCATCAGGCCGACCTCGATCAGAGTGTGCCAGTCGCACAGCCGGCCATACCGGCCGAACTCTTTATGCACTTGGATCATGATTTCGGAAAACGCGCGAGCGGCTCGGCGTTCCCGAGGCGTGAGGGAATCCACACGAATAGCCAACGGGACCTCCTAGTTGTGCGGTCCGGCGCTGTGACGTGTATGCGCGGTTCCGTCACCGGGACCGGTGGACGGTCAACGATTGCGGACTTCCGCGCTCTAGCTTTCCCGCGATCCTGTTGGCTCAGAAGAGGAGCTGCGGACGGGATTGAGCACTTTCGGTTCATCACCGGGGGAGAGGGAAGCGGCCAAACGCTCCCTCTTCCCGCAGCGTCGACGGCAGCCCTATGCGCGGTTTTCGGGATGGATGCGGTTGTCGATCACGGAGATAATCGCGTCTGCGCTCAGAAGGCCGAAGTGAAGTTGCTCGCGCAGCGGCTTGAAAGCCGCAACGAGCCGCTCGTGGACTTCATTGATCGGCATGTGAGCATCCAACGCCCGGCCTTCAAATTCTTCGTAGTATTCCAAATCCTCGATCATTGTCCGGGCGATCGAGACCAGATCGGAGTGGCCGTCGAATCCTTCAAAACGCGGAGCATGACCGTGTGAGCCCGGCGCATTGCGGACCTTCTCCTTGTCTTCGTCGCTCAGTTCTTCGTAGCTTCGTTCAAGGATGCTCCACATCGTCAGCGCATCATGGACGAACTGTACGTCCGCCGGGTTTCGCTCCTTTGTATCGCTGAAGATCCCAGGGTACTTGCTCTTAAGCGCCCACGTGTCCCCATATGAGATTGCCTTCTGAACGAAGTCGAGCTCCACCGAGTCCTCGACGCCCAAGTGCCGGTGAAGATCAGCCATCATTGCGATAATGAGCTTCTCGCCGTCCGAAAATGCCATAAAATGCTCCTAATCGTTTCGCTATCACAACGTAGTTATTGGCTACTTATATTCAACGCCATCAGCGAGGCCTTAGACCCTGATTGGGACAAGCCTTTTGTCCTCGCCACCGGTCCGCTTCCTCGGGCGTCACTGGAAGGGGCCCGCTACCGCCCTCGAAGTTGGCGAAGCGGAAGAACGGCGGTTCCGGGCTATCCCGCAGGATCGTGAAGTCCGCGAGCTGGTCCGCCAACATGTGCGCGGCGTAGTACCGGCCCCAGTCGCGATCTTGCGCCACCTTTGACACGAAGAGCTGCCGGCGCTCCTTAGGCCACTGCTTGACGCACTCGGCCAAGATGCCCTCCAGCTCCTTCTGGCTCACCGGGGCCGGCTCGGAGCCTCGGTAGAACTCGCAACCGTAGAGCTTGAGCAGGATTGCAGCGGCGGCTGTCCGCAACCTCCCGTCCTCAAAGCGGCCCCCAGCATCGGCGACGACCGCCAGCCGGTCCCGATGGCCCCATGCGCCCATCCCCGAAAAGAGACTGTAAGTCAGCTCGTCTAGTCGCACCTGTCGCATTCCTATCTCCACCCAATCAGTGGAACGTATAGGGAACAAGTGGAGCGAGTGGAGTCCGGGCTAACTGTGAAGTTCGAACCGGGTCGGGTTTACCAGCACCCAGCGGCGCCCACGGTGCTCCAGTGTCCCGCTTACTTCGACCGGACGGCCGGCGGCGTGTGCCTCGACCGCCTGAAGGTAGTCGGATGGACTAAGAGACGCACGGACCGATATGTCCCCTGTTGCCTCGCTCGACCACAGTATGGCGACTTCGCGTTCCCCCATCAGGTCAGTAAGGTCTGAGGGGTCAGCGTGCGACGCCAGCCTGATGACGCGGCCGTATACGGTCTCCTGCCATGACGTGACGCGGGACCGCAGGACCTTGGCAGCTTCCCTGATGACCTCGACCTGAGGCCGGGCAAGCTCGAAGTGCGCGGCCTGCGCGGGCTCTGTTTGCGTGCCTTTCCATTCAGGGCTGAAGGAAAAGTCCAACGCGAGCCCGCTGGGGGAGGTCCCGTCAACCAAGGCCGCGAGCTGCTCGCATACGTTGGCGCTGAACCCTGTCTTGATCGCATCGGTTATCGGCTCAGTACTGTCCGCCGAGACCGCCGCGGACACGCTCCGCAGCCCACGCACAAGCCGTTGGATCACGCGGCGCTCGAACGGAGCGGCCGGTTCGAAGCCCGGCAAGGAGGTTTGGCGATTGGGTTCAAGCGGAGACTCAACTGTGAACCCGAAGCTGCCTCGGAAGGTATGACCGAACCGGCATCGATTGGCGTAATCGGACGCCTCCTTCCTCGTTCGCAGGAAGTAGGGAAGCGGCTCCAGCTCCGTATTTGCGGCCGATGCTAATACGCCCCTAATTCCCGAAACGAAACTCTGTGCCATTTCTAACTTGATCGAGTCGTCAACAACTAAGATGTCCGGGATGCGTGATCGGACGACATCGAAGGCAACCTCCCGGATGGAGCGAGCGACTTCTTGTTCCGAGCGATCTTCCACCGCGGATAGGGCGTCTATCACCCGGGCGACCTGGGAGGCGTATTCGGACGACTGAACACTGTTAGGCACGACAAGCTCAATGCCGTGCAGGTCCCGGGCGACAGAAATGAACACCTCGAAATTCCGGCTGCCTCCACCGCGGCCCTCCAAAAGGACTCTGGCCGGAAGGTGCTCTGGATCGCTGACGTCCGGCGTGGTGTCGCGAACCTGCCAGCCCATCGCGGCGAGATAGCGCCGCAGCATGTCCAACGGCACTGCGCCCGGCCCGGTCTCGCGGAAATCCATCATGCCGCCTGCTTCTCTCTTCGTGCCTTCTCCGCCTCTAGGAGTTGGATAAGGCTGTCGGGCGTCAGGAGTTGGGCGAGCGGTATCTTGATGCGCTTCGTCGAGTTTTCGTTCTCAACCGGTGTCCCTTGGAAGGTATGGTAGAAGCAGCAATTTCGAAGCGTGGTGTATTCCGCCGTGACCGAATGCCAGTCTCTGGAGCTAGCAGGCAGGCATAGTAGCACCAGCATAAGTGTAGTCTGAGCCGCTGTCCGGGATACGATGTCGTTATAGGTCTTGGACTCTAAGTCATAGACGACGTGGTCGTCTTTAACTTCCCAATTGACGGTGGACTTGGCTTGGAAATCCAGCGGAAAACCCGTGACTATTCGGCGCTGCCCGCGATGTATGACCTCGTTGAAAGTGCCGTCTACGCCATAGTCGTGAACGTGGGCTGTGCCCAATAGGACGCCCGCTGACGCGCAGATCGCGTAAATATGCGCCGCGCAGAGATTTTCCTTTGTATGCTCAACAGTGATCGGCACCCGACGCCCCCAGTCCCCCATGTAGCGCGGCCCGCTTTTTCCGTTGGATACCCGCCGCTTTATGTCGTGGCAATCGAGCGTTGGCTCACCGTGCTGGTCGACACTGCGCAAGGCGCGGCACCCGGCCCGCCAAAAGCGAGCGGCGGATTTTTGGGGCTCGTAAGCGTGGCCTCCTCAGGCTACCACTTGGGCCCCGGCCGGCGGTGTCCGCAAGGCTCGCCCCGTCGTGAGGAGCGGCTTGGGGGGCGGGACCCTTACAGCAATCACAGTTTGTCAGCCCGCCAACGCCGCAGGATGGATCGTGACCGCGTAGGGGGAGACACGCGCTGACCAGAAGCCTCAGGGTCGCCGCGTTGAGCCCTGATCAGTGTCGCCCGGCCATTGAACCATGCCCTAATGATGGCCGCTGCGCCCGTCATGACGGCTCCAATGGAGCCCATAATGAGGGCGGCGTCTCCAAGGTGTTCAGTCATTGCCACTCGTCCGATGATCAAGCGTCGCGCGATAGTGGCACTCGAAAGGTCCGGTTACCGCCGTTATGCAGAGCTTATCACACGAGTTCGGCGGACGCGCGAACGTACCGGGAACAAACGATTCGGATAGTGTAGTCGCCACGGTTCTTCCTCCGCCGAAATCACAGCGACAGGCCCGTGCTAAGGAAATAATCCCTTCGGGTATGGGGGCAGATTTGACGGTGTTCGTCAACAATGACGTTTCAGTACGTCCACACCAAAATACGAAAAGCGCCGCTTTCCAATCTGTTAGACTACCTGTGAATATCGGGAATCTGGAGCACTTGGTCGGCCGCTGAACCGTCGAGTGCGCCTCTACTTCGCCTCCGAAGCGCCGGGTATCTCATAGCGCGGTAGCCTCGCGATAGCGTCCGACATGACCTGAAGCGGCATGCTGCCATACGCCTGTCCCACGGTGCCCGGAGCGTGTCCTTGGATGGCGTCCCGGACCTCAGGGTCCATAGCGATCCTTCGCGCCTGGGTCTTAAAGCGGTGCCGCCAGCCGTGGTTCGGTTGGAGGGCGGGGTCGGTAATCCCCACGTCCTTTCGCACCCAAGCCGCCAGCCGTTCTCCGACCTTCTTGACGTGCCGGTTGGTCTCTTTCTGGACCCGCTGGCGAGCGGGGTCGTAGAAGAGGGGGCCATCTCCAAGACGCTCCGCCAAGGCCGGGAAGCCCTGCTCGACCAAGTGCGGGTGAAGGGGAACGGTGCGAGCTTCGCCTGTCTTTACCGCGCCGGCCTCTGGCGTGATGCGCACGGTCCATATGCCGTCGATCTGGCGGACATCCTCGCCCCGCAACTGGGTCAGTTCGTTCACCCGCGCCCCGGTGTAGGCGCACAGCCACGGTATCCAACGGCGGGCTCGCGCAAGTTCGTCACTTATGTTTGAGCTGGGAGCCGTAAAGGTTGCGGAAAGGATCGCTTGAGCCTCCGCGTCGGTAAAGTCGCGGTCTCGCAGCTTCGGTAGTTTGCGACCCGGGACGGTGACTCCTAATGCCACGTTGGCCGTCAGTTTCTGCTCAGACACAGCCCAGTTCAGCATGGCTTTCACGGACCCGATGTACTTGCCGCGCACGGTGACGGGGTTGCGGGTGCCGCCCTTTCTTGAGGGCTCCTGGAGCAGCCTGTTCCGCCAGAGCAGAAGGTCCTGTGAGGTAAGCTGGGCGGCATCGTCATGGCCGAGAAAGTCGATTAGGTGAACGATGCAGCGGCGCCAGTCCTGCGCGGTAATGGGAGTAATGCCTGTTGCCTTGGCGTAGGCGTCGAAGGTGCTCAGGAGCGGCAGACGGGTGGGGGCGACCGCGGCAGCCCCGGAGCGTTCCAACGGCGGCGGCGGGGCAGGTGTAGTCCGCAGTTCGCCC
>AR_comb_assmDRAFT_10411867_pt1 | contig 10098 bp, 8 predicted proteins | sample ArasoioldDNA_FD_10543 | JGI IMG/M metagenome (IMG submission 10543) | reverse complement strand
ATGAAGCAGGACCAGATGAGCATGGCCGCGTCGATCGAGAGCCGCGTGCCGTTTCTCGACCATCCGCTCATGGAATTCGCCGCCCGTCTCCCGCAACGAATGAAGCTGCGCGGACTGACGACGAAATATGTGCTCCGTGAGGCGATGCGCGGGTTGTTGCCTGACGCCATCCTCACCCGTCGCAAGATGGGCTTCCCGGTTCCGGTCGGCCGGTGGTTCGCCGGCGAGTACCGTCGCGTTCTCGATGAATTCGTGTTGGGCAGTCGGGCCGCGCAGCGCGGCCTGTTCCGGCCCGATAGCGTTCGCCAGATCGTCGACGAGCACGCGCGCGGTGAAGGCGGCCATACCGAACGGCTCTGGGCGCTCGTCAACACCGAGATCTGGCATCGTCTTTATCTCGAGGGCGAATCGCCGGAGGACGTCGCCGCGGCCATGGGCGTGCGGAGCCGGACGCCGGGAGCCGGGACACGGGTCGCCGTGGGCTCGGTGCGTTGACTTCACCACCTCTGACCAAGTTTCGAACATGACCACTGCGCTCAGCGTCTTCGGCCTGGGCTATGTCGGGTGCGTTTCGTCGGCGTGCTTCGCCAAGGAAGGGCACCATGTCATTGGCGTCGACGTCAGACGGCCCAAGGTCGACATGATCAATGGCGGACGTGCGACGATCGTCGAAAGCGGCATCGGCGAGCTGGTCGCCGAGATGGTCGCCGCCGGTCGCCTCACGGCGACGACGAGCTCCGCCGAGGCGGTTCGCGATTCCGACGTCTCACTGATCTGCGTCGGCACGCCGAGCCGTTCGAACGGAAGCATCGACCTGCAATACGTCGAGCGCGTCTGTCAGGAGATCGGCGCGGCAATCAAGACCAAGCCGACGCGGCACACGGTCGTGGTCCGCAGCACTGTGCTCCCGGGCACGATCCAGAAGATCGTGATCCCCGCGTTGGAGTCGAGCTCCGGAAAACGGGTGGGGAAGGATTTCGGCGTCTGCATGAACCCCGAGTTTTTGCGCGAAGGCACGTCGATCCGCGATTTCTATGATCCGCCCTTCACGCTGATCGGCACGGACGACCAGCAAGCGGCCGATGTCGTCGCGGCCCTCTACGCCGGGCTCGACGCGCGCGTGCACGTGACGTCGACCGGCGTCGCCGAGATGATCAAGTACACGTGCAACTGCTTCCATGGTCTCAAGGTTGGTTTCGCCAACGAGGTCGGCAACATCTGCAAAGTCTTCGGCGTCGACAGCCACGAGGTCATGCGGATCTTCTGCCTCGACACGAAGCTCAACTTGTCACCGGCGTATTTGCGGCCGGGCTTCGCGTTTGGCGGGTCCTGCCTGCCGAAGGATCTGCGCGCCATCACGTATCACGCGCGCGCGAACGACGTCGAAACGCCGATTCTCAGCGCGACGTTGGACAGCAATCAACGCCAGATCGAGCGCGCGTACGACATGGTGCGCGCCGCCGGCAGCCGGAACATCGGCATCCTCGGCCTCGCCTTCAAAGCGGGCACCGACGACTTGCGCGAATCGCCCATGGTCAGCGTCGTCGAGATGCTGATCGGGAAGGGCGCCAACCTCGCGATCTACGATCGCGACGTCTCGGAGGCGCGGCTGATCGGCGCCAACCGTGAGTACATCGAGCACGAGATTCCGCACATCTGGTCGCTCATGCGGTCCACTGTCGACGAGGTCATCGACAGCGCCGAGGTCATCGTGATCGGCAACGGCTCGGGCGAGTTTCGTCTGATCGAGCCGAAGCTGCGTCCGGGCCAGGTGGTGATCGATCTCGTGCGCGCCTTCGGCGATCGCACGAGCAACGGCGACGGCTATCGGGGGATCTGCTGGTAAGGTCGGTACGCCCCGCATGAAGATCCTCTGGGTGAACTCGAATTTCATGCATCCCACCAACAAGGGTGGGTCCATTCGCACGCTGGAGATGCTCAGACATCTCCACGCGCGGCATGAAATTCACTACGCCGCCATCGAGCAGCCGCAGTATCCCGAGGGCCCGGATCGCGTCGGCGAGTACAGCACGCGCTCCTACTCCGTCCGCGAAACGATTCCCGAGCGGAGGAGCGCGGCCTTCGCCTGGCAGGTGCTTCGCGGCCTGGCGTCCCCGCTTCCGCTGAACATGCAGCGCTTCGAGAGCCCGCGTCTCGGCCGCTTGCTCGGCGACGTCATGCGTCGTGAACGCTTCGACCGCGTGATCTGCGACCATCTCACGCCGGCCAGCTATCTCCCCGGTCTGTCCGACGCTTTCCTCTTTCAGCACAATGTCGAGACGGTGATTTGGCGGCGGCACGTACAGCATGCGCGCGACCCGCTGCGGCGCGCGTACTTCGGCATGCAGGCGCGCAAGATGTTCAACTTCGAGCGTCGCGTTTGCCGCACCGTCCGACACATCGTTGCCGTCTCCGCCATCGACGCGCAGAACATGCGCGACTATTTCGGCGTGTCGAACATCTCCGAGATCCCAACCGGCGTGAATATCGAATTCCACGCGCCGCCCCCTCCGCCGGACGTCAAGCCGTTCGCCGACCTCGCCTTCGTGGGGTCCATGGATTGGCTCGCCAACATCGACGGCGTGACATGGTTCGTCGACGAGGTGTTGCCGATCATTCGCCGCAAGAGGCCGGATTGCTCCCTCGCCATCATCGGACGGTCGCCACCGCCGGCGATCCAACAGATGGCGGAGCGTGACCCTCGCATCTTCGTCACCGGCACCGTTCCCGACATCCGTCCTTACTTGTGGGGATCGGCCGTCTCGATCGTGCCGCTCCGCATCGGCGGCGGCACTCGCCTCAAGATCTACGAGTCGATGGCATCGCGCGTCCCGGTCGTCTCGACGCGCGTCGGCGCCGAGGGCCTGGAGCTCGATCCGCGCGACACCGGTCGCCTTGGCGACACCGCGGACGAATTCGCGGCAGCCTGTGTCGAGCTGCTCGACGCCCCGGCGGAACGGGCTCGCATCGCCGCCAACGCCTGGCAGATGGTCAACGATCGTTTTTCATGGTTCCAAGTCGCGCGGCGCTTCGAGGAGATTCTCGAACGCCACTGAGCGCGGCCGCGTCAGCCGCGTCTGTCGAGCAGGACCCGGCGCAGCTTGGCGTACGGATCACCGGGTAGCGATTTCGCCGCCTTCTTGAGCGACCACCACGCCGATTGTCGCCAACGCGGCAGTACCGCACCCGCGGCGATGCGGCCGGTCGTCGACGTCGGCATGCCTCGCCAAACCCCATAACGGCCAACGAGCAGACAACCATCCGCTTGCCCGATGCGAGTCGTCGGCTCTGAGGTAAAGAGTGTTCGAATTCCGGCCTCTGCCGCGCTCCGTCCAACCGCCTGCGAATAAAACCCGCCCGGCACCGACGCGGTCGTTACTGCCGCGCCGAGCAGCTGCTCCAGGGCGTCGACGCTGTCTCCCCACTCATGACGAAGCTCCGCCGCGCTACACGCGGAGATCCGCTTGGGATGAGAACAAGAATGGCTTCCGATGACGTGGCCGCCCGACGCGAGCTCGCGGATTTGCGCCGGGTCAAGGAAACCGGTCGTGCCGATGCGATCGGTCGTCACGAAGAAAAGGCCGCGCCACCCTCGCTCCTCGAGAATCGGCGCGATCTCGGTATACGCGCTCACGCCGCCGTCGTCGAAGGTGAGAAACACCGGATCTTCCGGCGCGGAGGATCCAGTGACTGTTCCCGCATCATCGACCACGCTCGGGGGAAACGGCATCTTCGCGAGGTGATCGACGAATTCCTCGCGATCGAGTTTGTAGATGTCCGCGCCGGCACCGGAAAACCCGCTGGACGACAACGCACCGGACGCCACGACGTCGTGGTACATGATCGCGATCGCCCGGCCTCCCGCCGCCAGCCTCATAGGTGAATCGGTCCGTCGCCGTCGCCGCGCGTGAGGTGCACGCGCTTGACGGTGACGTCCCACGGATCGAGCAGCGCCGCCAGTTTCTTCGACGCGGCGAAAATGAAATTCGTCGGCCCCGGCCGGTAGCCGTTCACGAGCAGCGCGTCGCTCCACGCGGTGTGCGACTGGTTCGACACGATCAGATCCACGCGCCGAGACTCGAGAACTTGCGTGGCCGCGCGAATGATCGCCGGTGCATCCGCCGGGCTCGCGAAGCAATCGGCGATCGTTCCGAGTCTCATGTCGCCGAAGTATTTGTGACCGCGCATCTGCGTGTCGAGGAGGACCGCCCATCCCCTGTCGCCGACACGGATCTTAGTAAAGCGCGCGCTCTCCGCCGGGTACAGAATGTTGAGCGTCGCCGCGTCCCGCGATCCCACCATCGCGTATTCCGCGTTGGCGCGCTGCCAAATCCCGTCCGCCCACGGGCCGAACTCTTGTACGATTTCATGATCGAGATGCGGGGCCGACGAACGCCGCTGCAACAGCCGCAGCCCGACGGCGCCGATTCCCGAAAACGCCGCGGCGTCCGCGGCCAGTCGCCGGCCGACGCTTCGACGCAGCGGCTGAATGTTGCGAAGAAACCGGCCGGCGCGAACGACGCGAAAGTAGAACGGAACCGCATGCAGCTTCCATCCGATGCCCTGAAGCATCCTTGGCAGCGGCCGGTCGAAACCTCCCATCCCGAGCGCGTACATCACGGGCTGACGGCGTAGCGCATCGACCAGGAGCTGCGAGCCCACGAGGCTGTAGGCCTTGTCGACGATTCCTTCGGACAGCGGCAGGTGGTAATAACCGATCGACCGGCGCTCGCCGGCCAACGCGAAGTCCTGCGTCTTGATGATGTATCCGCCGTGGACCCCGTCCTCGCCCACGGCGACGAAGATTTCCTGGAAGATGCGCCGATCGTCCTTTTTGGGGAGCCAGACCGGAACTGCATCCTCGGGGAATTCGAACTCGGTCTCTCCCCCCGCCCGCAACCGGCGATTGAAGTCACGCACGTGCGTAACATGTTCGCCTGTATAGGGTTGGATGACTATTGCCATCGGGGTAAATTTCACTGGTCTATGAGACTTCACCACGTCGGCATCGTCGTCGACAATATCGACGGTCACCGCCCGCGCTACTGCCGCTTCTTCGGCTTGGAGCCGGTGTCCGAAGTAGTGACCGACGAGACACAGCGTGTCAACGTGCAATTCCTCGCGTCTCGCCAAGGTGAGACGAGTCTGGAGCTGATCGAGCCACTTCCTGGCGAATCCCCGGTGCGGCGCGCCCTCGAGAAGGGAAACACCCTCAATCACCTCTGCTTCGAGGTCGCGGACATCGAGGCGTCGGTCCAGTCCGCGGTCGCCGACGGCGCGGTTTGCGTTCGCGCTCCCGTCCCCGCGACGGCGTTCGACGGACGCCGTATCGCCTTCGTGTTCTACCGCGGGATCGGTCTCGTCGAATTCGTGGAGGCACCCGCGGCATGACGCAGTTGCGCGTCGCCCTGCTCTCGAGCTGCACCATCGAGGTGCTCGAGCGGCCTCTCGCCGCCGCGCTCCGCGAGCGTGGATTCGAGCCGTCGTTCTGGATCAGCGGCTTCGGCCAATACCGGCAAGACGCGCTCGATCCGGCGTCAGGCCTGTATCAGCACGACCCGAACGTCGTGCTGTTGTATCTCGATGCTGAAGATCTCTTTCGACAGTTGCTGCAGAATCCTTTCGCGAATGTCGGTGACGCACGGCGCGCCGAAGGCCGGCGCGTTGCCGACGACATCGCATCGCTCGTCGTCGCGATACGGTCGCGCCTGCCGAAGGCGACCGTGGTCGTGAACACCACGGCGTTGCCGCCACTCAACGCCGTCACCGGTCTCGAATTCAACTCGGAGTTCGGCGTTCAGGATGCGGTTGCCGAGTACAACGCCGGGCTCGTGGCGTTCGCGGCGGCTCGCAATGACGTCATCGTCCTCGATGCGGCGGGCTTGGCGGCGTCGGTCGGTTTTTCGCGATGGCGCGACTCGCGCATGTGGTATCTCGCGCGGCTGCGCCTGAGCAAGCCTGCCCTCGAGGCCCTCGCTTCAGGCTACGCATCGACCATTGCCGCGCGACTCGGCAAGACCAAGAAGTGTGTCGCCGTCGATCTCGACAACACGCTCTGGGGCGGAATCGTCGGTGAAGACGGCTTCGATGGTATCAAGCTCGGCGAGGACGGGCTCGGCCTCGCGTTCGCCGAGTTTCAGGAGGAGCTGCTCAACCTGTACCGCAAGGGCATCCTCCTCGCGATATGCAGCAAGAACAATCCGGACGACGCCCTCCAGGTGATTCGGAATCATCCGGGAATGCGGTTGCGCGAAGAACATTTCGCGGCGCTCCGCATCAACTGGGAGGACAAGGCGTCGAATCTGCGCGCGCTCGCCGAGGAGTTGAACATCGGCCTCGACGCGTTCGTTTTCGTCGACGACAACCCCGTCGAACGATCCTGGGTCAAGCAGTCGGCGCCGGAAGTCGTAGTCCCCGAATGGCCCACGGATCCCGTCGACTACAAATCGGCCTTATTGCAGCTGAGTGCGCGCTACTTCCCGAAGCTCGGCATCACCGCCGAGGACCGAAAGCGCGGCGAAGTGTACCAGGCGCAGGCGGCGCGCCGGAAACTCGAGTCGTCGGGTGCGACGATCGAGGAGTTCTATCACGCGCTCGAGATGCGCGTGCGCGTGGGCCGCGCGGATTCGTTCACGATTCCACGGATCGCCCAGCTGACACAGAAGACCAATCAATTCAATCTGACGACACGTCGTTACACCGAAGCCGAGATTCGCGCGGCGAGCGAGGACGAGCGCACCGAAGTCTTCTGGCTCGACCTCAACGACCGATTCGGACCGAGCGGCCTCGTGGGCGTCTTGATTCTGAAGCAGGACGCGCCGGGCGAGTGGAACATCGACACCTTCCTGCTCAGCTGCCGCGTGATGGGTCGTACGGTCGAGAATGCATTTCTCGCCGCGGCCGCGCGCGAAGCCGGCGCGACGTGCCTCGTCGGCGAGTACGCGCCGACCGCGAAGAATTCGCCCGTGAAAGACCTCTACGCGCGATTGGGCTTCGCGCATGTACGGGATGTCGGTGAACGTCGCGTGTGGCGCCTCGCCAACGCCGCCAAGCTCGAGATCCCACCGTGGTTCCAGGTCGAGCGCGATCGAAACGGCGCGACGGCCGACCCTCCGCTCATCACTCGCTGACATGCTCGACAAACGACTCGTCGACACGCTGAGCCGCGTGTTCAACGTCGATCCATCGACCATCACGCCCGAGACCAGCCCGGCAACCTTGCCGAGCTGGGACTCGGTCGGGCACATCAACCTCGTGTTGGAGCTCGAGGATGTATTCGGCGTGCGCTTCTCGAGCGAGTCGATCCCGACGCTGGATTCCGCCCGCACCCTCCAGGCAGCGATCGACGCCCTCGGCGGCTGAAGGGTCGGGCTAGCGGCTGACCACTCCCGCGGTGGCTTTGACGACGGCCGCGATGTCGGCACCGGGATCCGCGCCGTCGGTGCCGCGCCCCTTGTATGGGCTGTCCGCCGACAGCGCCAAGTCCTGCAGCGAAGCCTCCAGCTTGTACGCGCTGCTCGCGCCGCCGACCAGCCCGATCGCGTCCATCGTCGCCGGATAGTAGTTGTTCGGGATCGCCCCGGACGTCGACGCCATTGCGACGACGTTGCCGCTGAAGTCGGAGCCCGGCCCCGCCTCGCGCCCCCACGCCAGCGCGCCTTGCCCGTACGAGGTGAAAATCTGGAAGAAAGGTCCGCCCGTCAGGTTGTTTCGAATGATGTGGCTGGGCAACGGAGCGTCGCCGCCCCAGATGAAGCTCGAATTGCTCGGGCTGAAGCCGGTGTTGTGCTCGATGATGAGCTGCGGGATCGCGTCGCCGATTTGGAAGATCCGGCCGTACCCCTGCACCAGCGGGTTATCCAGTCCGAGAATCACGTTGTTCCGGATGGCGATGTGATTCATGATCGACGACGGCTGCCCGGTGTACCTCGCCGTGAGCTGAAACACCGCCGCGACATTGCGAATGACGTTGTTTTGAATCGTCACGTGTTCGGTCACGCACCACGGACAGCCGCCGTTCTGGTTCACGCTCCACAACACGAACGCGAATCCCGCCTGACCGTCGAGCCAGCTGTTCTCCATCACATTGCCGTCGATCAGCACGCGGCGCCCCACCTTGAGCTCGAGCAGATTCTTGACGAGCCACCGCCCGCGCCAGGCCATGGGTTTGGTGAAGTGGTTACGGCGAATCTCGATGTCCGACGGCACGAGATTCTGGATGCCAGGGTCCGCCCCGCCGAAGGCGACGTTCTCACCCGACGCCTCGAGATAGTTATTCACGATCTTGAACGGACCCGGGCCATTCGTGCCCGCCACCGACTGGGCGTCGAACCCCGACTTGCAGCCCGAGACATAACTGTCGATGATCGCGGTACGCGCGCTGTTGAACGTCACGCACCGCCGGTCGTCCGTGTTGTCCGGTGCGTGGATGTACACGCGATCGAGGACGATATCGGTCGGCACCTTGTCCAACGAGTTTTGCGCCGCCGACGCATCGCCCAGCTGCACGGTTCCATTCACGACCGGCACACTGGGATCGTTCGTCATCTCGATTCCGATGAATCGCCAACGCCGCGCCGTACCGTTCGTCGCGAGCGCGGGAAGAATCGTCGTCGATACCAATGACGCGTAGCCGGTCGCCGTCGCCGGCGTGACGCGCACTCCTTCGGCGGTCGCCGCGCCTTCGGTCTCGACGGTGATCCAGCCGCCGTCGACGCCGCCCGACCTCGCGCCGAAGGTAAAGTTCCCGGTGAAGCGCGCGCCACGCTCGAGAAGGACGTGGTCCCCCGGCCGAACCGAATCGAGCACCGCTTGGAGATTGTCGGAGGCGCTCACGCGCACCGTCCGGCCGGCCGACGGAGTCTCCTGCAGTGAAGTCGCCAGGAACACGGCTGGTTGATTCACCTCGGGCGTGATCACCGGTGCTGCGGTCGCGATGCTTTCGGCGGCGATGATCGCGACGGTCGCGCTCCGACCCTCGGTAGTCGCGGTGATCTGCGCGTTTCCGGAACGCAGCGCCGTCACGACGCCGCGCGGCGACACACTGGCGGTCTTCGGATCCGACGACGACCACGCGAATGCCCGCCGCGGAAGTACGTGGCCGGCCGCGTCGGTCGCGACGGCGTTCAACGCGCGATCCTGTCCTATGAACAGCGGTCCATCTTCAGCAGATCGAAGACTGATGTTTGCCACCGCCGCATCGACGACGCTCACGAGCGCGGAGTCCGTCTTCCCGTCCATGTGGACTGAGAGGATCGCGGTCCCCACCGATTCCGCGGTCATCATGCCGCTGCTGTCCACTTGAACGACCGACGGCGACGATGACGTCCACTCCGTGAATCCGGCTCCGATCGTCTCGATCGGCTGTCCGTTCGCATCGGTCGCACGAATGCTGACGAGCTCTCTCGCGCCGAGGCCGACGTCGATCGAATCACCCGGCAGCTCGACGTGCGCGGCAAGGCGGCGCACGGTGACCAACGCGGTGTCTGAGCGTTGCCCTGTCTGCACGATGACGTGCGTCGCGCCCGGATTCGCGCCGAAGACGACTCCCGATGCCGATACCGCGACGACACTCGAATCCTCACTCCACCACGTCGACTGGCTGGCGACACGAGCGAGTGTGAGCTGTCGTGACTGTCCCGGCACGATCGTAACATGCTTCGATTCGGGTGCCAGCTGCGTCGCGCCATCAGCCGAATCCGGCTTGTCGAGCGGTGCGAGATCGGATTCGCACGCGGCAACGAGCGCGGTGGCGGCCAACGCTACCCGAAAAGACTTGCGCATTTGTGGTCCTCGAGCTGGAGGGAAGGCGAGTACGGCGGACATCGAAGGCCGAACAGCGGCCAGACGCCCGTTCCAGGGGGGATCAGTACTGCGATTGAGAGTCGCGAAGACTCGTTGGCAGGATCTGCGATGGCGACGCAACGACACGGTGCCAAAGTGCGGCACGCTCACCGCGGCGCGTCAGCGCTGACACAACAGACAGCAAAAATTATTGACTTCGCAGACCGGCAAAGAAATCGTGGGACACGATTTGTGCTGTATGCTGCGTCACACAACTCGTGATCGGACGATTCACGTTCGTCGATGTAAAAAAAA
>AR_comb_assmDRAFT_10603936_pt1 | contig 10099 bp, 7 predicted proteins | sample ArasoioldDNA_FD_10543 | JGI IMG/M metagenome (IMG submission 10543) | reverse complement strand
GTGGTTGCTGTTTCTATTATGGAAGCGCAAAAACTCTTTTATAATACACTGCCTTTATTCCGCACCAATTGCATTGATGGCATTACCGTGAACGAAAACATACAACAGAAATATATGAATCAAAGTGTGGGTATTGTTACCGCACTTAACCCAGTACTGGGATATGAAAAAACAACTGAGCTTGCAAAGGAGGCACTGCAATCAGGTAAAGGTATTCTGGAACTGATACGTGAGAAAAAACTATTAACCGAACAGCAAATTAAAGATTTGATGAACCCGGTAAACCTTACATCTCCGAATGGGCCAACGAATGTTAACCAGCAATATGAGAAGGCTGCAGATCACGACAATGATTAAATGACAATAAACAAACTTCATAAAAAAGCATACATAAAATTTTATAAACCACAAATAACAAAATCATGAAAAAAATACTTTCATTCTTAACAGGCCTTCTTATAATCATACAACTTCAGGCACAACAACTACCAAGAGTAATAATTCTCGCAACCGGCGGTACAATTGCAGGCGCTGGAGCATCAGCCGACAGGGCTGGCTATACAGCGGGAAAAATTCCTATTGATGATCTGATTGGTACAATACCCTCAGTAAAAAAGATCGCAAATATTTCAGGTGAACAAGTTGCTTCAGTAGGTAGCCAGGATATGACGATCGATATCTGGAAAAAATTGGCAGTGCGCATTAATCAAATCTTTGCAAACAATGAAGCTGATGCTGTCGTAATAACACATGGTACCGATACACAGGAGGAAACTGCTTACTTTCTCGATCTGGTCGTTCCCTCAGACAAACCTGTTGTGCTTACCGGCTCTATGCGGCCGGCTACTGCTATCAGTGCAGACGGCCCAAAAAATTTGTATGATGCCATTACTGTTGCAATTAATCCACAAACTAAAGGCAGAGGAGTATTGGTAAGTTTTAATGAAGGAATATTCGATGCAAGAGAAGTAATGAAACTGAGTACAACAAAGACAAACGCTTTTGGATCTCCTAACACGGGAGCTATTGGCCAAGCTTACGACGGCAGAGTGGAATATTATTCAACTTCTGTTCGGGAAGTAAACCCCAAACAACCGGTTACGATAACAGCCGATACAAAATTACCCAGGGTAGATATTGTTTACATGTATGCTGATGCACCTTCTGACATGATTGATATGCTAATCGCTAAAAAAGTCGATGGGATAGTGATTGCCGGTGTGGGAAACGGCAATTTCAATAAGGCTTATATGGAAGCTGTTAAACGTGCTGTAGCAGCAGGTATTATTGTTTGCCGTGCGAGCCGCACTCCTTCAGGCAGGGTTGTGCTTCATGATGAAATAAATGACGAGGAATTGGGTACCATCGTTTCTGATGATCTCACTCCTCAGAAAGCGAGAATATTGTTAATACTGGGCTTGACAAAGACAAAAGATAAAAAGCAACTTCAGGACTTATTCTTTAAGTATTAATGCGATATTTAAAACATAGGTGGGAAGCTATCTGCAAGTTCAAACAAATACATATCCTTATTAATTCAAATTATGCTATACCCATCTAATAAAAAAGTAAAAGCATCCAGAAATCAATTCTCGGGGTGCTTTTTGTCATATATAAAATTATCGGTGCCTGTTGTGTGTCTGACAATGTTTATTGCGCTACTGTCACCTTACAATTCACATGCTCAGGATACCAGTAAAATATTACCAAACGGCACGGAGGGTTTAACGTTTAGGCCACGCGCCGCTGATTCCATATTGTTCAAACAAAAAACAAAGCTGCCTGCAAATGAATTTGAAGGGACTTATGCAACCTTCAAAGTAGGATTGGGCTACATAGGAGATTTTACTGCTTATGCACAAGACAAAGTTTTTAAACAGCAAATGGATTCTGCAGGTTTGGATCTTACACCGCATTATCAAACGAGGGATTTTCGAATACTTGGTAGCGGCAGGATCCTTACAAGCAAACGATACCTTGCTTATAAATTCGCTTACATGTATGATGGTGATAAGAAGGTATGGCTGATACGGGAAACGGGTGTTACCATTGGTGTTCCGGAGCTAAAAGGAAATATATTCATCGGGCGTACCAAAGAAGGTTTTTCGATGATCAAGGTAATGAATGGACATTCAGGTATAGCCAATGAAAGACTGATGGCTGTAGACCCTATACCCATTCTTGCTGACGGGATTAAATATTTTGGCTATTTACCAAAACAAAGGATAGTATTAAACCTGGGTTACTTCAATGACATTTTATCAAAAAAGCAAAGCTTTTCTACCCTGTCGTCGCAATTTGTTGCACGTATCGCCTGGTTGCCCATTTACAATATAGAAAAGAATGAAATACTCTATATCGGAACGAATTTCCAATATGGCAAACCGCTGAACGGAAAGTTCACCCTAAAATCACGGCCTGAATCGAATCCAACTCCTCAATTGATAAATACAGGAGAATTTGCAGCGGATAAAACTTTCACTTATGGAGGAGAAATATATTATCGCAACAATGGTCTTACGATAGCATCAGAAGTAATGTCGCATAATTTTTATTCAAAATCAACAACCAATCACCAATTCAAAGGCGGTGATGTATTGGTGGCCTATATACTTACAGGGGCAGTTCGGCCATACCACACTGAAACCACTGTTTTCGGTTTTGTGCCGGTAAAGAAATCCGTTTTTAAGGGCGGATGGGGTGAGTGGGAAGCGGTGTTACATGTATCAAGTTTTAATTTAAATGAGAAAGACATACAAGGCGGAAAATTTACACGCATCACGCCGATGGTCAATTGGTATATGTCAAAAAATTTTCGAATGGAATTTATTTATGGTTATGGAATCCTCGACAGGTATGGTTTAAAGGGGAATGTTCAATTCTTTGAAACAAGACTTCAGCTTACTATTATGTAGCAAGATTCATCGTAACATTCCGAAATTTTCTTTGCTTCATTCATTAACAAAAAACAGTTTACGGTTAAATCGTTGTGATCATAAGTTTACCGGAGAGAAAGAAATATTTTAGTAACATCTAAAAATGTAATAACAACAGTTGTAAAAGTTATCAGAGAATTTCTGTTCATCTCACAAAATAAATATCATGATCTGGCTTCAGCTTGCTGTACTAATTGCAATGATATTGATCGGTTCAAGATTAAAAGGCATTGGTCTTGGTTTAATGGGCATACTCGGTATGTTCATTTTTGTGCAGATTTTTCGCATGAGACCAACAGCGCCACCGGGTGATGTAATGCTTATCATTATTTCAATTGTAACGACAGCAGCAGCATTACAGGCTGCAGGTGGCTTGGATTATCTTGTTTATCTCGCAGAAAAAATCATCAGGAAAAATCCAAAGCAGATCACTTTTATATCTCCGATCGCTGTTTTTGTTCTTTGCCTGTTTGCGGGAACGGCGCACATTGTATATTCCTTGTTGCCGGTTATTGCAGAAGTTTCAACTAAAACAAGAATAAGACCCGAAAGACCTTTAAGTATTTCTGTAATCGCATCTCATCTTGCTTTGACAGGCAGTCCGATGAGTGCAGCTACAGCGGCGATGGCTGCTGTGCTTGCTTTTCCGGGAGCATCTTTAGAGATCATGAAAATTTGTATTCCTGCATCTTTCATTGGCGTAATGGTTGGCGCATTATCAGTCTGGAAGATGGGAAAAGATCTTGATAAAGACCCGGAGTTTTTAGCGAAGATGAAAGATCCTGCATTTGCAAAATCTATCGACGCAGAAAATGTAAGCAGTGCAAAGGATATTAAGCCTCAGGCGAAGATTGCGGTACTCATTTTTGGAATTGCCATCATCATGGTGTTGATTGGGGGCGCTTTTCCGCAACTAGTACCCAATATGGCTCCGGGAGTTGAAAACTTTAGTGTCAGCGCTGATGGTTCTCTTAAAATGGTTACCATTATTGAGATCGTTACTTTATCTGCGGCAGCGCTTATTGTCCTCATCACCAAAACATCTCCTGCTCAAATTGTAAAAGCAAGTTTGTTCACTTCGATGGCATCAGCAATGCTTAGCGTATTTGGAGTAGTATGGATGAGCAGCACGTTCATGGCGCACAATGAAGCAGCAATAAAAGCAGCGTTGAGTGGCATCACCACAAATTATCCTTGGACTTTTGCGATCGCAATTTTTATAATGGGCATGCTGATGTTCAGCCAGGCAGCAACTACCAAAGCATTGATGCCACTAGGTTTAACGCTTGGCTTACCCGTAACAACGCTCGTAGCAATCTTTCCAGCAACAAATAGCGTTTTTGTTTTGCCCGGCTATCCTACATTGTTAGCTGCAATAAATGTTGACAGGACCGGCACAACAAAAATTGGCAAGTATGTTATCGATCACAGTTTCATGCGACCCGGCTTGGTTGCAATAATAGTAGCAGTAGTTACCGGCTTTTTGCTCAGCAGTCTTTATGGGTAAAAGAGGATAGATCTCAGATCACATTCTAAATGGAAAAAAATTCTTTTATACAAAATATCAAACCATTTATTCCCATTACACAATGGCTACCCCAATACCAGGGAAAATTTTTTCAATGGGATTTGATTGCCGGAGTAACACTTGCGTCATTTGTATTGCCTGAATCAATGGCGTATGCAACACTTGCAGGTGTGCCAACTTATTTTGGAATTTATTGCTGTCTTATTGGGGGATTATTTTTTGCAATCTTCACCACTTCACGTCATGTGGCTGTTGGACCAACTTCTGCAATTTCATTGATGATAGGTTCAACAGTCGCTGTGCTTTCCGGAGGCGATCCTCAGCGCTGGGCAGCCATTGCAGAACTTACAGCACTTGTTGTTGCATGCATTTGCTTCATTGCATTTATCTGCAGGCTAAGTTCGCTTGTAAATTTTATAAGTGACAGCATATTGTATGGATTCAAAGCAGGTGCGGCTTTATCTATTATGTCAACACAGTTACCAAAATTTTTTGGAATCGAAGGTGGTGGCAGTAATTTTTTTGAAAGAATAACAACACTCTTTCAACATTTGCCGCAAACAAATTGGGTTGTTCTTGCGTTTGGCGCTGCGGCATTATTGTTGCTTATTGCCGGTGATATAGTTTTCCCCGGCAGACCTGTTTCTCTTTTTGTTGTCATTGCTGCGATCATTGTAGTTTCAGTAACGCAACTTTCTTCCTACGGCATTCATGTGGCAGGTGAAATCCCGGAAGGATTGCCATCGATCGGAAGACCTTCTCTAAGATTCACCGATGTCAATGGTGTTGTTGAATTGGCATTTGCATGTTTTCTGATGGGTTATATTGAAACTATTTCTGCGGCAAGAACTTTCGCTATAAAAAATGATTATGAGATCAATCCCCGGCAAGAATTGCTTTCACTTGGTGTTGCCAATTTTGCTGCAGCATTCGGAAACGCTTATGTTGTATCAGGCGGTTTATCTCAATCAACAGTGAATGAAAAATCAGGCGCGAAAACACCTTTATCACTCATCATCTGTTCCATAACACTCGGTGTGATATTGTTGTATTTAACCGGACTACTAAAAAATCTTCCTGAAGTTATTCTTGCGGTGATCGTTCTTCATGCAGTTTCAGGTTTAATAAAAGTAAAAGAATTAAAACGTGTGTATCAACTCAACAGGGTTGAGTTCCTCGTTGCAATGGTTGCGTTCGCCGGTGTATTGGTGTTTGGAATTTTAAAAGGCGTGTTGTTTGCAGTGATCATGTCGCTGGTGCTGCTCATCAGGCGCATTGCAAATCCAAATGTTGCTGTGCTTGGTCGCATTGGAAATACAAATCACTATTCTGATATTGAACGTCATCCCGATAACACAACTTATAAAGGCATTCTCATTTTACGCGTTGAGGCTTCTATACTTTACTTCAATGATGCGCACATACTCGAAAAGATCAATGAAAAGATTGAAGCATATAGAGAAGATATTAAACTTGTTATTCTCGATATGTCGCCCTCATCTTACGTAGATGTTGCAGGTTCAAAAATGTTGTTGCAGCTTTCAAATCAATTGCATAAAAAGAATATCAAACTTAAAATAGTGGAAGCATTATCAACGGTTAGAGAAATATTGCGTAAACAAGGTATGGAAGAAGTGATCGGTCATATAAGCAGAAGAATTTTTATTAATGATGTTGTGCAGGAATTTGTTGCAGGCAAAGGAAATGGTTCTGTTCCTGAAACGGCGGGTAGTTGATTTTTTTATGGTGTCAGCGATAGTGCATACATCATCGTCTCTTGCGTCGCGCTCTTTGTACTGAAGAAGTTCTGCTAAGCTGATTAGCCACAGAGAGCCACAGAGAAAATGAGTTACACAGAGAGTTCTCTGTGGTTCTCCAAAACTCTGCGGTTCTCTGTGGCAAAAAAAGTTAACAAGCATTCTAAAAATTTAAATGAATATAAGAGTAAAATTTCTTGGAGCGGCATGCGAAGTAACAGGTTCAAAATATTTGTTACAAATTGATGATTTTAGTTTGTTGATTGATTGTGGGCTCTTCCAGGGAAGAAAAAAATTGAGAGAATTGAATTGGGCAGAATTTCCTGTTAATCCTGCAACGATAGATGCAGTTGTGCTTACACACGCGCATCTCGATCACACAGGATATTTGCCGCGCCTCTTTCGCAATGGTTACCGGGGACCGGTTTACTGCACAACAGCCACACAAGATTTAATGACGCTTGTCTTAATGGATTCTGCCAAGTTACAGGTAGAAGAAGCGAACTATGCGCGAAAGAAAGGATATTCAAAACACGAAAACCCGCAGCCACTTTATGATACAGACGATGTTACTCCAATTGCGGATCATGTAAAATCATATAAATTTGAACAACCATTTTCAATTGCACCAAATATCAAAGTATGTTTTTATAATGCAGGACATATTCTCGGTGCAGCAATTGTTGAACTAACAATAACGGGAAACACTCAAACAAAAAAAATTGTTTTCTCCGGTGATCTCGGTCGTTATAATGATCTCATTCTTTTTCCGCCTCATGAACTTAATGAAGCAGACATTCTTTTTGTTGAATCAACTTACGGGAGCAGAACTATCAAACAAACAGACAGGGAAGATATTCTTCAAATGATGAATGAAACATTTGAACGTGACGGAAATCTTATTGTACCTGCTTTTTCTATAGGCAGAACACAAACGCTGCTGATGTATTTGAAAAATATTTTGATGAACAAAGAAATTCCTCCTGTAGAAATTATTGTTGATAGCCCGATGGCGATTGCCGCAACTGCATTCTACCGCAAACATCAGGATTATCATAAGCTAAAAGGAGTTGATCTTGATGAAGATGAATCATTCATGACATTGCGAAAACATCTCACCATTTCACGCACACCCGAAGATTCAAAAAAGATCAATGACATCACACGTGATTCTATCATCATTGCAGGAAGCGGGATGATGACCGGCGGACGTGTATTGCATCATCTTTTTCATCGATTACCTGATCCGAAAAATGTAATTCTTATTTCAGGTTACCAGGCTGAAGGTTCGCGTGGAAGACAACTACAAGGGGGCGCAAAAACTATTCGCATATTCGGGCAAGATGTTCCCGTGAAAGCAAAAGTGTTTACCATAAATGGTTTGTCTGCACATGCCGACAGAGATGAATTACTTCGTTGGTTGAGCGGATTTAAAGAAGCACCTAAACAAACTTTTGTAGTTCATGGTGAAGCGGAAAGTGCAAATGCATTAACCCGAGCACTTAAAGAAAAAGGATGGAACGCAACGGTTCCACATTACCTGGAAAATGTTGAACTCTTTAAAAACATATAACGATGATGCAGAGCAACGACAAAAAATTTTTTGAAACAGAGAGGACCCTTGCTGATGAAATTCGTGATTCACACAAAGCGCTTGCAGATCTGTGGCAAGGTGTAAGCGCATTTGAAAAGATAAAAAATTGTGTGACGATCTATGGGTCAGCGAGATTTAAAGAAGGGCACCTTTATTACGAGCTTGCCCGAAGCATTGCAAAAGCCCTTGCAGAAAATGGATTTTCCGTAATGACCGGCGGCGGACCAGGTGTAATGGAAGCCGCGAATCGCGGAGCAAAAGAAGGTGGAGGTGTTTCGCTTGGTTGCAACATTGTTCTTCCGTTTGAACAAAAATTAAATCCTTATGTAGATACAAAAGTTGAGTTTGAATTTTTCTTTACGCGTAAAGTGATCCTTAGAAAAAATTCTGTAGCTTATGTGTTGATGCCCGGTGGTTTTGGAACGATGGATGAGATTTTTGAAGTGCTAACATTAATTCAAACAGGCAAATTACCTGCAAGACCGGTAGTGTGTATGGGAAAAGATTATTGGAAACATCTTGGGACTTTTTTAAGAGAAACAATGTTGAAAGTTGAAACTATTTCTCCTGAAGATCTGGAGTTGGCACTTGTTACCGATGATATACCGGAAGCAATTGATTATATCAGGAAAAAAATTTCGAACCTTATGTTTGTTGAAACTGAGAATGATGATGTGTATTGATTTTTGTTAAACAGTGAACAAAGCGTACAAGAGTGCGACGCAACAGGCGATGCCACAACATATACAGTTGGGTTCGTAAAAATAAAAATGGTGATCGTTATTCTTTAAATACAAAATAAACACTTATGAAATCTACAAGTCAGCGAATCGAAAATCTGAATAAGTTAAGCAAGAAAGACCTTATAGAAAAAGCAAAAAAATTTGCGAAAAAATTTTGTGTGACTGATGGAAAAGATTTTAAACTGAAAGATTATGATCCAGAGGACGATGGTGGTTTAGGACCGGAAGATAAACCGTTTGCAAAACAAACACTGGAGATGGGCGTTAAAGCGCTTGCGGCAATGCAAGATGTTTTATATGCACAGGACAGGTGGTCGATTTTATTGATTTTCCAGGCAATGGATGCAGCGGGAAAAGATGGTGCGATAAAACATGTAATGAGCGGCGTGAATCCGCAAGGCTGCCAGGTAAGTTCTTTTAAAGCACCTTCTGCAGAAGATCTTGACCATGATTATTTATGGCGTTGTATGAAAAAATTACCTGAAAGAGGACGTATCGGAATTTTCAACCGTTCTTATTATGAAGAAGTGTTGGTGGTACGTGTTCATGAAGCACTGTTGCGCGCCCAAAAACTTCCTCAGGAACTCGTGACGAAAAGTATTTGGGATGAGCGATTAAAAGACATCAGGCATTTTGAAAACTATCTTAATAACAACGGCACCATAGTTTGCAAATTCTTTTTGAATGTTTCCCAAAAAGAACAGAGAAAACGTTTTCTTGAACGCATTGACAACCCTGATAAGAACTGGAAATTTTCTGCATCGGATGCAAAAGAAAGGAAGTATTGGAAAGAGTATATGAACGCTTATGAAGAATTGATCAAACGCACTGCCACAAAAGATTCTCCGTGGTATGTAGTTCCCGCTGATAACAAAGCATTTGCAAGAATAGTTGTTGTATCTGCAATCATTGATACGCTTGACGCACTTGGTTTGGAATACCCCAAAGTGAGTAAAGAAAAATTAGCGGAGTTGCAACAAGTGAAAAAAGAATTGCTTGCAGAAAAATAATTTAACCGGCAAATAATTGTGTTCACTGAGGTTTGATGATCAGTGGAATTTCTTACTGTATCATTCTCTTCTAAAAATAAAATTATGAGTACAGAAATTGAACAAATAGGATCGCGTAATAAACCAGAAGAGATGAAGCAGACGATACTCGAAAACCTTTATTATCTCCAGGCAAAATCAACTGAGTTGGCGACAATGAACGATTGGTATATCGCCGTTGCTTACACGGTCCGTAACCGGATGATGAAAAATTGGGTGCGTATACTGGAAAGATTACATGATAAGGATCTGAAGATAGTTGGTTATTTATCTGCTGAATTTTTAATGGGACCTCATTTGGGGAATGCACTTATCAACCTTGATATTTTTGATGAAACAAAAAATGCAGTGGAACAACTTGGACTCGATTTTAATGCTGTCTTGCAACGAGAGGAAGAGCCGGGTCTTGGTAATGGCGGTCTCGGAAGATTGGCTGCATGTTTTCTTGATTCGCTTACTACACTTAAAGTTCCGGCTATTGGTTACGGAATA
>AR_comb_assmDRAFT_10146977_pt1 | contig 10100 bp, 8 predicted proteins | sample ArasoioldDNA_FD_10543 | JGI IMG/M metagenome (IMG submission 10543) | reverse complement strand
CGGTGGAACGTGCAGCACTGGGAGCGCGACGAGCCGGACGACGTCGAACCCCCTGGCGGGCGTGTGGGAGGTTACGGTCGACGCACGCCGGAACTCGGACAACCTGAACGGCGCGCCGTTCACGCTGACCGCCTCCATCCTCGGCGCGAGCGTGTCGCCGAACCCGGACCTCATCGCGTCGGCTGCGATCGGCGTTCCGGTCGCACGTTCGTACACGCTGACGAACCTGTTCGGTGCGTTCACGGGTAGGGCGGTCGGGACGACTCTGGGAAGCGCCTTCAGGGCGACCCCGACGATCGCGAATCTCGCCCAGCAGCAGTATCCCGTCACCGTCGCGGCGGGGTCGACGTCGCTGCGGGCGGCGATCGGTGGCACGTCCGATCCCGCGGCCGACCTCGACCTCTTCGTCTTCAACTGCACGAGCGGAACCTGTGTCCAGGCCGGCTCGAGTGCGGACGGAGACTCCGAGGAGTCCGTCACGATCACCAATCCGGCGGCGGGTGCCTGGGTCGTCCTCGTCGACGGCTTCTCGGTTCCCGCGGGCACGACGACGTACAACTACGTCGACGTGTTCGCCAACCCCGCGTTCGGGTCGGTGAGCGTCACCGACGCGAACGCGCTCCGTCCAGCCGGCTCGAGCTGGACGGTGCCGGGCTCGGTCACGGCCAATGCCGCGCCTGCGGCCGGCCGTGTGCTGCTCGGCAACGTCCAGGTCCGGACCGACACGAACGTGCTCGTCGGGTCCGGTGACGTGGTCGTCCAGAGCGTCACTCCGTAGCCGAAGGGACAAGCGCCGAGCGAGGGGCCGGCGAGAGCCGGTCCCTCGCTCGTCGCGGCCCGGGCGTAGACTCAGCCGCCGTGCCGGGTCGCCGTCGCAGACGGCAGGTGGAGATGGAGCGGGTCCTCGGGACACCCGCGCTCTTTGCCACCGCGTACGGCAACGTCGGCTCCTCCATCTACTACGCGCTCGGGCTCACCGCGTTCTACGCGCTCGGGCTGACCCCGGTCGTGTTCGTCGCGGCGGGGATCGTGTTCGCCGCCACGGCGGCGACGTACGCCGAGGGAACGGCTCGCTTCCCGGAGGCCGGAGGCTCGGCGAGCTTCTCGCGGCATGCCTTCGACGAGCTCGTGAGCTTCACCGCGGGCTGGGCGCAGATGCTCGTATACGTCGTCACGGTGGGGGTGTCGGCCTTCTTCGTCCCCCACTACCTCTCGATCTTCTGGGAGCCGCTGCGCGAGAACCCGTGGGACGTCGTCGGAGGCGTCGTCGTCATCGTCGTCCTCGTCGCGCTGAACGTCGTCGGCGTCCAGGAGGCGGCCCGGCTCTCGATCTCCCTCGCCGTAATCGACTTCGCGACGCAGGTCCTCCTGGTCGTCATCGGCTTCGCGCTCGTGCTTGACCCCGACGTGCTCGTCGACAACGTGCACTGGGGAGTCGCGCCGACCTGGTCGAACCTCGCGATCGCGATCCCGGTGGCCATGCTCGCCTACACGGGGGTCGAGACGGTCTCGAACCTGGCGGAGGAGGCGCGTGACCCGGTGCGGACGGTGCCGAGCTCGTACAAGCTCGTCGCGGGCGCGGTGTTCGCGATCTACTTCACGCTGCCGCTCGTCGCGCTCTCGGCGCTGCCGGTCCAGGAGATCGACGGCGAGCTGACGACGTACCTCGCGCTTCCGCCGGAGGAGGGCGGCTACGCGAACGACCCGATCCTGGGGGTCGTGCGGAACCTCGGCCTCGAGGGCTTCTCCCTGGACGCGGCGGAGGTGTACGTCGGCGTGCTCGCGGCGACCATTCTCGTCATCGCGACGAACGCGGGTGTGATCGGAGCGTCCCGGATCACGTACTCGATGGCGAGCTACCGGCAGCTCCCGGAGGTGCTCCGGCGGCTGCACCCCCGCTTCAAGACGCCCTGGCTGTCCCTCGTGCTCTTCGCGGGGGTCGCTCCGATCCTCGTGATCCTCCCCGGAAGCGTGAACTTCGTCGGGACGCTGTACTCCCTCGGGGCGACGCTCTCGTTCACGATCGCGCACATCTCGCTCGTCCGCCTCCGGATGCGCGAGGGAGCGGAGGCCGAGGTGGTCTACCTCGCGCGCCCGAACATCCGCGCCGGCGGCGTCGTCTGGCCGATCTTCGCGATTGGAGGGGCGATCGCGACCGGCGCGTCGTTCCTCGTCCTCGTCGTGCAGAACCCGGTCACGCGCTGGGCGGGGCTCGGCTGGATGGTGCTCGGCCTCGTGGGCTACACCGTCTACCGGGCGCGGTTCGTACGCTCGTCGGTGCGCGAGCTCGTGAAGGCGCCGCCCGCGTTCGGCCCCGCGCTCGCCCTCGAGTACCGGCGGTTGCTCGTGCCGGTCATCCCCGGTCAGCCGTCGGACGCGGCGATGGACGTCGCCTGCCGGCTGGCCGCCGAGCGCGGGTCGCGCATCTTCGCGCTCAACGTCCTCGAGATCCCGCTCGACCAGCCGATCACGCACGAGCTGCCCGAGCTCGAACGCGAGGCGAACCGCGAGCTCGACGAGGCCCTGGCGATCGGCAACTCGTACGGCGTGAACGTCCTGACCCGCCTCGAGCGCGCCCGGTCGGCCGGGCCGGCGGTCGTGAACGAGGCCGACGCCAGGAACGCCGAGATCATCGTGCTCGGCGCGCCGCGGAGACGCCTCACCGCCGCCCAGGCCGCGGTCCTCGGCAACACGGTCGACTACATCCTCAAGCACGCGAAGTGCCGCGTGCTCGTCACCGCGTCCGAGGGCACGTGAGGGCGTACTCGTGGGCGGTCCTCGCCTTCTCCGTCGCGTTCGTGGCGATCGGGGTGGCGCTTCTCGTGCGCACCGCCGCTGCAGGGGGCGGCGCCGTCGGGTTCCTGCTCGGCGCGCTCTTCATCGCCCTCGGCGTGGCACGACTGACCCTGGAGCGCAAGCGACGTGGCCCGTAAGCTCCGCGGCTTCGAGCGTGTGCTCGATGCGCCTGCGCTCTTCGCCGTCGCGTACGGCGAGATCGCCTCGTCGCTCTACATCGCCCTCGGGATCGTCGCGGCTGCCGCTCTCGGCCTGACCCCGCTCGTCCTCCTCGTCACCGGGGCGCTCTTCTTCCTCGTCTCGCTCTCGTACGCCGAGGGAACCGCCGCCCTGCCAGAGACCGGCGGGGCGGCCACGTTCGTGCGACGGGCCTTCAACGACCTCGCCGGGTTCGTCGCCGGGTGGGCGCTCTTCCTGGACTTCCTCATCGTCATCGCTCTCTCCGCGCTCTTCGTGCCGCACTACATCGGCGCGGCGATCTCGGCGCCGTCCCTCCGCGACGACCCCTGGGACGCGCTGCTCGGCTGCGCCCTGATCGCCGGTATCGCGGGAATCCGCCTGGCCCGACGGACGCGCCTGCACGTCGGCTCGCTCGCGATCGCGGTGCTCGACCTACTAGTGCAGGGGGTCCTCGTCGTGCTCGGCCTCGCCTTCCTCGTCTCACCGGAGACGCTGGTCGACGGGCTGGGCTTCGAGCGCGGGCAGGACTGGAGCGACCTCGCCTTCGCACTGCCGCTCGCGATGCTCGCCTACACGGGCCTCGAGACGGTTGCCAACCTGGCCGAGGAGACCCGGGAGCCCGGCCGCGACCTGCCGCGGTCTCTCTTCTCGGCCGTCGGTCTCGTGGTGGTGGTGACGGTGCTCATCGCGAGCATCGGCCTCTCGGCGTTCCCGGCCTCGGACGGCGACACGGCACTCGGGGACGAGTGGCTGGAGGCGCCGCTCGTCGGGATCGCCGCGGCTTTCGACGGATCGCTCCCCGATCTCCTCGTGGACGTCATCCGCATCGCGGTCGGGATCTCGGGCGCGCTGATCCTCGTTGCCGCGGCCACGACCTCGTTCTCCGGCATCACACGCATGGCCTACTCGCTCGCCGGCCATGGCTCCCTCCCGCGGCGCTTCGCGAGGCTCGAGCGGCGCGCGCTCGTCTCGAGCGAGGCGATCGCGATCGCGGCCGTGCTAGCGATCGGCCTCATCGTGCTCATGGAGGTCGCCGGCGGCGGGGACCCGGCGTTCCTCGCGGCGATGTACTCCTTCGGCGTCCTCGTCGCGTTCACGGCCGCCCAGCTCGCGGTCTTGCGGCTCCGGGTGCGCGAGCCGAATCTCGACCGGCCGTTCCGGGCGCGCCCGAACGTGACGGTGCGAGGACGCTCGCTGCCGCTCCCCGCGCTCGTCGGCGCGCCGCTCACCTTCGTGGTGTGGGTGCTCGCGCTCCTCACACACGACGGCGCCCGCTACGCGGGGCCGGCCTGGCTGGCGGTCGGCCTCGCGATCTTCGTCGTCGTCCGCCGCTCCGGGCGGCACGGGCTGCTCGAGCACGTGGCGCCGGTCGCGACCCTTCCGGCGGGCGCGGAGTTCGGGCGCATCCTCGTCCCGCTGAAGCTCGGCGACATCGGGGAGGAGATGGTCGCGACGGCGATAGCGCTCGCCAAGGAGCGCGCCGCCGAGATCGAGGCCGTCACCGTCGTCCGCGTCCCCAGGAAGTACCCGCTCGAGGGGCCGCTGCCTCCGGACATCGCCGCGCAGGTCGACCTGGCCCTGGACGAGGCCCGGCTGCTCGGCGAGGAGCACGGGGTGGAGGTCCGGACGGGAGTGCTGCGAGCGCGCTCGATCGGCCATGCGATCGTGGACGAGGCCCGCTCGCGAGGCGTCGATCTCGTCGTCATGGGCTCCTCGGCGCGGTGGAGGAGGCAGTCCCGCTTCTTCTCCCCGACCGTCGACTTCGTCCTTCGGCGTGCCCCTTGCGAGGTGCTCGTCGTCGCCTTCCCGGAGGGCTCCTTCCCCGAGGGCTCCGTCGAGGAGTAACCTGACGCGCCGTGAAGGCCGTCGTCATCGGATGCGGTCGCGTCGGCTCGGCGGTCGCGAAGGATCTCTTCGCCTCCGGCTGGGAGGTCACCGCCGTCGACGAGAGCGAGGACGCGCTCGCCCGCCTCGGCCCCGTCTGGAAGGGAGGGTTCGTGGTCGGGCACGGCATGGACGCCTCTGTGCTCGAGCGCGCCGGGATCGACCAGGCCGATGCGGCCGTCGTCTCGACGAACGGCGACAACACGAACCTCGTCATCGGGCAGGTCCTCCAGAAGCGCTACGAGATCCCGTGTGTCGTCGTCCGCGTGCTCGACCCGGCGCGCGCCGAGTTCTACGCGAGCCGCGGCCTGCGCACGGTGTGCCCTACGGAGACCGCGATCTCGGTCCTGCTGGACACGGTGCGCGAGACGACACGCGTCCCCGAGGTCGCCTCCTGATGTATGTCATCGTCGCCGGCGGCGGGAAGGTCGGGGCGAACTCGACGCGGACGCTGCTCGAGATGGGCCACGAGGTCACGCTCGTCGAGCAGAGGCCGGACCGGTTCGCGCGCCTGGAGGAGGAGTTCGGGCCGGTCGTGCTGCGGGGCGACGCGACCGAGATCAACGTCCTCGAGCGCGCGGGCATCGCGCGCCCGCCGGAGCTGCTCCTCGCCGTGACGGGGGACGACGAGGACAACCTCGTGATCTCGCAGATCGGCAAGGAGGGCTACGGCGTCCCGAAGGCGATCGCTCGCGTGAACGACCCCCGCAACCAGCCCCTCTTCGACCTGCTCGGGATCTCCCAGACCGTCTGCGCGACGACGAGCATCCTCGGTCTCGTGGAGCACGAGGTGCCCGAGCACGGGCTGGTGCAGCTCCTCAACCTCCAGCGCGAGGGGCTCAAGATCGTGGAAGTCCAGATCGAGAGCCATTCCCCCGCGGTGGGTACCCGCGTCGCCGGGCTCGCGCTCCCGCAGGGCTCGAGGCTCATCTCCGTGTTCCGGCACGGCCGCACGGAGCTCGTCGAGCCCGGCACCGTGATGCGCCCGGGCGACCAGGTCCTCGCGGTCGTCTCCGAGGACTCCGCGCTGGATTTCCGTCGCGTCCTCCTGGGCGCCAAGAAGTAGGCGCTCGCTCGACCCCGCGGCCTCAGAGGCGCCAGTAGCTGCGGGTGAGCAGCACGACGACGGGCACGATCTCCAGCCGGCCGACCCACATGAGCAGGATCATCGTGACCTTGGAGACGTCGCCCAGCGGGGCGAACGAGGCCATGGGCCCGGTGATGCCGAAGCCGGGGCCGCCGTTCCCGAGCGCGCTTCCCGAGACCGCGAGCACGTCGAGGGTGCCGAGGTCGACTCCGACGATCGCGGAGTCGATCCCGATGGCCGCGGCGCCGAGCACCCAGAAGCCGACGTAGAGGAGGATGAACGCCGCGATCGCGCGCAGCGTGCGCTCGTCGACCGGGGACCCATTCAGGCGGATGGGCATGACGAGCTCGGGGCTCACCGTCTGGTCGAGCTCGCGCCGGAGCACCTTGCCGAGGAGCACGTGGCGCACCACCTTGATGGAGCCCGTGGTCGATCCCGCCGAGCCCCCGACGAACATGAGCGCGAAGAGCGTCAGCAGCGGCAGCACGGGCCACAGCGCGAAGTCCTCCGTCGCATAGCCGGTCGTCGTGATCACCGAGATCGCTTGGAAGACGCCGTCGAGCACCACCTCCTCGCCGGAGGCGAGCCCGTAGCCCCAGATCTGGATCGTCAGGGCGACGGACGCCACGAGGGCCAGCACCAGATAGATCCGGAACTCCTCGTCCCGCACGAACAGCCTGGGGCGCCGGCGAACGACCGCGCGGTAGAGGAGCATGAAGTTCACGCCTCCGAGGAGCATGAACAGGGCGACGATCCACTGGGTCTCGGGCGAGAAGCTCTCCATCGAGTCGGCCTTCGTCGAGAAGCCGCCGGTCGGCACGGTCGAGAAGGCGTGCGCGAGAGCCTCGTACTCCGTCATCCCGTCGTCGATCCCGAGCCAGCCGAGCGAAGCGAGCGAGACCGCGCACAGCGCCGTGAGCGCGACGTACAGGGTCCAGAGCGTGCGCGCGGTCTCCCGGATGCGCTCGGGCAGGCCGGCGATCTCCGGGCCGGGCAGCTCGGACTCCATCATCTGCCTGCCGCCGACACGGAGCCGCGGGAGGACGGCGATGGCGAGGACGATGATGCCCATCCCCCCGAGCCACTGCGTGAACTGACGCCACATCGCGAGGGACCGCGGGAGCGCGTCGTAGTCCGTCACGACGCTCGCGCCGGTCGTCGAGAACCCCGACATGCCCTCTAGGTACGCGTCGATCGGGCTTCCGAGCTGGTCGCCGCCCTCGAAGAGGTACGGCAGGGAGGCGAAAGCGGCGGTCAGCAGCATCGTCGCGGAGACGACGAGGAATCCCTCCCGCACGCCCACGCGCGTCGCCGCGCCGGTCGTCATCCGCTCGAGCAGGAGGCCGACACCGCTCGCGATCGCTCCGGCGACCAGGAACGGCCAGACGGGCTCGTGGTACCAGAGAGCCAGCGCCGTCGGGAACAGGGCCGTGAGCCCGAGGTACTTCAGGAGCATCCCGATGAGGTTCGCGGCCGCGGGGAGGTCGACGGCGAGCCGGCGCCTCGGTCCGATTCGCCGAGGAGTCGTCTGGGGCAAGCTCAGAGCGCCTCGACGACTCGAGCGGCGTCGGCCGACTCGGTGAAGACGATCACGCGGTCGCCCGCCTCGAGGACGTCCTCGCCGTGGGGGAAGATCGCCGTCCCGTTCCGCACGATCGCGCCGATGAGCGCGCCGTGGATCGGCATGTCCCGGAACTTCGACCCCACGTAGCGGCTCGTGTCGCGCGTCGTCACGTCGAGCACCTCGTACCGGCTCCCCTCGAGCAGGGCGATCTGCTTCGTCCTCGGGTCGTGGGCGAAGCGGATGATCTCCTCCGCCGTCACGGCTCGCGGGTTGACGGAGACGTCGATCCCGGCGTGGTCGAACGCCTGCACCGACACGGGCTCGTGGGCGATGCCTATCGTGAAGGGAACGCCGTGAACCTCTGCCAGCGAGGCCGCGTACAGGTTCTTCGCGTCGTCGCGCATCGCGAACACCGCCGCCTGCGCCTTGCCGATGCGCTCGCGTTCGAGGAAGTCGGGATCGAACCCGGTCGCGTTGTACACCCGCGCTTCGGGCAGCGCCTCCGCGAGGCGGACCGCCTGGGCCCTCGACGCCTCGACGACCCGAACGCCGATCCCCTGCTCGACGAGCGCGCGCGCGATCGCCGTGCCCACGCGTCCCGCGCCGAAGATCACGACGTCGCGCACGACCGCCTCACCCGGCGACAGCAACGCGCCCCAGGACTTCGCCGCTTGCGGTGAGCCGATCACGACGATCCGGTCTCCGGGGCGGATGACGTCGTCGCCGCCCGGGAGGAGCGTCTCTGCTCCCCGGATGATCGCTGCGACCTTGGAGTCCCTGGGCGCGCTCGCCTGGCGCAACGGGAGATCGACGACGTCCCGCGACGCGCCCTCCTGCACCTCGAACTCGACGATCTGCACCTGGCCCTCGGCGAAGACGTCGGTCTGCCGCGCGGCGGGGACGCCGATGATCCGGCTGATCGCGTTGGCCGTCTCGAGCTCGGAGCAGACGACGAAGTCGACGTCGAGCTGCCCTGACCGCCAGAGATCGACGTACTCGACGTTCGAGGTGCGGATCACCGTCGTCGCGCCGGGTGCCTCGAGCCGCGCGAACATCCCGGCGACGAGGTTCACCTCGTCGCGCGACGTGCAGGCGATGACGAGGTCGGCGTCCCGGATGCCCGCCGCCGCGAGGTCGTGCCGGCTCGCGCCGTCGGCCTCCTGCGTCGCGACGTCGAAACGCTCCGCGAGCGCCCGCAGGCGCGCCTGCTCCGTGTCGACGACCATCACCTCGTGCTCGTGGTGGAGTGCCTCGACGACCGCGGACCCGACCTGTCCGGCCCCGATCAGGAAGATGCGCACGGCCGCGTAGCGTACTCCCGCCGTCGTGTGCCGTCAGCCGTCGGCTACCGTGACCCGGTGCGCTCCGCGTCCACGCTTGCGGCCCTCGTCGTGGGCGCCGCGCTCGTGAGCCTCGCGGGCTCCGCGTCCGCTGCCGAGAGCGCGTTCCGGCTCGGCGTCGTCGCTCGCGGGTTCGACGACCCGCTGGACATCGTCGCCGCGCCGGGCGAGCCGCGCCGCCTCTACGTGGTCGAGCAGGGCGGCACCGTACGCGTGGTGGAGAGGGGGCGGGTCCGGCCCGGGAACTTCCTCGACATCCGCGATCGCACCGAAGGGGGCGGCGAGCAGGGTCTCCTCGGGCTCGCCTTCGACCCGGGCTACGCGAAGAACCGGTTCCTCTACGTCAACTACACGGACAGGAGCGGCGACACGCGTGTCGTCCGCTACCGGACGAACGGCCGGCGTGCGCTTCCGGGCACGGCGCGACAGCTTCTCCGCGTGGACCAGCCGTACTCGAACCACAACGGCGGGGACGTCGTCTTCGGGCCTGACGGCTTTCTCTACGTCGGTCTCGGTGACGGGGGTGCAGGCGGCGACCCCGAGGGACGGGCGCAGAACATGAGCACCTATCTCGGCAAGATGCTGCGCCTGAACGTCAGGCGCCCGGGCTCGGCGCCCGAGATCGTCGGGCTCGGTCTGCGCAACCCCTGGCGCTACTCGTTCGACCGCGCGACCGGGGACCTCTTCATCGGCGACGTCGGTCAGGGATCCGTGGAGGAGGTCGACTACACGCCGAGATCGAGCCCCGGGCTCGAGAACTACGGCTGGGACCTGTACGAGGGTTCGCAGCGCTTCGAGGAGGGCCAGCCGGGTCCGGGGCAGCTCGTCTTCCCGGTCTTCGAGTACGGGCGCGCGGGAGGGAGCTGCACCGTCGTCGGGGGCTACGTCTACCGCGGCAAGGCGCGCCGGGCGGAGCGCGGCCGCTACATCGTGGGCGACTACTGCAGCGGGTTCGTCTGGAGCTTCCGCGTGCGGGCGGGGGAAGCCTCGGGCGTGCGGCGCGAGGTGTTCCGGATCGAGGGTCTCACCTCGTTCGGCGAGGACCTCGCAGGCGAGCTCTACGCCGTCAGCCAGGCCGACGGCACGCTGTACCGGCTGACGTAGGTAGCTGGCGCAAGCCACGAGCCCGCCAACGCGGGCCCGTGGCGCGCAACATCCCTGAAGGCGCCCGCTTCGCGGTCGCGGTGGGGCCCGGGGCGTGCGCAGCAAGCGAGCCCGCCAACGCGGGCCCGTGGCGCGCGAAGATCCC
>AR_comb_assmDRAFT_10151947_pt1 | contig 10101 bp, 7 predicted proteins | sample ArasoioldDNA_FD_10543 | JGI IMG/M metagenome (IMG submission 10543) | reverse complement strand
GCTTCGCCCCGGCTGATTCCCGCATAGTTCGGCGGCGTCGCATCGCGAAACGTTTCCTCAAAGCCACAAACTTCCGTCCACCACTTCAGCGATTCGGCAGTGGCGGCGGCCGGCAACACCGGGATCGCCTTTTTCACCGTCGGTTCCATAGTCCGCAGGATAACACCGGAAGCTATGCCTTCGCGTAGTGATTCGACACGACGCGAAGCCTTTCGCCGACCAGCTGTGCCGTCCGGTTTATCTGTTGCGCGCCAATTGCGCGCTCCCCGCGATGAAGATTAGAACCTTCGAAGAACGCTAGCGCGAACCTCGTTCCCAAATCGGAACTGTAGGTTCAATTCCCGATATCACAAGTTCAGGGATCCTGTGGAAGGTCTCTCAGCCCCCGCCAACTCACCATCCGTCACGCCCGCGCCAGCGTCGCCGCCTCCGCTGCCTCCAACAGTTCCCTTGCATTGGCCTTCGCGTCGCCGTGCCCAAACACGGCATTTCCTGCCACAAGCAGCTCCGCTCCGGCGCGCACAATATCCGTCACCGTATCGAGCGCCACGCCGCCGTCCACTTCAATCCGGAAATCCAGCCGCCGTTCGTCGCGCATCCGCGCCAGCTGCCTCATCTTGTTCAAGGAATTGCGAATAAACCGCTGCCCGCCAAACCCCGGATTCACGCTCATCACCAGGACATGATGTACAAGGTCCAAAACTTCGCTCAGCGTCCCCACCGGAGTCGCCGGGTTCAGCACCACGCCCGCCTTGCACCCGTGATCCTCGATATGGTGCAGCGTGCGGTCCAAGTGCACGCACGCTTCCTGATGCACCGAAATCCATGTCGCCCCCGCCTTCGCAAACTCCGGAATAAATTGGTCGGGATTTTCGATCATCAGATGGCAGTCAAAAATCACGTCTGGCAAAGCTTTGCGCAGCGATGCCACCACCGGCGGCCCGATCGTAAGGTTTGGCACGAAGTGCCCGTCCATAATGTCCACATGCAACAGGGTCCCGCCCCCTTCCAGCGCCAGCTTGGCATGCGCCGCAAGGTTCGCAAAATTCGCCGACAAAATCGAAGGGGCCAGTTCAATTTTCCGCGTGCTTGGCAAAGTCCCACTCCTCTTCCTAGCTTAACTGATTCTTCCAGCAATCTCCGGAATCTTCACTTTCTCATTCCGCTTGCGCGAACAGTCTTCGCACGGTTCGCGATTTACTCCAAGTTTCCTGTTCCTCCTTCCGACTCTCCGGTTCGTCATTTCGGGGCCACGGGCAATCTCTTGCTCCTCTACATCCGCCACGGCAAAACTGCCCGTTGAGCACTGCTCGATTCGCTCAACTCCACTGCGTACATCACTCGCGCCGCCTCTTCCAGGTTGACCAGCGGCTTCGCTTGGCGTAACACCACATCCCGCACATTCTCATAAAACGCTCGGTAATCACCCCGCAGCGTTTCGATTTGGCGCGGAAAGATCTTCCGGTCACCCTCAATCATGCTAAGCGTTCCCCACTCCTCCGGCTTCTCCAATCCCCACGATGCGCCACCCATCGGCTGCCCCGCCCGCAACAACGCTTCCTGCGGATCAAGCCCTTGCTTGATAAATTCTCCACCCGTTCCACGAACGCGAAAATGCGGCCGCGCCACCGGCGCCAGCGTGGTCGAAGACATTACCGCGCGAAGTCCTTTCGGATAATAAAACGTCACATCGAACGCGTCCGCATTTCTACCGCCGTCGCGCTCGACGCGAATGTCCGCCAGCAGCGCTTCCGGCTCCCCGAACAGCACCAGCGCATGATCTATCAGATGGGGAGCCAGATCAAAAAACACGCCGCAGCCCGGTCCGACTTTCTCCTTCCATGAATCGCGCACCTGCGCCCGGCATCGGTCGAACGTCTCCTCATAGTGCACCGGCCGCCCCAGCGCGCCTTCACTGAGCAGATTCTTCAAAGTCAAAAAATCGCCGTCCAGCCTTCTCTCCTGATACACCGTCAGCAGCCGCCCGCGCTTTCGAGCAATCGCCGCGAGTTCATTCGCCTCCGTCAGCGTCGTGGTGAACGGTTTGTCCACCACCACGTCGCGCCCCGCTTCGAGACACGTCTTCACATACCAAAAGTGTGTATCGTTCGGCGTCGAAATCGCGACCAGCTTGATCGATTCGACCGCCAGCAGCTCCTCAATAGTGCGCACAACCTTCACGCCGGGATAAATCTCCGCCGCAGTATTCTCGTGCCGCTGCAGCACCGCCGCCAGCCGCAGCCCATCTACTGCCGCAATCACCGGGGCATGAAACGCCTTCCCTCCCAGCCCAAACCCAATCAGCCCGACATCAATCATCGCGTCACCGGTTTCTTTCCGTTCTACCTATCGTCATACCGAGTGGAGCCTGCGGAGCGAGGAATCTCGCTTGTTTCATTCAACGTCATTTGCGCCTCAACCTCGGCTCCGGCAAAATGCCATGATGCCCTCCGAAACGCAACTTCTCCAGGTTCGGCAGCGTTCCACAATTTTCGCTTTGCTCTGCGGCGGCTTCATCGTCAACGGCATCGTCATCACCTTCATCGCTCCGATTCTTCCGCTCTTCATGGCCAAATGGGGACTCGACGACAGCCGTGCCGGACTGTTCTCCCTGGTACAATTTTCCGCTTCGCTCGTCGGCGTTCTTGCCTCGAGTGCGCTCGTTTCCACCAAAGGCTTCAAGCCCGCCATCGTCCTTGGCCTGGCCATGCTGGGAATCGGCTTCGCTCTACTCAACGCGCCAACTTTTTCGCTCGCGCTGTTGGCCAGCGGCCTGTACGGCCTCGGCTACGGATTCGCTACTCCCGGCACCAATCTTTGGGTAGCCGAAAGTTACGGCGACCGCCGCGCTTCCGCTCTAAATGTCGCGAATCTCGCCTGGGGCGTCGGCGCAATCTCTTCGTCGCCCCTGGCCATGCTGACGGTGCGCAAAGCGCAAGTCACCACTTTTCTTTACGTGGTGGCCATTATCTGTCTGGCTCTGGCTGCCTCCCTTCTGCGGATGCCGTTCGGGAAGGCGCCGCATCACGAGGATGCCGCGAACTCTGCGCGCGACGGGAAAACCCCCGGTCTGGGACTCGCCGTTGCGCTAGGAATTTTGTTCTACGTCTACGTCGGCACCGAGAACACAGTTTCGTTTTGGGCTCCCACTCACGCGCAGCGCGCCGCCGCGTGGTCCGGAAACACCTGGACGCTCGCGCCCATGTTTTTCTTCGCCGGGCTTCTCGGTGGACGCGGTGCAGCGGCTGCCATCCTGCTGCGCTTGAAAGAAGTCACCGTTGCAGTCGGCGGCGTCCTGCTCGCCGCAGCGGGGCAAATTTCATTTCTTACCGGCCATTCTCCGTTGGCTCTCTTCAGCGGAGCGTTTTTCGCCGGCTTGGGCCTTGCGAGCCTTTACCCGATTTTCATTGCCTGGCTTTCCAAATGGTTCGGGCAGCGCGCCCGCAAAGTCGGCGGCATCATGTTCGCGCTCGCCGCGGGAGGCTCCGCCACCATGCCGCCGCTGGTGGGTTTGGTTTCACATATGACCGGCAGCTTGCGAATCGGCCTGATCGTCCCACTCTCCGGCTGTGCGGTAATGTTATTGGTGATTGCCCTACTGCGTCCCAACACTCGCGGCTGACGTTTTTGCGCTCTCATCTTGAGCGTTTCTATTTTGCGCGGCTGGTTGTTGGTCTGACGATTTTGTCGGCGACGTCATCTCCATCGCCCATATCGCCGCCGGCCGCATATACATTGAAGCGCGGTAATTTCCGGTGATGTCCCACGCTTCCGGCGTGCGGAACCAATAGCCCTTGGCTTCATAGCTCACGTGATAGATGCCCCGCGCCGTGTGAAACGCCTCTTCTTTCATCCCTTCTCCCAGCATGAAGCCGGCCAGCGCCAGCGTCGTTCCGGTCCACACCTCCTGAACCTGCTCGTTCGTGGTGATGATCGTTCCGTCTGCCCCAATTCCATTGACCGCGCCCATTTCGCCCTTCGCGAATTTCATCACGTTGTTTTCGTAGATCGCTCTCAGCGATTTCGCCCGCATTTCCTTAGGTACGATGTCGCCCAAGCCCGTCACGTCGGCGTACCATTGCCCGGCAAGCTGATCCGCCTGAATGTTGTCCTTGTATTCGCTCTCCGTGTCGTAGCGAAAATAGCTTCCGTTCCACAATTTCGCGATAAAACTTTTCTGGCCCTTCGCAAATAGTTCGTGATATTTCGCGGCCGAGTGCGAATCGCCGAGTCTCTTGCCAATTTCTTCGGCGGCGCGCAGCGATGCAAGCCACAAACTGCCGGAGTATGCGCTGTCACCGCGCACCAGCCAGGTATCGTAAGTTTGATCCGGATAACCGTCATTGTCCGGAATTCCGTCGCCATCTTTATCGAATTTTCCGAGATAGGCCAGCGCTTCCTGAATCGACGGCCAGGTATATTTCAGAAACTCCGCATCCTTGCTTCCCGTCAGAACATAATCGCGGTACACCATCAGCACAAATTTTGAGTTGAGATCTTTCCAGCCGTTGGTGTCCTGCCAGCTGAACTGGTTGATCTGAAAAAACGGATCTTCGTTCGGCACACCAAGGTCGTGTGGCACGGCGCCCTTGGTTTTGCGTTCGCGGAACGTCAATTTGCCCGCGTCGACGGTTTTCCAGATCCACATCATCTGCTCGTTAAAATGTTGCGGGACGGTATCGGAAAACGCTTGCATCACCTGCTTGTCAATTTCCGGCCAGAATTTCACCAACGGCATCGAGCCGTAGAACCGCACATCCAGGGTTTCGTAGAACGGATAATCAAAACATTCCATGAACGAATACGTCGAAGGAGCTTTTGCGCCGGCACCCACCGGCTTTCCCCAAAACGATCCGAGGTCCGCGAAAACATAAAGCTCATTGAACAACATGCCGCGATACCACAGGGGTTTCGACTCATCGTTCACATATGGCGCTTGCCATGCGTCGATCGCTTCGCTCCACTTGCGCGCGTTTCGTAACCCGTCACGCGCAATCGACCACGCATTCGCGCCGCCGGTACCGTAAAAATCGGTATAGCGGCGGTACCACTTCCTTCCCGCACCAAATTCCGCCACCGGCAAGTCCCAGGCGATCACCATGGGCACAATTTTCTTCTCGCCGGGAGCGAGCGTGAAGCGTACCGCAATTGCTCCGGCAAGCGGTTCGCCGCTGCTCAGCCACGGCGAGCTCGAATTGGCCAAGCTGCCGTCTTTCGCAAACGAATCCCACACTTCGTTACCGGGACCATCGGGCGAAAATGTCGTGACATACGAGATTTCCACATCGGAGGTTTCCAGGGCGGCGATGGTCATCTGTCCGTCCCAAGCGTTCAGTTCCTTGCCTCCGCGATTGCGTTCGAACACGATTCCCTTCATCGTCCCGTCGCCAACTTTCTCGGAATGGAAGCGATTGAAATTCCCTTCGTTCAGCGCCGCGCGAAAGTCGCGGCCGTAACCTCGCAGCCAGCCCAGCATGTTGGACCACGACAACAACACGCTCACCGTAACTTTTTTGTTTGTAGGATTCTCTGCGTGCCACCGATAGACCGCTACTGGATAACTGGTCTCTTTGTAGTTGTCAGGCAGCACTGGTGAAAACTGCTCGACGGTCACATGCGCGGGGAATTTATCCCAGCGGTAATCGAACCAGGATTTCGGATACAACGCGGCGTAATCGCCCGCGCCGACCGGATAATCCCAGCTCCAGCTCTTCAACGAACGGTCGCCTGGATGCCCCGCAAACAAAACTCTCGCCGTGCCGGAATCGTCGCCTTCGGATTTCTGAAACATCGCAAACTGATTGGCATATACGGTCTCGTAGCGGTGAACGCCAGGCTGCAGATGCCAGCGGGAAAAATCGCCGCGAAAGGTTCGCGAAAAAGTTCCCGCGCCGAATCCGCCAACCGGCGCGCCCTGCCAATATCCGTCATCAATGTGGCCGCCATCGAGCGCGGGCTTGCGTGTCCCGCTATTTTCCAGGGGCTGGCCAATCGGTCGCTTCCACGCAGCTTTGGGGACTTGATTGGCGAACGAAGCAGACGCGCCAGCCAGAAACAAACTTGCCCACAGCAGAGGGACGATTCCCCGACGAAGCATGGCAGGCCTCCCCAAAAAAATGCGGTCCGCGCGACATTGCTGCTGATCATGGCCGCCGCGGCGGCCAAACAGCAAGTGTGAGGATCCTATGACAAAATCGTTATTCTACGCAACTCAGTCGCTCCCTATTGGTTACCAAACCTTTTCCAGTTTTTGCTCCATTCCTCCTCCGCGGTGCACGATCTGTACCCGAGATGTTATCGTCTAGTCCGTGCGAAAACGTAGCTCGCCACAAGCTTCGCCCACGACTGGATTGCTGCTGGGCCTGGTGCTTACGCTGGCCGCGGTGCTGGTGTATTCCTTCTATACACGCGCACAACTGGCTGGCCTGCGCACGTTGCAAAGCGAAATGGTGGGCCGCAACCGCAAGGATTCTCTGCAGCTTCTCCGCGTGCAAAACGATCTCAACTCGCTCGGCCTCGCCATGCGCGACATGCTGGACGCGCGCGAACCCTACCCGCTGACCGCCTGGAGCGCGCAGTTCCAACGCATTCGCGAAGATCTTGACGCGGCGCTGAAAGTCGAAGCCAGCGTTTCGCCCGCCACGCGCACCGAGGATCAGCGGCAATTCCTGAATCAAGCCGTGGCACAATTCTGGAATGCGGTGGACCGCATGTTCGAGCTAGCCAGCTCCGGGAAAGAACAGGAAGCCCGCGACCAGATTCAAGTGACGCTGCAAGCGCGCCAAGCCGCGCTGAGCACGGCGGTCTCGCGGCTGCTGGTGCAGAACAACGAAGGTGAACAGCAAGCAGCAGAACAAATCGCCAAGATCTATGATGGCGTACAGCGCCAGTTGTACTTGCTGTTGGGCGCGACGCTGGTCGCGATTGCGCTGACCAGCTTGTATCTGATCCGTTCGAACCGCCGCATTTTTGCACGTATTGAGCTGCTCTCCGAACAGCGCAGCGAACTCGCGCAAAAATTGATCCACACGCAGGAATCCACGCTGCACCATATTTCACGCGAGCTGCATGATGAATTTGGCCAGGTGCTGACCGCGATCGGAACGCTGCTGGGACGCGCGGGCAAGCACGTGCCGGAAAGTTCGCCGTTACATGGCGAGCTGAAAGAAGTGCGCGAAATCACGCAGTCCACACTGAACAACATTCGCAGCTTGTCGCAGGCGCTTCATCCGGTATTGCTCGAAGAAGCCGGTCTCGAAAGCACGCTGGACTGGTATATTCCCACCGTGGAACGCCAGATGGGAATTTCCCTGCACTATGAAAAATCGGGAGCGGCTTTCAGGGTGGAACCTCCGGCCGGCGTGCAGATCTACCGCGTCGCGCAGGAAGCGCTTAACAATGTCAGCCGCCACGCGGGAGTGCAGGAAGCATGGGTCCGATTAATATACAAGCCGGATGTGCTAGTGCTGGAAATCGAGGACCATGGCAAGGGCATTGCCGCACAGAGGAACGAGCGCGGAATCGGACTGGTGGCCATGCGCGAGCGTGCGGTACTGATTTCGGGGCGCATCGAGTATTTGCAGGCCGACGGTGGCGGAACTCTGGTCCGCCTGAGTGCGCCGCGCGAGAAGGTGGAAGCGCATGCCGGATAATGCTCCCGACAAGGGCGCAGGTAAGATCACCGTTCTGCTGGTGGACGATCACGCGCTGGTGCGGCGTGGCTTTCGCCGCATGCTCGACGATGACGAAGCGCTCGAGGTCGTCGGCGAAGCCAGCAACGGCGCACAAGCGGTGCAACTGGCGGCGAAATTGAAACCGCAAGTGATTGTGATGGATTGCCAGCTGCCGGAAATGACCGGGCTCGAGGCCACGCGGATAATCCTGCGGGAGCAGCCCGATATCGCGATCCTGATGTTGAGCATGCACTCCGAAGACACCTTGGTGCGTCAGGCGCTGGAAGCGGGCGCGCGCGGTTACGTCTTGAAAAACGCGCTAGACCTCGACTTGGCCAGTGCCATCAAACAAACAGCCGCGGGAAACTCAGTGCTCGATCCGCAGGTCCGGCGTACCGAAGCCCTGAAAGGCGAGCGCGGCGCAGGACTGACCACGCGGGAACTGGAAATCTTGCAGCACATCGTCGCCGGCAAATCGAACAAAGAGATCGCCTCCGACCTCAAACTTAGTGTCAACACGGTCTCCGTGCACCGCGCCAACATCATGGACCGCCTGGGCATTCACAAAACCGCCGAACTCGTGGTTTACGCGATTCGCAATGGGCTGGTGAATTTGCCGTGAGACGGCGAACTTTTCTGGGAACCGGAGCGGCGACGGCACTTGGTGCATTTTTCCCGCAACACCTGGTGGCTGGCGGCCTTCCCGCTGACGCGCCTTCCTTTCTGCTGAAAGATGTCAGCAAAACGGCGGGCATCGATTTCAAGCACAACAGCGGCGCCTATGGCGGCAAGCTCTTGCCAGAAACGCTGGGCTCAGGCTGCGCGTTTCTCGATTATGACGGGGATGGCTACCAAGACATCTTGCTGGTCAATTCGATGGACTGGCCGGGACACAAGCGCGGTCGCTCTACGCTGAAGCTTTACCGCAACAATCGCAACGGCACTTTTACGGATGTCAGCAAAGCGACAGGTCTCGACTTGGAGCTTTATGGAATGGGCGTCGCGGTCGGCGATTGCAACAACGACGGCTTTCCAGACATTCTGATTACCTGCGTGGGCCAGAATCGCCTGTTCCAGAACAGCGGCAAAGGAACGTTTGTAGACGTCACAAAAGCCAGCGGCCTCGCCGGCAGGCAAGCGTTCAGCACATCCGCCGTTTGGTTCGACTACGATCGCGATGGACTGCTCGACCTTTTTGTCTGCAACTACGTGAACTGGTCGCCGGAGCACGACGTGTTCTGCAGCCTGGATGGAAAGAACAAATCGTACTGCACACCCGAAGCCTATCGTGGCGAAACCTGCTGGCTGTTTCACAATCGCGGCAACGGAACGTTCGAAGATGTCACGGCGGCCAGTGGAATTTTTGATACTAGCTCCAAATCGCTCGGCGTCGCGATGATCGATTTCGATCAGGACGGCTGGCCCGACTTGTTGGTAGCGAATGACACGCAGCCCAACAAGCTCTACCGCAATCTGCGTAATGGAAAATTCAAGGATGCCGCGGTGGAAGCGGGTCTGGCATTCAGCAATGAAGGTAAAGCGCGTGCCGGCATGGGTGTGGACATCGGAGATTTTGAAAACTCCGGCCGGCCGGGGATTGCGATTACCAATTTCGATAACGAAATGGTTGGACTCTATCGTTCGCCCGCGGCCGGACAGTTTGACGATGTTTCACTCGCCGCCGGAGTCGGCCGCCCATCGAGAACCACTTTGGGATTCGGCTGTGGCTTCGCCGATTTGGACCTGGATGGCCGGCTCGACCTCGTCGTTGCCAATGGTCACATTGACGACACCGTTCGCAACATTCGTGGCAACGTTGGCTACGCGCAGCCCCCGCACTTATTCCTGAATCTAGGTAAAGGAAAATTTCAGGATGTCGCTGCGACTCAAGGTGGGGACTTCGCTGCGCCGCGCGTGGGTCGCGGCCTGGCCTTCGGCGATTTTGACCGCGACGGCGACGTGGACATTCTGCTCACCACCAACAATGGCCCCGCGTACTTGTTTCGAAACGATGTCCAGTCCGGAAACAAATCGCTGCGGCTATACTTAACGGGCACCAAATCCAATCGCGATGCGATCGGCGCGGTGGTGCGAATTTTTCATGGAGGGCTCAGCCAGATGCGCACCCTGCGCAGCGGCGCCAGCTATTTGTCGCAATCGGAGCGGGCGCTAACCTTCGGCGTGGGGCGCTCGGATCAGGTGGATCGCGTCACCGTCGATTGGCCCAGCGGGGCTTCACAGGAATTCACGAAAATCTCAACCAAGACTGCCCATCAAATTAATGAAAATAAAGGCCTTAGTGACATTCTTGGATTCTAATACCTTTGCACTATTGCCGGAGCCACACATTCCCACTATAACTGGCTGCAACGACAGAACAAGCGCTGCCCGAACAACAGATTTTCTGAACACCTCGGGAGCACCCCTT